>Ga0070671_100001874_pt1 | contig 16076 bp, 17 predicted proteins | sample KBSS73metaG_FD_65341 | JGI IMG/M metagenome (GOLD analysis project Ga0070671, IMG submission 65341) | Switchgrass rhizosphere microbial communities from Kellogg Biological Station, Michigan, USA - KBS S7-3 metaG | ecosystem: Host-associated > Plants > Roots > Rhizosphere > Soil ...
AAGCCCTTGGCGCTGATGCTGGTGTTGGCAAACCAGCCGGTCGCAAGCGCCTTTTTCAACGGAGGCACCTCTTGCGTTGCAACCTGGGTGGCCTGCGCTTGGGCGGCCTGCGATTGGCTCAGTGCCGTCGTCGCCTGCGTTTGCGCAGTCGCCGCTGCCGCTTGGGCGGATTGGGCCTGCTGGGCCGTCGCCTGCTGCGCAGCCTCCTGAGCGTCGATGCGCTGCGTCAGCGCATCCAGCTTGGCTTCCAATGACCGGATCTTCGCGTCTCGCGGATCCTCGGCATGCTTGCGGGCGGCCGAGTGCTTTTTCGGCTTGGCATCCGCTGGCATGGCGCTCGTCATCGCGATAGCACCCAGCGCAGCTCCGGCGGCGAGCCGATGGTAGACCTTCATGTAAGTGGCCCCTTCTGTATTCGCCCCCCATGGAGCGCTTCAATGGCGAGTCCTCGAACTCGAATCCGGCGCTAGTCGGCCAAACCACATGAATCTGTGACTGCTGCTGGTCAGTTTTATGACATCCGTCTCGCGGCCAGTTTCGGCTCTGGCGATGTGCCCTTTTGCGCACACGGGCGCGTCCCGCTCATCTGAGTTCGCAATGAAACCGCAACATTCGAGTCACGGACTCGTCACGGCGACGGCCTAGCCCGAACGGTGATGGCTACGCGCCATCTCCAACGCAATTTTTGCCTTCGGGGGAACCTCAATGAGCATCTACACTCGCTCGCTTACTTTTGTACTGGCAGCCGCGTCCCTCGCGGTCGGGACCAGCGCTACTGCAGCAATCACCGGCGCAGGATCGACCTTCGTTTACCCCGTGCTTTCGCGATGGGCGTCCGACTTCAAGAAGGCCGGCGGCGATGAGATCAACTACCAGTCGATCGGGTCGGGCGGCGGTATCGCTCAGATCAAGGCCGGCACCGTCGACTTCGGCGCGACCGACAAGCCGCTGAGCAGCGAGGAGCTTGCGGCCGCAGGTCTCGCGCAATTCCCGGTGGTGATCGGAGGCGTCGTGCCAGTGATCAACATCCCGGGGGCGCACCCGGGGCAGGTCAAGCTGAGCGGACCGCTCCTTGCCTCGATCTACGCGGGCGAGATCAAGATGTGGAACGACCCGCGAATCTCGAAGATGAATCCGGCACTGCACTTTCCGGCCAAGGAAATTACGCCAGTCCACCGGTCGGACGGCTCCGGGACCACGTTTAACTTCACGCATTATCTCAACCAGGTCAGTCCGGGCTGGAAGTCGAAGTTCGGCGAAGGTACGACCGTTTCCTGGAATGGCGGCATCGGCGGCAAGGGTAACGAAGGCGTCGCCGGCTACGTCAAACAGATCCCCTATTCGATCGGCTATGTCGAATATGCCTACGTCGTCCAGAATAAGATGGCGTACACGCTGATGCAGAACGCCGCGGGCAAGTTCATCTCGCCGAACGCCAAGTCATTCGCAGCTGCGGCCGCCACGGCGGACTGGGCGCATGCGCGGGACTTCAACCTAGTGATGACGAATGCGCCGGGGCCGAATGCCTATCCGATCACTGCGTCGACCTTCGTGCTGATGTACAAGCAACCGAAGAATGAGGCGACGAGCGCGTCCGCTCGCAAGTTCTTCAACTGGGCACTGACCAAGGGGCAACCGCAGGCGCTGAGCCTGGACTATGTGCCACTGCCGGCTCCGCTGGTGAAGCGCATTCAGGGATATGTCGGCGCGAACATCCGCTAACCGAACCCAACTTCTCCCCGGACGGCCCGCCCTAATCGGCGGGCCGTTTTGGTTGATGCTCAAGCCTCGTTGTCGAGCGAATAGCCGGCAGAGCGAACCGTGCGGATCAGGTCTGACTGTCCGGCGGTGTTGAGTGCCTGGCGCAGGCGCCTGACGTGCACGTCGACCGTACGAGCGTCGATGTCCGGGTCGTGCGACCACACGGCGTCGAGCAGGCGCTCGCGCGAAAAGACCCGGCCGGGGTGCTCCAGGAAATGCTTGAGCAGGCGGAACTCCGTGGGGCCAAGAGGGACGTGCTGCCCTCCTCGGCGAACGCGATGCGCGGCGACGTCCATCTCCAAGTCCGCATAAGCGAGCTGCTCGCCGGCAAGAGCGGGACGAACGCGGCGAAGCACCGCGCCGACTCGGGCCACCAACTCGCGCGGACTGAAAGGTTTGGTCACATAATCGTCCGCCCCCGTTTCAAGTCCGCGGATACGATCGCTCTCCTCGCCGCGCGCGGTCAGCATCATGATCGGGACATTGGCCGTGCTCGAGCGGCGGCGCAGGCGCCGACAGACCTCGATCCCACTGACGCCCTCGATCATCCAATCGAGCAGCACGACGTCGGGCTTCACCTCATCGACGAGGATCAGTGCTTCCTCGCCGTCGCCGGTGCGGGTCACGTCATAACCTGACCGCTCGAGGTGAAAGGTGACGAGATCCGCGAGAGCTCGGTCGTCTTCGACCAGCAGCAGGCGTTTGTTAGCCATTGGGAGCCCTCTGGGATTTGCCGGGCCGATCGGTCATGTGCTCACCGGTTGCCGCATAATAGACCATCTCGGCGATATTCGTGGCGTGATCGCCAACGCGCTCCAGATTTTTCGCGACGAACAGCAAATGCGCAGACGGCCCAATATTATGCGGGTTCTCCATCATGTGCGTCAGCAATGTACGGAAAATGGAATCGTAGAAATCGTCCACCGCGTCATCACGCTGGCACACACGCACGGCTGCTTCAGCGTCGCGCTCGACAAAAGCGTCGAGCACGTCGTGCACCATGCCGGCCGCAATGCGCGCCATTTCGGGCAGAAGCGATAGCGGTTCGATCTTGCCGACAATCTCGAGCAGCGGAACGCGCTTGGCAATGTTCTTGGCATAGTCACCGATGCGCTCGACAACGCCTGATATCTTGAGGGCTGCGACGACGTCGCGAAGATCGCCGGCCATCGGCGAACGCAGTGCGATCAGTTGCACCGCCCGACGCTCCGTTTCGATCTCGAGGATGTCGAGTTTCTTGTCGTCGACGACGACGCGCTGCGCGCCGTCGATGTCGCGCTGCACCAGGCAGCGCATCGCCTCGCTAATCGCGTGCTCGGCAAGGCCGCCCATCTCGCTGATGAGCGCGCGCAGACGGTCGAGATCCTCGTCGAAGGCCTTGAGCGTATGTTCGCGGCTCTGCTGCATGTCCTCTCCCTCAGCCGTAGCGGCCGGTGATATAATCCTTGGTCCGCTGCTCGCGGGGATTGGTGAAAATGTCGCTTGTGCTTCCGAACTCGATCAGTTCGCCGAGGTGGAAGAAAGCGGTATTACCCGAAATACGCGCGGCTTGCTGCATATTATGCGTGACGATGACGATGCTGAAGCGCTCGCGCAGCTCATGGATCAGCTCCTCGATCTTCGCAGTCGAGATTGGGTCTAGCGCCGAGGTGGCTTCGTCGAGCAGGAGAATCTCGGGTCGGACTGCGATGGTACGAGCAATGCAAAGGCGCTGCTGCTGGCCTCCCGACAGCGACAAAGCGCTCTGGCCGAGCTTGTCCTTCACCTCATCCCACAGCGCGGCCTGGCGAAGCGCGTCCTCCACGCGGTCGTTGAGCTCGGACTTCGAAAGGCGCTCATAATAGGACAGCGCGAAAGCGACGTTCGCCTTGATCGACGAGGGAAATGGGGTCGGTTTCTGGAAGACCATCCCGACGAGCCGACGCAGGTCAGACAGTGGGTAGCGGCGGTCCAGGATGTCGCGTCCGTCGATGACGATCTCGCCGGTCGCATATTGGTCGGGGTACATCTCGTAGATGCGGTTGATCGTCCGCAGCAGCGTCGACTTGCCGCAGCCCGATGGGCCGATGATCGCGGTCACCGAATTGGCAGGAACCGCCATGTTGACGTTCTTGAGCGCGTGTCCCTTGCCGTAGAAGAAGTCGAGATCGCGGATATCGATTGCCGGCGGACTCGTCGATGTCATCATGCTCCGACCCATACCGGCGTTCGCGGGCGTGATCCGGATTGCGGTGGCGGTATCGTTCATCAACTCTTTCCTCTGCGCGCGAGCAACCGCACCGTGATGTTCAAAACGAGCACGAAGACAGTCAGGACGAAGGCGCCCGCCCAGGCGAGCTCGTGCCATTCGTCGTAGGGGCTCATCGCGTATTGGAAGATCACGACGGGAACATTGGCGAGCGGCCCGCCGAGGCTCGAGCTCCAGAACTGGTTGTTGAGCGCGGTGAACAGGAGCGGCGCGGTCTCGCCGGCGATGCGCGCGACTCCCAATAGGATCCCGGTGAGGATGGCGCTGAGTGCTGCCTTGTAGAGGATCTTCCGGGTGACGCGCCAGCGCGGCAGCCCGAGCGCGAACCCGGCTTCACGCATTTGGTCGGGCACCAGGCGCAGCGATTCCTCGGTCGTGCGGACAACAATGGGCAGCAGGATCATCGCAAGCGCCAGCGCGCCCGCATAGCCCGAGAAATGGCCGGACGTCCGGACCACCAGCTCGTAGACGAACAGGCCGATGACGATCGACGGCGCGCTCAGCAGGATGTCGTTGACGAAGCTGACGATGGCTGCAAGGCGGGTGTAGCGGCCGTGTTCGGCAAGGTACGTGCCGGCAGCAACGCCGATCGGCGCACCGATGATAAGCCCGAGCCCGATCATCACAGCGCTTCCGTAGAAGGCGTTGAGCAGTCCGCCCGTCGCGCCGGGCGGCGGCGTCATCTCCTTGAACAGGGTCGGCGTCAGCGCAACCGCGCCCTGAGCAAGCGTGGTCCACAGGATCCAGGTCAGCCAGACGAGCCCGAAGACAGTTGCCGCGGTCGCGAAGGTGAAGGCGACGATATCGGCGATGCGGCGGCGGGCGGGGATCGCCATCTTAGTGCGTCCTTCCGAGCTGCCGGTTGAGGCGCATCAACATCAGCTTTGCGATCGTCAACACGATGAAAGTGACAACGAACAGCAGGAAGCCGAGCGCGATCAGAGACGACCGATAAAGCTCGGTGTCGGCCTCGGTGAATTCGTTCGCGATGGCGGCTGCAATCGAGTTGCTCGGCATCAACAGGGACGCGGAAAGATCATGCGCGTTACCGAGAACGAAGGTGACCGCCATCGTCTCGCCTAGGGCTCGGCCGAGACCTAGGAACACCGCGCCGATGATCGCCGATCGCGTGTAGGGCAGCGTTACGCTTTTAAGGACCTCCCAGCGGGTCGAGCCGAGCGCGACAGCGGATTCGCGCAGCGGCGTAGGGACCGCGCTGAACACCTCGCGAGCGACCGATGAGACGAAGGGGATGACCATGATCCCGAGCACGATGCCGGCCGTGAGCATGCCAATGCCGATCGGTGGTCCGGTGAACAGCGGACCAATGATCGGCTTGTTGCCCAGATGATCGTTGAGCCATGGCTCGACCTTGGCGGCCATGAACGGCGCGAAGACGAACAGGCCCCACATGCCGTAGATTATGCTCGGGATGGCAGCGAGCAGCTCGATCGCAATGGCGATCGGTCCGCGGCTCCAGCGCGGCGCAATATCGGTTAGAAAAAGTGCGATCCCGATACTGACTGGAACGGCAATGATGAGGGCGATGGCGGAGGTTGCCAGCGTGCCGTAAATGGGCACGAACGCACCAAACTTGGCACCGACGACGTCCCAGTCCTTGCCCGTGACGAAGTGCCAGCCGAAGGTCTGAAACGCCAGGCGCCCTCCCCAGGCCATGGAAAGCGCCACGCCACCCAGAAGCAGCAGCACGAACCATGCGGATACAGCCGTGATCAGCTGGAACGCACGATCGGCCCCCGCTCCGCTCCTGCGGACCGCGGGCGCTGTTTTGTCCGGAGTCTGGGCGAGCGTCGCGTTCACTTCAGATTGGAGCCGAGGTAGCTTTCGATCTGCTGCACGAGCTCGGCAGGAAGCGGGACATAGTCGAGCTTCCTGGCCTGGTCCTGGCCCTTCTCGAGCGCATATTTGAAGAAAGCGATAGCCGCTTGGGACTTCTCCTTGTCCCTGGGCTGCTTGGGCATCAGTATGAAGGTCGTCGCCGTGATCGGATAAGCGTTCTGGCCCGGCGCATTGGTCATCACCAGATCGAAGTCCTTGGCATTCTTCCAGTCCGCTGATGCGGCCGCATTGGAGAAGGTCTCGGCGCTGGGGCTCACAAATGTGCCTGCCGCGTTCTGCACCTGCGTGTAGGTCATCTTGTTCTGGATGACGTAGGCATACTCGACATAGCCGATCGAGTTCGGGATTTGCTTGACGTAGCCGGCGACGCCCTCGTTGCCCTTGCCGCCAACGCCGACCGGCCAGTTGACCGTCTTGCCTTCGCCCGGACCGCTCTTCCAGGTCGGGCTGACCTGCGCGAGGTAATGAGTGAAGTTGAACGTCGTGCCCGATCCGTCCGAGCGATGAACGACCGCGATGTTCGTCGACGGCAGATTCACCCCGGCGTTAAGCTTGGCGATTGCCGGGTCGTTCCAGTTCTTGATCTTGCCGGCATAGATGTCGGCGAGGACCGGTCCGCTGAGCTTGAGCTGACCCGCGTTCAGGCCGGCGACGTTCACGACAGGAACGATACCGCCTATTACGATCGGGAATTGGGCCAGCTTATTCTTGGCCAACTCATCGCTTGCGAGTGGCTGGTCGGTCGCGCCGAAGTCGACGGTGCCCGCCTCCACCTGCGAGATTCCGCCGCCTGAGCCGATCGACTGATAGTTGATCGCGGTGCCGGACTGCTTCTGGTAATCCCCCGCCCAAGCGGAGAGAACGGGATAAACGAAGGTCGAGCCTGCACCCGTGATTTGCGCGCCCGAGGCAGCGGTGCCGTTCGACGATTGATTACCGCTGTTGCACGCCGCGAGGAACGCGAGCGCGGGCACGGCGAGAAAAAGCTTGTTCATTGGCGGTCGGTCCTTTCGAGTGAGGCCTCCACCTCGCCCTAGCGACGATTCGGGGAGTGCTGTGTGACGCTTGCGTTGCACTTTTATGACAAGAACAGGCGATTTGCGTCGGGCGACCGACAGTCCTACGCGGCAGCCATGGCAACGAAGTTCGAAACCTTCGCCGCCCTGCACGTGCCGGGCAATCCCGTCATTCTCTACAACATCTGGGACGTCGGCAGCGCGCTCGCCGTTGTCGCCGCGGGGGCGAAGGCGTTGGCTACGGGCAGCCACCCAGTCGCGGACGCCAACGGCTGGCTCGACGGGCAGCAAGTTCCGATCGATTTCGCCCTCGCCAATGCGAAGCGAATCGTCGACGCGGTCGACCTGCCCCTGACCGTCGATTTCGAGGGCGCCTATTCGAACGATCCCGAACTGGGCGGCGCCAATGCCCTTCGGCTTGCCGCCACGGGTGCGATCGGCTGCAATTTCGAGGACCAGGTGATTGGCGGCGAAGGGCTCCACCCGCTGGACCTGCAGGTGCAGCGCATCGCCGCGATCCGCAAAGCGATCGGCGACGAGTTCTACATCAACGCGCGGACTGACCTCTTCCTCAAGACGCAAACCTATGATGACGCGCTGATCGATCAGGTGGTCGAGCGTGGAAAGGCGTTCGCCGATGCCGGTGCGAGCGGGTTCTTCGTGCCGCGGCTATCCGATCCGCAGCAGATCGAGCGCGTCGTGCGCGAAGTTCCGCTTCCGCTCAACGTTATCGCCTTCCCCGGGGCACCGGATAAGCGGACCTGGGCCGAAGCCGGGGTTGCGCGGATTAGTCATGGGCCGTTCCCACACCGCGCACTGATGAAGACGTTCGAAGAGATGGCGCGCACCGCGATAAGCTGAGCTTATCTGTTGAGCGCAAGATTCGGGACGATTTGCTTCGCGCAATGCCTCAATGGGATTGCTCCCGAGTGAGAAACCGAGGCAGCATGAGCAAGTTCGACGATTTCGCGAAGCTTCACGTAGCGGGCAATCCGCTGGTCCTCTTCAACGCGTGGGATCCAGGCAGCGCGATTGCCGTGGCCAAGTCGGGTGCGCGGGCGATCGCGACCGGCAGTGCCTCGGTCTCGATGGCCAACGGTTTCGGCGATGGCCAGGAAGTGCCGATCGACCTTGCACTGGCGAACGCAACACGCATCGTGAGCGTCGTCGATGTGCCGGTGACCGTGGATTTCGAAGGTGGGTATGCGTCTAACCCGGCAGGTCTGACCGCGAACGCCCGCCGGCTCGCCGAGACGGGCGCTGTCGGGTGCAATTTCGAAGACCAGATCGTCGGAACGGATCGCCTCTACGACACTGCCGAGCAGGTCGGCCGCCTCAAAGCCCTGCGCGAAGGCGTCGGGACCGGCTTCTTCATCAACATGCGGACCGATATCTTCCTGAAGGCCAAACCTGAAACACACGATTCGACTCTCGCCGCTTCAGCGATCGAGCGCGGGAAGGCTTATGCAAATGCTGGCGCGAACGGCTTCTTCATTCCGGGTCTTGCGGACCTCGCGCTGGTTGAGCGGATCTGCAGCGCAGTCGCGTTACCGATCAACGCAATGCACCTCCCAGGCGGGCCGGGCCGGGCGGAATGGGCAAGCGCCGGCATCGCCCGCGTCAGCCATGGGCCTTTCCCCTATATGGCGATGCAGGATTGGCTCACCGAGCAGGCGCGCGAGGCGCTCGCCTAGGCGCGGCTGACCTTCCACCACTTGGCCCTTGGGCCGGACTTTAGCACCGTCTTGCGGAACAGTTTTGCGCCAAGCCGCAAGATGAAGACCACCCACAGCGCCTGCCACGCGAGAGCCGCGGCGTGCGGCCACAACTCGGGTTGCTGCGCCGCACGTGCGAGCATGACGAGCGGTGAGGACAGCGGGAAAACCGCGGCGATGAGTGCCTCCGTCGAATTAGGCTGACCGACCGCGGTCGCTGCAAATCCGAAGACGATCACCTGCGCGAAGGTGGCGGGCATCGATAGCGTCTGCACCTCCCGCACCGTCGATGCCTGGGCACCGATCATCAGGAAGATCGAGCCCAGGAGCAGATAGTTCATCGCGAAATAGACCACGCCGAGCGCGAGGAATGCGGGCCAGCCGACTGCCGGGTTCGGAAGATTACGGAGGCCTCCGGTATTGATCAGCTGGATGAGCAGGGCTCCGGCGCTGATCCATACGATGATCCCCGCAACCGAGGCGGCCAGCATCGCGAACAACTTGCCGATGAAAAGCGAGTCGATCGGAACGGCGGCCGCGATGACCTCGATGATCTTGTTCGATTTCTCTTCGATCAGCTGCGACATGACCATGCCCGACAGCAGAAGCGTCAGGAAGAAGAGCAGCATCTGGCCGATCTGCCCCGTCAACGCACGGTCCTTCACCATCGAGCCCGTCGAGGCCCCAGTGGCCGTAACGGGCAATTCGGGCGGCTCTCCTTGGGCCGTCTTCGCATCAGCAAGGATCAGCCGCAGCTGCCCAACGGCCTGTGAATCACTGTTTACGGGACCCATCAGGTGTGGGTTCGCTAGCCCGCCTGTGAGCACCGCCCGGATCGGCGGTTTGCGCGAGGCGAGCAGCTTCTTCTGTTGCGCAGCAGAATTGGCTTGGGGTGAGTAGTGCGCGAGCTGCACGACCATGGAATCTGGCAAGGTGTCGGCAATCCGCTCGCGAGCAGCCGAGATGCGTCGATAGTCTTCAGCGGAAGAGACCACGGCCACGACGGGCTGTTCTGTCTGGCTCGCGACTCTTGCGCCGATGCCGCCGAACACGCCGCCCAGGAGCAGCGGGAAGATCGGCCCGAGAAGAAAGAAGATGAACGCCTTCGAGAGCACGGTCGCGGAGAAGTCCCTCCGGGCGATAACGAATGCTCCGCGCAACATCCGCATCATTGGCCGGTCCCCGTAGTGCCCATGGCGGCGGCTGCCTTGTTCCCAGCGATGGCGACGAAGGCGTCGTGCAGCCCCGGCCGTTCGATCGCGAGCGTTTCGATGCCGGCGCCGCCGTCGAGCAAAGCTCTCAGCAATGGCTCAGGACCGCCCTCGGGAAGCTCGAACACCCATTCATCGCCTTCGCAGCGAGCGTCTTGCGGAATCGCCGACCGCCAGGGTCCTTCGCTCACGCGCGTGCGGAGGCGGACGATGGGACGCAAGCGACCGCGGGCTTCCGCGACGCTGCCGTCGAAGGCGACCTGCCCGGAGGCGATGATCGCAATATGTTCGCAAAGCCGCTCCGCGTGCGCGATTACGTGGGTCGAAAATATGATGGTCACGCCCGCGCGCGCCTCGCGCCGGATCAGCTCTTCGAGCCGTCCCTGGTTGATCGCGTCGAGCCCGGCGAAGGGCTCGTCGAGCACGATGAGCCGCGGCTTATGGATGATCGTGCCGAGGAGCTGCACGAGCTGCGCCATCCCCTTGGACAGGCTCCGGATCGACCTTCGCGACCAATCCCCAAGCCCGTGCTCGGTAAGCAGGACGTCAGCACGGCGGCGACCTTCCGCGAGGGTCAGGCCACGCAACGCGCCCATGAAGGCAATGGCGTCGCGCGCGTACATCGAAGGATAAAGACCGCGTTCCTCGGGCAGATAGCCGATCTCCTGCGCTGCCTCGAGCGGGCGGTCGTGGCCAAGAACTCGGCGGGTTCCGCTCGATGGATCGATGATCCCGAGGAGCATCCGCAGCGTCGTGGTCTTGCCGGCCCCGTTGGGCCCGAGCAGGCCGTAGATGGAGCCGGTCGGAACGGACAGGCTGACGCCATCGACGGCTCTCGTTTCGCCAAAATCCTTCACGAGATCGACCGCTTCGACGGCTAGGCCGGGCGTCGCTACACTGCTGGAAACCTGTCGAAGCACTGAAATTCCTGCGGAAATCCGAGCAGAGAGTGTAGAGACGCGCGGTGATTAAAGGCGAAAAGCTTGAAGAAGCAATAAGAGCCGAAGCGAGGAGGCTCGGCTTCGTCGCGTGCGGGTTCGCACCGGCGGACGCCGCCGATGCGGCAGGCCTTGAGCTGAAGCGGTGGCTCGAGGCGGGCCATCACGGGACGATGGGCTGGATGGAAAGCCGCGCACATCATCGTGTGAGCCCGCTTGCGCTCTGGCCCGAGGCAAAGTCCGCGATCGCGCTCGGCATGAGCTATGCGCCGCCGACCGATCCGCTCGCGCTCGCAACGCATCCGGAGCTGGGGCGTATCTCGGCCTATGCGCAGGGCGGCGACTATCACAAGACCGTAAAGAAGGCGCTGAAGGCGCTTGCCCGTTTCGTCGTCGAGCAGGCTCCATCCGAACTGAAGGTGTTCGTCGACACGGCGCCGGTGATGGAGAAGCCGCTGGCGCAGGCGGCGGGCATCGGCTGGCAGGGCAAGCACACCAACCTGGTCAGCCGCGAGCATGGCAGTTGGCTGTTCCTGGGCGTGATCCTCACGAGTTTGGAGTTGGAGCCCGATGAGCCAGCGCAGCCGGGCGATCGTTGCGGCAGCTGCGCGCGGTGTCTTGAGGCATGCCCCACACAAGCGTTCGTCGGCCCGCACCGCATCGATGCGCGGCGTTGCATCTCTTATCTGACGATCGAGCATGATGGCCCGATCCCGGATGAGCTGCGAACCGCGATGGGGAACCGGATTTACGGCTGCGACGATTGCCTGGCAGTGTGCCCTTGGAACCGCTTTGCCGACGCGGCGGCCGCAAATCGCGCCTTCCTGCCGCGCGCCGAGCTTGCTGCGCCACGGTTGGCGGACCTGCTCGCGCTTGACGAAGTGGCCTTTCGCGAGATGTTCGCAGGGTCGCCGATCAAACGGATTGGCCGCAACCGCTTGATCCGGAACTGCCTGATTGCTGTGGGCAACAGCGGTGACGCTCCACTGGCTGCATCAGTGAGAAAGCATCTCGACGCCTCCGATCCGGTAATCGCCGAAGCGGCTCAGTGGGCGCTTGCTCAGCTCGGATTTTCGAGCGCGGAGATGCAGGCCGCCTGATCGGTATCGGCGCCAGTCTTGGTCCGCGTATCGACATAGGTAACCCGCAGCATGCTGTTCTGCGCGGGGTAAAGGTAGGCGTCGAGCACGCAAAGCTTACCGCGAAACTGCAGCTTGAGGCTCGTGCCTTCGCGCACCTGAAGCGCCGGACTTCCGAAATGCGCTACCAGGTCCGAGGTGGTGAAGCCAATGAGCTGTCCAGCTCCCGGGCGTGTTGTGGGTACAGGCTGGGCAACCTGCGGCTCAACCGCAGGGCGGGCGAGACAGGCGGAAAGGAGCAATGGTAGAGCGATGACCAGGCGACGCATGGTCTGAAGATGCCCGCTCGCGCTTCTTGAGGCAATGTTGCGACTTGCTTGACTGGCGGCTAATCGGCGGCCTTTCCACAAATTTCCGGAGAATAGAGTGCCCGAGACCCGCCTCGACGTGCTGTGCATCGGCAATGCGATCGTCGATGTCATCGCCAACGCAACTGACGACTTCCTGAGCGTAGAGGGCCTGGTGAAAGGGTCGATGCGCCTGATCGACGCCGAAGAAGCGGAGCGGCTCTATTCCCACATGGGTCCGGCGCATCAGGTGAGCGGCGGCTCCGCAGGGAATACGGCCGCGGGCGTAGCGGCGCTCGGTGGCCGGGCCGGCTTTATCGGCCAGGTCGCACCCGACCAGCTCGGCTCCTTTTATCGGCACGACCTGACCTCGGCCGGAGTCGAGTTCATCACTCCGGAGGCGGACGTTGGCGCTCCGACGGCACGCTCGATGATCCTCGTCACGCCCGACGGGCACCGGACCATGAACACCTTCCTCGGCGCGGCGCAGCACCTTCCCGCGAGCGCTCTCGACGAAGATCAGATCCGCGCGTCGTCGATTCTGTACCTCGAGGGATATCTGTGGGATCCGGAAACTCCCCGCTATGCGATGGTGCGCGCGATCGAGGTGGCGCGCGAGGCCGGACGCAAGGTCGCCTTCACGCTCTCCGACACGTTTTGCGTCGACCGGCATCTTCGCGGCTTCAACGAGCTTCTCGACACCGGGCGCATCGACATCCTCTTCGCCAATCAGGCCGAGGTCGAAGCGCTCGCTGGGGTCGCACACCTCGAGAGCGCGGTCGCGGCAGTGAAAAACAAGGTCGAAATTCTCGTCGTCACTCGGAGCGAGGACGGCGCTCTTGCCACGCGCGGAAGCGAGCGGGCGGACGTGCCCGCCGAGCCCATCGAAAAATTGGTCGATACGACTGGCGCGGGCGATCTGTTCGCCGCCGGCTTCTTGCTCGGCACGGCCCAGGGCAAGAGCCTCGAGCAATCACTGCGGCTCGGCGCGATCGCTGCAGCCGAAGTGATCCAGCACTATGGCGCGCGCCCCGAGGCGGACCTCAGGGCGCTTGCCGGAGAGCTTACCGCTTAATCGTCGCGGTCCTGCGGCGGAACCGGAGCACCCGGCAGCGGCGCAATGCCGATCGACGGCGGCGCATCGGGAGAAAGCTCCGGCACTTCGAAGACTCCGCGGCCGACATGGCTCCTGCTGCGCGAATAGCCGAAGTAAATCAGAAGCCCGACGGCGCCCCAAACCGGGAGGACCGCAATCGCGATCGGCGGAAGCATCACATATAGTGCGACGCAACCGATGATCGCCAGCGGAGCCACAATTGCGATAGCGGGGGTCCTGAACGGCCGCTTGCGGCCCGGGTCGGTGCGGCGCAGCACCGTCACCGAGATCGCCACCATCATGAAGGCAAACAGGGTACCCGAGTTCGAATAATCGGCCAGCTTGCCGACCGGCAGGAAGGCGGCCGCAAGCATCACGCCGACCCCGGTGACCGCAGTGACAACATGTGGCGTGTGGAAGCGCGGGTGGACTGACGCGAGCTTGTCCGGAAGAAGACCGTCGCGGGCCATGACGAAGAAGATGCGCGTCTGGCCAAACATCATCATCAGCACGACCGACGGCAGCGCGATGAACGCGGCAATGCCCATGAGGTCGCCGATGCGCTGGTAACCGATGGTGCGAAGGACATGCGCCAGCGCCTCGCGCGAACAAACCAGGGGCTGAACCGCTCCGGACGCAACGATCGCATTGCACTGATTTGTAAGCTCGACGCTTCCGGGCGGGAAAGGATGGCCAAGAGCATCGCGGACAGGCTGCGCCCCAATCGCCCCAATCGCTCCACCGGCGACCAGAAGATAGAAGACCGTGCAGAACAGGAGCGAGCCGATCAGCCCGATCGGGACGTTGCGCTGAGGGTTCTTGGTCTCTTCCGCAGCGGTCGAAACCGCGTCGAAGCCGACATAAGCGAAGAAGATGGACGCCGCAGCGCCGACCACTCCGTAGGTCCCCCAACCGTTGGGGATGAACGGATGGAAGTGCTCACCTTTGAGCACCGGCCAGGTCAGAATGACGAAGACCGTCAGCGCCGTCACCTTCACCATGACCAGAACGGCGTTGAAGCGCGCGCTTTCCTTGGTGCCGACAATCAAGAGGATTGTGACAAGCCCGGCAATCACTGCCGCGGGAAGGTTAAATACGCCGCCCCCAAATGGTCCCGCTGCAAGGGCAGGAGGGACGATGATGCCCCAGCTTTTCATCAGTCCGACGAAATAGCCGGACCAGCCGACGGCAACGGCGCTTGCGCCGATCGCATATTCGAGGATCAGCGCCCAGCCGACCATCCATGCGAACAGCTCCCCCATAACGGCGTAAGTGTAGGTGTAAGCAGACCCGGCGACCGGGACCATCGACGCGAGCTCGGAGTAGCAAAGCGCAGCGACCGCACAGACAAAGCCTGCGATGACGAAGCTGATCATCATCGCCGGGCCGGCCTTTTGCGCCGCCTCGGCGGTCAGAACGAAGATACCGGTGCCGATGACTGCCCCGATACCCAGAAGCGTCAACTGGAACGCCCCGAGCGAGCGGTGCAGGCCTTTCTTCTCGGCGGTCGCCAGAATTGCGTCGAGCGACTTTACCCGGCCGAGCAGGCCCCCGCGCTCTGCTGCAGTTGCCATCACTCTCCCCTTTGAAATCAGTTCGACGCCAGACCCTAACGGCTGCGGCCACGAGGGCAATCCCTGTCGAGCATAAGGTCGCCCTCTGCCTGAACCGCGCGTTAAGCGAAGCTAACGCGCCAGCATCGGGCCGAGCGGGCGTCCGCCGAAGATGTGAACATGGAGGTGCGGCACTTCCTGGCCTGAGTTAGGGCCGACGTTGGCGAGGAGCCGATAACCTTCGTCCACGAGCCCGATCTCCCGAGCGATCCGTCCCACGGCGCGCACGAAGCCGCCGATCTCCTCGTCCGACGCCCGCTCTGAAAAATCGTCCCACGAGACGTAAGGTCCCTTCGGAATCACCAGAATGTGGGTCGGCGCCAGGGGGTTGATGTCATGGAAGGCGAGCACGTGGTTATCCTCGTAAACCTTCTTCGAGGGAATCTCGCCGCGTAGGATCCGAGCGAAGAGGTTGCTGTCGTCGTAGGGCTGCGTGGCGTCGATCGGCATTCACATGACTCCGCTTGACCGGATGCGGCTCCGCGCTACCACCTGTCGATGTGAGCGACGAGACCCCCGAGAGCCTGATTCCATACGACGAGATCGTCCAGGACGCCTTGCGGGCCGTTGTCGGTCGCGTGTTGCGCGAGGTCGAGCAGTCGGGTGGGCTGCCCGGCGGCCACCATTTCTATATCACCTTCAAGACGAAGGCGCCCGGAGTCGCCATTCCCAAGCACCTTGCTGAGCGCTTCCCGGACGAGATGACGATCGTCATCCAGCACCGCTTCTGGGATCTCAAGGTCGAAACCGATTTCTTCTCGGTCGGCCTATCCTTTGGGGGAGTCCCCGCGACGCTCCGCGTCCCCTTCGCCGCAGTGACCCAATTCCACGATCCCGCCGTCGAGTTCGCGCTGACCTTCCACGCCGATGCCGCCGAGGCTCCGCCCGAGGAGCATGAGGAAGCGGAGAACGACCCGTCGGCAGCCCCGGGTGAGGAGGCGGTCCGCGACGACGGCTCGAACGTCGTGAACGTGGATTTCACCCGGAAGAAGTGATTCGCCCGTCACCCTGAACTTGTTTCAGGGTCCGTTTCAGAGCATCGCGCCCGCGACAGAGTGGATGCTGAACCCAGTTCAGCGTGACGGAAGAGGAATATGCCGAGCACGAGCACCCGTACCGAAACCGACAGCTTTGGGCCCATCAAGGTCCCTGCGGACGCTTATTGGGGCGCGCAGACCGAGCGCTCGATCGA
>Ga0070671_100001877_pt1 | contig 16060 bp, 15 predicted proteins | sample KBSS73metaG_FD_65341 | JGI IMG/M metagenome (GOLD analysis project Ga0070671, IMG submission 65341) | Switchgrass rhizosphere microbial communities from Kellogg Biological Station, Michigan, USA - KBS S7-3 metaG | ecosystem: Host-associated > Plants > Roots > Rhizosphere > Soil ...
TACCGCCCTCGGCATGCTGGCGCGCCTGAACCTGCGGCCCATCCGCCGCGCACTGCGCTCCTTCCCCGTCCCCGCCATGCTGCTCGCCGGTGAGCGCGATCCCTGGTTTCCACCGAAGCTCGTCCGCGCGCTCGCCGCGGAGTTTCCGCGCGCCGAGACGATCGTCATCCCCGGCACCGGCCACCTGTCCCACGAGGAGGATCCCGATCTCGTCGCGAGTCGCCTCCTCGGCTTCGCGCAGCGCACCGCGCGCTGACGCATCGATTCAGGGCTGGCTGCCCGTGTTCTTCTTGAAGTCGCCGGCCTTCACCACCACGAGCCTGGCCGGATCGATCTCGCGCTGCAGGGCGGTCCTGATCGCCTCGGGGGTGAGCGCCCGCACCTTCGACTCGAGCTGCGCGTCCCACGTGAGCGTGCGGTCGAGGAAGAGGCCGTTCGCCAGCTGCACCGCCAGCGTGCCGTCCTGCGTGCGGCTGAGCTGGCGGCTCTGCAGCCAGCCCTCCTTCGCCTTGGCGACCTCCTCGGGCGTGAAGCCGTCCTTCACGGCGCGTGCGACTTCCTCGCGGAACGCCGCCTCCAGCCGGGCCGCGTTCTCGGGCGCGTAGATGGCGAACCCCACGAACACGCCGGACTTGTCGAGCGCGCTCGCGCTGAACTGCGAGCCGACGCCGTAGCTGAGCCCGTCCTTCTGGCGGATGCGGGTGGCGAGGCGCGAGTTCAGGAAGCCGCCGCCCATCATGTAGTTGGCCAGCAGCATCGCCGGATAGTCGGGATCGTCGTCCCGCATGGGCAGGTTGAGACCCGACACGAAGAACGCGTTCGCCTTGTCCGGCGTCTCGATCGAGGTGACGGTCGGGTCCACCGGCTTCGCCTCGCGGGGCACGCGCGCATAGGCCGACGGCGTCTTCCAGCCCTCGAACGCCTCACCCACCGCCCGCTCCACCTGCGCCCGGTCGAAGTCGCCCACGACGGCCAGCTCGCCGTGACTCGCGCCGAGGAACTGCGCATAGAAGGCGCGCGCCTCCGCCACCGTGGCGGCGGTGTAGTCGGCCACCTGCTCGTCGAAGGTGGGCGTATAACGCGGATCGCCCTTGGGATACGGCGACATGTAGCGCGAGAAGGCCTGGCTCGCGAGCGCCGTCGGCTCGGACCGTGCCTGCTCGAGGCCGGCGATGTTCTCCTGCTTCAACTGGTCGAACTCCTTCGGGTCGAATGCCGGCTCACGCAACACCTCGCCCACCAGGCGAAGCACGGCGGGCATGTTCGGCCCGATGGTCTCGATGCCGACCGACAACGACGTCGGACCGCCGTTCACGTTGACTCGCGCCTTCAGGCGGTCGAGCTCGTCCTTGATCTGCTGGCGGCTGCGGTTCCGGGTGCCGCGCATGAGCATGTCGGCCGCGAGATCGGCCGCGACGTACTTGCCCGTGACGGCGTCGAGGGTTCCATAGCGCAGCGTGAGCGTGGCGTTGGCGGTCTGGCCGCGATTCTTCTTCGGCAGGTAGACCGTTTCGAGTCCCACCGGCAGGGCGCCGCGCGCGAGCCGGCTCTCGACGTTGGCCGGCGACGGATCGAATGCCTCGCCCACGGCGAGCGCGGTATCGCCCTTGTAGTCCTTCACCATGGCCAGCACGTCGGGCACGTCGGGGATCGTGGCCCGGTCGGGCTTCGTGGTGGGAATGAACCGGCCGATGGTGCGGTTGTCCGGCTTGAGATAGGCGGCGGCGACGCGCTGCACGTCGGCCGGCGACAGCTTCCGGATGCGGTCGCGATGGAGGAACAGGAGCCGCCAGTCACCCATCGCCGCCCACTCGGAGAGCTGGAGCCCCACGCGATCGGAGTTGTTCAGCAGCAGGTCGATGTTCTTGAGGAGCGCCGCGCGGGCCCGATCCACCTCCTCCGTGCTCGGCGGCGCCACGATCACCGAATCGAGCGTGGCGCGCATCACCCGCTCCGCCTCCTCCAGCGACTGCTCCTGCCGCACCTCCGCCCGCGCGAGCAGCACGCTCGGCTCGCGGAACTGGTACGCCTGCGCCTGCACCGACGCCGCGCGCTTCGTCTCCACGAGCGCCTTGTAGAGCCGTCCCGACGGCGACGCACCGACGATCTCGGCCAGCGCGTCGACGGCGGCGAAGTCCTCGTGCGAGCCCGCCGGCACGTGATACGCCATGGTCAGCACCTGCACGTCACCGGCGCGACGCAGCGTCACCTGGCGCTCGCCGTCCTGCACCGGGTCGCGCGTGTAGGTGGGCCACAGCGTGGCATCGCCGGCACGCTTCGGGCGCGGCAGCGCGCCGAACTTCCGCTCGATGAGCGGCAGCGCCTTCGCCGGGTCGAAACGGCCCGCCACCACCAGCATCGCGTTGTCGGGCTGGTAGTACTTGCGGTAGAACGCCTGCAGGCGCTGGATCGGCACGTGCTCGATGTCGCTGCGCGCGCCGATCGTGCTCTTGCCGTAGTTGTGCCACAGGAAGGCGGTGGACAGCACTCGCTCCTCCAGCACGCCCGCGGGGTCGTTCTCGCCCGACTCGAACTCGTTCCGGACGACGGTCATCTCCGACTCGAGGTCCTTCTTCGCGATGAAGCTGTTCACCATCCGGTCCGCCTCGAGGTCCAGCGCCCAGTCGAGGTTCGCGTCGGAGGCGGGAAACGTCTCGAAGTAGTTGGTGCGGTCCACCCACGTGGTGCCGTTGGGCCGGGCACCGTGCTCCGTAAGCTCCTGCGGGATGTTGCGGTGCCTGGTGGAGCCCTTGAACACGAGGTGCTCCAGCAGGTGCGCCATCCCCGTCTCGCCGTACGCCTCGTGCCGCGACCCGACGAAGTAGGTGATGTTCACCGTCGTCGTCGCCTTGGTCGGATCGGGGAACAGCAGCACCTTGAGGCCGTTGCCGAGCGTGTACTCCGTGATGCCCTCGACCGAAGGACCCTGCACGGCGCGTGTGACGGTGGCCTTCGCCGGAGCCTTCTGCTGGGCCGGGAGCGTGGCGACGAGCGAGAGGCTCCCCAGGACGGGGACGAGAACCTCTCGCAACCGGAACGTGAGTGACAAGGCCGTCAACCTCTATATGGAGTGGATGGGATCGCGGACCGATGCAGGGCCTGCGATGCTGCGAGTGGCTGGCGTTCTTCCGCCCTCAGGCGAGGCGGATCGGCAGGCGCCGCACCCGCGTGCCAGTCAGTGCCGACACCGCGCTGGCCACCGCCGGCGCAATGGGCGGAGTGCCCGGCTCTCCCGCGCCACCGGGGTGCTCGGTGGACGGCACGATGTGGACCGTGACCAGCGGCATCTCGTTCATGCGGAGGAGCGGATAGGCGTCGAAGTTGCCCTGCTCCACGCCGCCCTTCGCCAGCGTGATCTCGCCGTGCAGCGCGGCGGTCAGGCCGTACGCGATGGCGCCTTCCATCTGCGCGGTGACGATGTCCGGATTCACCACCTGGCCGCAGTCGACGGCGCACGTGACGCGATGCACCCGCACCTTGCCGCCGTCGACACTCACCTCCACCACCTGCGCGACGAAGCTGCCGAACGACTCGGCCACCGCCACGCCACGCGCACGACCCGCCGGCGGTGGGGTGCCCCAGCCGCTCTCCGCCGCGGCGAGCTCGAGGACGCGGAGGTGCCGCGGCTTCTCCTTCAGCAGCGCGCGACGGAACGCCACCGGGTCCGCGCTCGCGAGCGCCGCCAGCTCGTCGACGAAGCACTCCGTCGCGAAGGCGTTCTGCGAGCTGCCCACCGAGCGCCAGAAGCCGACCGGCACGCCAAGCTCGGCGCGGCGGTAGTCAACACGAAGGTTGGGAATGCCGTACGGCACGTTCTCGGCGCCCTCGATGGACGTCGGGTCGGCGCCGTGCTTGAGCATGCCCATCCGGTTGGCGGCGAACTCCGGCATGAACGACGGGATGTAGCGGGCCATGATCGACGGCCCGGCGATGACGTGCGACCACGCCACCGGCCGTCCTCCCTCGTCGACGGCACCCTCGAACACGTGCAGCGTGGCAGGCCGGTAGTAGTCGTGGCGCATGTCGTCCTCCCGCGTCCACACCACCCGCACCGGCGCGCCCACCGCCTTCGACACCTCCACCGCGTCCACCACGAAATCCATCTCCGAGCGCCGGCCGAAACCGCCGCCGAGCTTCGTGGTGTGCACCGTCACCTTGTCCATCGGGACGCCCGCGATCTTCGCCGCGGTGCCCTGCGTACCGCCGCCGAACATCTTCGGGCCCCACTGGAACTGCGTCGGCGCCCACAGCGTGACGCCGTCGGGTCGCACGTCGGCCGAGCAGGTCATGGGCTCCATCGTGGCGTGCGCGAGGAAGGGCGTCTCGTATTCCGCGCGCACCTTCTTCGTGAGGCTCGCGATCGTGCCGGGCGCGTCGCCGTCATGACGCACCACCTTGCCCTCGGGCTGCTGCACCAGGGCCCGGAGCGTGGCGCGGATGCCGTCGCTGTCCGGCGCGGCGCTCGTCCCCGGGTTCCACTGCACCACCAGGGCCTCGCGGCCCTTCCTGGCAGACCAGAAGTCCTCCGCGACCACCGCCACACCGCCGCTGACCTGCACCACGGCGCGCACGCCGGGGACGGCCTTCGCCTTCGCGTCGTCGAACGACGTCACGCGTGCGCCCAGCGTCGGCGCGCGCTCCACCATCGCCACGAGCATGCCGGGCGCGCGCACGTCCTGCGCGAACACGGGCTCGCCACGCACGATGCGCGGGATGTCCAGTCGCGGCAGCGGCCGGCCGATGAGTTTCCAGTCCTTCGGATCCTTGAGCGCGACGGACACGGGCACGGGAAGTGTCGCGGCTTCGGTCGCGAGCTCGCCATAGCTCGCGGAGCGACCGCTCGCGGCGTGCGTCACGCGGGAGTTCTCGGCGCGGCAGGTGGCTCGATCGACGCCCCAGCGCGCCGCGGCCGCCGAGACCAGCATCTCGCGCGCCTGGGCACCGGCCTGACGCAACGGCACCCATCCGCCCGGCACGGACGAGCTGCCGCCGGTGAGCTGCATGCCCGAGAGCTTGTTGGCGTAGGCGGGATTGGCGGCGGCCGCCTCGTACCGTACCGTGCTCCAGTCCGCTTCCAGCTCCTCGGCGACGAGCATCGGCAGCGCAGTGGAAACGCCTTGTCCCATCTCCGAGCGATCCACCTCGATCAGCACGGTGCCGTCGGTCTGCACACGCACCCATGCGTTGGGGGCGAACGGCGCCGAGGTGGCCGGCGGTGCGGGCTTCGCACAGCCCTGCAACTGCACCGCCACGACGAGTCCGGCGCCGGCGGCGGCGCCGGTCCTGAGAAACTCGCGGCGGGAGACGCGCGGGCTCACGTGGTCTTGCCGGAGGCGTCCGCGGCGATGTGGATGGCCTTCCGGATGCGCTGGTAGGTCCCGCAGCGGCAGAGATTGCCCGACATCGCGGCGTCGATGTCGGCATCCGATGGCTTCGGATTCTTCTGCAGGAGGGCGACGGCCGCCATGATCTGGCCCGACTGGCAGTAGCCGCACTGCGGCACCTGTACGTCCACCCACGCCTGCTGCACCGGGTGCGACCCGTCCGGCGAGAGGCCCTCGATGGTGGTGATCGACTTCCCCGCCGCGGCGACGGCCGGGATCTGGCAGGAGCGCACGGCGGCGCCATCGAGGTGCACGGTGCAGGCGCCGCACAGTCCCAGGCCGCAGCCGTACTTGGTGCCGGTCAGCTCGAGCCGGTCGCGCAGAACCCAGAGCAACGGCATGTCCTCCGGCACGTCGACCTGCTTGTCCTGACCGTTGATGCGCAGCGTGATGGCAGACATGATGTGCTCGGGTTGCGGTAGGCCTGAAGTCTATGCCGTCACGGCGCCGGGCGCGACGGCCCGGTGGCAATGGGCAGTTCCTCCCGCTCGGCCCATTCCGTCCACGAGCCGGGATAGATCCGGACCCGTGGAAAGCCGAGCAGCACCCGCAGCGCGAACCAGAGATGGCTCGCCTCGGTGGAGGTGTTGCAGTACAGGATGATGTCACGATCGGGCGTGATGCCCTGTTTCGCGTAGGCTGCGCGCAGCGTCTCGACCGGTTTGAACACCCTCCCGAAGCCGGACGTCTCGAGATCCTCCTGCCACCAGTGGCTAACGGCACCCGGAATGTGCCCGCGGCGCATCTGCGTGCCCGCATCGCCTGCGTACTGGTCCGCCGGACGCGCGTCCACGAGCAGCGCCCCGCCCCGCTCCACCACCTGCCGCACGACGGCGAGCGAGGCGGTGTCGGGCCGGAACGCGCGTCGCTCCCACCAGCTCCCGGCCGGCGGCACGCGTGGATAGCGTCGGGCGACCTCCTTGTTCTCCAGCGACCACTTGAAGTAGCCGCCGTCCAGGAGGTAAACGCGCGGGTGACCCATCGCGCTCAGCAGCCACGTCACCCAGGTGGCGTCGATGTTGAGCGTCTCGCCGGCGCTGTACACCACCACCGGAATGGCGGGATCGAGTCCGAGCCGCTGGAACATGGCGCGATACTGCGGCGCCGCGAGCAGCTGCACCGGAATGCCGCCCCGGCTCGCGCGGAGCGTCTCGACGCTCAGGTACTGCGCGTCCGGCAGGTGGCCCTTGAGATAGGTCCAGACGTCGAGCCGTACGTCGAGCACGCGGATCGGCGCGCCACGCTCCTGCCACGCGGCGAGGCTGTCGGTCGAGAGCAGCCTCGGCAGTGGCGTGGACTGCGCATGCGCCGACGCGGCGAGCAGCAGGCCACCCGCAAGCAGTATCGCGCGGCGGCTCACGGCTTGCCCGTGGCGTCGAGGCCCATGTACTCGCGTTCCATCTCGACGTACACGCGGGCCGCGTTGCGTCGCCGGCGGCTGTTCAGCGACACGGGACGCTCGGCGTCGGGCGGCGGCAGCGAGGCGAGCGCCCGCTTCATCGGCACGCCTTGCTCGACGGCGGCCCGCATGGAGTCGCGCAGCGCCGTCACGTAGCGGCGGGTGGAGTCCTCGAGCTGCGCGGGCACGCGCGGCAGCCGGCCATGTCCCGGCACGACCACCGCGGCGTGATAACCACCGAGCGCGTCGAGCGCCTCGAGCATCGCGCTCGAGCTCCCGTCCACCATCATGCTCACGCCGTCCTCGATGAGCAGGTCACCGGCGAAGAGCACCTTCGCGGCAGGCAGCCAGACCACGAGGTCGCCGGGCGTGTGGCCCGGCGCCGGGTGCGACACCACGATGTCCGTGCCGCCCAGCCTGAGCGTGTCGGTGCCCGTCACCGGTCGGTCGGGTGTGTTGGCGTATTCGAAGCCGATGAGGTTCTGGATGCCGACCACGCGACTCCAATCCGCCAGCGCCGCGTCCTCGCCGCCTTCCGCGGAAAGCGTGTGCGTGTCGGGATGCGCCATCACCTTCGCGCCCTGGCGCTTGAACACGATGGTGCCGAAGTGATGGTCGGGATGGTGATGCGTGAGGATGACCCAGCGGACGGGCTGCTTCGTCACGCTGGCGATGGAGGCCAGCATGCGCTCGGCGTCCACCGGGCTCGCCTCGGCATCGATGGCCACGACTCCCGCGCTGGTCACGACGAACCCCGCGTTGGCGCGCCCTTCCGAGCCGCGGCCCGTGTCGCCGGCCACGAGGTAGACACCCGACCCTACGCGCCGCACCGGCCACGGCGTGCGCGGGGGCGGCGCGGTGCCCGTCGCGAGGGTGGCGAGCAATGAGAGCAGCATGCAGGCGGAAGCGGCCCGGGTGGTCCCGGGCCGCATCTCAGGTGGTGCCGAAGGTGATCTGGGCCGACGCCTCGAAGACCGCGCCCTTGTTGTCCGTCCAGCGCATCATGAGCGGGCCCTCGCGGTCGGCCAGCAGGTTGAAGCTCATCACGGGATCGCGGCTGATGCCCGACGTCCACGTGAACTTCGCGACCTCACGCCCGGCGTACGTCACCACGACGTCCTTGATGAACCAGGCCGGAATGGGCTGACCATCGGTCGTGCGGAAGAATCCGGTGTCCATCGGATGCTGCACGATGGAGTGCACCAGGATGATGTCGCCCCTGGCGATCCGCTGCGGGACACGGATGCGCGCCTCGCCCACGTCGCGTCGAGTCATCTCAGCCGCACCCGTTCAGCGTGACCGACACGCGGGCGTAGCCGGCCCATACCTCGCCGTCGCTGGTCTCGGCGATGCAGCGCACCCAGGTGGTGCGCTTCATCTTGATGCGCGTCTGCAGGGAGAGCTTGCCCAGGGCCGGCGTGCATTCGAAGGCGGCGAGGTGCGGATCGGGATTGTGATCCACGATCAGGTGCACCGCCTTCACGTACTTCTCCGGCGTCATGGGCAGGTCGGTCTCCACCATGACGGGCACGACGCGGCCATCCTCGGCCACGAGCGGCATGTCCAGCGACACGTGACCCCGGCGGATGGGCCGGTCGCCGAAGAGGTCCTTGAGCAGCTTGGCGATCTGCTCGTTGGGCACCTCGGGATCGGGGTCGAGCAGCTGCGCCGCCGCCGCGCGCGTCCCCAGCGCGAGGGCGGCACCGAGCGACGCGCTCTGCTGCAGGAATGCACGCCGCGACGGGCGTCCGGAGGGGATATCCATGAGCGGAATGTGCCGAATTCCAGTGCGGCAAGTCAAGGGTTTCGACGCTTGTCGCTCCCTAGGCAACTCGTTATGATGCAAGGTCATGCGCGCCCCGCACGGTATCGCGGGACGCTCACCCCATCGACAAGAGGCGCCGTGGACGCTCCAACGCTGCAACAGGTTGCCCTGTTCGAGAAGTGCCGGACGTTCACCAAGGCCAAGGAAGTGAAGGCCGCGGGGCTGTATCCGTACTTCAAGCCGATCTCCGAGTCCGAGGACACGGTGGTCGTCATCGAGGGGCAGAAGCGGATCATGCTCGGGTCGAACAACTACCTCGGCCTGACGCATCATCCCAGGGTGCTCGAGGCGGCGCAGCAGGCGCTGCACCGCTACGGGTCGGGCTGCACCGGCAGCCGCTTCCTGAACGGCACCCTCGACCTGCACCAGCAGCTCGAGGCGGCGCTCGCGAAGTTCCTGGGCAAGGAGGCGTGCCTCGTCTTCTCCACCGGGTACACGGCCAACCTCGGGCTCATCAGCGGCCTCATCGGCCGCGGCGACGTCGTCCTGCTCGACAAGCTCGACCATGCCTCGATCGTCGACGGCGCGAAGATGAGCTACGGCGAGACCGAACGCTTCAATCACAACGACCTCGCCGGCCTCGAGCGCAAGCTCGACCGCCTGAAGCCCGGCACGGGCACGATGATCGTGGTGGACGGCGTGTACTCCATGGAAGGCGACATCGCCGACATCCCGAACCTGGCGCGCATCGCGCACAAGCACGGGGCCGCCCTCGCGGTCGACGATGCGCACAGTCTCGGCGTGCTCGGCCCGCGCGGCGACGGCACCGCCGCGCACTTCGGCCTGTCGGACGAGGTGGACATCATCGGCGGCACCTTCTCCAAGTCGCTCGCGTCCATCGGCGGCTTCGTCGCGGGCTCGGAGAGCGTCATCCACTACCTCAGTCACCACAGTCGCCCGCTCATCTTCACCGCCTCGCTGCCGCCGGCGAACACCGCCGGCGTGCTGGCGGCGCTCGAGGTGTTGCAGCAGGAGCCGGAGCGGCGCGAGCAGCTGTGGGCCAACACGCGGCGCCTCCGCACGGGCTACCGCGAGCTGGGCTTCGACATCGGCCCGACCGAGACGCCCATCATTCCGGTGCTGATCGGGCCGCTGGAGAAGACGCTGCTGTTCTGGCGCAAGCTCTTTGATGCCGGCGTCTTCACCAATCCGGTCACGGCGCCCGCCGTCCCGATCACCGAGTGCCGCCTCCGTACGAGCCTCATGGCGACGCACTCGTTCGACCAGATCGACTTCGCCCTCGACGCGTTCGGGAAGATCGGCAAGGAACTGGGGGTCATCTGAGCGCAGTCACCGTCCGGCCCGTCGCCACCAAGGCCGAGCTCAAGCGCTTCATCGACCTGCCGTACCGATTGCACGAGCGGGACCCGATCTGGGTCCCGCCGTTGCGTTACGACGTGGAGACGACGCTGTCCCGGAAGAAGAACCCCTACTTCGAGCACGCGGAGGCGGAGTACTTCCTGGCCGAGCGCGGCGGCGAGGTGGTGGGGCGCATCGCCGCGACGCACAACCGGCTGCACAACGAGACTCACGACGATACGGTGGGCTTCTGGGGCTGGTTCGAGTGCATCGACGACCAGTCCGTGGCCCATGCCCTCTTCGACGCCGCCGACGCCTGGCTCCGCGCCCGGGGGCTGACCGTCTCGCGTGGCCCGGCGTCGTTCTCGACCAACGACCAGTGCGGCCTGCTGGTGGACGGCTTCGAGACGCGCCCCACCCTCATGATGCCGCACAATCCGCGGTACTATCCGGTGCTCGTCGAGGGCGCGGGCTATGCCAAGGCGAAGGACCTGTTCTGCCTCGAGGGCGGCGATCACGACAAGTACAAGCCCGTGCCCGAACGGGCCGTGCGCGGCGCGAAGCTCGTGAAGGAGCGGCTGGGCCTCACCGTGCGGCCGCTCAACATGAAGGAGTTTCCGCGCGAACTGGAGCACATCAAGCGGCTCTACAACGCCTCGTGGGAGAAGAACTGGGGCTTCGTCCCGCTGACCGACCACGAAATCGACCACCTCGCCGAGCAGTTCAAGCCCATCGCCATTCCGGACATCGTCCCCTTCGTCGAGAAGGATGGGCAGGTGATCGCCTTCGGCCTCACGCTGCCCGACCTCAACGAGGCCCTCGTCGGCAACAAGCGCGGCCGGCTGATCCCGTTCCTCCTGAAGGCGCTCTACATGCTGAAGGCGCACAAGCTCCGGCGCGCCCGCATCCTGCTGCTGGGCGTGCTGCCCGAGTGGCGCGGGCGGGGCGTGGACGCCGTGCTCTTCTACGAGATCTGGGAGCAGTCCGCGAAACACCAGATCTACTGGGGCGAGGGTGGCTGGGTCCTCGAGGACAACCCGATCATGTGGGCCGGCCTCGAGAAGATGGGCTTCCGGATCTACAAGACCTACCGGATGTACGACCGATCGCTATGAAGGCGCTGGTCACCGGCGCCACCGGATTCGTCGGGAGCCATCTCGTGGACCGGCTCCTCGCCGCGGGCCACGAGGTCACTGCCCTCGTGCGCACGCCGGCGAAGGCCAAGGGCCTCGCCGAGCGTGGCGTGCGCCTCGTCGCCGGCGACCTGCATGCGGAGGACGCGCTGCGCGAGGCGGCGCGCGGCCAGCACGTGGTGCATCATGTCGCGGCGCTCGTGGGTGCCGTGGACGAGGCGGAGTTTCTCCGTGCGAACCGCGACGGCACCGCCAACGTCGTGCGTGCGATGCGGGACGCGGCGCCGAGTGCGCGCCTGGTGTTGACGAGCTCGCTCGCGGCGGCCGGTCCCGCGCGGCGGGGCACGCCGCGCCGCGCCGGCGAGCCGCCGCAGCCGGTCACGATGTACGGGCGCAGCAAGCTCGCCAGCGAGCAGGTCGTGCGCGAGAGTGGGCTCGAGTGGGTGATCGCCCGTCCGCCCGCCGTCTATGGTCCACGCGACCGCGACAACTTCCTCGCCGTGTTCAAGGCGTCGCGCCTCGGCCTGTTGCCGGTGTTCGGCGACGGCACGCAGGAGCTCTCCATGGTCTACGCCCCCGACCTCGCCGACGGGCTCGTGCTGGCCGGGTCGACGCCGGGCATCGGGGGACGCGCGTACTTCGTGAACCATCCCGAGGTCGTCAGCAGCGGCGACGTGGTCCGCGAGATCGCCCGGGCCGCTGGGCGGAGCGTGTGGCTGCTTCCCATACCCCGACCGATCGCCGAGTTCGCGCTGGGCGTCGCGGGTGGCACGGCGACGCTGCTCAAGCGCAAGACGATCCTGCGCGCCGACAAGGCGAACGAGTTCTTCCAGCCGGCGTGGACCGGCGACGCCGAGCCGTTCCTGCGCGACACCGGATGGCGACCGGAACACGCGCTCAGGCCCGGCATGGAAGCCACCTACCGCTGGTACGTCGAGCACGGATGGCTGTAGCGGCCGCGCGGCCCCGTCTCGTCGAACTGGCACTGGGCGGCTACGCGGCGATCGTGGGAGTGACCGCGCTGACGCGGCTGTCGCTTGCGCCGGGCAATGCGCTGGTGGCGCTCGGCCATGCGCTCGTCGTGGTGCTCATGCTGCTCGTCAGCCGCCCCATCGAGGGGCGCACCTTCCGCACCCTGCGTGACATCGCGCCGCTCGTCGTGCTGCTCGGCCTGTACGCGTCGCTCGACGTGCTGAACGGCTTCGGCACCGGCCCCACGTACGACCACCTGCTCCTCGCCTGGGAACAGCGCCTCTTCGGCCTGCAGCCCGCCCGCGACTGGTGGCGGCAGCATCCGAGCACGCTCCTGAGCGTCGTCCTGCATACCGTCTACCTCTCCTACTACGCGCTCATCGCAATCCCGGCGGCGGTGCTGCTGGTGCGTCAGGACCGAAGCGGCTTTCGCCGCTTCATCGCGGCGGTCATCCCGACGTTCCTGGCCTGCTACCTGTTCTTCGTGTTCCTGCCGGTCGGCGGGCCCTACTACGTGTTCGAGCAGCCCACGGGTGCGTTCGTGACGAACCTGCCGGCGCGGCTCGTGTACGCCGCACTCGCCGGGGGCAGTTCATTCGGGGCCGCATTCCCCTCCTCGCACGTGGCGGCGGCGATCGCGGCGTGGCTCGTCACCCGTCGCGAGGCGCCACGCCTCGGCTGGGCGATGCTGCCCTTCGTGACGCTGATGCCGGTGGCGACGGTGTACTGCCAGATGCACTACGCGCTCGACGCCATCTTCGGCGTGGCATTCGGATTCGTGGTGCCCGCGCTCGCCCGCCAGCTCGAGCGCGCCGACCTGGATGCCGGCTGAGCGAGCGCGATGTCGCGCACGCGAGACGGCCCGCCGGATCCGAGGATCCGGCGGGCCGTCCTGCATCCGGCTGGGTCAGCTCACTCGACGGTGAGCTTGCCCTTCATGCCGAGCGCCTCGTGCGGGGTGCAGTGGAAATCGTAGCTGCCCTTGGGGAAGCCGTTCGTGGCCAGCGTGTACACGCCGTTCTGCTCCACGATCAGGTTGCCGGTGAGCGGGCCCATCTTGTTCGCGCCCATCGCCGCATCGATCGCCTTGTCGGCGCCCGACGGGATGCCCTTCGGGTTGAACGCCACGTTGTGCGGGCCGCCGCTGACGTTCTTGAAGGTGAGCACGTCGCCCGACTTCACCTTGATCTCGGCCGGCGAGAACTTGTACGCCGTGCCCTCGAGCACCATGTCGACATTCGTGGTGGCGCCGCCCGCTGCGGGAGCCGCCGCGCCCGCCGCCGGAGCCGAGGGGGTCGCGGGCGCCGGGGCAGCCTCCGCCGCCGGAGCCGGGTTCGTCGCCGAGCCTTCCGCCGCCGGAGCCTTCTTCTCACCGCCGCAGGCGGCGAGCAGCACCGCCAGGCCCGCCGCGATCGTGGTCACGCGCATCGCTGTCCTTACCTCTCCCCAGGGGTAGTGTCCGCCGGGCCCAGATGCCCGTCCGGAACGCGCCTCAAAATACCTTCGCACAACGGCTTCACAAGGCCGGGCAACCGCGGATACGTTGAAGCACGGTGCAACCTCATGTACCCCTCACGACCCGACCGGTGACTTCCGACCTGCCCCTCGTACCGCTCCAGCGTGCCGATGTGCCCCCGTGCCGACGCATGGGCCGGCAATGCCACGCGCTCGACGTCACCCTCCGCCTTGGCTCGCTGGAGGAGGGCGAGGAATCGCTCGACCACGAGGCCACGTGGCTCATGGGACACACCGAGCGGCTGCAGTTCGGCACGATGTGGCGCCATGCCGGCGAGCTCTACGTCGAGGCCACGGTGCACGTGCCCTGTCGCTTCTATCGGGAGACGGGACCGGGAGCGGCGGCGTGTCTCGCCCATGCCTTCATCGGCGCGCCGCCGCGCCGCCCCATGCGGGTGGACCAGCCGCGCCAGCTCGGAGGCGACCGCTTCGCCGTGGTGGAGCACATGCGTCTCGGCCCGCGGACACTGACCCATCCGCCACGGGCGTTGCGCGTGCTCGGCGCGGGCCCGAATCCCTGCGAGGGCGCGCCGTGCGAGACCTCGGACCATCGCCGAGGCGCCGCCTGCTGCCGGGACATGCAGATCGAGATCATGTGCACGCGGAAGCAGGCGCGCCTCGAAGCGCTGGTGCGCGCGCGCAAATCCCCCTATCTCTGCAAGGTGGGCCGCGAAGGCGAGTTTTCCATCGAGGCCGAGTTGATCTCGGCCTGCGGCTATCTCGAGCCCGGCGGGGTGGCCTGCACCCTGCACGGTCGGAAGCGGGCCGACGGGCGGTCGGCCAAACCCGATCTCTGCTTCGACTGGCCGCCGAAAGACAAGGGCCTGCATCCGGGGTGCGTGTTCGGGCCGAAGCGCCGCCGGGTCAAGCGGGCCAGCGACAATCCCGCCAAGGGCTTACGTCGCTGATGGCATTCTGCATCGCTGTGCAAGCGCCCCGGTCTGGATCGTCTCCGGACCATCTGTGGGGAGCACCTCCACGCAATCGGCGAGGCCACTGATGGCCGACGAACTCGAACAACTCTACCAGACCACGTATCAGGCGGTGGTGCGGTTCCTCTACCGCAAGGTCTGGGATGCCGATCGGGCCGAGGATCTGGCCCAGGAGGTGTTCATGCGCGCGCTCTCCCACCGGCCGGAGAAGCCCCGGTCGTGGGTGTTCGCCGTGGCGGCCAATCTGGCCCGGGACGAGGCGCGCGCCGCCATCCGGCGCCGACGGCACCTGACGCTGCTCTCGGCCGATCCGGCGGGCCGACCGTCGGCCTCGCCCACCGCGGATGAAATGGTGGAGGACGACGAGCGCCAGGCCGAGGTGCGCCTCGCGCTCGATAGCCTGACGGCCCGCGACCGGGAGGTCCTGCTCCTGTGGGACGCGGGCTTGAGCTACCCGGAGATTGCCGAGCGCACCGGTCTCGCCGTCGGCGCGATCGGCACGACGCTCGCCCGCGCGCGCAAGCGCCTCGTGGATGCGTACGAACGCCAGCATGACCATGACGCCGCTGCACATTCCTGAACACGAGCTCCACGCGTACCTCGACCAGGCCCTGCCTCGGTCGCGGTGCGTCACGATCGAAAGCCACCTGGCGGCCTGTCCCGGCTGCCGGTCCCATCGCGACGCCACGGCCGCCCTGCGCGACCGCACGACGCTCCTCCTCGCACGGCTGACGCCGGAGCGGAAGCGCATCCCGCCGTCGCTCGAGGAACTCGAGCGTCGCGTCTCGGCTCGGGCCACCGCCCCGCGCCTGCGCCTCAGGGACCTGGCGTGGGCTGCGAGCATCCTCCTCGCCGTCGCACTCGGCTACGCCGTCCGCCCGTCCGCGCGTGCGGCGAAGGCCGCGGACGCCCAGGTCGTCGCCACCAGCACTGCGCCGGCGCCGCGGCAGCCCGTCGTATCGGAGGTGCGCACCCCCGCACCGCCGGCGCCGTCTGCGGCGCGGCCGAAGGCAGCACGAGCGTCCCATGCCTCGGTGCCGCCCGTCCGTCGGGATAGCCTGCCGGCCCAGCGCGCGGCCGTCGCGTACGGTGACACGCCGGCGGCCGTCGGCGTCGAGGTCTCGACCGACTCGCTGCCGCCCGAGACCGCCCCGAGCGCCGGACTCTGGCGCACGGTGCCGTGGACGCAGGCCGAGGAACAGGCGGGTGCCGAGCCTCCGCGGGTGAACGGGGTGCCGGTGGTGGAGGTGCAGGTCAAGCGCGGCGACGGTGCGGCCAAGCCCGTGACGGTCGTGGCGCAGCAGCTCAAGTCCGGCCAGCTGATCACCACCATCGAGGGCCCGGTGGACGACGTCTGGGCCCTGCTCTCTCGGCGTGGCGACGCCGGCGACACGGCCGGCGCGGAGACGCTGCGCCAGGGCACGCGCCTCCTGGCGGTGACGGGACAGCTGCCGGCCGACTCGTTGCGTGCGATGGTGCGGCGGGTCAACGCGGCGATGCGCGTGAGATGAGGTAGGACATCCGACGGCAGCTCACGCGAAAGGGGCGACGATCATCGTGATCGTCGCCCCTTTCGCGTGAGCTGCCGTCGGATGTCCTAC
>Ga0070671_100001878_pt1 | contig 16057 bp, 20 predicted proteins | sample KBSS73metaG_FD_65341 | JGI IMG/M metagenome (GOLD analysis project Ga0070671, IMG submission 65341) | Switchgrass rhizosphere microbial communities from Kellogg Biological Station, Michigan, USA - KBS S7-3 metaG | ecosystem: Host-associated > Plants > Roots > Rhizosphere > Soil ...
GAGAAGGTTGCCTCCTTCACTCCTGCTCTCTCTGGGCGGGTGGGAGGGATCGGGATGTTCCAGGGCGGCCCCGACGGGTTCCCGCAGTTGGCGATCCCGAACGTGAGCGGCCTTGCTGAGTTGCGCACCCGCCTCACCGACGCTCTTGCAGCCGAAGGTGTCTCGTCTCCGTCGGAGCACGACTGGGTGCCGCACATGACGCTCGCCTACGTTGAGGAGCCGTCGCTTCCCGAGGATCTGTCGGTGATCGGGAAGCCGCTCACCTTCGACTCACTCTCGCTTGCTGTTGCCGATGCCCGCACTGACTTCCCGTTCGCGTCCGCGCAGGAGGATACGCTCATGCCAGGCATGGAGACCAACTCGGTCACAACGGACATGTTCCCGATGTACGGCCCTGACGGCGAGGTGATCGCCTACACCACCTTTCAGTGGCCGCTGGGATACACATCCACGGACAGCCTCACTTCTGGCCTCACGGTCACGATCACCGAGGACGACGAGGTGGAGACGCCGGAGGAGGACAAGGGCGAAGGCAGCGAGGAACCGATGCCGATGGCGGACGGCCCTCCATGGCGTGCCCTTCTTGCGGTCGAAGGAGTGCCCACCGAGGACGGACGGATGCTCGCCGAAGGATCCCTGAAGTGGCGCGACCTACCTCTCTCACTGACGGCGATGGATACCTCCAACCACGGAGAGCCAGGGCCGGCGAAGGTGGCAGGACGGATCGACAGGATCTGGCGAGACGGGAACGAAGTCTGGGGCGAAGGCGTCTTCAACAGCGACGAATTCGGAACCCACATCTACGAACTCGTCTCCAATCAGTCATTGCGCGGCAACTCGATCGAGCCTGCTGTGCTTGCCTACGAGGTCTGGGACTTGGAGACGATGCAGCCCCTGTCGGCCGAGGGGATCGAAGAGGCACAACTAAACGAGCGTCCCCTTGTGACGGTGTTCACGGATGCGATCATCATGTGCTCCACGGTGGTGGCAACTCCGGCTCTCGGAGGAGCCAACATCGTTCTCGCCTCCGGTTTGATCCACACCATCTGGTTCCAGGAGCAGCCCGTCGATCCCCTCACCGCTTCGGCGGCAGGGATGGTGCCGCTGCATCCGCCGGCGGCCTGGTTCGAGAGGCCGAACCTGATGGAGCCGACCCCGCTCACGATCACCGAGGAGGGGCAGGTGTTCGGGCACGCGGCCCTCTGGAACTCCTGCCACATCGGCGAGCCATCGGGGCCCGGCATCTGCGTTCCGCCGCCCCGATCGGGGATGAACTACGAGATCTTCCACCACGGCGCCTGCCGCACAGCAGAGGGGCATGACGTGGTGGTGGGACAGTTGACGCTCGGGACTCTCCACGCGGGCCGCGACCTTGGTTGGCGGGAGACGATGCAGCACTACGAGCACTCGGGTCTTGCGTTCGCGGACGTGCATGCCTACGAGGACCGGCATGGGATCGTCGTCGTCGGGGCGCTTCGACCGGACGTTCCCGCCACCAAGGTTCGGGAGGCGAAGGCAGGGGCGTTGAGCGGTGACTGGCGGCAGGTGATCGGGCGCGGCCTCGAGTTCCTCGCTGCCCTGGTCGTGAACGTGCCCGGCTTCCCGATTCCCCGTCCCGAAGCCCGGATCGTTGCTTCCGCTTCCGGGGAGGAAGAGGTGCTGGCTCTGGTGGCGGCGGGGATGGTGGAACCTGCCGAGCAGGTGGAGGGGATGTCGCGAACCGAGTATCTGCGCAAGATCCGGGCGCTGACGGACGTGGAGGACTTCACCTTTGCCATCTCCGCGGAGGACCGACGGCGGATGGCGAAGTCCGGTGTGGCGCTCCCGGATGGCAGTTTCCCGATCCCCGACTGTGATTATGCGGAGCGGGCAATCAGGGCGCAGGGGCGCGCGAACCCTGGCGACCGGGCGAAGGTGGTGGCGCACATCCGTAAGCGGGTGAAGGCGCTCGGCTGCTCCGGCGACATCTTCGATCGGTACAAGTGATGGCCTCTCTGATTCGCCGCAAGGATCCGGGGCAGGCGTGGGAGACGGAGGTAGACACGGGTGGCGGTGGAGGAGGTTCCGAGTCTCCTCTGATTGTGCGGATGGCGATTGCGTTCGACACACCAGATCTCGTGACAACAACCGAGCCTTTCCCGATCACGGCTGTCGATCAGGGCGACCAGACGTTCACGGTTGCGGGCGACCAGACGGCGGCGTTCGCTGATGGGCTCAACTTCACTGTCAGCGGGTCCACGGGGAACGACGGCACCTACAACTGCGTGACCTCGGTTTTCGGCTCCGGGGTGACGGTGATTACGACGTTCGAAGCGATCCCCGACGCGACCGTGGACGGAGACGCTATCGGAAACGTCCGTCCGGTGGGGATAGTGATCTACACGCCCACACCGGGCGACGTGCTCCCGCTGGGGCAGTCGTTCGTGGTCCTCCCGACGGCGTTCGACGGCAACAATCCGACCGTGCGTTTCGGAGTCGCGTCTGACCGTGTGATCTTCGACAACTCGATAGGCGAACCTCCCCTGACGGACGAGGACAATGTCGACAGTGCCTATGCGAGCGTGATCCAGGGCGTCGGCTTTCCCACCTCGTCTGTCGTGTTCACCACGGCGGAGCCGATCGTCGTGTTCGTGGACGACGGGAACGGAGGCGCACCGGGCAGCACGGAGGGCGAAGGCGAGATGATTCTCTACATCGTGAAAGCATCCGCGTGACTTCCTCTCCTCGGTGATCGTCGCCCGCATCCAGGCGCATCCTTCCCGCAGGCACATACGCAACCGCCTCCTCGACCGTCTCCCCGGCGTTCCCACCGAGGTCGTCGAAACAGACTTCGACCCGCCGAACCCCTGGCGCGGATACAAAGCCTGCCTGGAATCCCTCGCAGACGAGGACTTCACACACGCCCTGATCGTGCAGGACGACGCGGTTCTCTGCGACAACCTCCCTGCGGCCCTGGAACGGATCGCGGAGCTCACGGACGTTCCGGTCTGTCTCTACCTCCCCACCGTCTCTGCGACCCGCAGGCCGGCGCTCGAGGCGGCGAAAAGGGGGGAGACGTTCGTGGAGGTGGCCCCGAGGGGGTTCCTGCCGCTGGTGGCAGTTCTGTGGCCGCGCGAGAAGTCCCTGCATTTTCTGAACTGGTCGCAGACGACGCGGGCGTTGACGCGGGGGAACGGGCGCACGCTGGAGCAGCGAAGCGATGATGCAATGGCGTATCTGTGGATGCGCACGCAGCGACAGCGGGCGCTTGCCACTATTCCTTCTCTGGTGCAGCACCCGGATGATGTGCCGTCGACGATCACGCGGGGACGGGGGAAGCGGTTGGCGTTGTTCTGGCACGAGCCGCCGTGGGACCCTATGACGGTGGAGTGGCGTTATCCGTAGGTTGTGAGGTCTCTCGCTTCAATGCTTGCCAGTCGCCCCGAGACAAACAAAGCGTGGTACTCGTGCCAGTCTGTGTCGCTCCCAGGCTCCCCTCCCCAGAAGTGAACGTCTCCGGTGTAGCCGGTCTCCACCCATTCGTCAGTGAGATCATCGAACCACTCTGACCCCTTTAGGAACAGAAGCCGTCCCTGCCCGTCAACCTTGTAGACACCCAGGCCGCAGTCAAAGGACTTCGTCTGCATGTCTCCGTCGTCCTGCCATCCGTCGGGAAGAGATCCTTCCCACCTGATGTTGTCGAACATTCCCATGCTTTGCCCTTTCTGCTTCGCGCGAAATCGCCGCGCTAGATCCTCTCTATCTATCAATCTGAGTTACTGCTTTTCAACCCTGCGGATCGGTATGACTCGGTTTCAGGGCGTACTTCCCCTAGCGCCCGATGCGAGCGCCAAGAAAAGTACGCCTGATCTGCGGCCCGTATAAGACTTCGGATCAGTTACACGTAGCCTTTCGGCGCGAGACTCGAAGGTGCCCAGGTCTGCCGTTACCACCTAGCCTTGCGGCTTCGTCTCGCCTTCCCGCTCTCGCGAGCACAGGACGGGTTTCCCTAGATCTGGGGGAAGGATGAGGCTGTTGCGTGTGAGGGCGTCTAGAAGCCCGCTGGCCTCACCACCTTCGATCCTGATTCTTCGGGCAAATCCTCTCCCCACTCCGGTGCTTGACTTCTCACCAGAGTGATAGACTCACCCTGGCTTCGTGGATGTAGCCGGTTGTATCACGTTCGGGGGCTGACGGCAAGCAGATCCCGGAAGTGCGGAGTTGGCTCCCAGATGGGGGCCTTCTTCGTTTCTGGGTGTAGCCTCTTGGTACACCCCACGAACGGAGGCAACCATGCCCAAAACCGTAGAGAGCGTCCTCTACGACGACGGCCACTCCGAAGACAACTTCGCCCTCGTCCGCTCCAAGGAGCCGAACGGGAACCTGAACCTGCTCGTCTTCCACGAGCATGGCGGCGAAGGCGGACAGGGCGAACACGTCAACGACGTCCCCAAGGGGGCCGGGGCGGGCACCTACCACTAGTACCGCTGGCGGTATAAGATCGGGAGTGCACGCTCGTTTCCTCGGTGCAGGCCAGGGGCGATTTCTCTCCGAGGCGCCCCTGGCCCCTTCACCAATGCCGAGTTAGAAGATCGCGCCGGTCGAGAACGTGATCTTCTTGCCGCACCCAGGGCATGTGTGTTCGATCACGCAGCCTGGCGGGTAGACCATGTGGCCTGGAGGGTTGTGCTGAGGGTGCAGACACGGGCGCAAGATGATCTTGTCTGACGGGGTGATCTTGATGCTCATTCGTCCCTCCCGAACGCTTGATCGCGCGCCCTGCGTAGGTTGCGGATCAGGCGGTTGATCGACTCTCGGTCGAGGTCAACGTAGTAGCCATTCCCGGCCGACAGGATCATCCACTCTGCGTCTCCGTGGCCTTCGTTGCCATCACATCCCGACGAGATGAATTCTGACCCGCTCACAATTTCTACGCGGTTCAGTTCTTTCTCGGGAAGTTTGATGACGACAGGGCTGGCCTGGTAAATGTGCGTCACGATCTGCACATAAGAGCGGTCGCGTGTCCAGTGGACATCAACTACGGCCTGCCTGTCATCCTGATCTGACGTGGTGGCAGGAACGACCTGTCCGTACACCGTTTCCTTGGGCATCTCGCCCTCCTTGCTCGCAGTTCCCCCATCGCGGGGCTGCCGGAATCGTACACGGCGAAGATGTTGACACGTCCTCCGTGCAATGTAAGTTGATGTGCAGCACGCGCCTGTCCGTAGGCCAGCGCGGGCGAGCCGGGTCAGCATGACCTTCGGCGAGACATAGAACCAGCCCATCGTCTCAACGAAGGAGAATCATGGATCCGCTCTTCCCCGCACTCCCCGAAGACCTCAACACCCTCAGTGACGAGGAAATCGACGCGCTCGAGAACGAGCACGTCGCGGCCCTGCAGATGATCCGCGAGGACAACCGCGAGTTCACGGGCGACCGCAACGCCGTCCAGGTCGTCGAACAGGCCACCATTGGCCGCACCCAGTTGCAGACGATCCGCGACCACAAGGCCACCCTCGCGGCCGCCCAGGAGACCTACCTGGAGACGATCGCGGAACTCACCTCCGACGTCGCCGAGCCGGTCGTCGAGACCGTCGAGCCGACCGAGGACGAGCCGGAGCTCGCAGCAGAGCTTTCCGAGCCTGCTGCCGAGGAGATCGAGGCGTTGGTGGAGGAGCCGGCCGAGCCGGTTCTCGCCGCCGCCCTCCCGATGCGCCGCCCGCCCGCCCCTTCCAGGGAGCGCCAGCCGCTGCCCGAGCCGGAGCGCAAGGTCGGAGCATCCCTCGTCGCTGCCGGTTACGCGCACGACTGGATCGCTCCCGGCACCGAGTTCGACCCGGCCGACCTCTCCAAGGTCGTGATCGAGAAGGCGAGGCGTCTCGGCAAGCCGAAGAAGCACGAGACCGGCTCCGAGGAGAAGTACCTGCTCGCCTCGGCCACCTTCGAGTTCCCCTCCGAGCGGGTCCTGGACGACAACATCGCCGAGAACGGCCGCAAGATCCGCGCCCTCGCCAACGCCGAAGGACGTTCCCTCGTCGCCTCCGGCGGCCTCTGCGCGCCGCTGGAGAACATCTACACGATCCCGCAGTTCGCGACCAACGCGAGGCCGGTGCGGGCGGCGCTGCCGTCGTTCATGGCCTCCAGGGGCGGCGTCAACGTCCCGATCCCGACCACGCTCGCCTCTGCTTTCGACGCGATCACGATCATCACCGAGGCCGAGGACGCTCTCGGAGGGACGTTCGCGACCAAGTCATGCCTCGATCAGACCTGCCTGGAGTTCGTCGAGACGGCCGTCACGATCATCTCCCACTGCCGCGAGTACGGGAACCTGAACGCGCGGGCATGGCCGGAGTCGATCACGTTCGAGAACGACCTCACGATGGCCGAGCATGCCCGTGTCGCCGAGGGATATCTGCTGGATCGGATCAAGGCCCAGTCGATCAACGTCACCACCCCGGACGTGTACTCGTCCACCTGGGACCTCATCAACGCCGCTGCTCGCGCGGTCACCGGGATTCGCTACCGGCTCCGCACCGGCCCCGACTTCCGCTTCCGGGCGCTGTTCCCCGAGTGGATCCGGGAGATGACGGTCGCCGACATCGCGGGCACCCAGTTCGACCGCTTCGTCGGAACCGACAAGTTCTCGCAGGTGATGCGGGCAGTCGGCGTCGAGCCGTCGTTCTACCTCGACACCCCGTCGACCGGTACCAGCCAGGGCTACGCCGACGAGACTGCCGGCGTCCTGGACGAGTTCCCGGACTACGTGCAGTGGGCGCTCTTCCCCGAAGGTGCCTTCATCCACGTCGACGGGGGTCAGTTGGAACTCGGCCTCGTGCGCGACTCCACCCTCAACTCCACGAACGACTTCCAGTTCTTCGGGGAGACATTCGAGAACGTGGCGAGGCTCGGGCCGGTGCAGTCCGCGCTCTGGATCACCTCGGCCGTTTGTCCTTCAGGCGAGTTCCCGGCTCTGACAACGGCGCTCTCCTGCTAACCGCCTAGGCGAGAGGAGGTTGTGAGATGACACAGGTGACTGTGGGCCCCCCATGGGTCGCTGACGGGCCGATCCCGCAGGCACCCCCTCACAACCTCCTCTCCATCCCCGGCGTTCTTCTTCCCACCCCCAACGACGACCACTGGCTGGTCGGGATTGAGGTCTGGCCCTACCCGCGTGACCTGCCCGACACCCACGACGCCTGCTCGGAAGGAACGTTCAGGCTGAAGGCGGAAGGGGAGGGCTGGAACGACTCCATCTTCGGCCCCTTCGAGGTGGTGCTCCCGATCACCTGCTCCACGATCACCGCCAAACGGCGCGACTTCGCCAACCGGGCCGAGATCGCACTGAAGGCACGGGAGTCCTACGGCGTCTCCCTGGAGCTCGCAACCGGCAACGCTCAGCCCCTCAACCCTCACTTCTCCGATTCCAACGTGCACGTCCTCGCAGGCGGGGCGGCGGTCAGAGCAGATGTCGGCCTCGCCTACCTCGAGGACGCGATCGGGGCCACGGCGGGGACGGGGATCATCCACGCGACTCCTGCTGTGGCTACGGCCTGGAACGGCCAGTCGGGCTACTCGGTGGAAGACGTCGGCGGCACGCTCTACACGACCGCCAACCGAACCCCGGTCGCGGTCTCATACGCCTACTACGGCGTCACCCCCTCCGGCCAGTCCGCCGCTCCGGCCGGCTCCGCCTGGGTCTACGCGACCGGCCCGATCCAGGTGCGGCGCCAGAACGAGGTCGTGATGATCGCCGACACGATCGCGGAGTCGATGGACAGGGAGTCGAACGAGGTCACGTTCCGGGCCGAGCGCGGCTTCGTCGCCATCTACGACGCTCCTGACAGCAACACAGACACGCGCCCCTGTCAAGCCTGCGTGTTAATCGACTGGACCCCGTGATGGGGACCCAGTACCAGTCCCTTCGAGGGAATCCGTAAGGAGGAAAGGAAAACATGCAACGTGACGTACCTTGCGGTATCTCCCTCGGAGTCTGCCGCTCCCGCTTCACCTTGCTCGACTCGACCGGGTGTGTGGCCTCGGTCGCCGACAACTCGTTCGTGCTCTCTGAGATCATCTCGATCGGCTTCACGCCGAATATCGAGACCGGCCAGGACACGACCCTGATCGGCGGCTGCGGCTGCAAGATCGCGTCTTTCAAGGCGCCCGACACCGTCAAGCGCTACGACTTGACGTTGACGACGCCGAAGAAGTCGGCTGCCCTGGAAGGCATCCTCTCCGGCGACGTCTCCACTGCCCGGATCCTGTATGACGACTCCGTGGAGCCGGTTCCGGTCGGCTTCTCCTCCGCCACTGCACTCGGTTGTGACGAGGAGCAGGCGCCGGTTGCGCTGGAGTTCTGGACGAAGAACTGGGTCGACGACGCCCAGGACCCCGACCTGCCCTGGATCCACTGGGTCTTCCCGCAGACGCTCTGGGTGCCCGGCCAGGCGACCGCCAACAACGACTTCGCGCAGCCCGACTTCAACGGCTTCTCGCGGGGCAACGGCTGCTGGGGCGACGGTCCCTACAACGACGGCCCCGAGGCGATCTACGGCCCCTCGGACTTCGACACCTCCACGTCCTACTACTGGTTCTACAGCCCGGAAAATCCGCCCGAGGCAAGCGACTGCGAGTTTTCCTTTATAACGCCGTCGTCGTAGGAGGCGGGCGAACGCCCGGGCATAGATGGTTGCGTTCTCGGGTCATCGTGATCTGATCTGGGGGCCGGTGGTCACACCACCGGCCCCCGCTCTCACGGGCACCACCCTCACCGTCACACCTGCAGCGGCGGCCGAGTTCCTGCAGATCCCGCTCCCGTTCTACGCCACCGCTGCTCCACCCGACACGCTCCCGATCTTCAGTAACAGCGAAGTGGTGTTGGTCACGAACTTTGTCGGCGTCACCGCCACGTTCGTGCGGGGAGCGAACCCGATGCCGATCGCGGCGGGATGGCAGTTCTACAGCGGGATCTCGTCGGAGTGGGGGACGGAGGTCGAGAACGCAATCAACGCGATCCCCGCTGGTCCGACAGGTGCAACGGGTTCTACCGGAGCAACGGGTCCTACGGGCGCCACCGGCACAACAGGAGCAACGGGACCGACGGGGTCGACAGGGGCCACTGGCGCGACGGGGCCGACCGGGAGCACCGGGGCCACGGGCGGCACTGGCCCGACAGGGGCAACCGGAAGCACCGGAGCCGCCGGCCCGACAGGAAGCGCGGGCCCGACGGGTTCTACGGGAAGCACTGGGCCTACCGGCGCAGACGGATCAGCGGGCGCAACGGGGGCGACTGGTGCCGCGGGACCGACTGGGGCAACAGGAGCAACGGGAACTGCTGGTGCTACAGGTTCTACGGGCCCGACGGGCGCAACCGGGAACACGGGTTCGACAGGCCCTACAGGCGCCGATGGTACAGCGGGGGCTACCGGAGCAACGGGCGCCACGGGAACGACGGGTGCTACAGGCCCGACAGGAGCCACTGGTTTGACTGGTTCTACCGGGCCGACAGGGGCCGATGGTGCTGCGGGCGCAACTGGTGCCACTGGATCGACGGGACCGACAGGGGCGACGGGTTCCACCGGAGCCGCTGGGCCTACGGGCGCAACCGGCCCGACGGGAAGCACCGGGCCGACAGGAGCCACGGGGCCTACCGGCGCGACAGGAGCCACGGGCGCAACAGGACCCACCGGAGCCACCGCCGCCTTCGCCACTCCCGCGATCATCCTCGACTCCGCCGCCGCCGCCGGTGCAGCATCCACCGTCATCCGCTCCGACGCCACCGTTGCGGCGTTCGACACGACAGTTCCCTCAACGCAGGCGTTCGCCGATGCTGCTGCGATCGGAACGGCAGCGTTCGCGGCGAGGAGGGATCACAAGCACGCGATGATGGCCGATCCGACTGGTGGGGCGCCCTGGACGAGGGTCAGGAAGACAGCCGACAAGTCGATCTCGTCCAGCACCGTGCTCGCGGCTGACAACCACCTGTTCTTCACACCTGCCTCGGGAGTCGTGTACCAACTCGTCGCCGTCCTTATCTACGGGTCTCCGCTCGGCGCGGGAACACCTGACATCAAGATCGCCTGGGGCGAGGATACGAGTACGGTCAGGGGCTTTATGAACGGGATGGGCTTCGCGACCAACGACGCCATCTCGACCACGGTCACGTCGTCCACGAACCAGGGTGCCAACTGGACGGGCGGTACGGCAGCGGCTGACCGCGGTTACGTCTTCCGTGGCATCATCGTCGGCAACGCGGGAACGTTCACGCTGCTGTGGGCACAGAACACGTCCGACTCGAACGCGACGATCGTGCGTGCAGGCTCGGCGTTGTTCTACAGGGCGATCTCCTGATGGCTACCGTCACTCTCGCCTACAACCATGCTCGGGATCCGATGAACCCGGACGACCTCGGCAACAAGATCGCGGTCGCACTCGGCCTGACGACGCTTCCCGTTGTCGACATCAATGCGACCCAGATCGTCGTCACCCATGCCTCGGTGACATCTGCGAACACGGCTGCGATCCAGGCGGTTGTCAACGCGTATGTGCTCGACCCCACATGGGCGGGCGGAGTTGGGGCTGTTCTGCTGTCGAAGGCGCAGACCGCTATCCAGACCGACATCGACGCGCTCGCGCTCGCAGACCCGACGAGCAACAACAACACCTACCTCGCTTCGCCGACGCTCGTTGCCTCGGCGACGGCGGCGCAGGTGCAGGCGTACGTCCGTCTCATGGACACCCAACTGCGGGCGCTGACGAACCAGAACAACTCCATCATCGCGCAACTACGGGCGATCACACGGCAGGTCGTGACGCTGCTGCGGGTGGCATTGAGCAAGTTCGACTCGACCGAGGGCACATGACCCTCGGCCTCCTCACCGTCACCCACGACGAGCCCGACTATCTGCGCCAGATGCTCGCCTCCGTGGAGGACGTCATCGACGGCCCCACGATCGCGACCCACATCGGCGACGAGGACGAGACAGCAGAGATCCTGCACGACTTCGGGGCCGAGGTGGAACGTGAAGAGTGGCAGGACTTCGACGGTACCTGGAACAAGCTCTTCGCCCGTGCGCGCTACCGCGCCGACCGCTTCCTCTACATGGGCGCCAGCCACATCCTCCAGCGCGAAGGAGACCCGACCTTCGACCCGACCGTTCCCTGTTATATGGTGACGTATCGCCGCGGTCCCTACGACTACCGGCTCGACAACCTTCTCCGCGGCGACATTCGCTGGTCGATCAGCGCGCCCGTGCACGGAATCATCGAACCCTGCTTCATGGAGGAGCGGCGGAACCTGGACGAGCTCGTCATCTTCGAGGACGAGTCGAACGGTCGCCGGCCCGAGAAACTGGCCCGCTACCTGCCGATCTGCGAGAGAATGGTGCAGGAAAACCCCACCCCACGCGCGGTTTTCTATCTGGCGCGCACGTACTTCGACCTCGGCCGCTTCGAGGAGGCGATCGAGACGTACGACCGGAGGATCAGGATGGGAGGCTGGGAAGAGGAGGCGTGGCACGCGCAGTACATGAAGGGCGTGGCCCAGATCCGGCTTGCGATGTTCGCCGAGGGCCGCAACACCCTCCTCGCTGCCTATCTGCGCAGGCCGTCTAGGGCTGAGCCTCTGCACGCGATCTGCAAATCTATGAACCCGCCCGATGACCTGTTGTTCGTGGAGAAGGACGTGTTCGCCTGATGTGGGGCGGCTTCTCCTGGGCCGGCGCTCCGTGGGCCTCGCAGCCGCAGTACGGGAACGAGTGCCAGGGCGACGGCATCGTCTACGGTGGAGACTCCAACATGGGGGTAGCGTTCGGCGGTGACAGCGTCAATGCGGGCGCTGTCTTCGGCGGTGACAAGGGCGAGCAGGGCGTGGTGTTCGGGGGGGACACGTCCTCCGGGCAAGGCAAAGTAGTGGGGGGCGACCAGGCAACCGGAGTCGTCTTCGGCGGCGACGGATAGGAAAGGGAGCGGATGGGCGTCTACCAGAATGGATCGGCCCCGACGATCACGGAGACTTTCGGCTACGAAACGACGCCGGGCGACTTCACCACCTTCGTCGCCGCCGACCCCGCCGAGGTCTTCTTCTATTTCCGCGATCCCGACAACACGATCAACATCTACGAGTTCGGAGTCGCCGCAGAACTCACGAATCCGTCCGTCGGCGTCTACGTTCTCGCCCCCGGCGTTCTCAGCCTCGCAGGCCAGTGGTTCTACAGGGCCGAAGGGAACGACATCGGCCCCGACCATCTCTGCGCGGTCATCGAGGGCGAGCTCACGATCCTCCCCTCCTCGGTGCTGCTGCCGGACGTGTCGGAACCCGTCAACGGTCCCTGCCAGGTCTGGTGCGATCCCACTGATGTGATCGACTGCTCCGACCTCGACCTGACCTCCGACCTTTCCATCCTCGAGGATGCCTGTGCTTCCGCCTCCGAGATCCTCTATGACCTTTCCGGGCGGCAGTATTCTGGACGGTGCGCGCCGGTCACGGTGCGTCCATGCGCGAACGGCTGCTCCTGCTGGCCCGCCTCCGACCTCTTCCCTGGCCTTTCTCCCGGCGCTCCCCAGTTCCCGGTCGGAGGCTGGGGCTGGTGGGCGGGCTCCGGCTGGGGATGGGGCTGGAACGACGTCGGCTGCGGTTGTGGCTGCGAATCACGGGCGCTTCTGCCGGGCTACCCGGTCACGTCGATCGTCGAGGTCAAGATCGACGGCGACGTGCTGGACGAGGACGAGTACCGCCTCGACGAGTACCGCTGGCTGACGCGAATGGCGGACGCGGACGGGCAGGCTCAGTTCTGGCCCGGCTGTCAACGTCTAGATCGTCCCGACACCGAGCCGGGCACATGGTCCGTCACCTACATCCACGGCGTCACGCCTCCCATTTCCGGCAAGCGTGCCGCGGCCCAGCTTGCGGGTGAGATCTACAAGGCGTGCACCGGAGGCAACTGCGCGCTTCCCGCGGGAACGACGCAGGTGACGCGCACCGGGATCACGGTCGTGAAAGCCCCGTTCATCGCCTGGGGTCGGATCAATGGTCACTGGGCCACCGGCCTCACCCTCGTCGACATGTTCCTGAGCGCAAGGAATCCTGCCGGTCTCAAGCGTCGTCCGATCAGTTGGAGCGCGGGTCGCAGTGCGGTTTATGCCCGCCGAGTAGGAACATGAGAGATTCTTCTCTCGTGGAGGACGTCTGCGACGGTGGTTCTGCCGAAGTCGATTTCTCTAGCGATCTTCCGATAGGACATTCCTGTTTTCCTCAAGGCGAAGATCGTGTCCACGTCTTCCTGAGTCAGGCGCGTAATATCGCTTCTCCACAGGTTTTCGACGGGAGTCACAGGTTCAAGGTGATCCGGGTTGACGCAAGCTGTGTTCCTACACAAGTGGTCGAGGTGCATCCCAGCCTTGATCGGGCCTCTTTCTTGCATCCAGAAGGCCCTGTGTGCCCATGTTTTCCTCCCCCTGAACCCAAGTTTTCCGTACCCGTTCTTGTCGATGTGGTTCGTCCAGATGTGGCATGGGGTCTCATAACCCAGATCCACCACTCGGTAGTCCGCCTCCGTGAGGAGACGTTCGGTGCCGTTGTGCCCCGTGAGGAACCTTCTCGCGTGTCCCTTGACAACGGATGTGTAGACCCCACATCCACATTCGCACAGTCTTGGTTCATCGGGGGGGCGTCCCGGTCGTCCTTCACTGTGACCAAGGGCGAATCTCTGTGCCTGCCCCTTGATCGCTCCTTGCCTTCGGTTGGTGCGCGCAGCGATCGGCGCGGGTTTGCCACATCCGCACTCGCAGAGTTTGGGAGTAGGATCAGGGTTCACGTCGGCCTCCTTCACAGGCTTGCGTTGAGGGGGAGCGGCGACAACCGCTCCCCCGTATTCTATCCGGTGACCTGCGGATGACGGTCGCCATTTCCACCGTCACCAGCCTCACCGACCTCGCCCGGCAGGTTCTCATCATCGCGGAGGAGTGCCTTGCCACTACCGCCGGCGGTAGTCCCGAGCGTGCTTTCATCACTCCCGCCCCGGCCCCGTGGGACTGCTGCCCGTTCCTGACCGTGCAGGTGGTGCAGTTGGGGGAGGAGACGACTTCTCCGTTCTCGCCTCCGATCGCGACCGGCCACAGGGTCTCCTACGGGCGTATCAACCTCGTCACCATGCTCGTCACCGTCGCTCGCTGCATGACCGAATCTCTTGATGCCGCTGACATTGAAGCTGTTGCCTTCCAGGTGGAGGAGGACGGCTGGAGCCTCTGGTGCGGCTTCTACGACGCGATCCGCGACGGCCGCTTCCTCGACACATGCTCCGACGTCCATTTCGACATCGGAAGGGCACTTAGAGAACAGGGTGGTTGTGTGGGGTGGGAGTTTCGCTTCCGGGCCGAGTTGGCAGGGATCCCCCAGTCGCCGGTCGTGGTGGCGGGGTTGTACGGTGACGGACTGTACGGCGACCTGAACTACGGCAGCTAGGAGACGCAGATGGCATCCGCATACCCGGGAGGACTCGACAGCTTCCCCACCAACCGCGCCGACGGCACGGTGATGGCGACCAACCATCCCGGCGACCACAACAACCTCGCCGACGCCGTGAACAAGATCGAGGCGACTCTGGGCGTGGACCCACAGGGGTCCTTCGCCACTGTTGTCGCGCGCTTGGACGGCGGTTCGCAGCCCTTGAAAACGCGCATCTTCACCGTCGCCGCAGCCGACGTCGCGGACGGCCCGACGCTGCTCTACACACCAGGGGCGGGCGAGTACGTCTACCAGGCCGTCATCGCCGACTACGTGGCGAACAACGGCGTCGGCATCGCCGTCGGCCCGCTCGGATTGGACGGCAACGGGAACAGCCGCATCCTCGCGTTGATGGGCAATGGTGGCTCGGAGCCGCCACGGGATACCGCGATCTTCGTCGGCGGACTGCTTTCCAACGACCTCTTCGCATGGCCTGTCGGCAACGATCCGATCTACGCAAGCATCAACGGCGATCCCAGCAATGACGCTGCCCTCGCGGAGACGTGGCAGGCTGCAACGCTGTACGGCACAAGCCTCGCCGCCCAGTCAATCGTCGAGGCCGGGACGTGGTGGTCGAACACCAACTCCGAAGGAACATCGGGCGGCAGCAAGCCCGATTTCGCCGGGAACATCGGCGGCAGCGTCGCGGACGGCCCCGACATCATCTGGTCAGATCAGGGGTTCCTCGACTACCCGATGTCCACGGTCGGGTCGATGACGGTGATCCTACTGATCGCGGTGCCGACGTGATCCACGGGATGCGAATCGTGATTCGGTGAGTTCGTTCGTCTACAACCCGTCCTTCCTGGAGCACTTCCTCACCGATACCGACAACGGCCTCGCCCGTGACCTGGAAGCGACGGGGGAAGCGATAGCGGTGGCGGCGCAGGAGAATGTCGGCACCCAGTACCCGCCCGGCGCCGTCAATCCTGCTCCCGGGCCTCCGTACCGCCGCACGGGGGACTTGCAGGCGTCGATCCGCCCCACTCCCGCGACCGTGTTCGGTCCCACGATGGAAGTGAACGTCGTTGCGGACGCGACCCACCGCGGCTTCGCCTACCCGATCTGGCTCAGGTTCCAGACCTACCAGTTCGTCGACCTGTCCTCGTTCCAAGAGTAGTCGCGTCCTCCAGCCGAATTAGGATTGCGGGGCAGGGGGGTGCGGCGAGGCGCCCCCCCACAGACCTCGCCAACCGCAAGGAGGAACGATGAGCAGGGACTTCGACGCCGAGATCGCAGAACGTCATGCAGAGCGGGAGAGAACGATCACCGACCGTGACTTCAAACTCGGCGGCCAGACGTTCAGCCACATCGTCAACGTCTCCGTCTACGCCTTGGCCGAGCTCGAGGAGCAGCAGAAGGCCGAACAGTGGGACTATGTCACCTTCTACGAGCGCGCGATCGAGTCCCTCGTCGTCGAAGGAGACCAGCAGCGGCTGCGGAGCATGTTCGCGGCGAAGAAGCTGGTGATCTCCGTGGCCGACCTGGAGGCGCTGTACCGGAATCTGCTGGAGATGGCATACGGCCGCCCTACGGAAGCGTCCTCGCCCTCTACAGATGGGGACGCGCAAACTG
>Ga0070671_100001881_pt1 | contig 16043 bp, 17 predicted proteins | sample KBSS73metaG_FD_65341 | JGI IMG/M metagenome (GOLD analysis project Ga0070671, IMG submission 65341) | Switchgrass rhizosphere microbial communities from Kellogg Biological Station, Michigan, USA - KBS S7-3 metaG | ecosystem: Host-associated > Plants > Roots > Rhizosphere > Soil ...
GATTTCTTCGGGCGAGAGGGGTGAAAATCGCCGCGACGTTTACCCCGTCATCGCAACCTCCGTCGCCTTTGAATTTTGACTTTTGCATTTTGCATTGAACATCATCCGCGCAGATACGGATCCGCGAGGAGATTCAGATCGCGCTCGTCACACTCGGTCGCTTCGTCCTGCCGATTCGGATTCGGGTTCAGGCGTCGTACGTAGGTGTACGAGGTCCACGGCTCCAGCAGCACGTCGGGATCGTTGACCGTGAAGTTGTAGTACAGCAGGTCGCCAACGCGCGTGAACCGCTCTACGACTTCCATCTTGTCCGAATGGAAGTAGCCTTCCCAGCCGAGCCATGAAACGTCGTTAAAGCCGACCGAATCGACGACGAGCGTGTCGCCCTCCCAGTGCGCCAGTCCCATGCCGTTGTAGGTCGAGAACTGGATGTCGTTCTCGTCGCGCTTGCGGCTGTCGAGCGGAAGAATGCGGAGGCCGTTCTCGACGTTGTTCAGCAGCCAGATCTGGCCGTTCTTCTGAACGATGCGGCCCGGAACATTCTGGCGCGGCACACCCACCGGCTTGTAGCAGCCGTACGCCGGATCCACGTCCGCCTTGCTGTAGTCGAGGCCTCGGACTTTCTCCCAGTACTCGGGCTTGTAGAGCGGCTTATTCCACTGCGCACCGCGCTGCATCGAGGACTGGTCCGCTTCGAAGCCGCCGGGACGACGAAGACCAGGCTGCCCGATCGGATTCGGGAATCCGGCGCCCCAGTTGCCCGTGAGATCCGGATGTCCGTCGGCGTCGCGCGGCGTCTGCCCGTTCGGCTTGATCTGCATGATCGCGCCGTCCTGCGGCGAGACTCGTTTACCGCACGGCGTGTACGAACACGGCACGGTCCGCAACGGAAGGTTGCCGGCGCGCTGTGCGGCGGGCGGCAACTGCGACGACGTCCCACCTTGCGCCGCCGGTGCCTGCGCCGACGTCCGGCCGGGCGCCACCGCGATGGCGACCGCCATCGCACACCCCGCCGCGAACAACGATCTCGTGGTCTGGTTCACGATCTCCTCCTACAGCTCGACGACGACGTACTCCTTGCCGTTGACCGTGATCGACCGCATGAATCCGAGTTTGGTGTTCGGGTCGGGGTCCTTCCACGCCGGCGAAATGCGGTAGCTGTAGCTGTCGCCGATCTTGAGGTCGGTCTTCACCTTGAGACCCTGACGGATCAAGCCGGACGGGCTCAATGACTCGAGCTTCCAGGACTGCACCTTGCCATCCGGACCCTTGACGTCCACATACCACCAGGAGTGCGGGTTCACGTTCTCGAGTTTGGTCAGCGTACCGGTGATGGTGAACTCCTTCTGCGTGTCGAACTCCGCGTTCGCAGAATGATGTGCCCGTGCCGGAGCGCCAATCATCAGCAGCGCCAGTGCGGCGGCGGATGCGATGACAATTCTCTTGACCATGGTTGGCAAGTCCTTTCTCTATCGTTGATTCGCCTAGTTGGAGGATTTCTGCTTCACGATATCGGGTATCGGGAAGACGATGTAGGGATTGGACCGGAAGAAGGTCACCTTCATATCCGCGAGCGGCTTTCCGTCGAGCGTCCATTTGATGGTCGTCGGGAAAATCATCCAGACGTTCGGCTCGAGATCGCCTCGATAGTCCGCAAACGTCGCGCCCCAGGTGTGTCCGTTCGCCTTGGCCGTCACGGCCACCGGCAGACGAATGAGCTCGGTCGGGTCGTAGGGGCCCAGCTTGACATGCTGCTTGGAGTCCTCGACGGTGACGGCGACTTCGACGCCGTCGTACGGCGACGTGCCCGTCAACACCGTTTTTCCATCCGCGGCTTTGCTGACGACCGTGTGTCCCTCGGCTTCGATGACCGACCAGAGCGCGCCGAACGGCGTGAGCTTCATAAGGGGCAGACGTTCGTTGAGCGTGTTCATCGCCGCCGTGGCGCCGCGTCCCTCCTGCGCCTCATTCCAGGCATATTGATCGGCGAAAACCCGGATTTCATTCAGCGGCTGCCCGTTGGCCTTCGTGCCCTTCAACATCATGCGCATGGCCGGAATGTAGTAGGCCATCTGGAACTCGCTGTTCGCGAGCTTGGCCATCCCCGTGCCATCCGCGATGGTGCCGTCAACTCTGAACTGCACGCCGATGACGTTCTTGAGGCCGAGCAACTTGTTGCGGCCCATCCCGATCGATTCAGCGACCTCGCGAACGTCCTTGCCGACGCAGGGGCTCGCGATTTCGTAGAACGTCTGGCCGTCGCCGCCGTTCTGGCCGAACCCGGAATAATAGGCCTGCGCGCCGTAGCCGCTCGGCGGACATGCGGGTGGAGGACCCGTCGGAGCGGCCATCCCGCGGCCGCCTCCCTCCTGCGCGAGCAACGCGCCTCCGGCAAGCAGCGCTCCAACACCCAATGCGAACACTTTGCGCATGTGCAGACCTCTGGAAGAGTGCAAGCGAGTGTTTATAACTGGATTCGCTGGATGTCGCAAGAGTGGCCTCCGCGCGTCGGGCTGCGGCGCGCAGGCCCAGCCGGGCCCATATGCACTTACGAAACATGAGGCGGATTGGTTCACGGGCGCTGGTGCCGTCGAAGTCGCCGTGTCCTGCGGCCGGTACTGAGCGACAATCCGGACTTCAGCGGTTCAGTTCCCAGTGACTCGTGTTGCGATTCTCGACGACTACCAGCGGGTGGCGCTGTCGGCAGCCGACTGGTCCGTTCTCGGCACGGGCGCTTCCGTTCAACCATTCCACGAACGAATCGGCAACGAAGACGTCGTCGCGGAACGACTTCGCAACTTCGACGTCATCGTCGCCATGCGCGAACGGACGCCGTTCCCCGGCACGCTCATCGAGCGATTGCCGGCCCTCAAGCTCCTCGTCACAACCGGCCGCCGCAATGCCGCCATTGACGTGAAGGCAGCGGCCTCACGGGGCATCGTCGTAAGCGGGACCAGTACGCTTTCGGCGCCGCCGGTCGAACTGACGTGGGGGCTGATCCTGTCGCTGGCCCGGCACATTCCGCACGAATCGGCGGCGATGCGTAACGGCTCGTGGCAAACCACCATTGGGCTGGGGCTGCATGGCAAGACGCTCGGTGTTGTTGGCCTGGGCCGCCTTGGAAGTGACGTCGCGAAAATCGGCCGAGCGTTCGGCATGGACGTCATCGGCTGGAGCCAGAACCTGACGCGCGAGGTGACGGATCCACTCGGCGTGGAGCTGGTGTCGAAAGATTCGCTGTTCCAGCGCGCTGACGTCGTCACCGTGCACCTGGTGCTGAGCGAACGCACACGCGGCGTCGTTGGAGAGCAGGAGCTTCGGTTGATGAAACGGAGCGCGCTGCTGGTGAACACCGCACGCGGGCCCATTGTCGACGAGCAGGCGCTCGTCCACGCCCTCCGCCACAGCGTCATCGCCGGCGCGGCGCTCGATGTCTTCGACGAAGAACCGCTGCCGGTGAACCATCCGCTGCGGCGCCTGGAGAACGCCTTGCTGACACCACACCTCGGTTATGTGACGACCGAAAACTATCGGCTGGCGTACGGCGAAGCCGTGGACGATATCCGCGCGTTTCTCGCCGGCACGCCCGTTCGGGTGATCGTGTGAACATCGCAGTGCTCCCGGGTGATGGCATCGGTCCCGAAATCACCGAGGCTGCGCTGAGAGTGCTCGAGCAGGTGAAGCAAGCGTCTTCGCTGGATCTCACGTTCGACATCCATCAAGTCGGCTTTGCGGCGCTGGAACGCGCTGGCACCACGCTGCCAGCCGCCGTCCTGGACGCGTGCCGCAAGGCGGACGGGGTGATACTCGGCCCTCTCTCAACGGCCTCTTATCCTCCACGCGGCGACGGGGGCGTCAACGCCTCGGCGGCGCTGCGCATCGATCTCGATCTGTTCGCGAACGTGCGCCCCAGCCGCACACGTGAGCCGCTCCCGCATTGGGGACGTACGCGAATGGATCTGGTCATCGTCCGCGAGAACACCGAAGGCTTCTATGCCGATCGCAACATGTACCGAGGCAGCGGCGAGCTGATGCCCACGCCGGATCTGGCATTGTCGATACGTCGCATTTCGGCTGCGGCATCGGCGCGGATCGCCCGCGCGGCATTCGAACTCGCGGCCACACGCCGACGCCACGTGACAGCGGTTCACAAAGCAAATGTGCTCGGCATCACGGAAGGATTGTTTCTGCGTGAGGTGCAAACAGTTGCGCGGGCACACCCGGACGTCATCTACGACGAACAGCTCGTCGATTCCATGGCGGCGCTGCTGGTTCGTGACGCATCGCGCTTCGACGTAATCGTCACGACGAATATGTTCGGCGACATCCTGTCGGACGAAGCGGCGGAGCTGGCCGGCAGCCTCGGTCTGGCGGGTTCGATCAACTTCGGCGAACATCACTGCATGGCGCAAGCGCAGCACGGCTCCGCGCCCGACATTCAGGCGCAGGACAAAGCGAATCCAACGTCGCTCGTGCTCTCGTGCGCGATGCTGCTGGACTGGCTCGGTCGCAGGCATCACCAGGACGACTTCACGGCGGCGGCACGTGTCATCGACGAATCGCTGGACGCCGTACTGGGCAATCCGGCGACGAGAACGTTCGACCTTGGTGGTCCACTGGGCACACGTGCGTTCACCTCTGAGCTGTGTCGGGAAGTCGATGCGCGTGCCCAGCGCTGAGACGGCGACGTACGTTTCGAACGAGGACGCCGCCAGCGTCGAGCACCGCGCGTTCATGAAGGCCGCGTGGCGCCTCGTGCCGTTCGTCACGATCGGCTATCTCCTCAATTACATGGACCGCAACAACGTCGGGTTCGCGGCGCTGACGATGAACCGCGCGACGGGCTTGACGGCGACGCAATTCGGCTTCGGAGCCGGCGTGCTCTTCTTCGGCTACAGCTTCTTCGAGGTGCCCAGCAACATCGCGCTCTATCGTTTTGGCGCACGGCGCTGGATTGCGCGGATCATGATCACCTGGGGAGTCGTATCGGCCGCGACCGCATTCGTTCGCGGTCCTCAGAGCTGGTACGTCTTGCGTCTCCTGCTTGGCATCGCCGAAGCCGGCTTCTTCCCCGGGATCACCTTTTATCTGGCGACATGGTTTCCCGCCGAGTACCGCGCCCGGATGCTCGCCTGGTTTCTGGTCGCCATTCCCGCATCGACGGTGATTGGCGGACCCGTATCAGGACTCGTGCTGGGCATGGACGGCGTCGCCGGCCTCGCGGGGTGGCAGTGGCTGTTCATCATCGAAGGCCTGCCGGCCGCCCTGCTGGGGATCGCCGCGTTGCGCGTGCTGCCGGATCGTCCGGAGGACGCGTCGTTTCTCACCGCGGAGGAGCGGTTGCTGGTGCGCGCGCGAATCGCTGCCGAAAAGCGTGAGCGGGAAACGCGGCACCTGCTGACCGCGCTCGCCGATCCGCGCGTTCTCATCCTTACCGTCGCGCAGTTTGGCTTCACTGCCGGCTCGTACGGCGTCGGCATCTGGCTGCCGCAGATCATGAAGGATGCCCGGCTGTCGAACGTGACGATAGGCTTTCTGACCGGCGCGTGTTATGTCGTCGCCTCTGTCGCCATGATTGCCTGGGCCGCGTGGGTCGATCGCAGCGGGCGGAAGATCAAGAACCTCACACTCGCCTGTCTGGTCGCGGCTGCGGGTCTCGGGCTTGCCATCGCGACCGCCAGTTTCTGGCTGTCGCTCCTCTGGATTACGGTCGCGCTGGCGGGCATCACCTCCGCACGCGCCATCTTCTGGACCATTCCAACCCGCTTTCTCACCGGCCTTGCCGCCGCAGGCGGTCTCGCATTCATCAACAGCGTCGCCACGCTCGGCGGTTTCGTCGGTCCCTACGCGATGGGCTGGCTGCGCGATACGACCGGATCGTTTTCCGCGGGGCTGATGGCGATGGCGGGACTGCTGGTGCTCGCCACGATCATGTCCTGGTCGCTCAAGCTGTTCGTCACCCAGGAATAGCCGGTCCCCTTGCGTGGGCGAATACAATGGCGCGCGTGACTGACACCGCCACCCTCCGCCATACGCAGGACCCGGCCCTCCGAGGTCATCGCCTTCGCGCGGTCATTTCCGCGTCCGTTGGCACCACGATCGAGTGGTACGACTTCTTCCTGTACGGCGTCGCCGCGGCCGCGGTGTTTCCGCAGAAGTTCTTCCCCGGCTCGGACCCGTTCGTCGCGACGATGCTGTCGTTCACGACGTTCTTTGTTGGGTTCGTGGCGCGGCCGATCGGCGCGGCGATCTTCGGCCATTTCGGCGATCGCGTTGGTCGCAAGAAGCTGCTGGTCTTCACGATGATCGTGATGGGCGCGTCAACCATGGCAGTTGGGCTGACGCCGTCCTACGACGTGATCGGCGTGTGGGGCGCGGTATTCCTGACGCTCGGCCGCATCCTGCAGGGACTGGCCATTGGCGGCCAGTGGAGCGGCTCCGTGTTGATGGCCGCCGAGTGGACGGATCCGAAGCGCCGCGGTTTTACCACCAGCTTCGCGCAGCTCGGCGCGCCGGCAGGGATGGTGCTCGCCAATGGCGCGCTGGCGTTGATGACCGGTCTGACGACGAACCAGCAGTTCCTCGAGTGGGGCTGGCGCATCCCGTTCCTCGCCAGCGTTGCGCTGGTGATCGCCGGCTTCTACATCCGGTCGGGGGTACATGAGACGCCGGTGTTCGAAGACTTGAAGAAGGCCGGCGGGGTGGTGAAAGCGCCGCTCGTCGAGGTGCTGCGCAACAACGGCAAGGAAGTGGCGCTCACCGCGCTGATGCGCACGAGCCAGCAGGTCTGCTTTTACATCTATACGACCTACGTCATCACGTACGCGACGACGGTGCTCGGCTTCGGTCGAGGCGTCGTGTTGAACATGGTGATGACGATGGCCGTTGTCTCGTGCCTCGCGAACCCGCTGTTCGGGCACTTATCAGATCTTTACGGGCGCCGGACGATTACCGCCATCGGCTGTGCCCTGATGATTGTGTTTCCGTTTATCTACTTCGGCCTGCTCGACACGCGATCGCTGCCGCTGGTCTTCCTGGCAATCGTGCTGTCGAATCCGATTCAGGACATCCAGTACGGACCGCAGGCGGCATTCATTGCGGAGAGCTTTCCCGGCTCTGTCAGGTACAGCGGCTCGGCGCTCGGGTATCAGCTCGCATCGATCACTGCCGGTGGCCCGGCGCCGCTGATCGCGACGTTTCTGCTCCGCGAGTACGGGTCGTCAACCGCGATCGCCGTGTACATCGCGCTCTGTTCCGTGTTGAGTCTGATCTGTGTATTCCTGCTGAAGGAGCACCGCGGCGAGCGGGATCATCAGTAGGGCCGGCTGAAGCCGGCCCCTACGGGCGGCGTCGTAGGGGCCGCCTTCAGGCGGCTCCCCGCTTTTTCCAGTACCGCAGCAGCCCTCTCCAGTTGAATTCGAGCGGGCCGACGAATTCGAGCGGCCTGACTTCCTCCTCGTTGACGGCGGCGCGAACGTAGGCCAGCACTTCGTCTCTGAACTGCTCGTACTTCGCCTCATCGGACGCGCCGCTCTGGATGATTCGGCGCGCCATCTCGACGACGTCGCTGAGGCTGGTCTCGAAACGATCCAGATGCTCGGCGGCGCCGGCGTACGCGCCGAAATGCGTGATGAACACCGTTTCCGGTTTCCAGTCGCGGATTTTCGCAAGGCTCTCCCGCCACGCCTCCACGTCGATGTCCGGTGGCGGCGTCGGCGGCAGCGTAAACACCTTGGAGGTGAATCGCAATCCTGCCGTGTCGCCCGCCCAGACGACACCGCTCCGGTCGTCGAAATAGCTCACGTGATGTGACGCATGTCCGGGCGTGTACCGGACGTCGAACGGCCGTCCGCCGGCAGTGATGTGCGCGCGCTCACCGAGCACCTGCAGGTTGCCCTCGGGAACCGGCAGCATCTGTCCCCACAACTTGGCGACGCCCTCGACTCCCCACAGCTGATTGGCGCTGTTGATCAGTTTCGATGGATCGATCAGATGCGGGGCGCCTTTCTCGTGGACGAAAACCCGTATGCGCGGGTTGTCGCGCACCAGCAGACCAGTGGCTCCCGCGTGATCGAGATGAATGTGCGTGACGAGCACCGACTCGATGTCAGCAACGCCGATCCCTTGCGCGGCGAGCGACGACCGCAGCGTCTCGATGCATGAGCCCGGCCCGGGATCGATCAGCACCGCGCCTGCATCGCTCGCGTAGACACCGGTGGCAATCGCCTTCGGAGTGTCACAGAAGTTCAGATCGATATACGAGATGTCCGTGGCTATCGAGGGCACATCGTGAGTCTACCTTTTCGACGGTGACCGGGGAGGCGGCAATTTCAACACGTGCGCTTTCACCGCGCGGAACTCCTTCGTATCACGAGTGCCGCCGTGGCTATGCCCGGTCGCAGCCTGCAGCACCGCGATGCGATTCTGTGGTGAGGGGTGGCTGGACAGGAACACGTCTACGCCGCCAGGATCGCGCTTCGCTTCGCGCCGCAGCACCTCGAATAGTTCGATCATTCCTCGGCCGTCCCATCCGGCCCTGGTCATGATCTGGAGCCCTACTCGGTCCGCCTCCTGCTCATCGTCGCGGCTGAACTTCAGAAACACACCGTTGGCCACCACGGCGCCGGCGACCTGCGCCGTCCCGGCTCCTCCGACATTGCCGAGCATCGCGCCGAGCATGCCAAGGCTCCAGTTCGCCAGAATCGCCTTCGTCATCTGATCCGCGGCATGACGCTGCGCGATGTGCGCGATCTCGTGCGCCAGCACGCCGGCCACCTGTGATTCGTTCCCGGCCGCGTGAAGCACACCACGATTGATCCAGATAGGACCGCCAGGCAGCGAGAACGCGTTGATCTCTCGGTAATCGGCCACCGTGAACGAGTACGGATACTTCGCGCCGGGCGCGGCCGCGGCGAGCCGCTTCCCGATTCGTGCGATGTAAGCGCTCACCTGTGGATCGCGGAGCGCCGTCATCTGCTTTCGGATCTGCGCGTTTTCCTCGCGGCCAATCTCGATCTCCTGCGGAACGGAGACGATGGTAAAGGCGGGGGCGCTGGGCGGAACGGGAGAGACCGGAGTGGCGGAAAGGGCGAAAGGGGCAACAGCGACGAAACAGGCAATTGCAGCCCGAGCCCGTGCTGCCTTTCCAGCCTCGGCCGCCCTTCTCGCCCCGCGTTCAGACTCGCGGCGTGGGAGCAGCAGGCATTTGATCCGGGCGGTGACGACGGAGACGTGCGTACGCAGCGGTGAATTCAACGCCGTACATCAGGATAACGGACGAGATGTAGATCCACAGCAGGAACACCACGACGGCGGCGATGGAGCCCTGAATGACGGCGAGCCGCGAGTTGCGCGCGATGTACCACGAGAAACCGTCAAAGGCGACACGCCAGAGCGCGCCCGTCAGCGCGGCGCCGACCCAGACGTCTCGAAACCGCGTCTTGGCGTTGGGGATGAAATAGAAGACGAGGCCGACGCCAAAGATCAGGATGATGGTCGCGGCGTAACGGAACATCCACGTTTGTACCGCACGCAGCCACTCGAAGCGAAGCAGCATCACGCCGAACCACGAGGCCTCCGCGACCTGGATTGTCGTCACCAGCAGCAGGCCGACGATCATCACCAGACCTGCGGCGACCAGCATCAGGAAGGACACCATGCGGTGCTTCCAAAAGCTGCGCTGCTTTTCGACTCCCCACGCCTCGTTGACCGCGCTGGTGATGGCACCAAACACCCCGAGCGACGACCAGATGAGCGCGAGGCTGCCGGCAACGCCCACCTGTATGCGGCTCTGTCTGAAGGCATCGAGCTGAGACGTGACGAAATCCAGACGCGTCGGGAAGTACCGGAAGACGAACGTGAGGACGGCAAGCCGCTGATCTTCGCTCGCGGTGATCGAGCCAAGCAGCGAGATGACGAGCAGCAGGAATGGAAACAGCGATAGCAGCGCGTAGTACGCGATCGACGCGGCGTGCGTCAGGTCGTTGCTGTTGACGAGTTCGACGAGGCCGCGCCAGAGCGCATGCGCGGTCCAACGAAGCTCGGCCCGAAGCCGATTCACGCCGTCATTATGCGGGATTCGGGATTCGGGATTCGCGAGACCCAGGATCAATCGAATCCCGAGTCCCGAGTCCCGAGTCCCGGTCTGAGACGCCTTTACGAACGGCCGAAGTCGGATCCGCCGCTCGATCCACCCGAGCCCGATCCGAACGAGCCGCTGCCGCTGCTGCCGTAGCTGCTGCCGGTGTTGCCGCCGTAGTTGCTGCCGCTCGACCCGGAGCTATAGCCGCTGCCGGGCGTGCCGCTGGCGTAGTTGCGTGCTTCGTCGGCCCCGCGCGAAACAGCGTCACGCGCCTTGTCCACCATTTCGCGGCCGCGTTCGGCCCACGTGCCCGCCGCATCCTGAGCGCGCTTCATCTGCTCGGACGCCGCGTTGCTCCAGGTGCGCGCCTGCTCGCCGAGCGCGCCGCGCAGCTCCGAGCCCGCCTTCGGCGCCAGCAGCATGCCCAGCCCCGCCCCGAGCACGGTCCCGGTCAGCAGGCCCATCATGAATCCGCCGCCGCCGCTCCCTTCGTTGTCATACCGATCAAAGCTGTCCGCCATTGTGTTGCTCCTCCCTTATATTGGCCTGCTCTATCAATTCCTACCCTTACCCCTGGGACCATCGAAGTTCGAATCGTTCGTCATGCGTGTTCGGGCGCGCCGCCCTGTGGGCGCCGCCCCGGATGGAAGAAACCATCAACCACCGCGCGCATCGCGTAGAACAACGACATGGCGCGCTGCACGCGCGAATTGACCGACGAGCGCACGCGCCACGCCGTTTCGTCTACGCGATTCATCGTGTGTTGAATGGCCGAATCCACCCGCTCTGTTCGAGTGCTGACCCGCGCCGTCACGTCGCGCAGGTCTCCGAGAATGGCGTCGACACGCGTCATCAGCGTGTTCACGCGCATCACGAGTGGGGCAATCTGGCGTTGCTCGATCTCGCGCACGGTGCGCATCGCTTGTCCGTACAGCCGATACACCATGACGCCGAGGCCGATCAGCACAATCGCCTCGAGGACGCTTACCGCTGCCATGATGCCGAGCAGCAGGTTGGTCGTGTCCAGATTTCCTGCGTTCATACAGGCCGCCCGTCAATGCGAGGTGCGGGAACCCGGGAACGACGACTGCGAGCGGGCCGCGTTGAATTCGTTCACGACGCGGAGGCCGTCATTGGCCATTTCCCCGAGCTTCTCGATCGTCTTTTGGAATCTCCCGAATTCATGGCGCAGTTCATCGACAGCAGGCTCAAGCCGATCCCGTACCTGCTTACCCCCGTCTGTAAAGAAGAGGTAAGTAGCGGCGGCGCCGATCAGTGCGCCCACTGTTGCACCTGCGATCACCATACGCGACTGGTTCACATGCTCCTCCCTTCGATGGCCCAACGATATGTACCTTCCAAAACGAGTGCCACGCCTTCGGCCGTACCTCTCATCCGCGATGCCCGCGGATCAATGAAGGGCGTCAACGCCGCATATCCGAGATTCTTGTAGCGATCGGAGTCATTCCGCGAGGCCCCCGAACCCCGCAATTCGTAGCGGTACGTCGTATTTGCCGACGATGTACCGCCGGAGGATGCCCGTGCGTCGTTGCAGCGGACCGAACCGTTCCCGTAGGCGGTCGCGCTGAGTAACGTTGGAGTACAAAACGGCATCGCACGGGACGGTGTCCGCGCTGCGCGAATGAGGTAGGAGCCAGGTCCGACCGCTTCAGCCGGCAGTCGACGTGGTCGACGCTGCTGCTGCGGCGCGTTGAGCCGCGCGCTGATCCTTAATGTCGTGCTTCTTCATCTTGCTGTAGAGTGTCGGCCGGTACAAGCCGAGGATCTGCGCGGCCTCCTGCTTGTTCCAGTTCGTTCGCTGCAGCGTCTGCACGATCGCCATTTTCTCGATCTCCGCGAGCGTACGATGAGGCGGAATCGTGAACTCCTGTGCGGGGCTTCCCTCTTCGCGGATGGTCTCGGGGAGATCGGTTGGGGTGATTTCGCCAGTCTTGCAGACCAGGACGGCGCGTTCGATCGCGTTCTCCAGCTCGCGGACATTGCCCGCCCAGCGGTTCCGGATGAGCAGGTGATACGCGGCCGGTGAGATCGCCTTCACGTTCTTCTGATACCGCTGATTGAACTTCGCGAGGAAATGATTACAGAGCAGCGGAATGTCTTCGCTCCGTTCACGCAGCGGCGGCACGCGCAGCGTGATGGTGTTGATGCGGAAATACAGATCCTCCCGAAGCTTCCCCTCCCGCAGCGCTGTGTCGAGATCGATGTTGGTGGCGCAAATCAGTCGAAAGTCGACATGGACGATCCGGTCGCTTCCGATTGGCCGGTATTCACGCTCCTGCAGGACGCGCAACAATTTGGTCTGCAGGTAGGGCGGCATCTCGCCAATTTCGTCGAGCAGCAACGAGCCGCTTTCGGCCATTTCGAACAGCCCGACCTTGTCGGTGTTCGCGCCGGTGAACGCACCCTTCTTGTAGCCAAAGAGCTCGCTCTCGATCAGATCCTTCGGGATGGCCGCGCAGTTGATCTTGATGAACGGGCCCTTCACGCGGTTCGAGTTGTAATGAATCGCGTTGGCAATCAGCTCCTTGCCGGTCCCGTTCTCACCCTGGATCAGGATGTTCGCGTCGCTGGCGGCGACGCTTTCGACCAGCTCGAACAGCTCCTTCATCTTCTTGCTCTGGCCGACGATGTTGGCGAAGCTGTATCGACCGCGAATCTGGTCTTTCAGCTGCTGATGCTCAGCGCGCTCCTGCGTCCGATCGATGGCGCGACCGAGAATGTTCATTAACCCGTCCTGGCTCACCGGCTTTTCGAGGAAGAAAAAGGCGCCCGCCTGCCCCGCTTCGACCGCGCGGGCGATGGTTCCCTGGCCGCTGATGACAATTACCTCCGGTGAGGGATCGATGTCCTTGAGCCGGCGCAACAATTGAACGCCGTCAAGGTCGGGAAGCATCAGGTCGGTGACGACCACGTCGGGGCGCCACTGCTTGAAGATTTCCTCGCCCCTCGTGCCGATAAGGGCCGTTCGAACCTCGTAGCCTTCAGCTTCGATGACCATCTTCAACCACTCGGTCATGGCCGGCTCGTCGTCAATGGCGAGGACGCGCCGTCGCCGTTTGCTCGCGGTAGCCGAGGAAGGTTGACTGGCCATAGGTCGCATTCGTGCGGGGCCCGCAGAGTCGGACCACCACAACGTCTGCAAATCATACAGACAAGCGACCATCGAACTCAAACCGTACATTTTGTAAAGATTTCATGCAGGCGAGCTGTGCTCAAACCTATAATGCCCAACCGTATGCCGCAGACGTCAGGTTCAAATGGGCCGGATCATCCGCTGCGCGCGGAGAGTACTGACGAGACGCTGCCCGCCAGCCGCTCCCGCCTGCGCTGCGAGCCTGACGACAACGCCATGCTGTGCGAGCGTTGCGGCAAAGGAGAGATGTACCGGATGCACGCCGTCTGGCGTTGCCCGGAATGCGGCTTCAAGACGGATTGCTGCGGTTGGTGAACGATCCCAACGGGCCGAACGATTCGAACGATCCGAACGCCTAGATGGACAGGATCTCCTCGAAAATCCGCACAGACACCCCGGAATTCAAGGCCAATTACGACAAGATGACCACGGCCGTCGCCCAGCTGCGCGATCGGCTGGCACAGGCGCGCGAAGGCGGCGGGCCTCGCTACCTGCAGCGGCACCGGGACCAGGGCAAGCTGCCGGTGCGCGAGCGCATCGACCTGCTGCTCGACGAGGGGTCGCCGTTTCTCGAGCTGTCCCCCCTTGCCGCATGGGAGATGTACGACGACGAGGCGCCTGGGGCGGGCCTCGTAACCGGCATCGGCCGCGTCGCCGGGCGGGAAGTCCTCGTCGTGGCCAACGACGCGACGGTGAAGGGGGGAACCTACTACCCCATCACCGTCAAGAAACACGTCCGTGCGCAGCAGGTCGCGCTCGACAATCGCCTGCCCTGCATCTACCTGGTGGACTCCGGAGGCGCGTTCCTGCCACTGCAGGCAGAGGTCTTTCCGGACAAGGACCACTTCGGCCGCATCTTCTTCAACCAGGCGCGGATGTCGGCCGAATCGATCGCCCAGATTGCGGTGGTCATGGGATCGTGCACCGCTGGGGGCGCCTACGTTCCCGCCATGTCGGACGAGACGATCATCGTCCGTGGCACTGGGACCATCTTTCTCGGTGGTCCGCCGCTCGTGAAAGCGGCGACAGGCGAAGACGTGACAGCGGAAGAACTGGGAGGCGCCGACGTCCATACACGGCTGTCGGGTGTGGCCGACTACCTGGCCGAGGATGACGCGCACGCGCTGCGGCTCGCCCGGACGATCGTCTCGACGCTGAACACACGGAAGAGGCTTCCACCGGACGTGACGGAGCCCGAAGAGCCGGCATACGACCCAGGGGAGCTGTACGGAGTCGTCAGCGCAGAGGTCCGCAAACCGTACGACGTCCGCGAAGTCATTGCGCGTCTGGTAGATGGCTCGCGCTTCGACGAGTTCAAGGAACGCTACGCCCCGACGCTCGTCACCGGCTTTGCGCGCCTGCACGGCCTGTTGATTGGGATCGTGGCCAACAACGGTGTGCTCTTCTCCGAGTCGGCGCTCAAGGCCACGCATTTCATGGAACTGTGCAACCTGCGCGGCATTCCGCTCGTGTTCCTCCAGAACATTACGGGCTTCATGGTCGGACAGCAGTACGAGCGCGGCGGCATCGCGAAGGACGGCGCCAAGATGGTGCACGCGGTCGCGAATTCGGTGGTCCCGAAATTCACCCTCATCATCGGCGGCTCGTTCGGCGCGGGCAACTACGGCATGTGCGGGCGAGCGTACGAGCCGCGCTTCCTGTGGATGTGGCCCAACGCCCGGATATCCGTGATGGGCGGCGAGCAGGCCGCCGGCGTGCTCGCGACGGTCAAACGCGAACAGCTCGCACGCGAAAACAAGACGCTGACTCGGGAGGAGGAAGAGCAGATTCGCAAGCCCATCCTCGACAAGTACGAACTCGAGGGTTCGCCGTATTACTCGACGGCGCGGCTATGGGACGACGGCATCCTTGACCCGGCGCAGACGCGCAGCACGCTGGCACTCGCACTCTCCGCGGCGTTCAATGCTCCTGTGCCTCGGGCGAAGTTTGGAATATTTCGGATGTAATGAACACGAAGTGAGACGAGAGAAGATAAAAGCGTGAACGACGACGACTTCTCCACTCTCGAGCGTCGCCGCGACGGCGTTGTCGAGTACCTCACCCTCAACCGCCCCGATGTCCGCAATGCGTTCAACGAACAGATGATCGCGGAGCTGACGGCGTGGGCGGCATCGATCAACGCGGACGACGACGTCCGCGTGGCCGTGATCGCGGGGGCGGGCAAAGTCTTTTCAGCCGGCGCGGACATCACGTGGATGGCCAAAGCGCTCGACTACACGCACGACGACAACGTTCGCGATGCGAACGCGGCCGCGCGCATGTTTGCCGCGCTCGATACGCTGCCCGTGCCGCTGATCGGACGCATCCATGGCGCGGCACTCGGCGGTGGCTCCGGAATCGCGGCCGTGTGCGACGTGGTCGTCGCCGACGAGGGCGCGGTGTTCGGCTTCACCGAGGTGAAGCTCGGGATCCTGCCGGCGGTCATCTCGCCGTATGCGGTCGCAAAGATCGGGCGTTCGGCGGCGCGAGAGCTGTTTCTGACCGGCATGCGATTCAACACGGTCCGCGCGAAGGAGATCGGGCTGGTGCACGCCGTCGTGCCCATTGGCGAGCTCGACACCATGACCGAGATGTACGTGAATGAATTTCTGAGCGGTGCGCCCGATGCCATCGCAACGGCGAAGGCGCTGATCCCGCGCGTCTGGGCACGCGGCGCATCCGACGCCGCCGGCCTCACGGCCGAAGCGATCGCCGCGCGGCGCGTCTCCAGCGAAGGCCAGGAAGGGCTTCGCGCGTTTCTCGAAAAACGGAAAGCGCGTTGGAACGTCAGTCGCTGATTCCGAACCA
>Ga0070671_100001884_pt1 | contig 16030 bp, 18 predicted proteins | sample KBSS73metaG_FD_65341 | JGI IMG/M metagenome (GOLD analysis project Ga0070671, IMG submission 65341) | Switchgrass rhizosphere microbial communities from Kellogg Biological Station, Michigan, USA - KBS S7-3 metaG | ecosystem: Host-associated > Plants > Roots > Rhizosphere > Soil ...
GGATCCTGATTCACGAGGTAAAATTTTCTCCCGAGATAAAAGAGCAGGCTGCTCCCGACGTGCATGGGGCCTTCGTAAACCACCTTGTCGTTAGGCGCGATTCGCGCCTCGATGTAATTTGCGGCCTCGGCCAGCGAAAAATAGGGCGCCATGCGGGCCACTCCGTCCATCATGCTAAAACCGATTGGGACCATCGCCGCAGCCAGAGCGGTGAGCGCGAGACGCGGGCGTTCGCGCCAGCCCAGCCAAAGCGCGCAGACCGGAAAGAGAATGAGGGCCAGGCCGATGACGACGAACATCGACCGGAAACTGAGCCACGTGGAGCCGGGAATATCCAGCAATGTTCGCCAGGCGGTCGAGCGCCCCGCGGTCGTGCCCCATTCGGCACCGGTGGCATGGAGAAGGTCCGGCAATCGCCACCCCGCGAAAGCAGCGGCAAGACCGAGCACCAGCAGGCCGCAAATGCCGACGAGGCGCGTCCAGCGCGGCATCCGTTCCCAGGCCGTGGCGGCGAAAATGGCGAAGCCGCCCCACATGCTCATCGAATAATAATCCTGCCGTTGCCCGATGACCAAAAGCGGCAGCAAGACGACAGCCATCCAGCAGAGTGGGAGGGCATCGGCGAATTCCATTTCGCGCGGACGAAAAACGCGCCGCGCGGCCAGGAGCACGCCGGGCAGGATGGCGATGGTCCACGGAAACCACCAGGCGAGATGCAGGGCAAGAAAAACGAAGCGCGGCACATTGTCGTAGCTGTGGGTTGCATCCCTTTGACCCCCGAGGTGAACGAACCATTCGTGAGCGGTGAAATGAGTGAGGAAGCCCGGATAACGCCACTCCAGCCAAATGTGCCAGGGGGTTGCGATGAGCAGGAAAACGAGAATGCCATCCCAGCGCAGTAATTCGCGAAATCGCAGCCGCGCTTCGCGGTAGAAAAAGGAGAGCAGACCCAGAATCGCGGCCGGGTAGAGGAGCCCGTGCAAACTTCTCGTCATGCACGCCAGAGCTACGCAAATCCAGAATCCGATGAACCATCCGCGCCGGCCTTGGCGTCGTTCGTAGCCGCGGATTGCGCAGTAAAGCGCGCCGGCAATGAGCGCGCAGAAGAGCGATTCGGGCATGATGATGCGGCCAAGGATGAAGCTGCCGCAGCAACAAAGATGAATCAGCCCGGCGAGAAACCCGCGCCACGGCCCCCCGAGGCGATCACCGATCAAGAAGGTCAGCGCGACCGAAGCGCAAGTGCCGAGGGCAATGGGTAGGCGCGCTGCCGCCGCGGTGAGGCCAAACGCCTTCAGCGAAAGGGCGATGGCCCAGTAGAGGAGGGGCGGCTTTTGCAGGCGCGGAAGGCCGTCGTTAGTCGGGGTGAGCCATTGATGCGACTGTAGCATCTCGCGCGCAGCGCCGGCATATTGACCGTCGGTCTCGTTGTAAAGATCACCCCAGCCGATCGTCGCCAGATGCAGCGCGGCGGTGAGGCAAAGGAGAAAAACGAAAAGCGCGCGCCGAACCGGCGGCGGTTCGAGCGCGCGCGGTGTCGGGAAGACATTGTCGAGGCTGAGGGCAGGATTGCCGGATGACATCTGCCTCAGGCTATCTTTTCCGCCGTAAATGTCTGTCGCTGAATTTTCAGCGCAGCACGGCGGCAGTCTCCGAAGCGCGGAAGCGATCCCAGTCTTCCGGGAGCCGAAGCAATTTCGCCTCCGGCATCTGCACGAGCGCGAGCATCTGACGGCACTCAGCGATGAGCGTGTCATCGCCCAACCGTCGAATTTGAAAACCACACCAAAACCGGACGCGCTCAACCCGGTCGAGCCAACCGTCGACGCGCAGACGATCACCCAGCTTGGCCGCGCGACGATAATCGATCTCTGTCCGCACCACCACGGGATAGCGTTGCGTCTCGGCCATCTCGACCAGTTTCATCCCGAGCTCTTCGGCGAGAAGGGTGCGCGCGATCTCGATGAAACGGAGGTAGGCGATATTGTGCACGACCGCGCCGCAGTCGGTATCAAAGAACATCACCTGGACTTCGGTGGAAATGCGGGGAGGGGGTTCTGTTATCGGAGAGTTCACCAGGGATTCCTTGTTAAATCCGAAATCCGAGTTTTGAAAATCCGAAACGAGTCCGCATGAGGAAAATCCAAATGCCGGGAAAACATAAAGGCGCGAGTGTTTTCGGATGTCCGATTTTCCCCGTTTCTTTCGAATTTCGACATTCGAGTTTCTGATTTTCGGTCTTTAGAGCCGGACGAGGTCAAGGAGGAACTGGCACCAGAGATAAACCATCCCGCGCCAGGAATACTTGATCTCACCGGCGGCGGTCTGGGTCAGCACGCCGGTCTGGAGGTTATGCGCGATCTGATCGCGCAGATCTTTTTCGATCTCCTCCTGGATCTGATCTTCATTGAGCGGGTCAATAAGATCGGTATCGACCGAGTGATCGCGCAGGAACGCCTTGTGGCTGTGGTAGAGCTGCCAAAAGGATTGGTCGGGCCGCTGGCGATTGATGCGGAATTGCGGGGTCAATTTCAACCCGTAGGACAAGGGGTAATTCCACGTCGTCCAGATCGTGCCGTCCTGGGCTCGGGAAGAGATGCGCAGGTAGTAGAAGGAGAGATCATGCTGCTCGTTCAGGCAGATGGTGGCCTGGGCGCGATCATCCTCTTTGTAAAAGAGGCGAAAGAATTGTTTGTAATCCTCCCAGTCCCAACCGGCATCGCTGACGTGGGCGAAACCTTCACTCTCGATCTGGTCCGTGATGTCGTTGAGGCTCGGAAAGACTTCCGAAGAGGGCGGACTTTTCGGGCGGAGGGTTTTCTCGCGCGGGAGCCGGAGAGCACGGATACGGGTGAGAATTTCCAGCCAGGGAAGAAAGAGCCAGCTCAGCGCGCTGAGCGAGCCAAGGATCCAGCTACCGGTGATGTAATAGATCGCGAGAAAGGAAGCGGTGAGGATGCCAAAAGCGCCGACCTTCTGCGAAACGGAGGACTGGTAGCTGCGCAGCGCGACACTCAGCACAGCCACCCCGAGGGTGATGAAAAGCCCGAATAACATTTAGGGGACGATGCCGTGGAGGCGCAGGAACTTTTCGAGCTGATCGGTATCGAAATTCGCGAGCACTTCATCCCCGGCGACGAGAGTCGGAACGTACGTCTGATCGGAAAGTTCCTTCATCTCCTCGTAGGCGGCGCGGTCCTGGCCGACGTCGATCTCGATAAACCGGTAGCCGCGTTCGGTCAGGTAATCCTTGGCCTCAATGCACCAGGAGCACCATTCGCGGCTGAAGAGCTTCATTTCGGTCGGCACGGCGGGGAATAAACAGTCGCTTCGTAGGGCGTCAAACTCCCCGGGTTGACCGGGCCTCTCTCCGTTATCGCTCAGCGCCCCTAACGAATCGAGCCCCGATTATGGCACAAGCCGCACGAATTAGTAAACAATTTCCCACGTGCCCTCGGGCTTGCGCACCGCCACGATCCGGCCGGGATAGATGGCCGAGAGCGCCATGCCGGCGCACATTTGCACGTCTTCATCCTTGACCGGCGCGAACGTTTTCTCATCCAGCCCCCAGAGTGACCCACCCTTTCGCGTCACCACCACTTCTGGGCCGTTCGTGGTCGCGAACTCCATTTCGCCGGCCGGCGGCGCCGTCACCCGCACCCCGAGTTTGTAAGCCGCTTCGAGACAGCGCGCTTTGCGCACATCATCCACCTTGAGCGATTCATTGTCGTCGATCGCCTTGTAAAGTGCGGCAAAATCCGGCTGGAACCACTCCGCCCGTGTCTTCAGGAGGGCCGCAATTTTTTGCTTGTCCTCCTCCGTCAGCGAAGTGACGGCGGGATAATGGTGCCAGGGCAGATCGAGCGCGAAGTCCGCCGCAAACTCGCGTTCGAAATCCACTTTTCCCTGCACCGCCTTGCGATCGTCGATGCCTTCGTTGGCCTGGTTGGTGGCCTTCACACTTCCGGGCGCCACTTCCTGCGTTTCTTCATCCAGCACCGAAGCCCAGCGTAACTGCGCGCGATAAGGCTTGCTCGGATCGTTAGGCGTAAATTCGATTCGGATCTTGTTTTTTCCTTTTCGCACCACCGGCCCGACCGAACTCATCGGAACCCAGACCGCAGCGCTGACCTCGTGTGCATCGAAGAGGACAGGCAATTTCTCCGCGCGCAGTTCTTGTTCGGCAATCATGACATTGTTAACGGAAACGATGGCCTTGCCCGGCACCGTCGTTACCTCCTGGTCTTTCTCCGGATCGCCCACGAAAGGCGTGAACTTGAATTCGACATTGATCACGGCCGCGCGCGCCAGCGGCATGACCAGCAAGAACAGAAAAAGCGTTCCGGCAATCATCTTTCGCATACACTCGTTATGCCTAAGATTTTTGCCGGAAGCGAGACGAAAGATCGCCCGGTTCGCGGTTGGCTGCGAGCTCTCTCAAAGGCGCGGCGTTAACTTTCTTGCCGGACGCTGAAAAATCGCATCCATTCATCAAGCTAAGGCGTAACCCCGTTTGTCGGCGACCCATTGAAGACATGATCAGCGAACTCTTGCAGGACCGGGCTGCTCTCTATGTCTCAGGGGCGATGACCGGCGAGGAGCGGGGCGATTTCGAACTAATCCTCGAGTTCCATGATGAGGTCCGCCAGCTCGTCAACGAATTGCAGGAAGTGGGCAACGCCATCCTCCTCGCACACGTCCCGGCGAACGGCCCCGAGCCCTCCTCAGTTCTGAAGTCAAAAATCCTGGGCGCCATTGCGGAACGACCGGCTCAGAACGCGCCGGAGGGCTTCGTCATGACCGGGTCGGATCGGCTCGTGCAATGGGTCAACCCGGCTTTCACTGCAATGTGCGGCTATTCCCTCGATGAATTGCGCGGCAAGAGTCTGGGTCCTATTTTGCAAGGGGAAAAAAGCGACCGGGGCGCGATCGCGCGGATGCGCAGCGCGCTCCATGCTCGCCGCCCCTGCCGCGAGACGCTGGTCAATTATCACAAAGACGGTTCGGCTTATGTGGTCGATATCGAGATCACCCCCATTCTCGATGAAGAGCAGCAGCCGCTCTGGTTTGTGGCCCGAGAACGAAAGCTGGAACTTCCGGTCGCGGCCTGAGGGCGCCTCTCCTTCTGGCGCTCAGGGTCGCGTCCTGATGAGCCCGCGCAATTTGATCAGGCCTCTGCGGATGCGGGCCTTGACCGTCCCGAGAGGCTGGTTAAGACGCTCGGCGATTTCGGTCTGGGTGAGCGAACCAAAAAAGGCAAGCTCGATGACTTCGCGCTGCTCGGCGGAAAGCTTTGCCATCGCCTCGCGCACCAAGTCGAGTTGCTCGCCGGACGCGACGGCCTGGAACGAACTGCGGTCATCGAATTTTTCCTGCGCTTGAGCCTCTTCTTTGGCGTCCTCTTGAAGCTGGCCGCGGCGCCGAAGGGAACGCAGGTGATCGATCGCGCGGTAGCGCGTGAGTGTCATCGCCCAGGTCAAAGGTTTGCCGCGGGCAGGATCGTAGCGCGGCGCCTTGTCCCAAATGAGTACGAACGCTTCCTGAAGCACGTCTTCGGCTGCTTCTTGATTCCCCAGCAACCGGTAGGCAACGCCAAAAAGGGTGCGTGCGAAACGATCGTAGAATTCCTCGAAACTCCTTCGGTCACCCTGTCCGATCCGTTTGAGGAGCTCGATCTCCGACCGTTGATCGAGCAGAGGGTCTGGGTCGCGCACCAATTTCTCTTTCCTTCGGCCTCAACCCGGATGGCAAGCCTCGGCCGCCGCGCAGCGCTCTAGCCCAGCGCGGCCCGGTAAGCAGCAGCGTCCTTCAAGCCGCTGAGCTGATTCGGGTCGTCCATTTTCAAAAGGAAGATCCAGCCTTCGCCATAAGGATCGGTGTTGAGCAATGCCGGATTGGATTCGAGCGCCTGGTTCGCTTCCAGCACCGTGCCTTTGGCCGGTGCGTAAATATCACTCGCGGCCTTGACTGATTCGACGACCGCAATCGTGCCGCGCGCGTCATACGTGGCCCCCTTTTTCGGCAGCTCGACGTAGACCACATCCGTCAACTCGGCCTGCGCATGATCGGTGATGCCGACGCGAATCGTATCCCCGTCGCGGCGGATCCATTCGTGCGATTCGGTATAAAGAAGATCATCTGGAACGTTCATTATTTTTTGTAGAGCGGTTTTTTCTCGATCACGGCCGGAAATTTCTGGCCGCGAATCTCAATTTCGATTTCTTCGCCCGGCTTCGGCGCCGGCGTCGTCAGGTAAGCCATTCCGATTCCGTAATTCAAGCTCGGGGAAAGCGTCCCGCTGGTCAGCTCGCCAACTTCCGCGCCGGCGTGGAAAACGCGGTAATGCGGCCGTGGCGGTGGCCCCTTGCCTTTCATCCGGAAAGGAACGAGCCGGCGCGACAAGCCGTTTTCCTTTTCGCGCAGCAATTTTTCGCGCCCGCTAAAACGTGCTTTCGTCAGGTCGACGAAAAAGCCGAGACCGGCTTCGAGCGGGTTATGGGCGGGCGAAAGATCGGAGCCGTTGAGCGGATAACACATCTCAAGGCGCAAAGTGTCGCGCGCGCCGAGCCCACAAGGCCGCATGCCTAACGACTTCCCTTTCTCCAGCACTTCTTTCCAAACGCGCGCCGCCGCCTCCGCGGCAAAGAAAACTTCGATCCCATCTTCTCCCGTGTAACCGGTCCGGGCAATCCGGAGTGACGTGCCGCCAAGATCAAACCGCGCGATCTGATTCCGCGCCGGTAATTTATTTGCCGCCCCGAAAAGCGCGGAGAAAAGCTCACCCACCCGCGGCCCCTGAATCGCGAGGCCCGCATATTGATCACTTTGATCCTCGATCTGCACGCCCGTTGCAGCGGCCGGCGTTGATCCCGGCAGATGCGATCGCAGCCACCCAAAATCGTCCTCAATCCGCGACGCGTTTACGACCAGCAGGAATTTTTCATCTTCAATCCGGTAGACGATCAGGTCGTCAATGATGCCGGCGTTATCATTGAGCAGAAAAGTGTATTGCCCCGTACCGACTTCAAGCTTCGCGATATTGTTCGTCAGCATCGTGTCAAGCCATGCGCCCGCGCCCGGCCCGCGCGCGACCAGCTCGCCCATGTGCGAAATATCAAAGACGCCGACGTTGTTCCGGACGGCCTGATGTTCCTCCATGATGCTGCTGTATTGCACCGGCATCAGCCAGCCGCCGAAGGGAATCATTTTTCCGCCGAGCCGGAGGTGTTCGTCGTAGAGCGGGGTCGTTTTGGGCGCGGCTTCACTCACCGTCCCGAGCCTAAATGTTGCGTCTCGGGTGTCAATCAGCCGTCCTCGTTTCAATGTGGGAGCGGCCCAAGTGCCGCGATTCCTCGTGCTCGCCCAGCTCCTCGCGGCACAAAGGCCGCTCCCACATTGAACTGCCGCAACACCACCTTTACGGTGGCAAGCTGATGAGTTTGCTCGATTCACTCGAACGCCGCTATGGCCGCTTTGCCATCCCCGGCTTGATCCGCATCGTCGTCGCGCTGACCGCCCTCGTCTATGTCCTGGCCCTTCTCAGCCCCGATTTCATTTCTGTCCTGACACTCGATCCGGCGCGCATCTTAAAAGGCGAAGTCTGGCGATTGGTCACCTACATTTTCATTCCGCGCTCGATCGGCCAGCCCGGCTCAATGATGCAGCCGCTCTGGCTCTTGCTCGCGCTTTGGTTTCTCTTCTTCATCGGCGAGCGACTCGAACACGCCTGGGGCGCCTTTCGGCTCAACCTCTATTTTCTCCTCGGAATGATTGGGACCACGATCGCGGCTTTCCTTTTTGGAGCGCAGTTTTCCAACGCCATGCTCGCCTCCTCGCTTTTTTTCGCCTTCGCGCACTTTTACCCCGAAGAAGTGATCTACATCCTTTTCATTTTGCCGGCGAAGGTGAAATGGCTCGCCTGGATTTCGGCGGCGCTCCTGCTGCTTGGCTTTGCGACCGGTCCTAACTCCTATCGGATGGCACTGATCGCTGCCTTCGCGAATTATTTCGTTTTCTTCGGGCCGGAGCTGCTGCGCGCGGCGCGGCAGCGGCAAGAGGTCGCGAGCCGGCGCCAGCGTTTTGAAGCCAGTGCCCGCTCGGAGGACGAGGCGCTCCATCGCTGCGCCCATTGCGGCGCTACGGAGTTAACTAATCCCAGCCTGGAGTTCCGCGTCGCGCGCGACGGCGAGGAATACTGCCTCGCGCACCTTCCCAGTGCGGCGAAAGTGGACGCCTAGCGAGAAGGCGGGCATTCCGATTCCGGTCATCCTGGCCGCAGAGACGGCGAGGGTCCCTCCAACTGCAACCTCCTGGTTCTCGTTAGGGGAAGCGCTCTTTGCAATGGGAAACGCTTCGTCGCGCTGCGCCGATTCAGGATGACAAATCGCGGTGAGGGCGCGCTGCTTGACCCCTATGCCACACACACGGAAACTCTGTTCATGGATCCGACGCCCGCGCCGCTCATCCCGCAGGATGGCTGGCATTGCCTCCATCTCTTTTACCGAATCGAGTACGGGCAATGGCAACTCCTCAACCCGACCGAACAACGCGCCGCCAAGATCGCCCTTTCCACCCTCGTGCAGGAAACGCGCGCGTTGCCCTCGACCCAGTTGCTCACCCTCAGCCAGGTCACGCCCAAAGCCGATCTCGGTTTCATGCTCGTGACCCCGGATTTGCAGGTGGCGAATCGAATCGAAAAACAGCTCACTTTGTCGTTAGGCGCAGATGTCCTCGTGCCGGTTTACAGTTATCTCTCCCTCACCGAGGAGAGCGAATACACCACCAGCGACGAGCAGTACGCGCACACTCTCGCGACCGAACAAAAGCTCGTGTCCGGCACCCCGGAGTTCGAAACCGCCATGCAGGATTTTCGCGAGCGGATGAAAAAATATCGGCACGAGCGTGTCTACCCGACGTTGCCCGACTGGCCAGTGCTCTGTTTCTACAACATGACCAAGCGCCGCGGCGAACAACGCAACTGGTACTCGCTCCCCTTCGAGGAGCGCCGCACGTTGATGGGTGGGCACGCCCGTGTCGGCCGTCAGTACGCAGGCAAAGTGAAACAACTCATCACCGGTTCGACCGGCCTTGACGACGCCGAATGGGGTGTGACCCTTTTCGCGCACGATACTTTTCAAATTAAAGCGATCGTTTATCAGATGCGCTTCGATGAGGTGAGCGCGGCCTACGCCGATTTCGGCGAATTTTACATTGGCATTCAACTCCCTCTCGACGAACTGTTCCGCCGCCTGCAGTTGTGAGCTCGTGCTCCTGATCGGGCTCGTACTCGCCTAACGAATCGAGCACGAGCACGAGTACGAGCAGGAGCGTGAGTGTCAACGGATGGGTGGCAGAGTGGTCTAATGCGCACGCCTGGAAAGCGTGTTTGCCGCAAGGCAACCAGGGTTCGAATCCCTGCCCATCCGCCAGTTCGCCTAACGACGGCTCAAAACCTGGATGGTTTGGCGCACCTTCAGAATGCTGTTCCCAGGCAGAATTCCCCGGAAATTTGCCCCTGGATAAATGATGCAGTCGCGCCCAATGATCGAACCCGGGTTGATGACCGCGTTGCAGCCGATCTCGGAACGATCACCCACGATCGCACCGAACTTGCGCAGGCCGGTGGCGATCATGCCGTCGGTCGCGAGGACCGCGATCTCGGCGTGATCGAGTTTCACGTTGGATAAAATCACCCCCGCGCCGAGATGCGCCTTATAACCGAGAATCGAATCGCCGACGTAGCTGAAATGCGGTACCTGCGCTTCGTCAAAGAGGATGCAGTTCTTGAACTCGCATGAGTTGCCCATCACCACGCCATTTCCGACAATGACGTTCTCGCGCACGTAGCAGCCGCTGCGGACGTGGCAGTTTTCTCCGATCCAGGCCGGGCCTTTCAAGGTTGCGCCCTGTTCAACGATCGTGCCGCGGCCGATGAAAACCGATTCGCTGATGAACGGCTTCCCGACCAATTCGCCGAGCACGCCCGGCTTAAGGCGAAACTGCAGGTAACTCGGGATCTGTTTGAGCGCTTCCCAGACGTATTTGTCTTTTTCGAAAAGCTTCGAATGCGCGGTATGCCCGAGTTCGAAGAATTCAGCCGCACTCAGCATATCGTTAGGCAACTCCATTTAGCCCCCGGCGCGCCGGGTGACGACCTGGCCGTCTTTCGTGTCCCGCACATCCCAGCCCTGGGCCTGCAATGCATCGCGCAATTCATCACTTTTTTGCCAGTCCCTGGCAAGCCGCGCCTGCGCTCGCTCCTCCGCCATCCGCACAATTTCTTCCGACGGCTTCTCCTGCCCCGCCTCGAGCGCAAGCACCTGATTGATCTTTTCCCACCAGTGCAGCCAGGCGAGCGCGCGGGCCGAATCGATCCCGCCATCGAGCTCGCGATTGCTCTCGCGGATCTGCTCGAACAAATGTCCGAGCGCGGCCGAGATGTTGAGATCGTCGTCCAGCGCCTCGAAAAACTTGTCGTCCTCGATCGCGACCGCGCGATTAGGCTGCAAATCTCCTGCCCGCGCCGCTTGCCAAAGCCGGCGCAGCCATTCGTCCATCCGAGCGAGAGATTGGCGCGCTTCCTCCATTCCTTCCCAGGTGAAATTAAGCGGGGCGCGGTAATGCACCCGGATGAGCGCGTAGCGAATTTCCCGGCCACTGTAACCCTTCTCGAGCAGATCGCGCAGGGTATAGAAGTTGCCTAACGACTTCGACATCTTCTGCCCGTCGACCAGGAGATGGGCGCAATGCAGCCAGTAGCGCACGAATTTTTTGCCGCTGCAGCCTTCCGCTTGCGCGATCTCCGCTTCGTGGTGCGGGAAAATGTTGTCCACCCCGCCGCAATGAATGTCGAGCTCATCGCCTAACAATGCCGTGGCCATCGCGCTGCACTCGATGTGCCAGCCCGGGCGGCCCCGCCCCCAGGGGCTTTCCCAGAAAACCTCGCCATCATCTTCATCCCACGCTTTCCAGAGGGCGAAATCGCCGACGTGTTCCTTGTCGTACTCGTCGCTCTTCACCCGGCCGGTGGAACGCAGTTCCGAAAGATCGAAATGAGCGAGACGGCCGTACTCGGGAAAGCGATTGATTCGGAAGTAAACCGATTTGTCGTCCGCCTGGTAGGCGAGCTCGCGTGCGATCAGTTTTTCGATCATCGCAATCATCGCCTGGATGAACGGCGCTTCGGTCGCCGCTGGAAAAGCGTTCGCGCGTTTGATCTGGAGTGTGTCGAGATCCTGGAAGAACGCTTCCTTGAACGGCGCCGTAAATTCCTGCAGCGGCAAACCCGCCGCGCGACTGCCGCGAATCGTCTTGTCGTCTACGTCGGTCAGATTCATGACTCGCCCGACCGTGAAACCGCGCTGTTCGAGATGCGCCTGGAGCAGATCTTCGAAGATGTAGGCGCGAAAATTTCCAATGTGCGCGTGGCTGTAGACCGTCGGGCCGCAGGTGTACATTTTCACTTTGCGACCCTCCGGGTCGAGCGGGCGGAATTCTTCGATCGCGCGCGAATAGGTATTAAAGAAGCGAATCGCCATTGATTATTTTGTCATCCCGATCTGCCGCCAGACGGAGAGGGACCTTCCACCTGAAATCTGCGTTTTCTGATAAAAACAAGGCGTACATTGCGGTTGCGAGGTCCCTCCGCGCCACGCCGAATCGGGATGACAAGCGCGGAGGAAACCCATGCACTCGTTAGGCTACCCGCCTTATTCATCCGCCTGCACACTTGCCACGGCCATTGCCGCCATGCCTTCACCGCGGCCGAGCGCGCCCATGCCTTCGTTGGTAGTCGCCTTGATTCCGACCTGCGCCGTGCCGATCCCGAGGGCGGTTGCAATCTGGCCCCGCATCGCGGCGAGGTGCGGGCCGATTTTCGGCGCCTCCGCGATCAGGGTCGAATCGATATTGGCGACGCGGCAGTTCCTCTCCTTCAGGAGGACAGCGACGCGGCGCAGAATCTCGAGGCTGCTGAGGCCGCGAATCGATTCATCCGTATTCGGAAAATGATGGCCAATGTCGTGTTCGCCGATCGCGCCTAACAAGGCATCAGCGATGGCATGCGAAAGAACATCAGCGTCCGAATGTCCTTCCAGGCCGAAAGGGTGCGGAATCTCGACCCCGCCCAGGATCAGTTTCCGCCCCTCGTTAAAGCGGTGCACATCGTAGCCTATCCCAGAGCGGAACATCGTCGTCGTTAGGCTAGATTTGCAGGTCGAGTCGACCACTCGAGGCAACGATACTGAATTTGTTCGGCGCATCGCGGCGCGGTTGCAGCTCCACTTTGCCACCGGCATTTTCGACCAGAATCCAGCCGGCCGCGATATCCCAAAGACTGATCCCCTGCTCGATGTAGGCGTCGAGCCGGCCGCAGGCGACATAAGCCATGTCGAGCGCGGCGCTGCCGAGCAATCGGCATTTGCGCGCGCGATGCACCATCTTCTCGAGTAGCGGAAAGCCGGCCTCGATCGTGGCTGTGGTCTTAGAGAGGCCGACCGAGAGAACCGCTTCCGCCAGCGCGGCGCGCGCACTGACGTGAATTTCTTTGCCGTTCAAAAGCGCCGCTTGACCTTTTTCCGTCGTCCAAAGCTCGTCCCGCATGGGATCGAAAATCACGCCGAGAATAATCTCGCGCTGCCGGCGGAGCGCGATCGAAACGCAAAAATGAGGGATGCCGTAGAAATAATTGACCGTTCCGTCGAGCGGATCGACCACCCATTGGTAATCGCTTTCCTGATCGCCCACGATTCCTTCTTCACCGTAGAGCGCGTGCTCCGGAAAACGTCCGAGCAACATTTCGCCGATCAAATTCTGCGCCAGCACATCAACCTCCAGTTTAATGTCGTGGGCGAGTGCGGCGTGCACGGTCAGTGGCTGCTGGAAATTTGAGTGGAGCAATTCGCCGGCCGCGCGAGCGGCGCTGGTGGCGGCGGCCAGATAATCCATCACGCGCTCAACCTAACCGATTCCGCAGAGCTGCCGCGAAGTTTTTTCCGCAAAAAAAAACCGGGAGGAGAAAATGAATTCTCCCCCCGGGTTGAAGTTAGGTTAGGGAAGAACGGCTCTGTCACCGCCCTTCTGTGGAGATCCGGTTTAGTGTTTCTTTTTGCCGGATGCTTTTTTCTTAGTCGCCATTTTTTTCTTGGCGGGTGCCTTTTTCTTGGCGGCCTTTTTCTTTGCTGGCATAGGGAATCCCCCCTTTCAATCCGCAGAAGCGGTCTGTGAACAGTTGGTGAATAACTTCACTTTCATCGAGTGATTAATCTTCACGTTTTCTTTGTCAAACAATTTTCGCGCGCTTCTAAAATTATTTTCAACAACGCGCGCGCCAGTTCGGTTTTTTTTTGGCGCGGTAGTTTTTTCGGCGGACCGCTTTTCGAAAAGATCACGACCTCGTTGTCATCCGCATCCATTCCGATGTCGGCGCGGCTGACATCATTCGCCACCAGAAGGTCGCAATTCTTCTCCGCCAGCTTGCGTTGCGCGTTCGTTTCCAGGGTTTCCGTCTCGGCCGCGAAGCCGACCACAAAACAGTCGTGCGGCTGGCTCGTTAGGCTAGCGAGAATGTCGCGCGTCGGTTCGAGTTCGAGCGGGAAACGGGTGCGCTGCTTTTTCATTTTCTCCGGCGCGAAGTGCGCGGGCTTGTAATCACAGACCGCCGCGCACATCACGAAGACATCGCAGAGCAGAAATTGCGCCGAAATAACGCCAAACATTTCGTCGCCCGTCGTGACGCGCACCACTTCCGCGCCTAACGGCGGGGCGAGCGCGACCGGCCCGGAGACGAGAATAACTTCGTGTTTTTTTGCCAGAGCGGCGGCGGCCAGGGCGTAGCCCATTTTACCCGAGGAGCGATTGCTCAGGTAGCGCACGGGATCGAGCGGTTCGCGCGTCGGCCCGGCCGTGATGAGAAACTTCACGCGATCAGATTATCCTGGCGGGCGAGGAGGAACTCGGCCCGAAACGCGATCTCGTCCACCTTCCATAGGCGGCCGAGGCCCTCGTAACCGCAGGCCAACATGCCGGCTTCCGGCCCGATGAATTCGACGCCTCGTGCGCCTAACGTGGCCACGTTTTCTTTCGTCGCCGGATGTTCCCACATTTTTCCGTTCATGGCCGGAGCGAGCAAAATCGGCGCGCGCGTGGCGAGCGCAATCGCGACGAGGGGATGTCCCGCGAGGCCGTGCGCGAGCTCCGCGATGAGGTGCGCAGTGGCGGGAGCGATGAGCAGAAGATCGGCGCGATCGGCCAGCGCGATGTGGCCCGGATGCCAGCTTTGCTTTTCGTCGTAGAAGCCGGTCGTAACCGGATTCTTGGATAGCGTCTGCAAGGTGAGCGGGGCGATGAACTCGGTCGCGTCTTTCGTCATCACGACAAAAACGTCGTGCCCCTGTTTGACGAGGAGACTGGCCAGCTCCGCCGCTTTGTAAGCGGCGATCGAGCCGGTCACTCCGAGGACCACCGTTTGTTTCTTTTTTTTCATCGTTAGGCCAAAACCATCCGACTGCTCAAATAACGTTCCGCTCCCATGATGTGACGAAACTTGAGCAGATCCTCTTCCACGGAACGGCTGATGATGGTGTAGCGATAATCCCGCCAGTGCTCCATCTCACGCGCCGCGGTCTGCAGGCGCGATTCAATCTGTTGCGCCGTTTCCGTGCCCCGTTTCGTGAGGCGACGGCGCAGTTCCGCGAGGTCGGGTGGCATGATGAAAACGTCGGCCAGGGCCTGGCGCACAAACGGGTCGTCGTACTGGCGAATGGCGGCCGCGCCCTGCGTGTCGATGTCGATCAACACATCCACGCCGTGATGCAGGTGGCTGACGATCGGATCGCGCAGAGTGCCATAATATTTTCCGTGCACGTTGGCGTGCTCGAGGAATTCGCCGCCCGCCGCACGCGCGCGGAAAACGGCTTCGGAGAGAAAGTGATAATCTTCCCCATCGATCTCGCCGGCGCGCGGCGGGCGCGTCGTGCAGGAGACGGAGTAAACGAAATCCGGCGTCTGGCGGAGCGCGTCACAAAGGGTGGATTTCCCGGCGCCGGAAGGCGCGGAGACGACAAAGAGAATGCCGTAACGGCTGAATTGTTTACTCAAGATTTTGGATTTGCTCGCGAATCTTCTCCACTTCCGACTTGCAGGCGACGACGTGACGCGAGATTTCCGCGTCGCCCGCCTTTGCGCCTAACGTATTCAGTTCCCGCGAAATTTCCTGAGTAATAAATTCGAGGGTGCGGCCGACCGGCTCGTTCTTGCGCAGGTGATGGGCAAACTGGGCAAGATGACTTTCCAGCCGGGTCAGTTCTTCGGAGACATCGGAGCGGTCGGCAAAAAGAGCGACCTCCTTGAGCAGGCGGTCGTCGTTAGGGGCGAGGTCGAGCCCGGCCTTGCTGATTCGCTCGCGCAAAGTCTCGCGATATTTCGCGGCCACAGCGGGGTGCATTTTGCGCACTTCCTTGAGCGATTGCCGTACGACCTTGAGGCGGTGAATCAAATCCTTGGCGAGATGCTTGCCCTCTCGTTCGCGCATCTTGATCAGGTCCCCGAGCGCGCTGTCGAGGGCTTCCTCGAGCGCCGGCCAGGTCTCGTTAGGAGCGAGACCATCCTCGGAAAAGCGCATCACTCCAGGTGCCTGCAAAATCATTCCGATCGTAATCTCGCCGGTCACGCCGAGATCCTTCTGCAACGAGCGCATGCCATCGTGGTAAGATCGGGCGAGGGCGCCATCGAGGGCGAGAGTGCGCCCGTTCGAAGCGCTCCGGTCGTAAGCGACGACCACGTTGGTGCGTCCGCGGGTCAGGCGCTCCCCCACTAACTGGCGCACGCGCGGCTCGAGCGCGCTCAGTTCGCGCGGCAGGTTGATCACGATGTCGCTCTGCTTGCGATTCACGGAGTTGACCTCCACGCTGATTTTGGCGCCGCCGCGGTCGCTCTCGCCGCGGCCATAACCGGTCATGCTTCTCATTCGGTGGGAGTGTCGAAAGATAGCGAGCGAATCACAAATGGAAACGCGCAGTCATTATCGCGACGC
>Ga0070671_100001885_pt1 | contig 16030 bp, 17 predicted proteins | sample KBSS73metaG_FD_65341 | JGI IMG/M metagenome (GOLD analysis project Ga0070671, IMG submission 65341) | Switchgrass rhizosphere microbial communities from Kellogg Biological Station, Michigan, USA - KBS S7-3 metaG | ecosystem: Host-associated > Plants > Roots > Rhizosphere > Soil ...
CCGGGTCTTCGACGCACTCGACCGCGACTCGCGGGGGCGGGTGCTGGGGGTCGCACACGTGGACCTCGTCCCCTACGCAGTCCTGCCGACCACCGTCCGACTACAGCCCGCGGCAGGGGTGAGCGGGCTGGCGTTCGACCACGACGCCGTCGTCTCCGCCGCCGTCTCGTGGGCCCGGCTGCGTTACGAGGTGGCGCCGGACCCTGCGGGGCTGCTCGGCGAGGAGTTCACGCTCACGGAGTTGCTGACTTTGCATCAGGCCGTGGCAGGTGAGCGGTTGCAGAAGGACACCTTCCGTCGGCGGATGATCGACGGACTGGTGGAGACCGGGGAGAGCACGCGGGGGACGGTGGGGAAGCCGGCTCGATTGTTTCGGAGACGCTTTCCTCGGTGATGGACTACACCCCTCCAGGGGGCCTCACTCCGGAGGTGGTCGCCACCACCGGCCCCGCCACCCCGCGCCCCGCGCCGACGCGCTCAGCCGGTGCGCCCGAGCCGGCAGACCCAGCCGCCGACCCCGGATGACGGCTGCGCCCTAGTCCCACCAGAAACGCCATGTCCGTTCGTGCAAGATCTTCGCGGCGTAGTCCTCGAGGCCGTACCAGGTGTGGCCGTCCTGGGGGTCCTGCTGGTCCGGGCAGAAGGCGAAGTGCTCGGCCGCGACTCGCAGCGCGTCCGCGTGGGTCCGTGGTGGGAGGGCGACGGCGAGGCGGAGTGTGGCGGCCTCCATCTCGACGAGGACCGCGCCGAACCGGTCCTCCCAGCTTCGCAGCACGGTACTGAGCTCGGTCGCCGGGACGGAGTAGTTCGCGGCCCCCAGCCAGCCGACGACCGCGGGGACGTCGGCCGGGCGCGCCGCGTCGACGACGGCGAGGTGGCTCGGCCGGTAGCGCGCGCGGGCCCAGCGCTCGGCCGCGCCCACGAGGAGGTCCTCCGGTACGGGCTCGGCCGCGAGCAGGCCCGGCCAGGGCGGCAGCGGAGCCGGACAGCACCCCGAGGGGCAGGGGCCCTTCCAGTTCCGCTCGAGCAGGGCGGCGGGGTCGGCCCGCGCGACGTCGAGCAGGCGGGCGGCTCGCTCGGCGGCGGTGAGCCGGGCCGCGCACTCGGCGGCCGTGGCCGTGACCCAGACCGGGCATCGCCCGCTGGTCGACGCGGCGGCCAGGAGCGCTCGATACGTCTCCGGACCGTCGTCGTCGAGGAGGTCGAAGGTGTCGGTGAGAGTGGTCATGCCCGGTTGGACGGAGCCGACGGGCGATCGGCTCCGTCCGCACCGGAGAAATGTCAGAGGTTCTTGAGGACCTCTTCGGCCGACGACACCGTCACGTCGCCCGGCGAGGCCTCGACCCACAGGTTCTCGACGACGCCGTCCTTCAGGACCGCGGCGTAGCGCCGGTTGCGGATGCCGAGACCCACGCCGGTCCCGTCGAGGACGAGGTCCATCGCCTTGGCGAGGTCCCCGTTGCCGTCCCCGAGCATCAGGATGTCACCGGAGCCGAGGGCGTCGCCCCAGGCGCTCATGACGAAGGCGTCGTTCACCGACACGCAGGCGACGGTGTCGACGCCCTTGGCCTTCAGCTCGTCCGCACGCAGCGTGTAGGTCGGGAAGTGGCGCTCGGAACAGCTGGGCGTGAAGGCCCCGGGGACGCCGAAGAGCACCACGGTGCCCTTGCCGAGCACGTCGGCGCTCTGCACCGGGGCGGGCGCGCCGTCGCGCAGGGTGGTGAGGGTGACGTCGGGCAGGCTGTCGCCGGCGGAGAGCGGCATGGATTTCCTCGTTTCGCGAAGGGTCGTGATCAGATCGAACGCTAGCCCTCGCTCACCCCCACCGCAGCCGCCAGACCCGGGCACCCGGAAGCCGGGCGGCGTACCCGCGGGCCTCGAGACCGGGCACGACGGCCAGGTGCTCGGCCGCGAGCCGCCCGGCCTCGACGGTGGTCCGGGGCGGGGCGGCCACGCTGAGCACGAGATCGTCCACCCCGATCCGGACGACGACGGCCCCGAACCGGGACTCCCAGCTGCGGAGCACGGTCGCCAGTCCCGCGAGGTCGCGCGGCGAACCGGTCCACCCGAGCGTGGCGAGCAGCTCGGCCGGTCCCCGACCGGTGCCGACCACCAGACGGGCCCGGCCCGCGTCGTTCTCGGCCCAGGCGACGGCCTCGTCGAGCACCTCCTCCCGCGGCGGCCGCCACCCGGCCGCGAGGCCGGGGAACAGGCCGGGCCCGGGCCACCACTCCTCCAGGACGGCGAGCGGGTCCAGCGGCGGGACGGGCGCGGGCGACCAGGGTCCCGCCGCCGCGGCGTCGGCGAGCCACACCGCACATCGGCCGGTGCGGGGCGCGGCGCGCAGCAGACGTTCGTAGGCGAGGGGGTTCTCGGGGTGGTGGAAGCGGAAGGTCGGGGCCAGGGAGGCGGTCATGCGAGGTTGGACGGAACCGGGTCTCCCCCGGTTCCCGCGTCACCCCATCCGGCCGAAGAACTCGACCATGCCCCGCGGGGCGTCGTCGGCGAAGCACAGGTCGAGACCGCGGGCGGACTGTCGGGCCGCGTCCGCGGAGCGCGGGAACATCGCCGTCTCGTACTCGCTCAAGGCCGCCTCGACGTCGGCTCCGTGCTCGATCAGCGCCAGCGCCAGCTCGCAGCCGTCGAGCATCGCGGCGTTCGCGCCCTCGCCCGCGAACGGCGACATCAGGTGGGCGGCGTCGCCGACCAGCGTCACGCCCGGGGTCCGCGGCCAGGAGTGGCCGGTGGGAAGGGCGTAGATCCGGCGGGCGGTGATCTCGTCGTCGCAGTGGCGGATCAGGTCGGTCAGCGCCGGGGTCCAGTCCGCGAACTCCGCCAGCAGGGCGGTGCGGGTCGCGGCCGGGTCCGACCAGTCGACACCGCGGGTGTCGAGCCAGTCCTCGGCGGCCCGCAGCATCGCGCCCAGATGCAGGTCGCGACCTCCGTGCCCGCCGAGGTTCTTGTTGTCCGACAACGCGAACAGGCTGCCGGTGCCGACCAACGCGGCCGACGCGGGCACCGTGGACGGCGCATCGGAGACCTGGAGGTCGAAGTAGCTGATCCCGACGTACTCGGGAGCCGCGTCCGAGAGCAGCGGGCGGACCCGCGACCACGCGCCGTCGGCGCCGACGAGCAGGTCGGCGGTCCGACGCGAGCCGTCGGTGAAGACGAGCTCGAACCGGCCGTCGTCGAGACGGGTGGCCCGGCTGAGCTTATGGCCCCAGACGACCCGACCCGGGTCGAGCGAGTCCAGCAGGAGGGCCCGCAGGTCCGCGCGGTCGATCTCGGGTCGCCCGCCGTCGTTCGCCTCGTCGGCGGCCCGGTCGACGAAGACGGTGCCCGCCTTGTCCATGACCCGGATGGCCTCGCCCTGCGGGACGGTGAGCCCGCGGAAGCGTTCGTAGAGACCCGCTTCGCGCAGAGCGAGCTGGCCGGACTCGACGTGCAGGTCGAGCAGGCCGCCCTGCCTGCGGGCCGCCGGGCCTGCATCGAGCTCGTAGACGGTGCAGGGGACGTCGTGCCGCTGCAGGATCCGGGCAAGCACCAGCCCGCTGAGCCCGCCGCCGACGACGGCGATGTCGATGTCGAGGGGAGAGGGGGACGAAGCCATGGTGACACCTCGGATAAACTGAGACATGTACGGCGTACGCGTCTAGACGTGTACACCGTATGCTTCCCGCTCGACGCCCGCAACCGCCCCGAGGAGCGCCGCCGTGACCGAGGAACCGCCGCCCGTCATCTGGGCCCGCCTGTCCGGTCAGGGGCGCGGACCGGCGCGCACCCTCGACCACACGGCCATCACCGAGGCCGCGATCGCCCTCGCGGACGAGGACGGGGTCGACGCGGTCTCGATGCGCAGGATCGCCGCGCGGATGGACCGCAGCCCGATGGCTCTCTACCGGCACGTCGGCGGCAAGGACGACCTGACCGAGCTGATGTACGACGCCGTGCTGGGTCGACTCGACCTGACCGGTGTCCCGTCCGGGAGCTGGCGGGCCGACCTGACCGGGCTGGCCCGGGAGGTCCGCAGGCTCCACCACGCCCACCCCTGGATCGCCCGCTTCGGCCACCGCCCCACCCTCGGGCCGAACGCCCGACGCTTCACCGAGGCCGGTCTGGCCTGCGTGGACGGACTGGGCCTCGGCATCGATGCGATGATGGACCTGCTGTCCACCACCCTGCAGTTCACCCGGGGCTTCGTCGAGCAGGAGCTCGGCGAGGTCGAGGCCCACCGCCGCACCGGCCTCGACCTCGCCGAGTACCAGCGCCGCACCGGCCCCTTCCTCGCGCAGCTGCTGGACAGCGGCGAGTTCCCCTACCTGAGGCGGATCGTGGTCGATGCCGAGGACTTCCCCGACCCGGACGTCGTCTTCGAGCGTCGGCTGGCGATGGTGCTCGACGGGCTGGCCGCCGCGATCGACCGCCGGGCCTGACCGATGAGTTCTGCGGGCGCCCTCGGTCCACACCCCGTACCGACTCGAGAAGGAGGGCCCATGAGCGCGTCCGCATTCCCGCCCGTCGTCGACCCCGCGACCTGGGAGAAGGAGCTCGCCGAGCTGCGGGTACGGGAGAAGGCCGCCACGCGGGAGCTCGATGCGATCGCCGCGCAGCGGCGACGGCTGCCGATGGTCGAGCTGCCCGAGTACACCCTCGAGGGCGAGGACGGGCCGGTGCGGCTGGTCGACGTCTTCGAGGACAAGCCCCAGCTCATCGTCTACAACCACATGTGGCACGACGGCGCGGAGTGGCAGTGTGGCGGGTGCACGGGCTTCACCTCGCAGTTCACCCGGCTCGCGGGGCTGGCGAAATTCGACGCGCGGTTCGTCGTCGTCACGCAGGGTCCGATCGAGGAGGCGCTCGCCTACAGGCGACGCGTCGGCAACGCCATGACCTGGTACTCCACCGCGAACAGCCCGTTCGGCTCGGACGTCGGCGCGCCGCCCGGGGGCGGTTTCGCGGTCAACGTCTTCCTGCGCGACGGGGACACGGTCTACCGGACCTGGCACACCGACGGCCGCGGCACCGAGCAGCTGAGCTTCCTGTTCGGCCTGGTCGACCTGCTCCCCTACGGCCGTCAGGAGGAGTGGCAGGACGTCCCCGAGGGCTTCCCCCAGGGCCCCACCTACAGCCGCTGGATGGACTCGGACGAGATCGCCGCGGCCTACGGCGAGGGCTGAGCCCTCATGCGGGCGGGATGATCCCCTCCGACACCATCCGGACCACCTCGCCCGGCAGGGCGTCCGAGCCTGCGCGGCCCGGGCGGTACCACTCGGCGATCGAGTTGACCGTGCCGCTGAGCAGGCGCGCGGCCAGCGACGGCTCGACGCCGGGGCGGACATCGCCGTCCGCCACGGCGTCGGCGACGAGGGAGGCGACGGTGGCGTCGAAGGCGCGGCGGCGGGCCAGGGCCCAGCGCTCGGTCTCGGTGTTGCCCCGGACCCGCAGCAGCAGCGTGACGTAGGGCAGCTCCGTCTGGAGCACCTCGACCTGACGGAACACGATGTGCCGCAGGCGGTCCAGGGCGGGTCCGTGCTGCGCGGCGGGCTCCTCCAGGACGCCGAACAGGCCGTCGAGCGCGCGCGTCAGGGCGGCACGGAGCAGCTCCTCCTTGCCGGAGACGTGGTGGTAGAAGCTGGACTTCGTGATCCCGGCGGCGCGGGAGAGGTCCTCCATCGAGGTGGCGTCGTAGCCCCGGGTGTTGAACTCCGCGACGGCCACCTCGAGCAGGGAGGACGCGTCGTACACCGGGCGACGGGCGCCGGTCCCGCCGCGCGCCCGACGGGTGCGCGGCGGCGGATCGGCGGGAGCCGCGGTCATCGGCCCTCGAAGACGGGGCGGCGCTTCTCCAGGAACGCCTCGACCGCCTCCTTGTGGTCCCGGGTCACGCCGAGCCGGGCCTGGCCCGCGGCCTCGGTCGCCAGAACGGTGTCCAACGAGGACACCGCCCCGACCGCGACGGCCCTCTTGATCTCGGCGTAGGCCGCGGTCGGACCGGCGGCCAGCGTCCGGGCCAGCTCCAGGGCGGCGTCGAGCACCCGGTCGGCGGGGACGACGCTGCGGACCAGGCCCGACGCGAGCGCCTGCGCGGCGTCGAACGACTCGCCCAGGAGCAGCAGCTCCGTGGCCCGGGCGGCGCCGAGGGAGTGCACGAGGCTGGCCGACAGACCGGAGTCCGCGGTCAGCCCGATCGCGGCGAACGCGGTGGCGAAGGTGGCGGTGTCGGCGGCGACACGCAGGTCGCAGGCCAGGGCGAAGCCGAGCCCCGCCCCGACGGCGCCGCCGTTGATCGCGGCGACGACCGGCTTGGGCATCGTTGCGATCGCCGTGACGATCGGGTTGTAGTGCTTCTCGACGGTGCCGAACGACGTGGAGGCGTTGCCCCGCAGCGACTCGACGTGCTCACCGAGGTCCTGTCCCACGCAGAAGGACTTGCCCGTGCCTGCGAGCACCACCGCCCGCACCTCGGGATCGGCGGCCACCTGCTCCAGGGCCGCGCGCAGCGCCTCCTTGAGCTCGACGGTCAGCGCGTTGCGCCGCTGCGGCCGGTTGAGCGTGACGACCGCGACGGCCGGGACCTGCTCGTCCCGCGCGACGACGACGGGGGCTCCGATGGCATCACTGTTGTCACTGTTGTCCACCCCGGCATGCTAGCCGCCCGCGTCAACCGAACGATCGGTTCCCACCGGCCCGCGAGTCACACACCCCTCGGCGCGAGTCGCACACCCCGACGCGCGAGTCACACACCCCGACGCGCGAGTCGCGCGTCAACGTTCGATCAGGGTGGTGATCCTGGTGTGGCCGGGGGCCGCGGGCGTGGAGGCGAAACCGAACCGCACCGGCGGCTCCACCCGCGCGAGACCGCCCTGGTCCACGCCCTCCCACCGGACCACCGCGTCGGTGATCCGGTGCAGGTCGCGGGCACAGTAGTACTCGCGGCGCCCCTGTCCCGCGCTGCCGACGGTTCGGACGCCGGGCAGCACCCGGCGCGCGACGACGTCGAGCGCGGCGACCCAACGCCGGTTCGTCTGCAGGGGGCCGGGGACCGCGCGGAGCAGGTAGCCCCACGCCACTCGACCGCCGATCGTCCAGGCGCACTCCAGCGGACCCGCGGTGACCTGCCGCCGGTCCCCGCGCGCGACGTGCTCGACGGGGCCGAGCACCACCTCGTCGAACGTGTAGGTGCTGCTCACGAACTCGGCGACGACCTGGGACGGGGCGAGGAGCATGCGGTGTCCGTCCGGCCGCTCGACCATCACGTCGGTGAACGACCCGAGGGGCGAGCGTGGCCAGTGGCCCACCACGACGCGCAGTCCGGCCGGGGTGCCGAGGCCGGAGATGGAGCCGTCGAAGCGATCGAGCACGGGTCTACCCTGCACCCCGTGCTCGAGATCGACCACTTGATCGCCTTCCTGCCCGGCCCACCCGACCCGACCGAGCTGTCTGAGCTGTCCAGGGGATTCTTCCTCGACGAGGGCACCCGGCACGTCGGGCAGGGGACCCGGAACCGGCGGATCCGCTTCCCGCGCCACTACATCGAGCTGCTGTGGATCGACGAGCCCTCAGCGGAGGAGGCGTCCGGGTTGGAGTTCGCGGCGCGCTGCGCCCGCACCGCGTACCCCTTCGGCGTCGTGCTGCGCGGCACCGTCCCCGAGGGCCACTTCCGCCGGTACACCGTGCCGGACGGACCGACCCTCGCGATCCACGAGGGCACCCCGGACATGCCGTTCCTCGCCATCGCCGAGCTCTCCGACGACGACCTCGGCGGCCTGCGCCACACGCTCACTCCCCCGCACAAGTCCGGGGCGAAGGGGATCGTGGCGGCCCGGATGACGGGTGCGGTCGCGCCGGGACCGGCCCTCCCGGGGGTGTCGATCACGCCGACCGGCGATCCGTCGCTGCGGCTGCTGCTGGACTCCGGCACACCGCTCGTCCTCACCTGACGTCCGGTGCAGGACACGCGCGGCGACACGTGCGACTCGCGGCGCGTCAGGAAGGACTCGCGGGTCAGTAGGAGCGGGGTAGGCCGAGCACCTGGGTGCCGATGTGGGCCAGGACCAGCTCCTCGGCGACCGGGATGTTCTTGGCGATCCGGGCGTCCCGGAACAGCCGTTCCACCGGGTACTCCTTCGAGTAGGCCATGCCGCCGAAGGTCTGGAAGGCCTGGTTGGCGGCCTCCCACCCCACCTGCGCGCCGGTGAGCTTGGCGATGTTGGTCTCGGCGTGGCAGGGCAGGCCCTGGTCGAACAGCCACGCCGCCTTGTAGGTCATCAGCCTGCCGAGCTCGGTCTTCGCCTTGATCTGCGCGAGTGGGAACTGGATGCCCTGGTTCGCGCCGATCGGGCGGCCGAACACCTCGCGCTCCTTCGCGTACCGGACCGCGAGATCCAGCGCGGCGTCCGCGGTGCCCACTCCCCCGGCGGCCGCGAGCACGCGCTCCGGGTTGAGGACGTCCCAGAGCACGGCGAAGCCGCCGTCGACCTCGCCGAGGACGTTCTCGGCGGGCACCCGGACGTCGTCGAAGAAGACCTGGCTCGAGGTCACCACGTTCCCGCCCATCTTCGGGATGGGCGTGTAGCGCAGGGTGCCTGCGGCCACGGCCTCCTTGACGTCGACCAGGAAGAGGGTGAAACCGCTGGTCCGGGGCGTGGCCTCGGCCGCGGGGACGGTCCGGGTGATCGCGATCATCCAGTCCGCGTTCTCCAGCCCGGAGATCCAGATCTTCTGCCCGTCGATCAGGAAGTCCGACCCGTCGCGGACGGCGTGGGTGCGGATGCGCAGGGCGTCGCTGCCTGCGTCGGGTTCGGTGAGGGCCATGCAGAACTGGGTCTCGCCCGTGGCGAGCCCGGGGAGCAGGCGCTGCCGCTGCTCGGCGGTGCCGTGCCGGGCGACGGTGGTCGCGCCGAAACCCGGGGTGAGGATGTACAGGAAGATCCCCGCGGTCCCGCCCGACGCCGCCAGGGTCTCGCAGGCGACGGCCAGCTCCAGGAGTCCCTGCCCGCCCCCGCCGTACTCCTCGGGGACGGTCAGCCCCAGCCAGCCGCCCGCGGCGAGGTCGCCCCACACCTCCCAGGGGAAGCGGTGCTCGTCCTCCAGCCGCGACCAGTAGGCGTGGTCGTACTTCGCGCCGATCGCGCGCACGCCCTCCTGCACGGCGAGGGCGGTCTCGGGCAGCGTGAAGTCCATCGGGCGGGCCTCCGGGATCGTCGGTGATCGGCCGGTCCCATCATGCCCGCGGGACCGCCGGTCCGACGGGCCGGAGCCGGCCCGGCCGGGCCGGGCCGACTCGCGGCACGGGGTGTGCGACTCGCGGGACGGGGTGTGCGACTCGCGCAGACTCCGGTCAGGAGTGCGGGTCGGGGTTCCAGGAACCCTCCGCGCCGATGGCGTCGAGACGCGACACGGCCTCGGGCGGGAGCGCCAGGGAGGCCGCGGCGACGTTCTCGTGGAGATGGGCGACCGAGCTCGTGCCCGGGATCACCAGGATGTTCGGCGAGCGGTGCAGGAGCCAGGCGAGGGCGGTCTGCTGCGGGGTGGCGTCGAGCGACGCGGCGACCTCGGCCAGCGCCCCCGTCTGCAGCGGGTTGAAGCCGCCGAGGGGGAAGAACGGGACGTACCCGACGCCGTCCGCGGCGAGCGCGTCGACCAGGGCGTCGTCCTCCCGGTGGGCGACGTTGTACATGTTCTGCACGAAGACGATCGGCGCGATCGCGCGGGCTTCGGCGACCTGCGCCGCGGTCACGTTGGACACTCCGAGATGCCGGACGAGCCCCTCCTTCTGCAGCTCCACCGTCGCCTCGAACAGCTCGCCGATGGGCTCGGTGTCCATGGCGCGCAGGTTCACGGCGTCGAGCGTCTCGACACCGAGCTGCGTGAGGTTGTCCTGCACCTGTTCGCGCAGGTCGTCGGCGCGGTCCCAGGTGCCGTCGGCGCCCCGCCGAGCCCCGATCTTGGTCACGATCCGCAGGTCCGGGGCGTAGGGGTGCAGCGCCTCGCGGATGATCTCATTGGTCACGCGGGGCCCGTAGGCCTCGCTGGTGTCGATGTGGGTGATCCCCAGCTCGACGACGGTGCGCAGCACCCGCACGGCCTCGTCACGGTCGCGGGGCGGGCCCCACACACCGGGGCCCGCGAGCTGCATGGCGCCGTAGCCCATGCGGGTCAGCACGAGGTCGTCGGCCACCTTCAGAACGTCGCTCATGGGGACCACCCTGCTCCCCCGCGGGCCGATCGGCCTGGTACCGGTTGTACCAGGCAACGCCAGGCCCGCAGGCGGATGATGAACGGCGTGAACGGGATGGACGAGCTCGGCACCGCACTGCGCAGCTGGCGGGAGCGACTGGACCCGGCATCCGTCGGGCTGGCGCAGAACGGGTCCCGGCGGACCCCGGGCCTGCGCCGGGAGGAGCTCGCGATCCTGGCGGGCATCTCGATCGACTACGTGGTCCGGCTCGAGCAGGGCCGGGCGAGCACGCCGTCGGCGCAGGTCTGCGGCGCCCTGGCCCGCGCCCTGCAGCTGTCCGACGAGGAGCAGTCCCACCTCATGCGGCTGGCGGGGCACGCCGCCGACCCCGCGCGGATCCCGCGGGTCATCCCCGGCAGCGTCCACCGGATCATGGAGCAGCTGGCCGGGACCCCGCTCGCGGTCTACGACGCGACCTGGACCCTGCTGCACTGGAACCCGCTGTTCGCGGCCACCTTCGGCGACCCCAGCTCGCTGCCGCCCGAGCACCGCAACACCCTCCTCGGGCTCTTCGAGTCGAGCCCCGTGCACCGCCGGGTCCGCCACACCCCCGCGGAGCTGACCGCCTTCGCCGAGTCGATGGTCGCCGACCTGCGCACCACCACCGCCCGCTACCCCGACGACCCGGAGGTCGCGGCGCTGGTCACCCGGCTGCAGCGGTCCCCGTGGTTCCGCGAGCTGTGGGAGCGCCGGACCGTGGCGGAGCACCAGGGGTCGCACAAAGTCGTCGAGCACCCGGACGTCGGGGAGATCGACCTGGACTGTGACACCCTCGCGACACGCGGTTCCAACCTGCGTGTGGTGGTGTTCACTCCGCGGCCCGGAACGGACGCCAGGAGCAAGCTGGACCTGCTCGCGGCCGTCGGAACCCAGGAGCTGGGCCCGCGGGTCGGGTGAGCGCCGGAGCCCCCGCCGGGATACAACTTGTCCTCCACCCCCGCCCCCCGGAGGATCTGTGCACATCTGGCCCGGCTCGCCCTACCCGCTGGGTTCGACCTTCGACGGCGGCGGCACCAACTTCGCGATCTTCTCCGAGGTCGCCGAGCGCATCGAGCTGTGTCTGTTCGGTGACGACGGCTCCGAGGAGCGGATCAACCTCCCCGAGCGCAACGGGCTGATCTGGCACGGCTACCTCCCCCGCGTCGGCCCGGGGCAGCGCTACGGCTACCGCGTGCACGGGCCGTACGAGCCCGGCCAGGGCCTGCGCTGCAACCCGTCGAAGCTGCTGCTGGACCCGTACGCCAAGGCGATCGACGGCGAGTACCGCTGGGACGAGGCGCTGTTCAGCTACCGCTTCGGCGACCCGTGGTCGTACAACGACACCGACTCGGCCCCGTACGCCATGACGTCCGTGGTGATCAGCCCGTTCTTCGACTGGCAGGGCGACCGACCGCTGCGGATCCCGTACAACGAGTCGATCATCTACGAGGCCCACGTCCGCGGCATGACGATGCGCCACCCGGACATCCCCGAAGACGTCCGCGGCACCTACGCGGGCATCGCGCACCCGGTGATGATCGAGCACTTCAAGCAGCTCGGGGTCACCGCCGTCGAGCTGATGCCGGTGCACCAGTTCGTCCACGACTCGACGCTGGACGACAAGGGCCTGCGCAACTACTGGGGCTACAACACGATCGGCTTCTTCGCCCCGCACAACGGCTACGCCTGCTTCGGCACCCGCGGCGAGCAGGTCGCGGAGTTCAAGGCGATGGTCCGCTCGCTGCACCAGGCGGGCATCGAGGTGATCCTCGACGTCGTCTACAACCACACCGCCGAGGGCAACCACATGGGCCCGACGCTCTCCTTCCGCGGCATCGACAACCGGGCCTACTACCGGCTGGTCGACGGCGACGAGGCCTACTACTTCGACACCACCGGCACCGGGAACTCGCTCAACGTCCGCCACCACGAGTCGCTTCGGCTACTCATGGACTCGCTGCGGTACTGGGTCACCGAGATGCACGTGGACGGCTTCCGGTTCGACCTGGCGTCCTCGCTGGCCCGCGAGTTCCACGCCGTCGACCGGCTGTCGGCCTTCTTCGACCTGGTCAACCAGGATCCCGTGGTCAGCCAGGTCAAGCTGATCGCCGAGCCCTGGGACGTCGGGGACGGCGGGTACCAGGTCGGCGGGTTCCCGCCCCTGTGGACCGAGTGGAACGGCGCCTACCGGGACACCGTGCGGGACTTCTGGCGCGGCGAGGCCAAGAGCCTCGGCGAGTTCGCTGCGCGGTTCACCGGCTCGTCGGACCTGTACGAGGCGGACAACCGCAGGCCGATCGCGTCGATCAACTTCGTCACCGCGCACGACGGGTTCACCCTCGAGGACCTCGTCTCGTACAACGACAAGCACAACGACGCCAACGGCGAGGACAACCGGGACGGCGAGAGCCACAACCGGTCCTGGAACCACGGCGCCGAGGGCCCCACCGAGGACGTCGCGATCCACGCGTTGCGCGAGCGGCAGAAGCGCAACATCCTCACCACGCTGCTGCTCTCCCAGGGCGTGCCGATGCTGGCCCACGGCGACGAGCTGGGCCGCACCCAGCAGGGCAACAACAACGTCTACTGCCAGGACAACGAGCTGGCCTGGGTGGACTGGGAGACCGCGCGCGAGCACGACGTGCTCACCGAGTTCGTCGCCAAGCTCACCAGGCTGCGCGCCGAGCACCCGATCTTCCGCAGGCAGCGCTTCTTCCAGGGCAGGCCCATCCAGGGCTCGAGCATCGACGACATCGCGTGGCTGCGCCCGGACGGCAAGCACATGACGGACGAGGACTGGAACCGCTCGCGGACCCAGTCCCTGGGGATCTACCTGAACGGGCAGGGCATCCCGGACCGGGACCTGCTCGGCATGCGGATCCAGGACGTCTCGTTCCTGCTGATGATCAACGCCCACCACCAGCAGGTCCAGTTCTGGCTGCCGGACGAGAGCTACGGCCGGGCCTGGGAGACCGTGATCGACACCGCGGACCCCCTGCTGGCGGGGGCGCGGCGGCGCAACCACAAGGCGGGCGCGCGGCTGCGGGTGATCGCCCGCTCGATGCTCGTCCTGCGCTGCACGGTGCCACCCGCTTGACCTGTCAGTCTTGACATGTCGATACCGACGGGTGCAGGCTGGGTCGCATCCGACGGGGAGGCTGTCATGGCGGGGATGGATTCAGGGATGGACTCGGGCGTGCGGATCGGCGACGCGGAGCGGGAGCGCGTGGCGGCCACCCTGAGCGAGCAGGTGGGCGCGGGCCGGCTCGACCTCGCCGAGTACGAGCAGCGGGTGGACCGGGTCTACGCGGCCCGCACCGCCGCGGACCTGGCCGCGGTGCTGGCCGACCTGCCCTCCGCACCCGGCCCGCGGCCCACTCCGCGGTCCACCCCGGCGTCTCGCGCCCGGACCCTCCCGGTCCCGGCCGTCTGGGCCCCCTGGGCCGCGACGACTGTGATCTGCCTGGTCATCTGGCTCGCCACGAGCCTCGGCGCCGGCCACGCCCTGTACTTCTGGCCGATGTGGGTCGCGGGCCCGTGGGGCGCGATGCTGCTCCTGGGCGGCGTGACGGGCCGCGGCACGTGCGCCCGCCCGACCCTGCCCAGATGAACCTCAGTGCGGTTCGGACCCCGGTCGAACAGCCCCCGGTCGAACAGCACTGACGTTCATCTCGACGGGGGTTCGGCGGGGCGGATGGTCGGGAGGCCGAGGACCGTGGTGTCCCGCTCGGGTTCCGGCGCGTTCGGCGTCGGGTCGACGGCGTGGTCGACGGCCGCGGTCAGGATCACGCCCAGCCTGCGCGCCATGGCGGGGTCGGCGGGCGGGTAGAGCAGCACCCAACCCTCCGGCAGCCCGCGGGCCACGCCTGCCAACGGGTGGAACTCGCCCCAGCGCCGGGCGACGACCACCCGGGCGTCGAGCGGCGAGAGCGCGACGTGCAGCGAGCCGTCCGCGGGGTGCAGGTGCGCGATCTCCGCACCGCCTCGGACCGCGAGCGCCGTGCGGCCGCGGGAGTGCGCGCTGGGCCGGGTCTCCAGCTCCGGGCGCTCCTCGAACCCCGCGAACACCTCCTGCAGCGCCGCGCGCGTCTCGGCGTCCGCGTGCTGTTCCATCACCTTGTGCGGCAAGGGGTGCGGGTCCACCGCGGGCCGCACGCCCGGCCGGGGCTCCAGCTGGACCAGCCCGCGGCTGACGTCCCCGCTGCCGGAGTCCCGCCACCGCAGCGGGTCGCGCGCCCGCAGCCGCAGCCCGCTGACGAGCAGCCACCCCACCGGGTTCGCCCGCACGCCCGTGGGGTCGAGGGCACGCCAGCGGCGGTAGTCCCGCACCGCCCAGCCGAGTCCGGCCCCGGCGACGCCCACGAGGGCCCCGACAGTCCCTGCACGCCTCACCGAGAGAACCTCATGGGCACCAGCCTGCCGCACCGGCTCAGAACACGCACACACCGGTCGCGCGACTTCCCAGGGCGAGGGCCCAGGGCGACGATGATGGGAACCGGAGGGGAACAGATCGGGCATCCCGGGCGTTGCGGAGTCGCGCCCAACCCTCCCGGAGGTCTCGTGCTGCCGTCCGTCCCCGACCAGATCGACCGACTCGTCTCGCTGGGGGCCACCGGCCCCCTGACCCCCGCCGAGCTGGAGGTCGCCGCCAAGGGCCTGCCCGACCGCCCCGGCCTCCTCGTCGTCGCCGGGGCCCGACCGTCCGCGTTGGCCCCGCTGCTGCGGCGCGGGGACAAGGCGGGGTTCGTCGTCGAGGACATGACGGACGTCGACGACTTCGCCCCGACCGTCGAGGTCCCGGAGGCCGCGGTCTACCTGCTGGAGGACCTGGACCGCGGCGACCACCTGGCGAACTGGAGCCCCGAGGAGGCCGCCCCCGAGTTCGTCCGCACCGGCCGGACCCCGCTCCTGCTCACCGAGGCGGTCCAGTGGGTGCTCCAGGATCCCGAGGTGCTGGCGCGCAACGCGTGCTTCATGGCCATCGGCTCCCGGCTGCGGAAGCCGAAGGGCACGTTCGACGCCCGCACCCCCGCGGTCTGGATCTCGAACGGGACGGGCCGAGACGGCCGTGAACGCAGGGACGCCCCGAAGGTCGGATGGTGCTGGTGGGGCAACCGTCACACCTGGCTCGGCTTCGCCTCCGCGGGGGCGCGCTCGGTGGTGGACGGTGCCTCGAACTGAGACGTCCGGCGGCCGGCCCGGTCGCTAGCGTGGGCTCGTGACCAGCCTCGCCGACGAGCCGATGGTCGCCCGCTGGGGCTCCGAGCACCCCGCGGCGCCCCTGGTCGTCGTGTTGCACGGGAACGGGACCAGCGAGCACTCGATGATCGAGATCTCGCCCTGGCTGCCGCACGGGCCGGTCGCCTACGCCGCGGTCCGCGCCCCGCTGCTCGGCGAGCGCGGGTACTCGTGGTTCACCGAGGACGACCCCGAGGCCCTGGCCGCGACCACCCGCTGGCTGTTGTCCTGGCTGGACTCCGAGGGTGACCGCTCCGTCCTGCTGCTGGCCTTCCGCGGCGGGGTCACGGCGGCCGGGGCGCTGCTCCTCGCGGCGCCGGAGCGGTTCTCCGGGGCCGTCCTGCTGCACGGGTCCCTCCCGCTCGACGCCCTGCGCCCCGGCGTCCTCCGCGGGATCCCGATCTTCCTGGCCGACGCCGCCGAGGACCCGCACCTGCCCGCCGAGCAGCGCGAACGCACCTGGGAGTGGCTGCGCCGCGAGTCCGGGGCGCCGGTGCGGCCCGCGCGGACGGCCAGTAGCAGGCAGCTGGCGGGCGAGGTCGTCGGGGAGGCGGGGAGCTGGTTGGGCGACCG
>Ga0070671_100001888_pt1 | contig 16013 bp, 15 predicted proteins | sample KBSS73metaG_FD_65341 | JGI IMG/M metagenome (GOLD analysis project Ga0070671, IMG submission 65341) | Switchgrass rhizosphere microbial communities from Kellogg Biological Station, Michigan, USA - KBS S7-3 metaG | ecosystem: Host-associated > Plants > Roots > Rhizosphere > Soil ...
GCACCCCGTTTTGCCTCCCGTTCCGGATGCCTTCGACAGCGCCGAAACGTAAGAAGCAAGCGGGGTGCAGCCGCGGACCGACCTAATCAGTCACCCACGGATCAGTCAGAAGAGCCCGAAATCAAGGGTTTCTTCGCCGTACGATCGACACGCCGCGATGGGCTAGCCGAGCACGTCGAACGCCGAGCCGATGCGCCGGCCCGCTTCGGCGAGGTCGTCGACGCGAAGCTGCGAGAACGACAGACGCACCTCGCGTTCGAAGCCACCGTCGACGGCGAACTCCATGCCCGGCACGATGGCGACGTCCTGGGCCATGCAGGCGGCCGTGAGCGCCTGCGCGTCGATGCCCGGCACCGTGATGGACGCCCATACGAACATGCCGCCCGCCGGCATCGATGCCGCGAGGCGATCGTCGAGCGAGCCGACGAGGGCGGCGGCCCGTTTCGCGTACAGCTCGCACAGGCGAGCGACGTGCGCGTCGAACCACATCGTGTCGCGCACGAGCTCGGCGACGAGCCGCTGGTCGACCGACGACGACGTGAGGTCGGTCGCCTGCTTGGCGATCGCGAGGGGGCGGGCGAGCCACTCCGGCGCGATCGCGTACCCGACGCGCAACCCCGGCGCGATCACCTTCGAGTAGCTGCCGAGGTAGACGACGTTGCCGCCGCAGCTCGCGATGGTGGGCACGTCGTCGCCCGAGAAGCGCAACGCGGCGTAGGGGTCGTCCTCGATCACGACGAACCCGTATCGCTCGCTCAGCGCCGCGAGGTGGACGCGACGCTCGAACGCCAACGTGGCGCCGCTCGGGTTCGAGAAGTTGGCCACGACGTAGCAGAGCTTCGGTCGCAGCCCGCCCACCAGCAGCGCTTCGAGCCGCGCCGTGTCCATGCCGTCCGCGTCGACGGGCACGCCGACGAAGCGGGGCTCGTAGGCGGCGAGCGCACGCAGCGCGCCGACGTACGCCGGCGACTCGACGACGGCGACGTCGCCCGGATCGAGGAGGACCTTGGCGAGCAGGTCGAGCGCTTGCTGCGAACCGGTGGTGACGAGCGCGTTCGGCGCCCCGATGAGCGCCAGCAAGGCCGGATCGCCCTCGGTGGGCGCGTACTGCAGCGCGCCGGCGTCGAGCACGCGCGCGGCCGCCGCTCGCAGCGCCTCGACCGGGAACGCCTCGGGCGGGGGCAACCCGCCGGACAGGGCCAGGAACGACCGCTCGCCGGCCGCCGCGACGAGCTCCCGCAACATCGACGGCCGCATGCGTTCGACCCGGCGCGCGAGCGGAGCCTTCAAATCGCGGCCGCCACGCCGCCGTCGACCTCGATGGTCTGACCCATCACGTACGACGACGCCTCGCTCGACAGCCACACGATCACGTCGGCGATCTCGCGCGGCTCGCCGATGCGACCGGTGAGCGACACGCGGCCCATGCCGGCGATCTCCTCCGGCGTGCGGTTGCGCTCCATGAGCGGCGTGCGGATCGGACCGGGTGCTACGGCGTTCACCCGGACACCGCGGGGCCCGTGATCGATGGCGAGGGCGCGCGTGAGCGACACCACGCCACCCTTGGCGGCGATGTAGCCGGGGTTGGCGTGCATGCCCCGGATGCCCGCGCCCGACGACACGTTGACGATCGTGCCGCCACCCGCCTCCTGCATGTGGGGCAGCACGGCGCGACACAGGAGGAACGTCGACGTGAGGTTGAGCAAGAGCATCCGGTTCCACTCGTCGAGCGTCAGGTCGAGCACCGTCTTGCCCGGCTTGCTCCCGCCCACCACGTTGGCGAGCGCATCCACGCGCCCGTGCTCGGCCACCACGCGCGCCACCACCTCGGTGACCGCCGCTTCGTCGGTCACGTCGACGGCGACGAGCTCGGGCCGCCCTGACGTCTGCACGTCGAGGCCGACGACGGTCGCCCCGGCCGCCACGAACGCGTCGGCCGTGGCCCGCCCGATCCCGTCGGCCGCGCCCGTCACGATGGCCACGCGGCCGTCCAACGCCCCCATGGGCGAGGAGTTTCACAGATCGACGATGGGGAGGGTCTTCCCGTGACTGCTGTGCGACGCGTCCTCCCCGCCGAGCCGCTCACCCGCCTCGACGACTACGTCGAGCAGGGAGGTGGTGCGGCCCTCGGCGATGCCCGCCGGGTCGACCCGGAGACGATCATCTCCGAGCTCGAAGCATCGGGACTGCGGGGGCGGGGCGGCGCTGGCTTCCCCACCGGCGTCAAGTGGCGCACGGTCGCGCAGAACCGGGCGGCCGCGCTACCGACCACGGTCGTCGTCAACGCGGCGGAGGGCGAACCCGGCACGTTCAAGGACCGAGCGATCATCCGGGCCAACCCGTACCACGTGCTCGAGGGCGCGCTCATCGCCGCTCGCGCCGTCGGCGCCGATCTCGTGGTGGTGGCGCTCAAGCGCAGCTTCACCCCCGAGGTGCAGCGCATGCGCGCGGCCGTCCGCGAGGTCGAGGCGGCGGGCTGGACCGACGGCGTGCGCATCGAGGTGTTCGAGGGGCCCGACGAGTACCTCTACGGCGAGGAGACGGCGCTGCTCGAGGTGCTCGACGGCCGCCAGCCGTTCCCGCGCATCGCGCCCCCGTTCCGCCGCGGCGTCGACGAGGTGGTGGTCACGCCCGCGGACCTGACGTCGGAGAGCGGGCTCGCCAACCGCGTCGAGATGGCGGGGCCGATGCACAGCGACGCGCCTCCCGCGCTCGTCGACAACGTCGAGACGCTCGCCAACGTGCCCGCCATCGTCACCAACGGCGCCGCGTGGTTCCGAGCAGTCGGCACCGAACGCTCGCCCGGCACGATCGTGTGCACGGTGAGCGGGTCGACGGTCCCCGGCGTCGGCGAGTACGCCATGGGCACGCCGATCCGCGAGGTGATCGACGACCTCGGCCAGCTGCGGCCCCGGCGACGCGTCAAGGCGGTGCTGCCCGGCGTGTCGAGCGGCGTGCTCCTGCCCGAGCACCTCGACACCCCGCTCACGTACGAGGACATGGAGGCCGCCGGCAGCGGCCTCGGGTCCGCCGGCTTCATCGTCGTCGACGACTCGGTCGACGCGGTGTCGTTCGCGGCGGGCGCGTCGCGGTTCCTGGCCGTCGAGTCCTGCGGCCAGTGCACACCGTGCAAGCAGGACGGCCTCGCCATCGCCGAGCTGCTCGAGCGGCTGTGCGACTCGGACGCCACGCCCGACGACTACGCCGAGCTGCTCGATCGCATCGGCACGGTGGCCGACGGCGCCCGCTGCTCGCTCGGGCGCCAGCACGAGGCGGTCATCGGCAGCATCGTCCGGTGCTTCGACCCGGAGCTGCGGGTGCACATCGATCACGGCGCCAAGCCCGTCGACTCCATGCTCGTGGCCGAGCTGCTGTCGGTCGACGGCGACGTCGCGGTGTGGGACGAGCACCACCGCGAGAAGCAGCCGGACTGGACGTTCGACGACACCTACTCCGGCCAGGCGCCCGCCGACCGCTTCGGCGACCACCGGGCGGGGGATCAAGGTTCGGCGTAGACGCTCACCAGCTCCTCGGCGATCGCCCGCAACAGCTGGCGGGCGTCGGACGGCTCGACGATCTCGACGGCGCCGCCGAAGCCGGCGATCTCGGCGACGAGGCCGCGCAGGTGGGCCCCGCCCAGCTCGATCTCGACGCGGCCGTCGGCCGCCGCCGGCCCGATCCGCAGGCGGGGACCGAACACCATGCGGAGCACGGGCACCATGTCCGCCGTCGCGTACCCGTGGGCCGAGGCCGTGGCCCAGGACTGGCCGACTCTCTCGGTGACCATCCGCCACGCCTCTTCGAGGTCGAACCCCTCGGGCCGCACGACCTTCTCGCCGGTCGGCTCGACGGAGGTGATGCGCTCGACGCGGAACGTCCGCATGCCCGCTTCGGTGTCGGCCACGAGGTACCACGTCGAGACCTTCGTGGCGAGGCCCAGCGGGTGCACGACCCGGGTCGTCGCCGCCCCGTCGCGGGCGACGTAGCCGAGCACGACCTGGGTGCCTTCGATGACGGCGGCCTGCACCGCGTCGAGGTGAGCGGGCGCGGGCCTGGCGGGCGTGGTGCGGCCCCACGAGACGGGATCGACGACCACGGCCGACGACGCCGCCTCGGCGTCCTGGCGGAACGGCTCGGGCAGGGCGCGCACCAGCTTGCGCAGCGCCGCCCGCACCTCGGGCGTGGCCGACGAGGACGGACCGGCCACCAGGAACAGGGCCCGGGCCTCGGCCGAGGTGAGCCCGCTGAGGTCGGTGCGGCCGCCACCGAGCAGCCGCCACCCGCCGTTGCGCCCCTGCTGCGAGTAGATCGGGATGCCGGCCATCGCCAGCGCCTCGAGGTCGCGCCGGGCCGTGCGCTCCGAGACCTCGAGCTCCTCGGCCACCTCGGCGGCGGTCATCTGGGTGCGGGTCTGCAGCAGCGCGAGGAGGGCGACGAGGCGGTCGGCACGCATGCCCGCAGCTTCTCATTCAAACCGGCCAGGAGGTGTCCTCTTTCGAGGCGCACCATGTGCGCATGACCGATCCCCGCCCTGCCTTCATCAGCGCCACCGAGCTCGCGACGACCGTCATCGACGGCGTCCGGCCCACCCAGCTCCCGAACCCCACCCCGTGCGGCGACTACGACGTCGCCGCCATGGTCGAGCACCTGCGCGACGTGTGCGCCCGCGTCGCCACCGTCGGGCGCGGCGGCGACCCGATGGCGATCGAGACCGCCGGCGTCTCGTGGAACGAGGCGGTCGCCGACGCCATCGCCGCGTGGGCCGACGGCGCCGCCCTCGACCAGCCGACCAAGGTGCCGTGGGCGCCCGACGCCGGCCGCGATGCCCTCGCCGGCTGGGTCATGGAGCTCACCGTCCACACCTGGGACCTGGCCAAGGCCACCGGGCAGACGCCGGCGTGGGACGCCGAGGTCTGCCAGGTGTCACTCGCCTCGCCGCTGCAGCACTACCCCCGCACCGGCCGGCGCGAGCTCTTCTTGGCGATCGCCGGCTCCGTGCCGTTCGAGGACGCCGTCGACGTCGCCGCCGACGCGCCCCTCGTCGAGCAGGTCGTCGCCCTGAGCGGACGCGACCCCCGCTGGCCCGCTACTTCGTGATCCCGCCCTTGGTGAGGGCGAGCACGTCGAGGGCCTTGTCGAGCTCGGCGTCGGTCATCCAACCCCGCTCGAGGACGAGGTCGCGGATCGACTTGCCGGTCTTGGTCGACTCCTTGATCACCTCGGCCGCCTTCTCGTAGCCGATGTACGGGTTGAGCGAGGTGCCGATCGACGGGCTCGACTCGGCGTAGGCCTTGCACTGGTCGACGTTGGCGGTGATGCCGTCGACGCACTTCTCGGCGAACGCCCGGCTCACCGAGGCGAGCAGGCGGATCGACTCGAGCAGGTTGCGGGCGATGACGGGCAGCATCACGTTGAGCTCGAAGTTGCCGGCCGCCCCCCCGAACGCCACGGCGGCGTCGTTGCCGACGACCTGTGACACCACCTGGCACACGGCCTCCGGGAGCACCGGGTTGACCTTCCCCGGCATGATCGACGACCCCGGCTGCAGGTCGGGGATGAAGATCTCCCGGAGGCCGGTGCGCGGGCCCGACCCCATCCATCGGATGTCGTTGGCGCACTTGTAGAGCGACATGGCGATCGTGCGCAGCACGCCGGAGCACTCGACGAGCGCGTCGCGCGACGCCTGCGCCTCGAAGTGGTCGCGCGCCTCGGTGAGCGGGAGCTCGAGCTTCTCGGCCAGCAGCGCGATCACACCGGGCGCGAAGCGCTTGGGCGCGTTGATCCCGGTGCCCACGGCCGTGCCACCGAGGGGCAGCTCGCCCACCCGGGGCAGCACCGCCCGGAGGCGCTCGATGCCGATCTCGACGGCCTGGGCGTAGCCGCCGAACTCCTGACCCAGCGTGACGGGCGTGGCGTCCATCAGGTGCGTGCGGCCCGACTTCACCACCGTCTTGAACTGCTTCTGCTTCTTGCGCAGCGACCCGGCCAGCTGCTCGAGGGCGGGGATGAGGTCGTTGACGATCGTGCTGGTGGCCGCCACGTGCATGGCCGACGGGAACACGTCGTTCGACGACTGGCTGGCGTTCACGTGGTCGTTCGGGTGGACGGTGTCCCCCAAACGCTCGCTGGCCAGGTTGGCCAGGACCTCGTTCATGTTCATGTTCGACGAGGTGCCGGACCCCGTCTGGTACACGTCGACGGGGAACTGGTCGTCCCACTGGCCGGCCACGACCTCGTCGGCCGCGGCGCTGATGGCCTCGCCCACCTTCTTGTCGATGACCTTGATGCGGGCGTTCACCACGGCGGCGGCGCCCTTGATCGACGCCAGCGCGGCGATCAACGACCGCTCGATGTGGAGCCCCGAGATCGGGAAGTTGTCGACCGCGCGTTGGGTCTGGGCCGCCCACTTGGCGTCCACCGGGACGCGCACCTCGCCCATCGTGTCGTGCTCGATTCGGAACTCACTCATGACAGCGGACGGTACTGCCGCACCGCCATCGGGCCGAAAACGGGCAGGGGCGCGCACGCTCCGTGCCGAAGTCCTTTCAGTGGCGGACGGCGCGCTGGCGGAGCTGGAGGCGCACTTGCGGGTGGTGTTCGACGCCGCCCCTCAGCCGATGTGGGTGAGCGACACCGCCAGCGGCGCGATCCTCGACGTCAACGCCGCCGCCGTCGCCGCCTACGGCTGGTCTCGCGACGAGTTCCTCGCCCAGCAGGTCGACCAGATCACGGTGGTCGACGTCGGCACGGGCGAGGTCCACCATCGGCGCCGCGACGGGAGCAGCCGGCTCGTGCACCTCGAGCATCACCCGCTCGTGCACGACGGCCGCCCGGCGCGCCTCACCGTCGTCGACGACGGAGCCGTCCGCCGCGACGCCGAGGCCCGCACCCGGGCGATCATCGAGAGCGCGGCCGACGCCATCCTCACCATCGACCTCGCCGGCGAGATCGAATCGGTGAACCCGGCCGCCGAGCGCATGTTCGGCTACCGCACCGGCGAGCTCGTCGGCACCGACGTCGGGGACCTCATGGTTCCCGTCCACGAGGTCGGCACCGTGAAGCAACGCACCCGCGTCCAGCTCGACCGGGAGGTCACCGGTCGTCGCCGCGACGGCACCACGTTCCCGCTCGAGCTCGCCGTCACCGAGGTCGAGCTGGGCGACCGCACGATCTCGACCGTCGTCGCCCGTGACATCACCGAGCGCAAGGCCTTCGAACGGCGCCTGGCGCACCAGGGCACGCACGACCCGCTGACCGGTCTGCCCAACCGGGTGCTGTTCATGGACCGCCTCGCCCACGCGCTCGCCGCCGCCCAGCGCACCCGCCGACCGATGGCCGTGCTGTTCTGCGACATCGATCGGTTCAAGGTCGTCAACGACAGCCTCGGGCACACCGCGGGCGACGCACTGCTGTTCGCAGTGGCCAGCCGGTTCCGCACGACGTTGCGCACGAGCGACACGGTGGCCCGCTTCGGCGGCGACGAGTTCGTGATCCTCACCCAGGAGCTGACCACGCCCGACGACGCCGTCGTGGTGGCCCGCAAACTCGCCGACGTGCTGCGCGCGCCGATCACGGTGGGCGGCACGGACATCACCGTGACCTCGAGCGTCGGCATCGCCGTGGCCGAGCTCGACACGGCGACGCCCGAGACGCTCGTGCGCGACGCCGACGTGGCGATGTACCGCGCCAAGGCCAAGGGCCGGGCCCGCCACGAGCAGTTCGACGCCGAGCTCCGCACGCAGGCGCTGCGCCGGCTCGACACCGAGACCGCGCTCCGGCGCGCCGTCGGACTCGAGGAGTTCGTGGTGCACTACCAACCCGAGCTCGACCTGCACACCGACCGCATCGTCGGCGTCGAGGCACTCGTGCGCTGGGATCATCCCGACCACGGCATCACGTCGCCGGCCAGCTTCCTCGCCATCGCCGAGGAGACCGGCCTGATCGTCGAGATCGGCGAGTCGATCTTCCAGCAAGCCGGTGCCCAGTCGTCCGTGTGGCACGGGCGCTTCGCCGACCGGGCGCCGACCATGTGGGTGAACATCTCGGCGCGCCAGCTCGCGTCGCCGACGTTGGTCGACGTCGTGCGCGAGGTGATCGACACGTATCTCCCGTCGCCCGAGCGCCTCGGCCTGGAGATCACCGAGACCGACATCGTCCCCGACGACGAGATCAGCCAGAGGACCATGCGGGCACTCACCGATCTCGGCGTGCGCATCGCCATCGACGACTTCGGCACGGGCTTCGCGTCACTGTCGTACCTGTGGCGGTTCCCGGCCGACGTCGTGAAGATCGACCAGACCTTCGTGGCCCGTCTCGACGAGGAGCGCGAGGCGACGGTCCTCATCGCGGCGATGATCCAGATGGCGCACTCCCTCGGCAAGACGACCGTGGCCGAGGGCGTCGAGACGCAGCAGCAGCTGAGCCGGTTGCGGCGCCTGGAGTGCGACGCCGTGCAGGGCTACCTCCTCGGGAAGCCGGCGCCCGGCAGCGAGGTGGAACACTTGCTCGGGTGAAGGTGCACCCGTGAAGGTCAGGGTCGGGTTCGGACTGGGCGCAGGAACGGCCCTGAGCGACGCCGGGCGGTTCGGCGAGGTCGTCGACCAGCTGGAGGACGGCGGCTGGGACTCGCTGTGGATGTCGGAGCGCGTGAACGGACCGGCACCCGATCCGCTGATCGCGCTCGCCATCGCGGCCGGGCGCACGACGCGGTTGAAGTTCGGCACGAGCGTCCTCGTCGTGCCGGGCCGCAACCCCGTGCTGCTCGCCAAGGAACTGGCCACGCTCGACCGCCTGTCCGGCGGGCGCATGCTGCCCGCGGTCGGGATCGGCGCGCCCGATCCGCTCGAGCACCAGGCGTTCGGGGTGACACGCGAGGAACGGGCCGCGCTGTTCGACGAGATCCTGCCGCTGCTGCGCGCCCTGTGGCGCGGCACGCCGGTGCACCACGACGGTCCGCGCTTCCACCTCGACGGCGTGTTCGTCGAGCCGACTCCCGTGCAGGACCCCTACGACGTGTGGCTCGGCGGGATCGCGCCGTCCGAGCTGCGTCGCGTCGGCCGGCTCGGCGACGGATGGCTGCCGTCGTTCATCACGCCCGACGACGCGGCGGCCGCCCGACCCGCGGTCGAGGCGGCGGCGACCGCCGCCGGCCGCCACATCGACGACGAGCACTGGGGCGCGCTCATCCTCTACGCGCCCGACGGCGTTCCCGACCGGTTGCGCGAGGGCCTCGCCAAGCGGCGGCCGGACGTCGACATCACCGAGGTCGTGCCGGATTCGCTGGAGTCGTTGCGCTCGACCCTCGAAGCGTTCGTGGCCCGGAGCTTCAGCAAGTTCGTCGTCGTGCCGGTGTTCGACCCGGACGACTGGGCGAAGGCGATCGACACCATCGGCGACGCCGTCCTCGACCTGCAGCGGTAGCAGCCCGATCAGCCGCAGGACGTGAACGACACGCCGGTCGGGCCGCGCCCGACCTGCGCGTGGCGGTCGGCGGCCCACGTGTCGAGCGACGACGTGAGCTGCGCCAGGTCGGCCGCCGTGCGCATGACGAACGTGGCGCGCACGCACGACCGCCCGCCGCCGGCGTCCCAGAGGACGTACGCGTCGCCCGCCCACCCGTCGGCCGCCACCTTCGCCTCGTCGGTGCCGACGACCGGTTCGAGCGTCTCCACGAGGCTCGACCAGCCGTAGATCCCGCTGGCCAGCACGGGACCGTCGGCCCTCGGTCGCGCCACGGCGACCACGGGGCGATGGCTGAGGTACGCCGCGGGGTCGACGATCTGCTCGGTGGTCGTCGGCGGATCCTTCAGCGCGTCGTCGACGCGCGGCTCGCCACCCGCCGTGAGCAGCGCGTGCACGAACGTCGGTCCGACCTCGTAGGGCCAGCTCACGATCTCCTGCACGACGAGAGGCACGCCCTTCACGTCGACCGACGCCGCCGCGCGCTGCTCCTCGATGGCCGCCCGCCCCCGGTCGGCGAGGCTCAGGTGCGCCTCGTAGGCCTGCTGCACCCGCACCGCGTTGCCCTCCACGAGCGCCGTGAACGCCGCCGCGGCTTCGTCGTTCCCAGGCTTGTCGAGCTCGGACCGGTCGATGCGGAACCACTGGTCGTCGAGCGCATGGGTGAGCTCGTGGGCCAGCACGACGCGCGCATAGGGCGACAACGTCCCGCCCCGCACCACGAGGTCGCCGTGCTTCGAGTCGTAGAACCCGACCACGGCGTCGCCGATGAACCGCTGGGTGATGGCGTACAGATCGACGTTGGCATCGATGAGGCCGAGGGCGCGGAGCGTGCGCTGGGCCACCTCGACGTCCTTGCGGTTGTCCTCGGCGTCGGCGAGCAGCCGGGCCTTGAACGCGTCACCCGAGAGCAACGTGACCGGAACGGGTCGCTGGTAGGCGAGCTGGCGCGTCTTCGACACGAACGCCTCGACCTCGGCCACCACCGCGTCGACGGGCGCGGCGGTCGCGGTCGTCGCCGTGGTCGAGGCGGACGACGTCGAGGTCGTCGGCGCGTCGGCGACGTGGCGGCTCGCCGGGCCCCCGACGGTCGTGAGCGCGATCATGCCGGCGGCGACCAGGACCAGCACCGCCACCGCGAGGGCGGCGAGCCGCCGGCTCACGGCGTGGTGATCGAGGAGCTCGTCGGCAGCGTGGTGGACGTCGTCGAGGTCGTGGTGGTCGACGTCGAGGTGGTGGTCGACGTCGAGGTCGAGGTGGTCGTCGTGGAGGAGTCGTCGCCGGGCGTCGTCGGCCGGTCGGTCGGCGGCGGGCCCGAGGCCACCGGAGGCGGCGGCCCGACGGCGCGGCCGTCGGTCACGTACACCGGGTCGCCGCGCTTGACGAGGGTCGGGAAGTAGGCGGCGATGTGCATCGGGATGCGCACGCAGCCGTGCGACGCCGGATAGGTGGGCACGGAGAGCGAGCCGTGGACGGCCACGCCATCGCTCGTGAAGTAGATGGGGTTGTAGAGCTTGCCGAGGCGGGCCTCCACCCAGCCGGAGGACCGCCAGCTGTAGCGGAACGATCCGATGGGGGTGATCGCCACCTGGCGGCAGTCACCGTCCACGCAGTAGTGCTGACCGCTGCCCGTGGACACGTGGGTGATGAGCCGCAACGTGTCGCCGAGGTAGACGTAGAGCACCTGATGGGCGAGGTCGACCTCGGTGCGGTTGGCGCCGCCGTACGGCACGAGCGGGTTGACCGGCGCCGGGTTGGCCAGCGCGGCTTGCACGGCGGCGGTCACCCGCCCGTCGGGCCCGAAGCCGTTCAGCTTCTCGAACGCCTGGACGGCGTACATGGTGGCCTGGCCGAAGTTCCCGTCAGCGGGACCCGGGTCGTAGTGGAGGTCGATCAACCGCTGTTGGAGGGCTTGGACGGCGGCGCCCTGGGTGCCGACGTGCAGCGACCCGTCGTCGATCGTCGTGGTGGTCACCGGGCCGGGCGACGACGTCGTGGGCGCGGCCGGCGACGTCGTGGTGGCGGCGGCGAGCGCGGTCGTCGTGGTGGTCGCCGGCGCCGCGTCGGGGAGGCTCGACGACGTCACCGCCCACGCCGTCATGCTGACGGCCACCACGAAGCCGGCGACGGCGGCGCCGGCCCAGCGGGTGCGGTTCATCGTGATCAGGGGGATCTTCATCGTGTCCGCGGCGCTCCTGGAACCGAGCCGATGGACCGCCCCTTCTCCTCCCGCCGCCGGCTCCAGTCAAGGGGGGCGAAAGGTGAGGCGTCAAGCGCATCGCGTGGTTTCTGGTCCCGGTGACCCGGGTACCACCTCGCCACGACCGGGATCGGGCGCCACGGCGGAGCGCCCGACCTGGTCACCTTCGCGTCGTGCCCGCCGCCGGGATCGATCGAGATCACGTGCCGGCGGCGGGGGTCGAACCCGCACTCGGGCCGTTTTAAGCGGCCTGCCTCTGCCAGTTGGGCTACGCCGGCGCGGCTCCATCATGCAGCCGCCGCTCCCGGACCGGCCGCCACCGCGCCGAGCAGCCGCGCCCGCGCCTCGGCCGCGCGGCGACCGGCGAGCCCGTTGGCGACGACGATCCCTTCGACCATGTCGGCCACCACCGCCTCGAAGGGACGGCCCGCCAATCGCACCGCCACGGCGGGCGCCGCCCCCGGACGCCGCCGCAGCGAGCGGTCGGCCCCCGCCAGCCGAGGCGGGCTGCGGAAGCCGGGCACCTCGAGGCCCAGCGCCCGCGCTTCGGCGGCGAGGACCCGGACCGCCACCGCGAAGCTCGTGCTGCTCGTGCTCGACGCCATGCCACCATCCTGACGAGGGGGTGTGACAGCGTGAGGCGGTCGACACCCTGACCCCCGCCCAGCAGGAGGTGCTCGCCCTCCTCCGTGACGGCGACCACCCGCGCCCCGACGTCGAGCCCACCCTCCGCGACGACCTGCGCCGATCGCTCGAGCACGCCTTGCGGCCGGTCGCCGAGGGGCTCACCGCGCCGGTGTTCGTCGGCAAGGCGGCGCTCGGGCGGGTGCTCGCGTGCGAGGCGCACCACGTCGCCGAGGCGGGCGCCTACTTCGAGTGGTCGATCGCCTCCGCCCGGGGGACCGTCGCCCACAAGGCCATCCAGCTCTCGGTCGGCCGCAGTGACCGACCCGTCCCGCTGCGGCTCGTCGACGACGCCCTCGATCGCCTGGCCGACGACCCGAACGCGCGCATCGCCGACTTCCTGCTCGGGCTGAGCGATGCGGACCGGGCCGAGCTCCGGGGCGACGTGAACGACCTCGTGGCCGGCTTCCTCGAGCTGTGGCCGCCGTTGCAGCCCGGTTGGCGGCCCCAGACCGAGTCGCCCCGCCGGGCCGAGCTGCTCGGCGGCATGGTGGTCCTCAGCGGGAAGGTCGATCTCACGCTCGGGTCGCCGGTCGGCACGCAGGCGGGTCGCGTGGTGGTCGACCTGAAGTCCGGCGGTCGCCACGGCGGCCACGTCGACGACCTGCGCTTCTACGCCCTGCTCGACACCTTGCGGGTCGGCGTGCCGCCGTTCCGCCTCGTCAGCTACTACCTCGACTCCGGAACCCTCGCGTGCGAGGAGGTCACCGAGGACGTGCTCGAGGCGGCGGTGCGCCGCACGGTCGCGGCGACGCGCAAGATCGTCGAGCTCACGACCGGCCTGCGCTCTCCGGCGGTCACGCCCAACCCGGCCTGCCGCTGGTGCCGCCTCCGCCAGGAGTGCGACGGCGCGGCGGCGTGGGAGGCGTCCTCGACCGACGAGTAACGTCCGGTCGCGTGCCATCCGAACGGCCGGTCGATCTCAACGAGCGGCGGGCCCTCGTCCACCTGCCGAACCTGAGCCCGGGCGCGCCGGACGACGGCCGGCTCGGCGACGTCGACGAGTGGGGTCGGTCGGAGCGGGTGCGCCAGCAGGTCCGCCGGTTGTACGACCCGGTCTACCGCAAGCTGTTCCGGGTCGAGTGGGAGGGCCTCGAGAAGCTCCCCCCGGGCCCGGCGCTGCTCGTCGCCAACCACGCGGCGGCGATCCCGTCCGACGCGCCCGTGATCATGCACGGCATCGAGGAGGAGCTCGGGCGTCCCGTGTACGGGCTCGCCGACCACTTCTTCCGGCAGCTGCCCGTGGTCGGCACGCTGTGGTCGCGCGCCGGTGGCGTCGTCGCCCATCCCGACAACGCCTATCGCCTCCTGCGCGAGCAACGCCAGCTCGTGCTCGTCTTCCCGGAGGGCACGAAGGGCACGGGCAAGCCCTACTCGCAGCGCTATCGGCTCCGCCGGTTCGGACGCGGCGGCTTCGTCGAGATCGCCATGCGCGCCGGGGTGCCCGTGGTGCCCATCGCTGTCGTCGGCGCCGAGGAGTCGATGCCGACGCTCACCACCGTGCCGCCCCTCGCCCGCCTGCTCGGGCTCCCGTACTTCCCGATCACCGCCAACATGCTCCTGTTCGGACCGGCCGGGTTGATCCTGTACCTGCCCGCCAAGTTCAAGCTGCGCGTGCTCGACCCGGTCTACTTCGACGTGCCGCCCGACCAGCCGCGCTACCCGCGCAGCCGCGTGATGGAGGAGGCGGAGAGCATCCGCCAGAACATCCAGGAGCAGCTCTACGACATGTTGAGCCGTCGCCAGTCGGTGTGGTTCGGCTGATGGGACGGCGCGTCCTCGTCACCGGGCTCGGCAGCTTCTGGGGCGGCCGCGTCGCCCTCGCCCTCGAGAACGATCCGACGGTCGACGTGATCGTCGGTCTCGACACCGTCGAACCGTCGATCGAGCTCGAGCGCACCGAGTTCGTGCGCGCCGATGAGAACTACTCGATCCTCGCCCGCATCGTGCACGCGGCGCGGATCGACACCGTGCTGCACACGTTCCTGCACGTCGACTCGACGCGCGCCAACCAGCGTACGGTGCACGAGACGAACGTGATCGGCACGCTCAACCTGCTCGCGGCGGCGACGGCGGCCGGCTCGACGGTGCGCTCGGTGATCGTGAAGTCGTCGACGCTCGTCTACGGCTCGAACCCGCAGGACCCCGCGTGGTTCACCGAGGACATGCGCCGGTCGACGCCGCCGCGCACGGCCGTCGAGCGCTCGCTCGTCGAGGTCGAGGGCTACCTGCGCGACTTCGCCAACGACTACCCCGAGCTGTCGGTCACCGTCCTTCGCTTCTCGAACGTGCTCGGCCCGGACATCACCACGCCGTTCGGCCAGGCGTTGGAGCTACCGCTCGTGCCCACGATCTTCGGGTACGACCCGCACCTGCAGTTCGTGCACGAGAACGACGTCGTGCGCTCGATCCTGTTCGTGCTCGACCGCGACGTGCGCGGCGTGTTCAACGTCGCCGGCGAGGGCGTCCTGCCGTGGAGCGAGGTGGCGCGCCTGTGCGGCAAGCGCCTGCTGCCGTTGCCGCCCGTCGGGACCGGGTCGGCAACGCGGCTGCTCAAGGTCATCCGCGCCCTCGACCTGCCCGGCGAGTCGCTCGAGCTGCTGCGCTACGGCCGGGGTGTCGACACCGGCCGGCTGCGGCGCCTCGGCTTCCAGTACGAGTTCTCCTCCGTCGGCGCCATCGAGGACTACTGGCGATCGGTGCGCCTGCGCCAGACGGTCGGCGAGATCCACCGCGCCTACCGCTACGAGCGCGACGTCGAGACGTTCTTCCGGCACTCCCCCGCCGTCGTGCGCGACGAATGAGCCGTCATTAGAGGATCCACTCCCGGACGAGCTCGTCGCGACGGTCGTCCCACTCCTCGGTGGTGACGGCGTAGCGGACATGGTCCTCCCACGCGCCGTTGATCTCGAGGTAGCGCAGGGCCACGCCTTCGTCGCGGAACTCGAGCTTCTCCATCACCCGTCGACTCGCCGTGTTGCGCGGGATGATCGCGATCTGCAGGCGGTGCAGACCGAGGTCCTCGAACGCATGCCGGCACACGACCACCACCGCCTCGGGCACGAGGCCCTGCCCGGCACACGCCTCGTCGATCCAGTAGCCGACGTACGCGTTCTGGAACGGGCCCCGCTGCACGGAGTTGATGTTCACCTCGCCGCAGAAGCGGGGACCGACGAACACCCCGAAGCCGAACCCGGCCCCGAGCTGGCGCTCGCGGTCGCGGGCGCGGCAGCGCGCCGCGAACCCGGCGCGGCTGTCGATCACGTCGGGCGCGCCCGCCGGCCGGCTCGGCTCCCACTTCACCAGCCACGGCTCGCACCGCGTTCGCACCTCGTGCCATTGGGTGAAGTCGGCAACGGTCAAGGGCCGCAGCGTCACGCGGCGCCCCTTGAGGACGACGTGATCAGTCATCGAGCTCGAGGGTCTCGTCCAACGCGGCGAGGAACAGCGCGACGTTGCGCGGCCGAGCCGTGTGGCCCATGAGACCGATGCGCCACACCTTGCCGGCGTAGGCACCGAGGCCGCCGCCGATCTCGATGCCGTGGCGCTCGAGCAACAGCCGCCGCACCTTCGCCTCGTCGACCCCGTCGGGCACCCACACCGTCGTGAGCTCCGGCAACCGGTGCCCCTCGGCGGCGAACAGCCGCATCCCGCGGTGCTGCAGCCCTTC
>Ga0070671_100001891_pt1 | contig 16005 bp, 14 predicted proteins | sample KBSS73metaG_FD_65341 | JGI IMG/M metagenome (GOLD analysis project Ga0070671, IMG submission 65341) | Switchgrass rhizosphere microbial communities from Kellogg Biological Station, Michigan, USA - KBS S7-3 metaG | ecosystem: Host-associated > Plants > Roots > Rhizosphere > Soil ...
CTGCAGCTCGTCTACGCCGAGCAGGGCACGGCGTGGGTGCCCGAGCGCCTGGCCGAGCTCGATCATCACTTCCGCCGCCTGCGCGACACGAGCTCGGGGTCCCAGGAGTCGATGTGGGGTGGCCCGGTGCGGGCGTTGTCGCTCACGCCGAGCGAGTACTGGGAGCGCCAGTGCCACATCGGCTGCAGCTTCCTCCGGCCGTCGGAGGCCAAGCTCCGCTACGACGTCGGCGTCGACAAGCTCATGTTCGGCACCGACTACCCGCACGTCGAGGCGACGTCGCCGTTCACCCGCGAAGCGCTGCGGGCGACCTTCTCCGACATCCCCGAGGCCGAGGTGCGCGCCATCCTCGGCACCAACGCGGCCGCCCTGTACGGCTTCGATCTCGCGGCGCTGCAGCCCCTGGTCGACCGGATCGGCCCGACGGTCGACGAGGTGGCGCTGCCGCTCGACGCCGTGCCCGAGGGCGCCATCAAGTGCCCGGCGTTCGACGACTGGCTCAAGCAGCAGGCGGCCTGAGCGCGTAGCATTCTCTCCGAATACATCTCTGGGAGGGGAACATGGGACGGTTGCAGGATCGCGTGACCATCGTGACCGGAGGCGGCGACGGCATCGGGCGTGCCATCACGCGGCGCTTCGCGGCGGAGGGCGCCAAGGTGCTGGTCGCCGAGATCAACGACGAGAACGGCGCCCTGGTCGCCAAGCAGTGCCAGGAGGAGTTCGGCGCCGACGTGCGCTTCCTCCACACCGACGCGAGCGCCAAGGACGACATGCTCGCCATGGTCGACTTCGCCGTCGCCACCTGGGGCACCGTCGACGTGCTCGTGAACAACGCGTGGGGCAACGCCGGCGGCATCGGCCACATCGAGGCGAAGGACGACGCCGAGATGCAGCGCGGCCTCGACATGGGCTTCTGGGGACCGATCTGGGCCATGAAGGCGGTGTTCCCGCTCATGAAGGCGCAGGGACGCGGGGCTGTCGTCAACATCTGCTCGCTCAACGGCGTCAACGCCCACATGGGAACGGCGCAGTACAACACGGCGAAGGAGGCGCTCCGCGCCTACAGCCGCACGGCGGCGCGCGAGTGGGCGTCGACGCAGGTGCGCGTCAACATGATCTGCCCGGGCGCCAAGACCGCAGCCTCGCGCGCCGTCTTCGCCGAGCACCCCGAGCTGGAGGCGTCGGCCGACGCCGCCAACCCGATGCTGCGCCTCGGCGATCCGGAGCTCGACATCGCGCCGGTCGCGCTCTTCCTCGCCAGCGACGACGCTCGCTACGTCACCGGCAACACGCTCTTCGTCGACGGCGGCACCCACATCAACGGCAGCAGCTGGGCACCCGACCTCGACTGAGGCGCGCCGGCGCCGCCGTCGCGCTCCTCGCCGTCGCCGCCTCGTGCGGCAACGGCGGATCCTCGGGCGCGTCGTGCGCGGTGCGCGCCCCGGAACGCACGTCGGACTCGACGCTGCAGATCACGGACCTGTCGCTCACCATCCCGCCCGGCACGGTGGACACCGACGGTGATGGGCGGGCCGACGACGTGCGAGCCACCGACGGCGTCGTCTCGATCCGTCGGCGCGACGGCACGCTCACGCTGACCACGACGGCTCCGGTCGGGGTGACGATCCGCGGGTGGGGCGACCTCGACGGCGACGGACGTGACGACCTCCTGGTCGACGACGGACCGCTGCGGGTCATCGACGGACGAGCACGGAACGGCTCCCACGACGTGGACGCCACCGGCATCCGCGTCGGCGACGAGCTCGTGACGATCTGGCCGGGCGACCTCGACGGCGCGCGGGGTGCCGACTTCTACGTCCCGCATCGCCTGCCGTCCGGCTCGACCACCGACGTGTACTCCGGTGCCGCCGTGCTCGGCCACGAGCCAGGTGCGGACGCCCGTGATCAGCCGATCACCACGACGTTGCCCGGCCTCCCCCGTTCGCTCGCTCGGCTGGAACCGAAGGGGCCGCTCGAGACGGTGCTGTTCGACCCCGACCCGCCGTCGACGCTCTCGTTCGCGCCCCGCCGGCGAGCCCCACTGCGTGTCGACCTCGGCACCTCGCACCGGGTCGAATGGGTCCGGGTGTTCGACGAGCACGGCACGCGGAAGGTCGCCCTCCAGGTCGACCGCAAGGTCGCGGTCTGGCCGGTCCCGAGGACGTGTGCCTAGGGCCGCCAGAACCCCTGCGGCCCTGGCGTGCCCGATGTCACACAGAATGCAACATTGCACAGTACGCAACTTCGCCTAGAGTGCATGTTCGTGGCGGTGAGCGAGGAGGTCCTGGGTCGGCGGGAGCGCAAGAAGCGGGAGACGCGGCGCGCCCTGTCGTCGGCCGCCCTGCACCTGGCGACCGAGCGGGGACCCGACCAGGTCACGATCGAGGACATCGCCGAAGCGGCCGACGTCTCGGTCCGCACGTTCTTCAACTACTTCTCCTCCAAGGAGGAGGCGATCATCGGCGTCGACCCCGAAGGGCAGGCCACCTTCGCCGCCCGTCTGCTCGAACGCCCACCTGACGAGCCGCCGTTCGTGGCGGTGCGCAACGTCTTCTGCGCGACCTTCACCGGTGACGACATGGAGTGGGCCGACGAGCGCGTCGCCCGCCAGGAGCTCGTGCGCCGGCACCCGTCGCTGCTGCCGCGGCACCTCGCCGCCCATCACGACCTGGAGCTGCACCTGCGACGCGCGCTCGAGGAGCGCATGGGCGTGGAACCGGACTCGTCGCTCTACCCGTCGCTGCTCGTGACGACCGCGGTCAACGCCATGCGCCTCTCGCTGAGTGCCTGGGAGGCATCGGGCCGCAAGCGGCCCATCCCGGTCTTCCTCGACCAGGCGTTCGACGCCCTCGCCCGCGGGCTGAGCGAGCCGTAGATGTACCCGACCCTCACCCATCGCCAGGTCCTCGTGATCTTCAGCGGGCTCATGCTCGGCATGCTGCTCGCCGCCCTCGACCAGACCATCGTGTCGACCGCGCTCCCGCGCATCACCGGCGATCTCGGCGGCCTCGAGCACCTGTCGTGGGTCATCTCCGCCTACCTGTTGGCGTCGACCCTCGGCATGCCGCTGTACGGCAAGCTCGGCGACCTCTTCGGTCGCAAGCTGCTGTTCCAGGTCGCCATCGGTGTGTTCCTCGCCGGCAGCTTCCTCGCCGGGCTCTCGCACTCGATGAGCCAGCTCATCGCCCTGCGCGCGGTGCAGGGGCTCGGCGCCGGCGGCCTCATGGTGCTCGCGCAGTCGATCATCGCCGAGACCGTGTCGCCGCGGCAGCGTGGCCGCTACCAGGGGTACTTCGGCGCCGCGTTCGGCCTCGCCAGCATCGCCGGGCCGCTCATCGGCGGCTTCATCACCGACAACCTGTCGTGGCGCTGGGTCTTCTACGTCAACGTCCCGTTCGGGATCCTCGCGCTCGTCGTCATCTCGATGGTCGTGCCGGCCGGCGATCGCCATGTGTCGCCGCGGATCGACGTCGCCGGCGTCGCGCTCCTCTCGGCCAGCGTCGGCCTGCTCGTGCTCATCACGACCTGGGGTGGCGTCGAGCGTCCGTGGGGCTCGTCGTTCATGGTGACGGCGATGGGGCTCGACCTCCTGCTGTTCGGCACGCTGATCGCCGTCGAGCTCCGCGCGGTCGAGCCGATCATCCCGGTGCACCTGTTCCGCCTGCGCGCCGTCTCGACCGCGACGTCGGTGTCGTTCATGGTGGGCGCCGCGCTGTTCGGCAGCCTCGCCTTCCTGCCGCTGTACCTCCAGTCGGTCACCGGCGCATCGGCCACGGCATCGGGTCTCGCGCTGTTCCCGATGATGGGCGGCGTGTTGATCTCGTCGATCACGTCGGGCCGGCTCATCACCCGCACCGGCCGCTACAAGATCTTCCCGATCATCGGCACTGCGCTCGCCACGCTCGGCTTCGCACTGCTCGCCACCTTGAGCGCCGACACGCCGCGGTGGCGCGTCAGTGCGTTCATGCTCGTCTGCGGGCTCGGCATGGGCTTCGTCATGCAGGTCGTGATCATCGCCATCCAGAACGCCGTGCCGATCGCCGACCTCGGTGCGGCCACGGGCACCGCCAACTTCTTCCGCGAGATCGGTGGCTCGATCGGCATCGCCGCCCTCGGCACGGTGTTCACCACCAACCTCACGCACCGCCTCGGCGCCAAGGTGAGCGGTTCGACGCTCAACATCGACGCCATCAAGGCGCTCCCCGCCGACCAGCACCGGTTCGTCGTGCACGCGCTGGCCACGTCGGTGGCGCACGTGTTCGTGTTCGCCGTTCCCGTCATGGTCGTGGGCTTCGTGCTGACGTGGCTGATGCCTGAGGTCCCGCTGCGGCACTCCGTCGACGTCCCGCTCGAGGCCGACGTGCCCGGTGCCGCCCTGGTCGAGGTCGCATGAGCACGCGCAGCCAGTTCATCGAGGCGACGGTGGCCGAGTACGCGGCCGCGCACTCCACGCCCGCGGACGACGTCGCCCAGGAGCTCCGCGCCGCCACGCTCACCGAGGTCGAGCAGTGGGCGATGATGCAGATCGGCGACGACCAAGCCCGGCTGATGGAGCTGCTCGTGCGGGCCATGGGCGTGCAACGAGCCATCGAGATCGGCACCTTCACCGGCTACTCGGCGCTCGCCGTGGCGCGTGGTCTGGCACCGGGCGGCACGCTGCTGTGCTGCGACGTGAGCGAGGAATGGACGTCGATCGCCCGCCGGTTCTGGGCGAAGGCCGGCGTCGACGATCGCATCGAGCTGCGCATCGGCTCGGCGATCGACACGCTGCGCTCCTTGCCCGACGAGCCGACGTTCGACTTCGCGTTCGTCGACGCCGACAAGACCGGCTACGTCGCGTACCTCGGTGAGCTCATCCCGCGGATGCGCATCGGTGGGTTGATCCTGGCCGACAACACCTTGCAGGGCGGGCGCGTCGTCGACCCCGACGCCGACGACGGTTCGGTGCTCGCCATCCGGGCGTTCAACGACGTCGTGCTCTCCGATGAGCGGCTCGCCTGCGTGCTGCTGCCGATCGGCGACGGCGTGACCGTGATCCAGAAGGTGGGGGGATAGCGCATGTCAGTCGTGATCGACGAGGCGATGCAGGGCAAGTCGCTCGAGTCGGTGGAGATCGACCTCTCGTACCGCAACCCCGAGCCCTTGCCGCCGGGGCACGAAGGCGAGCACTGGATGCGCCGGATGATCCCGGTCATCCGCCCGTACCTGCCGATGATCATCGTCGGCACGGTGGCCGCCATCGTCTCGATGGTCCTGCGCGTCGAGGTGCCGAACGTCGCCGGCGCCGCGATCGACCACGCCATCGTCAAGCGCGACCACTCGATCGGCTTCTACGGCAAGCAGCTGCTGCTCATGGCCGTCGGCGTCATGTTCTTCGGGATGATCTTCCGGTACTACATGCAGCGGGCGGCGTTCGAGATCGAGTACACGCTGCGCGTGCTGATGTTCCGGCAGTTCTCGATGTTGTCGTTCTCGTTCTACGACAACGTGCAGGCCGGTCAGCTCATCTCCCGCGCCAACTCCGACGTGCGCTCGGTGCAGATGTTCTTGGCGTTCGGGCCGATGATGTCGGTGAGCATGGTCTCGTTCTTGCTCGCGCTGTTCTTCATGCTGCGCATCCACGTGCTGCTCACGCTGGTGTCGCTCGCCGCCCTCCCGCTCGTCTACCTCGTGAGCCGGCGCTTCCACCGGTGGATGTTCCCGGTGTCATGGGTCGTGTCCGCCCGCCAGGCCGACATCGCGACGATCGTGGAGGAGAACGTCGGTGGCGTGCAGGTGGTGCGGTCGTTCGCCGCCGAGCCGTCGCAGATCCGAGCCCTCGACAAGGCGGCCCAGCGGCTGCAGTGGGCGTCGGTTCGCATGGCCACGCTGCGCGCCAAGTACGGCCCGCTGGTGCAGAACCTCCCGCGGGTCGGCTCCGCCCTGCTGCTCGTCTACGGCGGCCACCTCGCGATCGACGGCGAGGTGACCTACGGCGACCTGTACCGCTTCTTCAGCTACCTGATGCTGATGCAGGTGCCGTTCATGATGCTCGGCTTCATGATCATGCAGGCGCAGCGGGCGGCGGCCTCCGCGCAGAGGATCCTCGAGGTGCTCGACGAGCAGCCCGATCTCGCCGACGCCCCGAACGCCCGTCCCCTCGACGACTGCCTCGGCGACGTGGAGCTGCGTGACGTGCACTTCTCCTACCTCGAAGACGGCACCGTGCTCGACGGCTTGTCCCTGCACCTGCGCCCGGGGGAGACCGTCGCCATGGTCGGGCGCACGGGTTCGGGGAAGTCGACGATCGCCCGGTTGGTGCCGCGGTTCTACGACGTGGACGGCGGCGCGGTGCTCATCGACGGCGAGGACGTGCGCGAGCTCACGCTGCACAGCCTGCGAGCCAACGTCGGGCTCGTGCTCGACGACTCGTTCCTGTTCTCCGGCACGGTGCGGGAGAACATCGCGTTCGGCCGGCCCGACGCATCGGAGGACGACATCCTGGCGGCCGCCCAGGCCGCGGGGGCCGAGGACTTCATCGACCGCCTGCCCGACGGCTACGACACGATCATCGGTGAGCGCGGCTCGACGCTCTCCGGTGGCCAGCGCCAACGCATCGCCATCGCCCGCACCCTGCTCGTCAACCCGCGCATCCTCATCCTCGACGACTGCACGAGCTCGATCGACGCGCATCGCGAGCACGAGATCCACGACGCGCTGCGCACGCTGATGGCCGGTCGCACCACGTTGATCATCGCCCACCGGCTCTCGACGATCGCCCTGGCCGAGCGCGTGGTGTTGCTCGAGGGCGGCCGCATCATCGGCGACGGCACCCACGAGGAGCTCCTGCGCGACGTGCCCGAGTACGCCGACATCCTCCGGCAGGGCGAGCTGCAAGACGCCGCCCACGAGCTGGAGGACTAGATGGCCATGATGTTCGGTGGCGGCGGCGGGATGATGGGTCCGCGCGGCAACGAGGCCGGCTTCGGTGGCATCCCGCCGGAGCTCATGGCCGGCGTCGACAAGGTCACGAAGAACGAGCCCGATCCGAACCCTGTCGACGTGCGGTTCTCGCCGTCGGAGCGATCGTGGAACCGACCGCTGTCGTTCCGTGCCCTCTTCGGGATGGCGAAGCCGGCCATCGCCGGGATCTGCGTGCTCGTCACGCTCGAGACGTTCGGCCTGCAGATCGGCCCGTTCCTCGTGAAGTACGCGCTCGACCACGGCGTCGCGGCCAAGGACTTCCACGTCGTCGAGGTCTGTGCGGCGGCGTTCCTCTCTGGTGTGCTCCTGGCGATCGTCGCCGGGTCGGCCCGCATCGCGTGGGGCGGCCGCGTCGGTGAGCGCATCCTCTACCGGCTCCGCGTCGCGATGTTCACGCACCTCCAGCGGTTCGGTCTCGACTTCTACACGCAGGAGGCGTCGGGCGTCGTGATGACGCGCATGACGAGCGACGTCGAGGCGCTCCAGGCGCTGTTCCAGGAGGGCTTCGTCTCGCTCCTGGTCCAGCTGCTCACGATGATCTTCGCCGGGACGTTGATGTTCTACACGAACGCCCGAATGGCGTGGGTCACGCTCGGCGTGCTCGTCCCGCCCCTGTTCATCCTGACGTGGTGGTTCCGCTCGGCGTCGGACCGTGGCTACATGGCAGCCCGCAACCGCGTGGCGACGTTGCTCGCCGATCTCCAGGAGAACCTGTCGGGCATCCGCGTCGTCGCCGCCTACAACCGCCAGAAGCGGAACTACGCGCGGCACCGCACGCTCGTCGGCCACTACAACGACGCCAACACCTACACCGCCAAGGTCTCGGCGATCTACACGCCGAGCACGGAGACGCTGGGCGTCCTCGCGCAGGCAGCGATCGTGATCGTCGGCGGCCGGATGGTGCTGCACCACCAGATGACCATCGGTGGACTGGTGCTGTTCGTGCTCTACCTGAACTCGTTCATCCAGCCCATCACGATGCTGGTCCAGTTCTACAACCAGTACCAGCAGGGCCGGGCCGGCATGATCAAGATCCGGGAGCTCTTCCAGATCGAGCCGACGGTCGTCGAGAAGCGCGACGCCATCGACCTGCCGCCGCTGCAAGGCGACATCGAGGTGCGCGGGGTGACGTTCGGCTACCTGCCCGACAAGCCGGTGCTCGTCGACGCCAACCTGCACTTCTTGCCCGGCGAGACGATCGCGTTCGTGGGCCCGACGGGCGCCGGCAAGTCGACGATCGCCAAGCTGCTCGCGCGGTTCTACGACCCGCAGCAGGGATCGATCCTCATCGACGGCCACGACGTGCGCGACGTGACGCTGGGGTCGCTGCGGCGCCAGCTCGGCATCGTGCCCCAGGAAGGCTTCCTGTTCGCCGGTGACATCCGCGACAACATCCGCTTCGGCCGGCCCGGTGCCACTGACGAGGAGATCCTGGCGGCGTGCCGCGCCATCGGGGTCGACAGCTTCATCGAGCGGTTGCCCCAGGGGCTGGACACGCCGTGCCACGAACGGGGCATCACGATGTCGTCGGGCGAGCGGCAGCTGGTCGCACTGGCCCGTGCGCTCATGGCCGACCCGCGCGTGCTGATCCTCGACGAGGCGACGTCGAACCTCGACCTCGCCACCGAGGGCATCATCGAACGGGCGCTCGACGTGCTGCTCGATGGGCGCACCGCGATCCTCATCGCGCACCGCCTCAACACCGCGATGCGCGCCGACCGGATCGTCGTCGTCGACCATGGCGGCATCGCCGGTGTCGGGCGCCACGACGACCTGCTGCTCACGTGCCCCACCTACGTGAAGCTGCACGCCGCGTGGTCGGCGGGAACGGTCGACATCGGCTCCTGACCATCCGCGACTTCCGGATCGTCCGTCCGTACTGTCCCGGGTGCGGAGAAGGGGAGGTCCTGTCGTGTCCGATGGCCCTGCTGACCCTGACGGAATCGACCGCGCCGACGAGGCGGCGGAGATCGACGCCCTCTGGAACCACCTTCCCCGGACCGATGGGGAAGCTCGCGCCGAGGTGCTCGACCAGCTCGGTGGCGCGCTGGTGCAACGAGGGAAGCACGCCGACGCGCTCATGGTCGTGGACGCGGCACGAACGCTCTACGAGGAGCTCGGCTCCGTGATCGATGTCGCTCGTTGCGACCACAACGCCGGGGTGATCCTCGCCGAGCTCAACCGCCTCGACGAGGCACGGCACCGCTACCGCGTCGCGGCCGAGCGCTACACCGTCGTCCTGTGCTGGGGCGAGGCGGCCACGTCGTGGCGGGCCGTGGCCGATCTCCTCGCCGACGCCGGCGACGTCGACGGCGCGCTCGCCGCGCTCGCCACCGCCGCGCAGCTCCATGCCGACGCCGACGAACCGGTGCGCGCCGCGCTCGCCCTCATGGAGACCGGCGAGCTGCTGCTCGACGAGGAGCGCGCCGAGGAGGGGCGCGCCGTGCTCGAGCAGGCGCGCCGTGCCCTGCGCGCCGACGGCGCGCTGCTGTGGGTGGCCCGCTGCGACCAGCTGCTCGCCGAGGCCGCGCGCGCCGAAGGCCGGTGGGACGAGGCGTTCGAGCTCGTCGAAGCCGCCCGCGCCGTGTTCGACGCCGCCGACATGGACGGCGACCGCGATCGCTGCGACGACCTGTGGTGCTCGGTGCTGATCGATGCCGGGCGCAGCGACGAGGCCATCGTCCGCCTCGAGCGTGCGCGCGTCACCCGTCAGTCCGAGGGTGATCCCGTCGGGGTGGCGTGGTGCGACCTGCACCTCAGCCGGGCCCACGATCGCCTCGGCGACCCGGAAGCGGCGGCGACGCATCGTCGACGGGCCCGTGCCGTCTTCGACGCCGCCGGTCTCGACATCCTGCTGCGCCGGCGGGAGCTGGCCGTCAGGACGTAGTCCGCTCGCGGCAGCGCGTCACCGCGTTGGTGATGTCGCGCTGCAGCTCGCGGACGCGCGGGTCGCGCTCGTCGTCGAGCTGCGCGACCGTGAGCAGGTTCGCCGGGTCGTGGTCTCGGATCACGGCGTCGGCGGTGCACTCGGCGTCGGACTCGTCGAGGCCGCCGTTCAGCGTGGCCGCGAGGATCTCGGAGCGCAGCTGGAGCACCTCGAACGGACGCGGCGTGACGTCGGCGGCCGTGCCTGCGGCGCCGGGGTCGCACGACGCGATCTCCACGTCGCGGCCGGCCTCGTCGACCGTTGCCGACGGCCGCCCGGTGGCCCAGGCGTTGGCGGCGGACGCGAGCCGGTCGGCCGCGTTGGCCGTGGCGACCTCGACGCGGATGCGGATGCAGTCCGTCCCCTTCGTCCGGTACGTGACGCTGTTGTCGCCCCGCCAGTCCTTGACCGCGTCCCACGCGGTCGTGAACGGCACGCGCTGTCCGAGCACCAGCAGCAGCGACACCATGCCGAAGTCGTCGGTGTCGCCGACCTTGGTCTCGCCGGCACGCAGCTTCGGCGCGGTCACGGTGACCGGTCGTTGCCCTGCCAGGTAGGTGGACGGTTGCGCGATCTGCTGCTCGGTCGCCGGCCGGTCGGTGAACGCGTGGTTGATGCGCGCCAGCCCGCCAGCGTGGTCGAGGGCGGTGACGAACGCCGGCCCGAGCGCGTACGGGAACGAGAAGAGCTCGGTGAGGATCTTCGGCACGGTGGCGAGGTCGGCGGCCTTCGCCTGGGCCCGTTGCTCGTCGTCGATCTTCTGCTGGTCGTCGTCGGAGAGCGACTGCACGTACGCGTCCTCGACGCGCATGGCGTCCGCTTCGACGAGGGAACGGAACGCGGTCTGCTCGTTGCTCGAGTCGAGCGTCGGGTCGATCTCGAAGCGCTGGTCCTGGAGCGCGTGGGTGAGCTCGTGGACGATCGTCGGCTGCATCGAGAGCGTGATCTGGTCGCCGCGCACGTAGATGCGGCGGGTGTCAGGGTCGTAGAGGCCGATGACCTCCTCGCGGTCGAGCTGCTCGCTGGCCTTGCGCAGATCGATCTTCCCGGACACGAGGCCGAGGGCGCGGAAGATGCCTTCGTACTGGTGCAGTTGGGCGATGTCGTCGCTGCTGAGCTTCTGCTGCCCGCTGACGCGGCGATTGAACGCGGCGTCGGCGAGGAACTCGGCGGCGACGGGGTGGCGGAAGCGGAGCCCGCGCTCGCGTTCGACGAAGTGCACGTACGGGGCCACCCGTCGATCCCAGTGGCCGGGCCAGTCGTGGGCGGTCGTGCGATGGATCGCGACGACGGTGCCGGTGACGATCAGCACGAGAGACATCACCAATCCGAGCCGCCGAAGGTGCACCGTCATCCACGGCCGACGCTACCGTCGCCCCGATGGACGTCGAACGAGCGCTGGTCGTCACGGCTCATCCTGACGACGTCGACTTCGGGGCCGCGGGCACCATCGCCACGTGGACCGACGCGGGTGTCGAGGTGACCTACTGCATCGTCACCGACGGCGATGCGGGTGGGTTCGACCCCGAGGTGCCGCGATCGGAGATCCCACGCATTCGGCGGGCCGAGCAGACGGCGGCCGCCGCGGTGGTCGGCGTCCACGACGTCGAGTTCCTCGGCTACCCCGACGGCGCGCTCGAGGTGTCGATCGACCTGCGTCGCGACATCTCGCGCGTCATCCGCCGAGTGCGGCCCCAACGGGTCGTGACCCAGTCGCCCGAACGGGTGTGGGACCGGCTGTTCGCCAGCCACCCTGACCACCTCGCGACGGGCGAGGCGACCGTGTGCGCCATCTATCCCGACGCGCGCAACCCGTTCGCCCATCCCGCGCTGCTCGCCGAGGGGTTCGAGGCGTGGACCGTGTCGGAGCTCTGGATCATGGCCACATCGCAGCCGTCCCACTTCGTCGACGTCACCGATGCCGTCGACCGCAAGCTCGCCGCGCTGCGCTGCCACGAGAGCCAGCACCCCGACGTCGACGGCATGGAGGAGCGCGTCCGCGGCTGGGTCGCCATCACCGCTAAGGCCGCCGGCTACGACGACGGCCGCGCCGCCGAAGGCTTCCGCCTCATCCAGACCGGCTGACGCGCGCGGGGTGTGGGTTCATCGTCAGCCGGTGGACGTCCAGGAGGTCGCGGTCCAGCCGAGGTAGTCCTTGTCGATCGTGTAGAGCGGGGTGGCGTGGCCCGAGACGTCGACGGCGTAGACGCCGGGACCGGACGGCAGCGCCGGGGCGCAGATCTCCGGGTCGAACTGGACGAGGGCCCGGCCATCGGCCAACCACCCGAGCGCGTAGCTCTCCAGTGCCGTTCCCGAGGGACCGGCGAACCGTGGCTGGTGCGTCCTCGCGTCGACGAACCAGGCGCTCGGTGCCTCGCACTCGCCCGACCACTGGGCGAGCCAGGTCCGGCCGTCGGGGGAGACGACCGCGTCCTCCCAATGTCCCGCTCCCACCGATGGCCACGCGTTGATCTCCCGCGCCGGCGGCACGACGAGCGGTCCCGCGTCGCGCTCCAGCGCGGTCGCGGCGAGCGCGAAGTTGTCGCCGGCGACCCGCAGGTGCAGCCGCCCGTCGGTCGCTCGCTCATGCGGCGACAGGAGGACCTCGGCGTGGTCGAGGTGGCCGAGCACGTTGCCGTTGACGTCGAGGAGGACGACGGTCCCCGACGGGCGGAAGTCGATGGCGATGCCGGTTCGGGGGATGGCCCCGAGGTGCGCGGGATCGAGGCGTGGGCCGATCAACCGCGTCGTCGGTGCGGGTGCCAGCGTCGTCGGCGCGGCGGTGGAAGCGGCCGTCGCCGCGCCACGCGGCAGCAGTTGGAGGTCGCGCAGGAACGGCTCGGCGGGAATGGCCCGTGCGCTCCCGTTCTGCCAGAGCGCGAGGTGATCCCCTGACCGGTAGAGGACCGCTCCGTCGGCGACGGAGAGCTCGAAGTCTGGGGTCGCGGGGACGGTGAAGAGGGTCGCTTGCGCCGTGCCGCTCACCGGGTCGTAGGCGCGGACCGTGACGGGTCGAAGGCCATCGGCACACGACACGAGCAGCATGCCGTCCTCCCGGAACGCGACGGCCGTGGTGGACAAGCGGCATGGCCCGGTCGTCAGGGTGGTCGCGTCTTCCACGCGGCGGTCCGTCTCGATGTCGAGGACCCGGACCTGCGCCGGATGGGTGTCGGTCGGCGAGCCATAGATGAACGCGAGGTACCGACCATCCGGTGACCAGGAGAAGCGTCCGAGCACGGCGTCGGTGGCGGTGGTCGCCGGCATCGAGAGGTCGAGCGGCGTTCGGACGCCGTGCACGTACAGCGTGTCCACGTCGCCGGGGCCACAGGCGCCCTCGAGGTAGGCCAGGTGCGCGCCGTCCGGGCTGATGGCCGGGTTCGCGAACGGGCGGTTGGGCGGGTCGGTCCCGATCAGCTGGCGCTCGACACCCGAGGCGTTGATCATGTCGATCGCGCTGGCGCAGGTCCCCAGTCCCCGCGAGACGTAGATCAGTGACTGGGCCGCCCACACGGAGGGCGAGCTCACCCCGCCACCGGGTGCCACCGCGCTGAGGTAGCGCACGCGCTTCCCCGTCGTCGCGTCGTAGAGGCCGAGGCGGACGGCTCGCTCGTCGACGCCGACGAACTGCCGCGGCGCGCCGACGCTCGGCCGGTCGATCGTCTTCACCTTGTGCCCACCGCCATCGCGCGTGGCGACCACGCCCGCGGCCACCAGCGCGAGCACCACGGCGGCGGCGAGGACGATCCACCGGCGGCGGCCGCCGCCACCCCGCGACGGCAGGCCCAGGCGCACCTCGTCGGTGCTGAGCGGTTCGACGAGCGCGTCGACGTACTCCCGCAGCGCGGCGGCGAGGTCAGGCATCGGCGTTCACCTCCAACGCGTCGCGGAGCTTGGCGATGCCGCGCTCGACGTGGTTCTGCACCGTCGACGCCGACACGCCCAACAGGTCGGCCACCTCGCGGTGCGTCCATCCGAAGGCGTGGGCGAGGACGACGGCGACGCGCTGGTGCTCGGTCAGCGTGAGCAGCGCGCCGGGCAACGCCGGCTCCACCCACGGCACGCCGACGGCGCCGACGGGCGGGAACAGCACGGGCTCCTTGCGCCGCCGCGTGCGGCTCTGCCCGACCCGGTACAGGTAGCCGACCGGGTTGGCCATGTCACGCAGACGAGCCCAGTGCTCCCAAGCCCACGCCAGCGCCTCGGCGGTGGCGTCGGCGCCCCGCCCGGGGCCGTAGGCGGCGGCGAACGCATGGCGCAGCCGCGGCTCGTTGGCCGCCCAGAACGCCTCGAACTCGTCCGTCACCGGCTCGGCCATCTACCCCCTAGACCGCCACGGTGCCATCCCGCACCACGCGCCCGACGGATCGCGCTCGGGGTCGTGGCGCCGCTTCGTGACGGTTTCGCAGGTTTTGTTCCGGGCGGAGGGCGGAAGGGTGGACCGTGCGCGCGATTCGGGTCCTTGCTCTCTTGTTCGTCCTGGCGGTCTGGGGCTCGGCCGGCACCTACACGGTGCGATGGGGCGACACCCTCGGCGGCATCGCCGCCAAGGCGGGCACGACGGTCCCGGCGCTGCTGTGGATCAACCACCTCCACGACGCCGACCACATCCGGGCCGGGCAGGTCCTGAACGTTCCGGACCCCAAGCGGGCGGGGAGCACGATCGCCGTCTACCGGGTGGCCCGCGGCGACACGCTGGGCGCCATCGCGGCCCGCCATGGCACGTCGGTGGCCGCCCTCGTGAAGCTCAACCGGCTCCGCAGCGCCGACGTGGTGCGCGAGGGCCAGATCCTCGAGCTCGCCTCCGCACCGGCGCCGTCCGCCCCCACGTGGGTCTGCCCGGTCCCGGTGCCCGTCCGCGTGCTGTCGCCGTTCGGCGCGCCACGCGGCGGCGGCACCCGCCACGAGGGGGTCGACCTCGCGGCGGCCGAGGGGACCCCGATCGTCGCCAACGTCAGCGGCACCTTCAGCCGCCACCCCAACCCCAAGGGCGGCAACGGGTACCTCCTCCGCGGCGACGACGGCCACACGTACTACGGCGCCCACCTCGAGCGGTACCTCGCCGGCGACGGGCGGGTGGCGCTCGGCCAGCCCATCGGCCGGATGGGGGAGACGGGCGACGCCGCCGGTACGTTGCCTCACCTGCACTTCGAGTGGTGGCCGAACGGGGGCAAACCGGTCGATCCCCAACCGCTGCTGATCCGTGCATGCCAGGAGAAATCGGCCTGAATGCCGTATTTCAGGAATGGGGGATGCGAAATTTCCACATCCCGTCGTACACTTACCTTCTCTTTGTGCCCGGTTCTCGGGTGCCCACCGGCCGGAATGTGACCAAGGAAGTACTGCGTGGCAAAGCAACGGCCTGAGCGGGCGGAAGAGGATCTCGTCCGCCTCTACCTCAGCGACATCGGCAAGCACCCACTCCTCACCAAGGCCGACGAGGCTCGCTTGGCCCAGCAGATCGAGGATGGCAACGCCGCCCGCGCCGAGCTCGCCGAGACCGAGGCAAAGGGCACGAAGCTGACCGTCGCCCGCAAGCGCGAGCTGCGCAACAAGATCCGCGAAGGCGAAGACGCCACGCAGACCTTCATCCAGGCCAACCTGCGCCTCGTGGTGTCGATCGCCAAGAAGTACCAGGCGTCCGAGCTGCCGCTCCTCGACCTCGTGCAGGAGGGCAACCTCGGCCTCATCCACGCCGTCGAGAAGTTCGACTGGCGCAAGGGCTTCAAGTTCTCGACGTACGCCACCTGGTGGATCCGCCAGGCGATCACCCGTGGCATCGCCAACACCGGCCGCACGATCCGCCTGCCCGTCCACGCCGGCGACCAGCTGACGCGCCTGCGCAAGGCCCGCGCCACCCTCGAGGTGAAGTACGGCCGTCCGGCCACGATGGCCGAGCTGGCCGACGAGCTCGACATGCCGATCGAGAAGGTGTCGGAGATCGTGCGCTACGCCGCCGACACGCTGTCGCTGTCGGATCCGTTGCGCGAGGACGGCGATGCCGAGCTCGGTGACGTGGTCGCCGACCCGTCGGCGGTCGCCCCGTTCGACGCCGCCGCCGAGGCGCTCCTGCCCGAGGAGATCAACCGGCTGCTCAAGCCCCTGGACGATCGCGAGCG
>Ga0070671_100001896_pt1 | contig 15990 bp, 12 predicted proteins | sample KBSS73metaG_FD_65341 | JGI IMG/M metagenome (GOLD analysis project Ga0070671, IMG submission 65341) | Switchgrass rhizosphere microbial communities from Kellogg Biological Station, Michigan, USA - KBS S7-3 metaG | ecosystem: Host-associated > Plants > Roots > Rhizosphere > Soil ...
CGTGGGCGACCGAATTGAACTGAGCGTCGACTCGTCCAGTCGTAATTCCAAGCTCAGGCTTGTTCGTAATGATGCGGATCGTGCCCGCTTCGCTGGACGCGCCGTAAAGCGTACCCTGCGGACCCGACAGGCTCTCGATACGTGCGATGTCGTAAATGTGAACGTCGAGCGTTCCGCCAATCGTCGTGATGGGCTGCTCATCGAGGTAGGAACCGACTTGCGGAAGCGGGCCCGAGTGATTGCCTTCCGCGCCGCTGCCCGCGGCCGAAATGCCGCGCATGTAGACGACGGTCGAACCGGGCGCAGCGGTCAGATAGCTGACTGACGGCAATTGCCGCGTGTATTCCTCGAAATTCGAGATCGCGAGCTGATCGAGCCGCCGGGTGCCGAGCGCGATGACGTTGATCGGAACGTTCTGGACGTTCTCCTCACGCTTGGTCGCGGTGATGATGATCTCGGACTGATCAGGAGCATTGGCATTCGCCTGCGCCTGCTTGACCGGCTCCGGCGCCTGGCCGGCCGCCTGGCCCGCGTTGCTTTGCGCCAATGCCGGTGTGGCAAGCGCAGTGGTCGCAAGAAGCCCAAGACTCAGCGCACGTAAATTCGTCATCAGAACGCCCCCGTTCCCAAGGTGACAACATTGCGTCAGAGCGAATGCGGATTGTCAACGGAACGTCGGCGAGCCGACGAAGATTGTTTCGCTACCGTTGCGGGAAGGTCGCAGGGGCGTCGGGATAGGCGTCGAGCACGGGGCCGAGTGCATCCTTCAGTGCACCGAGGCGCGGCTCGTACGGCCGCCACTCCTCCGTCGCGTCCCGGTAGATGGGCTGACGCACTTGTTCAGAGCTGGCAGTGCGCACCGCTCGATCAGTCTTGTAGAATTCGAGCACCTGGGGTTCGAAATCCAGACCGCAATAATCCAGCAGCCGCCGGACCTCGCTTTCGGTATCATCGACCATGCGCTCGTAAATGACTCGATGGACCCGGCAGGGAAGCACCTCGTCGATGTGCGCCATGAGGCGGACATAGTCGGCATAATAACGGCCGACATGATCGAGGTCGTAGGTGAAAGCCTGTCCGTGCGCGAAATGCTGCCGGAAGTTGGAAAAGCAGCAGCCGAGCGGGTGACGCCGGGCATCGATGATCTTCGCGTTCGGAAGGATCAGGTGAATGAATGGCACGAACAGCCAATTGTTCGGCAACTTGTCGATGAAATACGGCCGGTCTGTTCGGCGCTGAACGCCCGATCGCTTGAGATACTCCTCGCCTAGCGCGCGCCGCTCATCTTGCGACGCGTCGAGACAGGCTTTCGGATAATTGCCCGGCTTACGGGCAATCGCGGGAATGTCGGGGAGCTCCGACGTTCCTTCGACCAACGAGTGAGACGACAGAATCTGCTCGATCAGGGTCGATCCTGCACGAGGCATTCCTACAATGAAGATCGGGTCGCGCGCCTCGCACCCGCCAATCCGCTCGGCAAATGCTTCCCGGGTGAATTGGTCGATGCAGCGGTCCACGATCGCACTTGTCTCGCCGGGCCGGTAGGGATGGCTTTTCAGACGCAGGGCATTCCCGGTCGAATAATGAACGAACGCTTCGTCCGCTCGACCTACATCGTGCATCGCCTTTCCCAGCGCGAAATCGAGGTGGACGCGGTCTTCGTCGTCGATGCCGGACGATGCGAGCGCTTTCTGCATCGCTGAAATGTCCGTTTCCGAAAACTTCACCGTCTTCAGGTTGGCAAGGCTAAACCACGCTTCGCCAAGAGCCGGCTTGATCTCAATCGACTTCCGGTAAGCCGTTACGGCTTCCGGCTGCCGGCCAATAGTCTTCAGCATGTGGCCATAGCTGAGCCACACGCGTGGCTGCCCGCCGGCGCGACGCAGCACGTCCTCGTACAGGCCGATTGCCTGCTCGAAGTCGCCCAGGCGGCCCAGCGTTGCTGCCTTCAGGTTCCAATGCCCAAGGTCCTCGGGTTCTGCCTCGAAAATATCGTCGAGCAGGTCGAGCGCTTCGGCCGGTCGGCCCATTCGACCTAGGACTAGCGCTAGATTGGCCTTCGCTATCGTCCAGCCCGGCGCCAGCTCGACTGCGCGACGGAGGAGGTTTTCGGCGTCTCGCCAACGTCCGATCCGACCTGCGAGCTCCGCAAGCATTCGGATCGCTGCGACGTCGAACGGATCTTCCTTGAGATGCGGCTTCAAGAGGCGCTCGGCGACGTCGAGGCGATTCTCATTCATCGCCATGGCGGCCTCGATCAGGCGCGGATGCCAGCGGCTGCCGATGGGTGATTGCGTCGCCACAGGCTAACCGTAGCGGCAAGCGCTGCGCCCCGCTATGCGCCGCCGATGATCTATTTCGAAGACCTGGAAATCGGCGCCCAGACCTATTTCGGCAGCTATGAAGTGACCCGCGAGGAAGTGGTTGAGTTTGCGCTCAAATACGACCCACAGCCGTTCCACCTATCGGACGAGGAAGCGGCCAAGACGCATTTCGGCCGGCTCGCCGCGAGCGGCTGGCACACCGGCTGTATGTCGATGGCCGTCATCGCCCGCTATGTCGTCGGCCAGCAACAGGCTGGCCTCGGATCACCGGGGATCGATGAGCTGAGATGGAAGAAGCCGGTCTATCCGGGCGACACGCTCCACGTGCGGGGCGAGATCATCGAGACGACGCCCTCGCGCAGCCGTCCGGAAATGGGCTCATTCCGGACCAGGACGACCGTCACCAATCAGGACGATCAGATCGTCATGACCTTTATTTCGATCGTCCTTATCCGCCGCCGTCCGGCGATCAACGGCTCTTAGTTCGGACGCTCGTCCGACCGTTCCGCCGAGCGGTGTCCGCCGTCGGAATGACGACCGCCATCGGAGCGGCGCTCGCTTCTCGTCGTCGCTGACGAACGAGCTTGCCAGCCGCTGTTATTCCAGCGGCCCGAGCTGCGATCGGTGTTGCCGCTCGTCGAGGTCGACGTCGGAGTGTTGGTCGTCACGGACGCGGAGTTGTTCCTCCCACGCCAATGCGAGCGATCCCACCCGCTCCAATTCTCGCCGGTCGACGTCGTCGTCGTCGTATTGCCGTTGCGGCTTTGCCAGCGGCTCCGCCGATCCTGCCAGTAATGACGCTGCTGGTCGGTCCATTGGTGGCGATTGTGATTGCGGTCGTAAACGTAGACGCCGGTGCCGGGGTAATAATAGTCGCCGTACCAGCCGAACGGGTCATAGCCGCCATAATAGCCGCCATAGCCGTAGCCGCTGTACGGATAGCCGTAACCGTAGCCGTAGTTGCCGTAACCGTAGCCGCCGTAACCGCTTCCGTAGCCGACCCCGACCGACACGGCCGGCCCGTAACCGTACCCGTATCCCGAGCCGTACGGATCGCCGCCATACATGTCATAAGCGCAACCGCTGAGCGCGACGCCGCCGGCCAGCGCGATCAGCGCAGTGCGAAATCGAGGAACGTTCATTTCAGACTCCATTACTCCGGAGGAACTCTCCCTCAGGGAGAGCGCCTCACGAAGTGAACGGCGGCTGAATTTTTGTTAACCCGGCGTGCCTCTACTTCGGCTCGGGCAGATCGTATTTGAATGGATCGCTTGGCGTCGGCTGCGTCGGCATCGGCGGCCGCGGCAGCTCCTTGTCGCTGTTCGCCGCCGACAGCAACATGCTCGCCATGATGACCGCCGCCTGGCGGAGGTCGTCGGGCTTCAGGTGATCGACCGTGTCGATGCTCGAATGGTGGACGCGGCTGCCATAGTCGAGCGGGTCCTGGATGAACTGGAAGCCTGGAATGGCGACCGCCTGGAAGGGCTCGTGATCGGTGCCGGTCGTCGGTCCGGCAACGACGGTGGAAGCGCCCATGTCGTCGAATGGCGAAAGCCACTCTTTGAGCATCGGAACCGCCGCCGCATTGCCCTCGGCATAGATGCCGCGGATCTTGCCCGACCCGTTGTCGAGATTGAAATAGGCCTTGAGCGCTCCGTAACCCGCGCTGGGCGCGACGGGATAATTGCGAATGAGATTGTCCCACAGCAGCACGCCGCCCGGGCCGATTGCACCAGGCCGGCTCGCGAGATGCTGCTGCACGTAATTGGCTGAACCGTAGAGCCCCTGCTCTTCGCCCGACCAGAGAGCGAAGCGAATGGTCCGCTTCGGCCTGACGCCGAGGCTTCGCAGGATGCGCGCGGCCTCCATGACCACGACCGAGCCCGCGCCATTGTCCGCCGCGCCGTCGCCGGCGACCCAACTGTCGAAATGCGCGCCAGCCATGACGTAACCGGCTTTCGGGTCGCTGCCCTGGATGTCCGCGATGACGTTGTAGGCCTTGCTGTCGTCGTCGAGGAAACGGACGTCGCTGTTGATCTCCACGACCGGATTTTCGCCGAGCTTGGCCATGCGGGCGATGCGGCGATAATCCTCCGCCGCGACTTCGACGGTCGGAAGCTTGGCCGTATCGCCAAGCGCGTGCTGGTACCCCTCGCCGAACACCAGCTTGCCGTCCGTGCGCGCCTTCTTGATGACCGCGACAGCGCCTTCCGAGGCAAGGAACTTATCGGCCTGGCGGTAGAAATCGATGCGCTTCAGGAAGCCGTTCTTCTCCTCGGGGTCGAAGTGGGGCGCGTCATAATTGTCGGCCTTCTTGATATCGTCGGAGGTCAGTCGGCGAAAAGGCGCCGTGCTGGGCTCGCTGCCGTCTCCCGGCAAGGTGATCATGACGATCTTGCCGGCCAGCTTCCCGCGATAAGCCGCAAAGTGTTCCGGCCGATCCATCGGCGCGACCACCACCGGCGCGCTGAGCGCACCCCTGGTCGCCGGCGTCCAGGCGACGGGGATTGCGACCAGCTGCATGGGGCGCGGCGAGACGAGCCGAACGCTCGACCCCACGATGTCCCAGCCGCGTCCGAACACGAAGCCTTCGCGATGGACGTTGGTGAGGCCGTAGCGGGTGAACTTGGCCACGGCCCAGTCCTGAGCCCTGCGCATGCCGGTCGAAATGGTGAGCCGTGGCCCGATATCGTCCATGAGCTCATGCGCGTTGATCATGATCTCGCTGCGGTTCATGCCTTCGTCGACGATCCGCGCGGTATCACCCGGTGCCGCCCATGACGGACTCGAAATCAGCGCCGCCGAAGCGAGCAAAGCCAGGCCCAGTCCTCGCATAAGCATCCCCCCCTATGGTCGATAAAAAAATCGCCGGCGGGCAACGAAGCACGCCGGCGATCGAAGCTCAAACTTCAGCTGTTGGTCAGCCTGCCACGCCAGACTTGGCCTTGGCCCGGCGAGTCTTTGCCTGGTTCTCCGGGTCCAGCGGCCCGGTCACCCGAACGCCACGCTTCGCGTCGTACCAGATCTGCTGGTAGGCGAGATATCCGAGGATGCTCGCGATCAGCAGGAAGATGGCGACCGAGATGCCAGCCGCATGCCGGCTCTCGAGGTTTGGCTCAGCGGTCCAGACGAGGAACGCCGCAACGTCCTTCGCCATCTGATCGACCGTCGGCGCCGGATTGCCCGGCGCGTAGGTGACCTGGCCGTTGCTGGTCAGCGGCGGCGGCATGGCGATGTTGAGGTTCGCGAAATAGGGGTTGAAGTGCAGACCCTGCGGCGGCTTCGCGGTCGCCGGAAGAGCATGACCCTTCTCATTCTTGTAGGTGTCCGCGTTGGTGTAGCCGGTGAGCAGCGAATAGACATAAGCCGCCCCGCCCTCACGCGCCTTGGTCATCAGCGAGAGATCGGGCGGAAGCGCGTTGTTGTTCGCTGCGCGGGCCGCGGTCTCGTTGGCGAACGGCGCCGGGAAATTATCCGACGGAAGGGCCTTGCGCGTCGCCGGCTCGCCCGTGTCCGGATTGATCGACGGCACCTGGGTCTTCCAGTCCGACGCGATCTTCTTGATCTCCGCGTCGTTGTAGCCGAGGCCCTTGAGGTCGCGGAACGACACGAGGTTCATGCTGTGGCAGGCCGAGCAGACCTCGGCGTAGACCTGGAAGCCGCGCTGAAGCTGCGCCTTGTCGAATTTGCCGAGCGGACCGTCCGACTTCAGCGCCAGATGTTTCGGCTCCTTGTGGAAGGCCTCCGCTGCGAGTTCCTCGGGCGGGCTCTGGAAATAGGTCGCGAGGTTGCTGAAGAAGGAGATCAGCAGGATCGCTGCAAAGACAGCGCCAATGAATCCGAGAATGAAACGCATGTGCCTGCCTACCCCTTAACCGGCCGTCGCCGTCGCGCCGCGCCGCGGCTTCTTCTGCCCGAGCGGGGCAGCCTCTTCAGCTTCGCCGTGAAGCACGCTCTCCGAGATTGAGCTCGGCAGCGGCAGCGGCGTCTCGAAGGCGGAGACCAGCGGCAGGATCACTAGGAAATGGAGGAAATAATAAGCTGCGGCAGCCTGGCCGAGGGCGATCCTCCACCAGCTGATCGGCGCGCCGCCGACATAGCCAAGGATCACCACGTCGGCGACCAGCAGCCAGAAGAAGCGCTTGAAGACCGGCCGGTACGACCCCGAGCGAACCGGCGAGCGGTCGAGCCAGGGCAGGAAGAACAGCAGCAGGATCGAGCCGAACATCGCGAGGACGCCCCACAGCTTCGCGGGCAGGATGAAGTCCACCGTGAAGGAGCGCAGGATCGCGTAGAAGGGCCAGAAATACCATTCGGGAACGATATGCGCGGGCGTCGCCAGCGGATTCGCCGGAATGTAATTGTCCGGGTGACCCAGATAGTTCGGCGCAAAATAGGTGACCAGCGCGTAGACCAGCAGGAACGCGGCCGCGAACCAGCCGTCCTTCGCCGTGTAGAAAGGATGGAACGGAAGAGTATCGCGCTCTTCCTTCACGTCGACGCCGGTCGGGTTGCCCGATCCCGGGATGTGCAGCGCCCAGATGTGCAGGATCACGACAGCCGCGATCACGAACGGCAACAAATAGTGAAGCGAGAAGAAGCGGCTCAGCGCGGCCTGGTCCGGTGCATAGCCGCCCAGCAGCCACACCCGCAGCGGCTCACCGATCAGCGGGAAGGCCGAGAAGAAGCCGGTGATGACCTGCGCGCCCCAGTAGCTCATCTGGCCCCAGGGAAGGACGTAACCCATGAAGGCCGTCGCCATCATCAGAAGGTAGATGACGAGGCCGAGCATCCAGACCAACTCGCGCGGAGCCTTGTACGATCCGTAATAAAGGCCGCGGAAGATGTGGATGTAGGTGACGATGAAGAAGAAGCTCGCACCGTTCATGTGCGCGTAGCGCAGCAGCCAGCCGGCGTTGACGTCGCGCATGATGAGCTGGTTGACGCTGGTGAAAGCGCCACCGGTCGTCGCGGCGAAGTGCATCGCAAGGACGATGCCCGTGACGATCTGGATCATCAGGAAGATCCCGGCGAGCACGCCGAAGTTCCAGAAGTAGTTAAGGTTACGCGGAACCGGATATCCGCCGCCGATCGCCCCATAGACGAGGCGGGGGAGCGGCAGGCGCTCGTCGAGCCAGCGCATCAACGGCTGCTTGGGTTCGTAGGGCTTTGCCCACTTGAAGCTCATATTATCTAGCCCCTCAGCCGATCTGTACCGTCGTCGGCGACGTAAACTTATATTCCGGCACTTCGAGATTCTTCGGCGCCGGCCCCTGACGGATGCGGGCCGCGGTGTCGTACATCGACCCGTGGCACGGGCAGAAATAGCCGCCGTACGGCCCCTTGTTCTCGCCTTCCGAAATGCCGAGCGGCACGCAGCCGAGGTGCGTGCAGACGCCGAGCGTGATCAGCCAGTTCTGCTTGCCGGGCTTGGTGCGATCGGCGAGCGACTGCGGATCGCGCAGCTCCGACAGCGGCACCGCATTCGCTTCCTGGATTTCCTTCGGGGTCAGGTTGCGGACGAAGATGGGCTGCTTGCGCCACTGCGTCTTGATGCCCTGCCCCGGCTGGATCTTGGAGATGTCGACCTCGGTGGTCGCCATCGCGAGCACGTCGGCGGACGGCGCCATCTGGACGAGCAGCGGCGCGATTGCGGCGACTGTACCGACGCCGGCGAAGCTGACCGCCGCGACGTTCAGGAAGTCGCGCCTGCGTACGCCTTCGCCGCCCGGACCTGTGGTTGCAGAAACCTCAGCGGATTGTGCCTTGGTGGCCATCATACCCCTTTGTGACGCTTGCTTGCTTTTCAGTGCCTGGACAGCACGTAGGCGATGCCGCTCCGGCCATTCAGCCGGGGCGATTGGCGGGCCTGATAGCGAGGGGTTTGAGGGATGTGAAGGGCCTCAAGCGCCCGCCCAGCCGTGAGTGGCCGGGCGAGCGTTGCGCCGAAGCACCACTGGCTAGAAATGATGTGTGCAAAGCGCCAGCAGCAGGATGATCGGGATGGGAATGCCGATCACCCAAAGCAGGATGGAGCGCATGACTACCGTCTCCTTCTTGCCCGCTCGGGCCGATAATCGATTGAAGGGCGAACCGGTTCCGGTTCAGGCGACGACGTGCGCGGTCGCGTCCTCCGCCCGATGCTCGCGTCGTCCGCGCATCGCGGCCTGGAGCATGATCGCAGCGGCGTACAGCACGACGACCAGGACCAGCCAGCGAAGGATTTCGAGCGGCATGGTGACGACAAGGTAAGCCGCCACGAAAACTGCCGGGATGCCGCCGATCGTCAGGCCGATTACGACGCGAAGATCGAGTGCGCCGGTCTGGATGTGGCGAACGCCCGCGCTCGCTCCCATCAGCGCAGCCGCCCCGGCCATGATCGGAAAGCAAAGCCGCGGGTCCATTCCCATCAGGCTCAGGACCACCAAAGTCGGAGCGTAATTTCCTACGCCATAATTGAGCAGCAGGCCGAACCCGAAGTTGGCAACGATAGCGAGAATGGTGAGACCTACCGACAACGACGCGGCCGTGCCCCCGCCGGGAAACATGTGAAGATTGGTCATCGCGTAGGCGGTTGCAGCGAGGAATAAGCCGATCGCGACGATAAGCTGGACGATCCAGACTCGTGTCCTGTGGACCAGCGGCGCCCCTACGAGCCCACCCACGGTACACGCCAGAATGCACCCGGCCAGCAGCACCGGGTCGACCTTCACACCCAGCTGCAGAAGGAAAATGATGGATTCAAGGACGGCGGCGATGGTCAGGCCGACCAGGATCGTCGGCGGGATCAGCCGGTCCTCGGTCAACCGCCGGAACTTCAGCCAGGCAGTAGTCGGAGCGAAAGAGCCGATGCCGAGCGTATCGAAAAAGCTGACCACCGCTCCCAGCGCCACGGTCTCAAGCGTCGGCCCCGCGCGCTTCGCCACTGCCGCCTTGATCAGCACAAACGTGAACATGGTCGTCGCAAGGAGGATCGGAACTAGCAGCGCGATCAGCATCGGATTCCTCCACCCCGGACAACCCGATGCTAGCGGATCGGGGCTGGCGCACAACCGGCGTGCTCCGGAGTGAAAAGTTAACCCGGCTCCTGACTCTCCGCGGCGGCTCGGCAATCTGAATTCACAAGCTCGATTCGCATCGTCGCTGCCCGGCCGTCGCCGGGCTCGTCGCTTTTCGTTCGGGCGTTTTGAAATTTGAGCGAGGGCGACCCAATGGCGAATAGCGCGGACACCATTCTTTCCAGGATCAAGGATGAGGAGATCGACTGGGTCGACCTTCGCTTCACCGATCCGAAGGGCAAGTGGCAGCATCTCACGATGTGCTCGAGCGCCATCGACGATGACGCACTGACCGACGGCTTGATGTTCGACGGCTCCTCCATCGAGGGGTGGAAGGCAATCAACGAGTCCGACATGATCCTGAAGCCGGACCTCGATGCGGCTTATGTCGATCCGTTCAGCGCGACCCCGATGATGGTGCTGTTCTGCAACGTGGTCGAGCCATCGACCGGCGAGCTTTACGGCCGCGACCCGCGTTCGACCGCGAACCGTGCCGAAGCCTATCTCAAGCAGACCGGCATCGCCGACACCGTCTTTGTCGGCCCGGAAGCCGAATTCTTCATGTTCGACGACGTCCGCTTCGAGGACGGATACAGTGCCAGCGGCTTCAAGATCGACGATATCGAGCTGCCGACCAACACGATGCGCGAATATGAAGGGGGCAACCTCGCCCACCGGCCGCGCGCCAAGGGCGGCTATTTCCCGGTCGCGCCGGTCGACAGCGCCATGGACATCCGCGGCGAGATGGTTTCGACCATGCTCGAAATGGGGCTGCCGATGGACAAGCACCATCACGAAGTTGCGGCTGCGCAGCATGAGCTCGGCCTGACCTACGGCGGCCTCGTCGAGACCGCCGACCGGATGCAGATCTACAAATATGTCGTGCACATGGTCGCCCATGCCTACGGCAAGACGGCGACCTTCATGCCCAAGCCCATCGCCAAGGATAATGGCAGCGGCATGCACACGCACATGTCCCTGTGGAAGGGCGGCAAGCCGATGTTCGCGGGCAACGGCTATGCCGGGCTCAGCGAGACGGCGCTCTATTTCATCGGTGGCGTGATCAAGCACGCTCGTGCGCTCAATGCTTTCACCAATCCGACGACCAACAGCTACAAGCGCCTGGTCCCGGGCTTCGAGGCGCCGGTCCTGCTGGCTTATTCGAGCCGCAACCGCTCGGCCTCATGCCGAATCCCCTACGGCGCGGGCGAAAAGGCCAAGCGAGTCGAATTCCGGTTTCCGGACGCACTCGCGAATCCCTATCTCGCTTATTCGGCGCTGCTCATGGCCGGCCTCGACGGGATCCAGAACCGAATCCATCCCGGCGATCCGATGGACAAGAACCTCTACGACCTGCCGCCGCAGGAGCTGGTGAACGTCCCGACGGTCTGCGGTTCCCTCCGTGAAGCGCTCGTTTCTCTTCAGAACGACCGGGCTTTCCTGACCCGCGGCGACGTCTTCAGCGACGACCAGATCGATTCCTATATCGAGCTGAAATGGGAAGACGTGATGCGTTGGGAAACCACGCCTAGCCCAGTTGAATTCGATATGTATTATTCCGCTTAATTTTGCGGTAACATCGAACTTTCGGGACGCCGATGGGGGGAACCCTCCCACCTTCCCTTTCCTCCCATCGGCATCATTCTCCTCCTGCAATCAACGTGCACGATTCCGTAACCATAGCGGGGCCATAAAACGCGTCCCGTTACGGAGTGTTCGCGCATGAATATCAGGGCCAAGATCTACGGCGGCGAGTTCGCGGCCGAAGAACCCCTGTTGAAAGGCAAGAAGCCCAAGGGCGCGAAGGCCGATACGCTTCACAGCGTGGCCGTGTCCCGGGAAACGCAGCGCGCCAGCAACGGCCGCGCGGAGGATCGCCATCGCCTGACGGACGAGAAGGCAAGCATCACGCACAACGGCGCCGACCTCGAAGTCGAGCTGATCAACCTTTCAGGCGGCGGCGCAATGATTGCCGGCGAGTTCGAACCGATGCTGTGGGACCGCGTCGACCTCCACCTCGGCAACCACGGGACGATCGAATGCGCGGTGCGCTGGATCCGCGACGATCGCGTGGGGCTGGAATTCGCGCACGAAACCCGGCTCGATTGGCCGTCGGACCAGGTCGCAATCGTGCTTCGGCACGTCATCGAACGGACCTTTCCGCACATCAGCTTTCCCGAGTCCGAGCAGACGCCGCCGGCTCCCGCTCGCCAGGAATGGACCGACGAACATCGCGATGCGCCCCGGCACCCCTTGGTCTGGAAAGGGACGCTCCATCACGACTATCAGAGCAGCGACGTCCGAATCCGCAACATTTCCGCCACCGGCGCGATGATCGAGACGACTGCAACCGTCCGCGTCGGGACAGAGCCTCTCCTGGAGCTCAGCGAAAGCATCTCGCTCTCTGCATCGGTGGAATGGGCTCGCGGCGACCAGGTCGGACTGCGCTTCCACAGCCCATTCGACATGAACATGCTGGCGGAGTCCCGGCCCACCGTCGCGACCAGCGATTGGACTCCGCCGTCCTATCTGGATCCGGATGCCAAGGGCAGCGACGATCATTGGGGCCGGCTGAACCTGTTTCAGCTGCGCGACGAGCTCGAGGGCTTCCTCAAGCGCTAAGGCACCTCGCGGACGTAAATCGACCCGACCCGATCGCGCTTCAATCGTCGCCATGAAGGCGTCCGGTCGAGGAGCGCGATGAGGCGCTCGCTCCGATTCGGGATTATCGCCCAGCGGATATTCCATCGATCCACCGCTTCGCCAAAAACCTTCGCATCGCCCTGCGAGATGCGGGCAAAGGGGACTACCAGTTCGTCGCCGTACATGTCGCCGCGGCCGTCGATATAGGGACGAATGCCCGAGAGGATGAGCGGCCCTCCCATCGAATAGCCGTTAAGCACGGGTTGCGAGCGCAATTCCGACGGCACCGCCGCAATCAGCTTCCACGGGTTCGCTTCATTGTCGGCGGGTTGCAGCGGCATGATGGCGCGTATCGCCACGAGGAGAGCGGCGCCGGCGATCAACAACGGAGAGGAAGCGTCGGTGCGATCATGCGCCTCGCTCCGGGCAAAGCCTTGCGGCAGGATCACGGCCGCCACGATCGCGAGCATGGCCTGATGCCGGGTCTGGAGCAGCGCCAGGCCGAGAAGCGCCAGGAGCAATATCCATCGCACCCACGGCAGGCGCGGCCGCTTCCAAAGGATCAGCGCGACGATCAGTGCCAGGACGCCGAAGAAGAATGGTGTCGTGGCGGGGTTCGACGGCTTCCACTCGTCAATTAGGGGAAGCATCTGCAACTGCGTGAAGCGCAGCGGATGAATGACTCCCTCGAACCCATTTCCGTTGATGAAAACGGCTCCGGCGCAAGCCATTCCGAACAGCAGCCATTGCTTTAAAGCGCGCGCCTTGTCGGCGGAATCGACGAGCGCCTCGAGCCCGAACGCTGCCGCGATGGCGAGGCCGAACACGAACCCGCCGTGCAGATTGGCCCATAACGACATGAGCGGCGCTGCAATCAGCGGCGGCGCACGATCTTCCCGCCGGGCCCTCAGCATCAGCCATGTCCAGCATGCGAGCAGCGGCCATGTCAGCACGTGCGGGCGGGCGAGCAGCATCGGGATGAGGATGAAATCCATCGCGATGACGGGAATAAGTGCTAGCCGGATCCAACGGCTCGCATTCAGGAAGATCACGGCGTGGAGAGCGATCAGCGCAGCCGTCACCAACGCCGCGACCCCGCTATAGGCTGCCAGCCGGTAGGCGGACGCGTAGATGACTTCAGCCAGCCACTCGATCGGCACCCATGGCTTCCCCGCCCAGGTGAACGAGAAAGGATCGGTGGTGGGGATCGCCCGATGATCCAGAATCCATTGGCCGGTTGCGATGTGCCAGCTCACATCGCCATCGTTGAAGATCATCTGCGAGCTGCCGAGCACCGCCGGGATCACCAGCACCGCGAGGAACAGCGTGATGATGCTTGCGGATCGCGAAGCGGTCGGCTCGGCCATCAATCCTCCTCGATGCGACTGGTGGTCTTGGTCTCGCGCATGCGGACGTAGGCAATCAGCGAACAGGCGGCGAGCGCCGAAATGTAGATGTAGAACCACCGCTCGTGGCCGATGTTCTTCAGCCACAGCGCGACATATTCCGCGGTTCCGCCGAACAAGGCGTTGGCAATGGCATAAGGCAGCGCAACGCCTAAAGCGCGGATGTCGGCGGGGAACATCTCTGCCTTGATGATCGCGTTGATCGACGTGTAGCCGGTCACCATCACCAGCGTCGCCATGACGAGCGCAAACGCGGTCGGAACGTCGTGCGTACCCTCCAGCGCAACGAAGACCGGATAGGTAAAAAGGGTCGCCGAAATGCCGAAGAAGATCATCATCGGGCGCCGCCCGACATGGTCCGAGATGCGGCCGGCGATCGGTTGGATCAGGAGCATGACGGCAAGAGCGATCGTCATGATCCGCGACGCGGTCGCCCGGTCGAAGCCGCTCGTATTGGCCAGGAACTTCTGGAGGTAGATCGTGTAAGCGTAGAAGGCCGCCGTGCCTCCCGCCGTAAGCGCCATGACCAGCAGGGATTCGCGCGGGTGATCGCGGAACAATGTGCCGAGGGTGGATCGGCGCCGGTCCACCTTCGCCGCGACATTTTCGTAGCTCAGAGTCTCGTCGAGACCGCGGCGGATGAAGTAGACGATGATCGCAAGCAGCGCGCCCGCCGCGAACCCGATGCGCCAGCCCCACGCCTGCATCGCCGCTTCACCAATCGCCACCTGCAGTACGACCAGCAGTGCCAGCGCCGTCAGCTGACCGCCGATGATCGTCACATATTGGAAGCTCGACCAGAAGCCGCGGCGCTCCCGGTCCGCCATTTCCGACAAATAGGTTGCGCTCGATCCATATTCGCCACCGAGGCTCAGCCCCTGGATGATGCGAGCGACGACGAGGATCGCAGGCGAGATCACCCCGGCGCTCGCATAAGTCGGAGCGACTGCGATCAACAGCGAGCCCATGCACATCAGGGTCACCGACAACATGAGACCGGCTTTCCGCCCCCGGTGATCCGCGTAGATCCCCATCGCCCAGGCCCCGATCGGCCGCATGACGAACCCGACCGCAAAGATTGCTGCGGTGTTCAGCAATTGCGCGGTGGCGTCGCCCTTCGGGAAAAAGATCGGTGCGAAGTAAAGCGCGAAGGCCGAATAGACGTACCAGTCGAACCACTCGACGAGGTTGCCCGCCGAGCCGCCAATGATGTTCCTGAAGCGGCGGCTCGACGAGCGAGCTGCGGCGTCAGCCACCGGTACGAGCGCGCTCCGCCGCCCGGCTGCCGTAAATTGCGTAGAGCACCAGCCCGATCACCTGCGCGCTGATGAAGAAGATCTGGGTTCGGTTGGGCAGGCTGATGAACAGGTAAAGGCAGCCGAGGATCCCGACCAGGCCGACCACCCAGGGAAGCGGCGCCTTGAACTTGCGCTCGGTGTCCGGCTCGCGGCGGCGAAGCACCAGCATGGCGGAACAGACGGCAATGAAGGCTGCGAGCGTGCCCGCGTTCGCCAGCGCCGCGATGCTCGCGAGCGGGATCAGCCCGGCGAAAACGGACGTCACGACCGCCGTGAAGACGGTGATGCGAACGGGCGTGCCGCGCTTCGATACGCGCGCGAGGCTGCTCGGAAGCAGGCCGTCGCGCGCCACCACGAAGAAGATGCGGCTCTGCCCATAGAAGAAGGCCAGGATGACCGTCGGCAAGGCGATCACCGCCGAAGCGCCAAGCACTCGCGCCGCCCACGGCTGGCCGATCTCACGGAGTATCAGTGCGAGCGGCTCGGGGCTGTCGGCAAAGCCCGTGTAAACGACGGCGCCGATCGAGACGGCAGCGATCGCCATGTAAATGGCGACACACAGTGCCATCGACCCCACGATCCCGATGGCCAGGTCGCGGCTCGGATCCTTGGCTTCCTCCGCCGCCGTCGCGATCGCGTCGAACCCGTAAAAGGCAAAGAAGATGATCGCCGCGGCCGCCATCACGCCGACCTCGCTCCCCGACGCGCCGGTCTTGGGGAAGCCGAACGGCATGAACGGATGGAAATGCTCTGGATTGAAGACAGGAAGCGCAACCGCAATGAACAAGGCGAGCGCTGCCAGCTTGATGACGACCAGGATGGCGTTCAACGTCGCGCTCTCGCGCGTTCCCGCCATCAGCAGCCCGGCGACGACCCAGATGATGAAAATGGCGGGCAGGTTCAGGATACCGCCCAATTCGGGCCCCTGGATCAAGGCGTCGGGCAAGCGCATGCCGATCGATTTGAGGAAGCCCGCGGCATAGCCGGACCAGCCGACGGCGACCGCACTAACCACCAATGTATATTCGAGGATCAAGGCGACGCCGATCATCCAGGCGATGAGTTCGCCGAAGACCGCATAGGAATAAGTGTAGGCCGACCCCGATGCCGGGATCATGGTCGCGACCTCGGCATAAGCCAGCGCGGCGCAGGCGCAGATGACGCCGGCGATTGCGAATGAGAGGATGACCGCGGGCCCCGCTTTGCCGGCGCCGACGCCGATGAGGGTCAGGATGCCGGTGCCGACGATTGCGCCGACCCC
>Ga0070671_100001899_pt1 | contig 15987 bp, 13 predicted proteins | sample KBSS73metaG_FD_65341 | JGI IMG/M metagenome (GOLD analysis project Ga0070671, IMG submission 65341) | Switchgrass rhizosphere microbial communities from Kellogg Biological Station, Michigan, USA - KBS S7-3 metaG | ecosystem: Host-associated > Plants > Roots > Rhizosphere > Soil ...
GAAGGTGGCGTTGTTGACGATCTCATCGTGCAGGCGCTGCCGATAGGCCGTCAGCGATACGCCGACCGTGCCCTTGCGATACCGTAGGCCCGCCTCGTAGCCGCGCGAGCTTTCGGGCTTGAGGGCCGGGTTGCCGACGAAATTGCCGGGAAAGAAGCCGTAGAGGTCGAAGAAGGTCGGTTGGGCAATACCCTCCGCGTAGGATCCGGCGATCGAAAAGCCGCCGCCGGCCTGTGCGAGCAGCGATGCGCGAACGCTCGTCGCGTCCTTGAAGCGATTGAAGGAGTCGTGACGCACAGCGACATCGCCGGAGATTGCCTTGCCTTCGGCGCGCCATTCCGCAGTGAGCGACTCGTGACGGCGTGAGCGGTCCTGGTTGGTGAATCCGCCGAACGCAGTATCCCGCGCATGAAATGTTTCACGCTCGGCGTCGGCAGCGAGGATGAAGCGATGGTCGATCGATCCGGTGACGAGACGCCGCTCGAGCTGTGCTGACAGGTTTCGGCGCGTGCCGCGCGTGTGATTTTGCGCGACATCCGCAAGGAAATTCTCGTTCGAAGAGCCGAGCAACGAAGCCGCCACTTGCGCGCGCCACGGCGACTGGTCGCTGCCCAATGCCACCCATGCCCGTCCGGCATTCAGGCGATTGCGGCTCTCGTCGAGAGTGTCGGCATGCGCCCCCGTGAAGAAGTCGAACCCGTCGAACTCAGTGGTGCCCGTAAGAGCAAGCGCGGAGGCCCCGATCTCCACGCCTGAATGCGGACGCCAGGTCGCACGAAGCCGGCCTGAGAGGTTGCGATACCCGTCTCTGTCGCCGGGGCCGGCGACGCTGTTGATTCCGGTCGCGCGCTGATAGCCGACTGCGCCGGACAGACTGGCTCGGTCGCTTGCCACCGACGCCGATCCATTGGCTCGTGTGAAGCCGAACGATCCGGCCTCGGCTTTTGCCGCATAGCCTGGCGCATCATCGAGGCCGTTGACGGCGATCACTCCACCAATCGCTTCCGAACCCCACAAGGCTGATTGCGGCCCGCGGACAATCTCGATGCGCGAGGCGAGGTCGGCATTCAGGATCTCGTAGCGGGGCGTATCTCCGGAGGCGGGATCGTCGATCTTGATGCCGTCGACGAACAGCAACGTGTGATTGGCTTCGGCGCCGCGAATGCGGATCTCGGTCAGCGACCCGGCTGGGCCGGAGGTCGAAACCGCCGCGGAAGGCGTAAGCCTGATCAGGGCACTGAGCAGCGGTTCATCCAGGCGTTCGATGCGTTGCTGGTCGATGATCGTGACGCTCGCGGGACTTCGGGTTTCGGTGTCCGGCGCGCGGGACGCGGTGATGACGATCTGGTCTGTAGGTATTGGCAAAGCGGGCATGGTGATCCTCCGTTGACGAACTTGTCGTCACGGAGGGAGCGCCGCCCCATCGAGGGCAGCGATACCCACGCCCCGCGGCTGGACCCGGCCGAGGAAACGGACGACGGACCATGGCAGGTTCCTGACTTGGCCGAGCATACTCGACCTTTACAGTTGCGGGCACAGCGCCGGATTCTCGCCGGCTTCCCTTTGAACCGCCCCCGCCGGAGCGAACTCCGTGGGCGGCACCTTGGTCGGCGCCGCTGCTACGCGTGGCGCAGACGGGCTGTCAAATCGGCGATGGCGTTGTTAATGGACGTCGCATGACTGCCAACAACAGCCGCCTTTTCGCGATCCTGTCGGGGATCCTCGTTGCAGCCGCATTACGGTTGGTGCCGCATCCGCCCAACTTCACGCCGATCGGCGCAATGGCGCTGTTCAGCGGCGCCTACCTGGGCAGGCGACTGCTGGCATTCGCAGCGCCTCTCGGGGCGTTGTTGCTCAGTGACCTAGTGCTCGGTTTCTATCACGGTCAGGCGACGGTCTATTTCAGCGTGGCTTTGATCGTCATGATCGGCATGGTCGCATTGACCCGCGCTTCGCCGCTGCGCGTCGGGGCAGCGGCAATCGCAAGCTCGGTCCTTTTCTTCGTTGTCACGAATTTCGGCATGTGGCTGTTCAGCGGCTTCTATCCGCGCACGCTGCTAGGGCTTGAAACCTGCTATATTGCCGCGATCCCGTTCTTCCAGAACACGCTGGCGGGCGACCTCTTCTACGCGACCATGCTGTTCGGCGGCTTCCGTATTGCCGAGCTGCTCATGCCGCGGATCGGCGCGGGGCAAGCGCAGGCCGCCTGACCCGACGCTCGGTTGCAACTTTGACTCTCTCATTGTAGGGGCGCCGCTCAACTTGCTGCTGCTGGTCGGAAACCAGCGGCTAACCCAAGGAAATATCAGATGAAGTCCGGTACTCACCCCGACTACCACATGATCAACGTCGAAATGACCGACGGCACCAAGTTCCAGACTCGCTCGACCTGGGGCAAGGAAGGCGACACGATCCACCTCGACATCGATCCGAAGGTCCACCCGGCCTGGACCGGCGGCACCCGCCAGGTTTCGGAAGGCGGCCAGGTCGCGCGCTTCAACAAGCGCTTCGGCGGCCTCTCGCTCGCCAAGAAATAATACGCTTTGATCCGCGAGATTCCGCGGATCGAGACGCACCGGCTCGTCCTGCGCCCGTGGCGCAAGGACGACTTCCGGCCGTATCACGAAATCGTTAGGCATCCGGACGTCCACAAGCACTTCGGACCGGAGCCGATGAGCGCCGAGGATTGCTGGCGAAGGATGATGGCATCCGTTGGCGGATGGCAACTCAACGGCTTTGGAACCTGGGCGGTCGATCGCACGCCGGACGGCAAGCTCGTCGGCAACGTCGGCTTCTTCACCGCCTGGCGGGACCTTGAGCCTGAGTTCGGGGATCAGCCCGAGATGGGCTGGATGTTCGCCGCCGAGACCCACGGGCAGGGGATCGCCGGCGAAGCCTGCCGGGCGGCACTGACGTGGGCCGAAGCCAACCTGCAGCCTTCTCCCATTTGGGCGATTATTGCCCCGGCCAACGAGCCGTCACTGAAGTTGGCAGGCAAGCTCGGCTTCGAGCAGATCGGCGAGACGACCTATCGCGGCGATCCGACGCTTGTGTTGCGCCGCCCGGCTTGGAGCTGAAGCTAAAAAGCGCTCAGTCCCGTGATCGCGCGGCCCATGATCAGCGCGTGCACGTCGTGCGTTCCCTCATAGGTGTTCACGGTTTCGAGGTTCGCCGCGTGGCGCATCACGTGGAACTCGGCCGAAATGCCGTTGCCGCCATGCATGTCGCGCGCGATCCGCGCGATTTCGAGCGCCTTGCCGCAATTGTTGCGCTTCACAAGGCTGATCGTCTCCGGGATCAGCTCGCCGGCTTCGAGCCTGCGACCGACACGCAGTGACGCCTGGAGGCCGAGCGTGATCTCGGTCACCATATTGGCGAGCTTGAGCTGGACCAGCTGGTTGGAGGCGAGGGGACGACCAAACTGCTTGCGGTCGAGCGTATACTGCCGGGCGGCGGCGTAGCAGGCCTCAGCCGCGCCCATTGAGCCCCAGCTGATCCCGTACCGTGCGCGGTTGAGGCAGCCGAACGGACCTTTCAGTCCCTCGACGTTGGGCAGCAGTGCGTCTTCACCAACCTCGACCTGGTCCATGACGATTTCGCCAGTGATAGAAGCGCGGAGCGACAGCTTCTCCTTGATCTTGGGCGCACTCAGCCCCTTGGCGCCCTTTTCGAGCACAAAGCCGCGGATCTTACCGTCATGCGCGTCCGATTTCGCCCACACGACGAACACGTCGGCGATGGGTGAGTTGGTAATCCACATCTTGGTGCCGGAGATGACGTAGCCACCCTGCACCTTCTGGGCGCGTGTGCGCATGCCACCCGGATCCGATCCGGCGTCGGGCTCGGTAAGGCCGAAGCAACCGACCCACTCACCGGTGGCGAGCTTGGGCAGGTATCTCTGCCGCTGCTCCTCGGATCCGTAGGCGTAAATCGGGTACATCACGAGGCTGGACTGGACCGACATTGCCGAGCGGTAGCCGCTGTCGACGCGCTCGACCGCGCGCGCGATCAAGCCGTAGCTGACATACCCGAGGCCGGCGCCGCCATATTCAGGCGGAATGGTCGCGCCGAGCAGCCCGAGCTCACCGAACTCGCTCATGATCTCGCGGTCGAAGCGCTCATCTAGGTAAGCGCTGGTGACCCGCGGCTGCAGCTTTTCCTGCGCATAGCCCTCGGCCGTGTCGCGGACGAGCCGCTCCTCGTCGGTCAGCTGGTGGTTGAGGTCGAACGGGTCGGCCCAGTCGAACGGTAGGATTTGCGGCTCAGCCAAGTCGAAGCAGCCCCCGATGAGGAAAATCGGGGGCTGCTCTAGCTGGCACGGGGAGACCGCACCAGCCCTTGGGGCTCGTTAGAAGGTGCCCTTCACGCGGAACGAAAAGATCGGGCCGATCAGCTGATCGGCCGTCTGGTAGAAAGCGACCGGGCTGGTGTTCCGCCAATCCTCATAAACCGTGCGCGTGCGGCGATGGCGGGCGTTGAAGATGTTGCCGACAACCGCCTGCACGGTCATGCCGAAGACGTTCTTGTGCTCGACATAGAAGTCGACGAACCAGGGGCCTTCAACGGTCCTGCTGTATTGCGTGAGGAACCAGTTGCCGGAATAGGTGCCGTAATTCCCCTCAACGCCCCAGGCGTACGGACTGTGGGGAATATCGTGCCTCAGGCTGAGGTTGATCCAGCTGGTCTGCACACCGCTGATCTGGCGGAATTCGCCGGTCAGGGGATCTTTGACCCGGGTCTTCTCAAAGCCGACATTGACGTCGATCTTGGCGCCATGCCAGCCCATCGGGTCGAAGTTGATCGTGCTGGTGCTCTCGAGTCCCCAGCGGGTTGCATGGGGGAGGTTGCCGATCCCCTCGCCATGGTTCGCAAGCGGGATGATGTCGATGATGTCGCTGACGATATAATAGTGGCCATTGAGGAGGGTCTTGCCCCACGGCCCGAGCTCATGGCTGACCTCGGTCTCGAATTCCCAGCTTTGCGGGGGCACGAGATCCGGGTTGCCGGAATTTGCGCGGTCGTCGGATAGCTTCGGCTGGGCGAGGAAGTCGTAGAAGCTGATCTGACCGACCTTGCGCCGTGCCTTGAGGCTGACGTCCCAATCCTTTGCGGGCCTCCACCCGACGATGACGCTGCCCTTGGGCCGGAGGAACCGCCGCGCCGGCTGGTCGTCGTCGACCCGGTCGAGCCAGGAGATTTCGCCGCCGGCCGCGGCCTGCAAGTCGATGTTGGAAGCGAGCGGCCGGCTGAAAGTCACGATCGATTCGTACCTGACCTCGGTCACGCTGCCGGTGCCTTCAGGGAAGTCGATCGGCTCGAAATTGCCGTTGGGCTGGAGGATTGAGAGACCACCCAGCTGGTTAAGCGAATTGTACGCGCGCTCGAATGTGACCTGCCAATCGTTCTTCCCCGTTTTCCACCCATATTCCCCGCGTCCGATGGTTTCGCCGATATGCGAGTTGCGGGTGAAGAGGATGCCGGTGGACGGGGAGCCGTCGATAAAGCTGTCGATCTGCTTCTCGATCAGCGGCTCATGGTCGAGGTGGCGAACTCCGATCAGCTTGAGCCGTCCAGGACCCAGCTTGAAATCATAGTCCGCGTTGATGTCGTAATAGAAGCCGTCGAGCTTCACGATGTCGCTGCGGTGCGAGGGCGAACCGACGACCGGAAAGCGATCTTCGAACAGGTGCTGCGGCGCCCAGTAAGGCGTGTATCCGAGCTTGAGATTGCCGATCGATCCGTGGGCGCCCTTGTAATGAAACTTCGTCTGGAAGGTCACCAGGTTCGATTCATTGTGGATCGTCTGGTAGCGCCGCTCCGTCAGGCTGTGGGCGGGATCGAAGATGTTCACCCAGCCGCCGAGCGCGCCCCGTCCGGTGTCGTCCTTGACCGAGAAAGTGTAGTCGACCGGGCCCTTGCTGTCGGTCCAGCTTATGTTGCCACGATAGAAGTCCGGTTTAGCGAAGTGAGCCCGGAAACCCGGACGCCACTCGAACTGGCCACCGCCCTTCTTCTCCGCCTTCAGCACGACGTTGGCGACCTGGCCGGCGAGGCCGGCGATGCCGAGGCTCGACGCATCGACGATCTCGATCCGGTCGACGCTCGACGCCGCTGTCCGCTGAAGTTCGTCGACGGCACCGCCCGATTTGTTGGCAATACGCTCGCCGTTGATCAGCACGTTTTCCGACGCCTGCCCGAGCCCACGATCCGAGGACGCTGACTTGATGGTGAAACCGGGAACCTGGACAAGCATGTCATAAGCGGTGCGCGGCGCGAAACGGGCGAAGTCCGCAGGGACATAGACCTTCTTGCTGCCCGCAATCTTCTCGCTCGGCGGCGGGGCCACCGCCGGCTCCGTCGTCGGCTTGGTGGTCGCCGGCTGAGTTGGAGCAGGCGTCGGAGCCGGGACTGGCTGCGCAAACGCCGGGTAGGCGGGGATCAGTGCAACGCCGGCAAGGAACAAATTGCGGCGATGGTTACGCGTAAACATGAGATATTCCCCTGTTGCCGTCTTGCGACGGCCTGACTTGGTGTGTTGGTAGCCTATTACGGTCTGCGGTCCGCCGTTTTTCGACCGGAGGCTGAGCCTCGCTCGACCAACGGCGGCTTCTTTCAATCGTCGAGGCCGATCTTCAGTTTGACGAGCTGATCGGCCGTTCGCGGATGAAGGCCATGCGCCTCAAGCGAGCGGACGAACTCCGGCGTCACATTCAGCGCCCTGAGCTGAACCAACTCGTCGACATCCAGGTTTTTGAAACCTGCCTGCGCAAATCCTCTGATGAAGTCCGGGCTAATCTTGAGCGCCGCGAACTGGACCAACTGGTCGGCGGTCAGGTTGGAATATCCGGCTGCGGACAGGCTCGAGATGAACTGCGGCGTGATATCCAGCGCCTTGAACTGAACGATCTCATCGGCGTCCATGCGTGTGTAGCCCGCACGCTTCAGCCCTTCGATATAATCGGGCGTGACCTGGAGTGCGGCGAACTGCGTCAGACCATCCAGGTCCTTGGGGCGAAACCCGCGCGAAGCGAGCGCCGTGATATAGTCGCCCGTAACGTCGAGCGCGGAGAGCGCCGTCAGATCATCGATCGTCGGACGGGGATAGTGATTGCTTGCAAGCGCCTCGACCAGTGCGCGGCTGGCCTTGGTCATGGTCAGGCCGAACGCTTCCTCGCGATTGGGGCGGGCAATCCCGTGGGCCGCCAGATAATTGGCAAAGGCCGGATCGGCAGTGAACTGACACGTACCCTGCGCTAGGCTGTTGTTGCTAGTGCCGGTGCAATCGACACGGCCGGCTTCACGCACGACCGCAAAGGAAACCGGGTTACGTCCGCTCGCAGCGAAGGCGCGAGTGTCGAGCCCCGTGAGATCCTTCGGGGAGTAGGACGAACCGGACATGTTGTGGTGTCCGTTGCTACGGTCCCACAGCGCGAGCTGAAGCTCGCCACCGTGGAGCGCCGGCTTCAACTCGAAACTGATGGATTCCGGATTGGTGCGGGCGATGCAGGCGCTCGAAACCGCGATTGCCGCGAACAGCGCGGCGGCGAGGAAGGCGAGTGGGCGGTTCATCGTTCTTCTCCCTTTCATTCGTGCGTCCGGGGCGATTTGCCTGAAATCCGGATAAGGCTTGGGCGTCCGCCTCTGGCGAGGCGTTGAAAAATCAGTGGAAAGTCAGAGTCTTAAGTTTGGTCGGGCAGTTAATGGCTGTTGTCGTGGGTCCGTATGCGGATGCGCGGCGCAGCAGGAGGCGGGGTCGGTGGCGTCGGCGGAGTGCGCAGGTCGTCGAAATCGATGCCGATCGCCCGCATCTGTACCAGCTTGTCGACCGTGAACGGACCGTAGCCCGAGCGGCGGAGATCGCGAATATAATCGGGCGTAACGTCAACCGCTTTCAGCTGGCTATACTGGTTGAGCGTCAGGTTCGGGTAGCCGACCGAGGCAAGCCCGCGGATATATTCGGCATCCAGGTCCAGCGCCGCTGCCTGCACCAGGCTATCCTTGTCGAGGCGTGCGAAACCGGCCCGGGCGAGCTCGCGAATATACTCGGAGCTGACGCCGACAGCCTTGAGCTCGATAAAATCGTCGGCGGTCAGGTTGCGAAGCTGCGGAGCCACGGCCCGGATTTCGGCCACATAATCGGCGTCCACTCCGACCGCCTTCATCTGGATCGCCTTGTCGATCAGCTTGTCCTGCTTGTCCTTGTCGCGAACTCGGCCGACCCCAGCGACCTCGCTTGCATCGGCGAAGGTCAGGATCGAACCGGTCTGGGATTTCATGACGACCCGGCGGCGGCCGCTGGCATCCGGCGGATAGATCGTCGTCGTTGCGCCGTTGGCCGCGCGAGCAACCGTGATTCCATTGGTGTTGGTGACGGTGGCGCCGCTTGGGGACGAGGCCTGGAAGTCGGTCGAGCCGGTGACCGCCGGTCCGATTGCGGCAACGGCCGACTGGACCGATGTCTGCACGCCCTTGCCGATGATGCTCGGCAGGTCGGTTGGCGCGGTTTCGGGGTAGTAAGGAGCGATGACTGCGGCCTGCTTGCCCGGGGCCGCAGCGGCGATCGCCTTCTTGGCTTCGGACGTGCCGCGCGGGACCAAGGTCAGGGCGGCGAGCGGAGCGGCGATGACAACGGCGCCGACGAACACGCCCGCAGCGAACGGGCCGGCGACCGGGCCGCGGACGATCTTGCCGTCGAGCACCCGTGCAACTCGGCGGGCCAGCGAGTTCTTTGACGGGGCGACGCCATGCGCGCCGAGCAGCAGGCCGGGGCACTCGTGGCGGGCGACGCCAACCAGCAGCTCGGCATAATCGGTGTCCGAGATGTCGGCCGCGAGTACTGCATCATCGGCGGCTTCCTCACGCAGCTGGTGCGCCTCACGGGCGAGTAGCCAGACCAGCGGGTTGAACCAGAACAGCGCCGTCGCCACACGAGCGAGCAGGAGCTTGATCCAATCCATGCGGGCAACGTGGGCAAGCTCGTGGGCGATGATCGCTTCGGCCTCGCCCTGGGCCTCGACGGCGCGAGTGTTGAGCACGATTACCGGGCGCATAAGTCCCCAGCTGATGGGCGAGGCGAGCTCGTCGCTGGTGAGAAGCGCGGTCCCGTGCTTGAAGCCCATGCGGCGCTGGGCGCGGGCGAGTGCGCTTAGCCAGTGCCCGTCGACGAGGACGTCGGCGCGAGCGCGCAAAGTCACCAAACGGGCGAGAGCCAGGAAGGTGATTAACAACAGGATCGCGGCTGGAACGGCGTAGAGCACCATGGTGGTCGCGGTTACGCTGAGCGGCGAGGGCTTGGCAGCTGCCGGCTGGGTCGGCGTCGTCTTCGGGGAAACGGTCGACAGCGCAAGCTCCTGGACATTGAGCTTGCCTGCATTCGCGACCGGTAGCGGTGCCGGCGCGGTCTCAGCCGGCGCTTCTGCGACCGTCGCCTTGCCGAGCAGGGCAGGGCCTTCGACGTTCCAATTCGGCAATGCGAGCGGTGCCACCGCCATCAAGACCAGCGCGAACAGGCCCGCGTGAGCGATCCACGACCGCTCGGCGGCCGAGCGACGCTTCATGAGCTCGAGCAGGCCCAGGGTCAGTGCGGTGATGAGCAGCGACTTGAATGCAATGCCGAGAAGGACGGTCATCAGTTGGCCCCTTTAGCCTTACGCGCACGCGCGATCATTTGCTCAAGCTCGTCGAGCTCATTTTCCTTCAGCTTCTCGGACATGCCGAGCAGGGCGCTTGCAGCGCTGGCCGGCGAGCCATTGAAGAAAGTCTTCACGATATCGCTGAGCGCCGACTTCTTGGCGGCAGTTTCTGACACCACCGGGCTGTAAAGGTAGCCGCGGTCCGAATCGGCACGCTGGACGTAGCCCTTGTCTTCGAGCCGCTTGAGCATTGCGCGAACAGCAGAACCGCTCAGTTGGACCGGCAGCGCCTCGCAAATTTCGGAGACGGGCAGGGCCCCGCGCTCGTAGAGAATGTCGACGATCTGGCGTTCACGTGGAGGAAGCTTGCTGAGCATATTCTATCCTGATTCGGCGGCAGAATCACCGCGCTACATTTGTAGAATGCTACATTTGTAGCGTGAACGCAACCTGAATTATTTTCTGACTTCGGTCGCATCTTCGTGGGTATGCGCGAACCAGCGAATCCTGAGCAGCAATCGGTACTCGGCGGTTTTCAGGAACCAATACGCCGAGAAGGACCAGATCGCGACGGATTCAATCCAGAACATGTAGTGTTCGAACTTTCCCCAGGGTGTGAATTGAAGCGCGACAATGCTCAGCGGGAGCGCGATCATGGCGACTCCGGCGGCCGTATATCCGGTCTTGAAAAGGCGCCTGGCCCGCTCGTGCGGAATCCGATCGATCCTGGCCTTGGAATATCGAATGGCGACAAGGCCGATCAATAGGAAGAAGATGATTGCGAAGCCTCGATGGAGCAGCTCCGACGTGGTCATTGGGATCAATGCAACGGCGATCACTGCAGCGCCGGCGAAGTTGAGGAGCCAATTCTCTATTCTCGACAGGCCGTGGAACAGGAAGAGAAAAACGCCGACCGCGCACAGCATGCCGACCATAATGTCACGGCTCGAACGAACATCGAGGGTATAATACGAGCTGATGGAATTGTGGGTCCAATAGCCGCCTCGCCACATCAACAGGAAGGGCAGAAGAGCGGCGATCAGGCCGATCCCGAGACACAAATAAAGATAGCTTCGTGCAGCCTGTCTCGCGAACACGTACTGGAAGTGACGCTTAACTTCTGGTTTGAGGTACCCACCGCTCGGGGGATCAGGCTTAAACGCCTCCTGAATACTCGCCATCGTTCGCCTCCAACACAGAGGACTGGAAAGATCCGGCAGTCGGAAACTTACGCGTCGCCCTGCATGGCGGCAAGCAAGACGTTGGGCTGGCGGAGAGGGTGGGATTCGAACCCACGGTGGGCGTGAACCCACGGCGGTTTTCAAGACCGCTGCCTTAAACCACTCGGCCACCTCTCCTTAAGCCGCGCCCGCATAGCTTCCGCGAGACAGACTGTGCAAGGCGCGCGCCGAACCATGCTGGCCCTAACGGGGCAATGCGCCTTAGCCTCAGCGCTGGTGAGGAGAGTCCGTGCGGATCAAAGGCTGGGCGATAATTGTGCTGGCGATGGCGTCGACGAGCTCGGCGGCACAGTCGATGGATCCGTGGTACGGCTACAAGCTGCGGCTTGCAGCGCTGGCCCGTCAGCAGGGCGTCAGCGAAGCGACGATCCAGAACAATGTCCTGGACCTGACGCAAAACCAGCGCGTCATCGAGCTCGAGCGGACCGAGCCGGTCGCACGCACCAGCGGTGGCGTGGTTGGCGCGCTGTCCCCCTATTTGCGCTCTCATGTCACCGGCTCACTGATCCGGCGCGGGCAGGCCAACTATTCCGATCATTATTCTGGACTGAGAGCGCTCAACAGCCGATTCGGGGTAGATCCCGCGGTGCTGATGGCGATCTGGGGCCTCGAGACCAGCTATGGCACCGTCACCGGCAGCACCGACCTGCTCCAGGCGCTTGCCAGCCTTGGCTATTACGGTCGCCGCCGCGACCTCTTCGAAACCGAGTTCGTCTCGACCCTGAAGTTGATGGACCAGGGCGTGCCGCGCTGGCGCCTCAAGGGCAGCTGGGCCGGGGCAACCGGCTATCCGCAATTCATGCCGTCGGTCGTCCTTCGCCTTCGCGCCGACGGGGACGGTGATGGCTTCGCCGACATCTGGAGCAACGAGATGGACGGCCTGGCATCGATCGCCACCTATCTTCGCGACGCGGGATGGAAACCGAACGTCGCCTGGGGAATCAAGGTGCGGACGCCCGACAACCTTAACCGCGCGGCGATTGTCAGCCGGACGACGGCACCGCGATGCCCGCAGGTCTATCGGCGACACAGCCGATGGCTGACCATGCGCGAATGGCGGGCGCTTGGCGTGACGCCCGTTGGCCGCTCCTTGCCCGAAAATGAGATGGCGACTTTGATCGAACCCGACGGGCCGGACGCCACCGCTTATCTGGCGACATCCAACTATCGGGCCATCCTCGATTACAATTGCTCGAATTTCTACGCGATTTCGGTTGGAGTTCTGGCGGACGCGATTGCGGGGCGATAGACAGTCTTCCTCACCTTGAATCGGGGAAGCTCACCAACTCCATGTCGCGCATCATCTTTATCGCCACCGCCGCCTCCTTGCTCGTCGCCGGTGCCGCTCCCGCTGCGGCACCGCAGTTCGATACCCCGGCCAAGGTCGCCTATCTCATCGACCTCTCTTCCGGCGCCACTCTCTACGCCAAGAACGCGGACGTCCGGATGCCGCCGGCCTCGATGGCAAAGATGATGACAACCGACGTCGCGTTCGAGCTGATCGACCAAGGTAAGCTGCCGCTCAACAAGATGTGCACCGTGCGCCCGGAAACCTGGCAGAAGTGGCACGGCCCCGCTGCCGGCTCGACCATGTTCCTCAGCGTCAACGAGCAGGTCAGCGTTGAAAACTTGCTCAAGGGCATCGTCACGCTCTCCGGGAATGACGCGTCGGTCGTGCTCGCGGAGTGCATCGCGGGCACGGAGCAAGCCTTCACCGACCAGATGAACGCGCTGGGCAAGCGCATCGGCCTCACCAATAGCCACTTCGGAACCGCCAACGGCTGGCCCGACAACGGCGTCACTTACGTCAGCGCGCGCGATCTCGCGACGCTCGCGCGCTGGGAGATTGAGCACCACCACAAGCTCTACAAGCAGTTCTATTCGTTGCCGAGCTTCACCTGGGGCAAAACGATGGGCGCCGGGCAGGATATCACCCAGCAAAACCGCAACCCGATCTTAGGCAAGGTGCCGGGTGCGGACGGCCTCAAGACCGGTCATACCGACGAGGCCGGATACGGATTCACCGGTTCGGCCGACCAGAACGGCCGCCGGCTGATTGAGGTACTCGCCGGGCTTCCAAGTTGGAACGCGCGGGTCCAGGAATCGACGCGGTTGATCAACTGGGGCTTCGGGGCGTGGACTGCAAAGCCGCTGTTTGCAGCCGGCGCGAAAGTCGGCACCGCGAAAGTGCAGCTCGGTAGCTCGAGCGAAGTGACATTGGTCGCCCCGCGCAACCTTGCCGTCACGCTTCCGGCAGGACTCTCCAGCGGCAATATCCAGACGAAGATCCGCTACGATGGCCCACTGGTCGCGCCCATCGCCAAGGGCCAGGAAGTAGCGCAACTGGTGATAACAACCGGTGACACGCCGCCACAGATCGTGCCTCTGGTCGCCGGAGAAGATCTCGGAAAGGCCGGCTTCTTCGGCCGGATCTGGCTCGGTCTCAAGTCGCTGTTCGGGATGGCGTGACCGCCCGCGGAAAGTTCATCAGCCTTGAAGGCGGGGAGGGGGTCGGCAAGTCGACGCAGGTGAAGGCGTTGGCCGCCGCCCTGCGCGAGCGCGGTCTTGATGTCCTGATCACTCGCGAACCGGGCGGCAGCGAAGGCGCCGAGAAGATCCGCGAATTGCTTCTGAGCGGTAGCGAGGAGCGTTGGGGATCACAGGCGGAAGCGTTGCTGTTCGCAGCGGCGCGCGCCGATCATGTCGCGAAGACGATCAGGCCGGCACTCGACAAAGGCCAGTGGGTGCTCGCGGACCGCTTCATTGACAGCAGCCTTGCCTATCAGGGCGGAGCCGGAGGTCTCGGCATCGAGGCGGTGAGGTCGATCAATGCCTTCGGGATCGGCGAGGATTTCCCCGATCGGACCTTGGTGCTGGCGCTGCAGGAAGGTACGGAGCGCGCCCGGGCTCGCGACGCGGCGGGCAGCGACCGGATAGGCGGCCGCCCGGACGATTATCACCGCAAGGTCGAGGCCGCCTTCCACATCATCGCCGCCGAAGAGGCCGGCCGGGTCAAGCTGGTCGACGCGTCGGGCTCAACTGGGGAGGTGACTAAGCGGCTGCTCGCGGCCTTGCAGGATCTGTTGCCGTGATTGCCGGGCAGGACCGTGCCATCGAGCAGTTCGCGGGCGCATGGGCGTCGCGCAAGCTGCATCACGCCTGGCTGCTGGCCGGGCCGAAAGGAGTAGGCAAGGCGACCTTCGCTCATGCCGCGGCCCGACGCGTGCTTGCGGAAGCGGCCGGACCACCGTTCGACCTGCCGGGGATCGATACTAAGGACGAGCATCCGATCGTTAAGCTGGTCGAGGCCGGCAGCCATCCCGACATGCGTCGGCTCGAGCGCTTGACCGACGAGAAAACCGACAAGCTGAAGCGCAATATCAGCGTCGACCAAGTCCGGGCCCTGGCCGAGCTGTTCGCTCTCAGTCCGGCGATGTCGGATTGGCGCGTCGCCGTCATCGACACGGTCGATGAGCTCGAAACATCGGGCGCGAATGCGCTCCTGAAGATGCTCGAGGAGCCGCCACCGAACACCTTGTTCTTCCTGGTCAGTCACGCGCCGGGCCGTCTGCTGCCGACCATCCGCTCGCGCTGCCGAAGGCTCGAATTCGACAAGCTCGCCGATGACGCCATGGCGTCAATTCTTGCGCAGCACGCGCCGGCACTCAGCGACGCCGAGCGAAGGAAAATCATCGCCATGTCCTTCGGCTCGGCGGGGAGAGCGCTAGCCTTCGCCGAGCTTGGGCTCGCAAAACTCGAGGACGCGGCACTGGCCATCCTCCGCAATGGGGACCCGACCAACGCACGCCGGTCGGAGCTCGCGTCCGAACTCGGCAAGAAAGGCGCGGGCGAGCGCTATGCCGCTTTCCTCGAACTGGCGCCGGCGCTGATCGCGCGCGAGGCTCGGATGCTGGGCGGAGCCGCGCAGGAGCGCGCGCTTGATGCTTATTCCAAGGCGCGGGAGCTGGCTGCGGTCGCGCCACGCGTGTCGCTCGACCCGGCGGCGACGGTTTTCCAGCTAGGCGGCATCCTTGCCGAGGTTGCGCCAGAGCCTTCCTTGAAGCGCTAACACGCGGCGGCTAGGGCGGGCTCATGGCCGAGCCCTTCTACATTACCACGGCGATCAGTTACCCGAATGGCCCGCCGCACATCGGCCATGCGTATGAAGCCATAGCAGCCGATGCGATGGCGCGTTTCCAGCGCAGCCAGGGCCGTGATGTCAGGTTCCAGACCGGCACCGATGAGCATGGGCTGAAGATGGCGCAGGCAGCGCGGACCGAAGGCATGGAGCCGCGCGCGTTCGCGGACAAAATGTCGCGTCTTTTCCAAGATATGTGCGATATTCTTAACGTATCGTACAATCGTTTTATCCGCACCTCTCAACCCGACCATTATCGCGCCAGCCAGGCGATCTGGAAAGCGATGGAGGAGAGGGGGGACCTGTACCTCGATCGCTACGAGGGCTGGTACTCGGTCCGCGACGAGGCCTATTACGAGGAAGATGAGCTCAGCGCCGGCGACGACGGAGCCAGGCTTTCTCCCCAAGGCACGCCGGTCGAATGGACAGTCGAGGAGAGCTGGTTCTTCCGGCTGTCCAAGTACCAACAGCCATTGCTCGACCATTATTCGGCCAATCCCGACTTCATCAGGCCGGAAAGCCGCCGGAACGAGGTCGTCCGTTTCGTCGAGGGCGGGCTCAAGGACCTCAGCATCTCGCGCACTAGCTTCGACTGGGGCGTGCCGGTCCCCGGCACCGGCAATCACGTCATGTACGTCTGGCTAGATGCGCTGACCAACTACATCACCGGTCTCGGCTACCCGGATGAGACCGAGCTGTGGCAGCGCTACTGGCCCGCGAACGTGCACCTGATCGGCAAGGACGTCGTTCGATTCCACGCGGTGTATTGGCCGGCTTTTCTGATGAGCGCCGGGATCGCACTCCCGAAGCAGGTTTACGGTCACGGCTTCCTGCTCAGCCGCGGCGAGAAGATGTCGAAAAGCGTCGGCAACGTGGTCGACCCGATGGTCTTGGCGGACCGGTTCGGGGTCGATGCGCTGCGCTATTTCCTGCTACGCGAGGTCACGTTCGGGCAGGACGGAAGCTATAGCGCCGA
>Ga0070671_100001901_pt1 | contig 15977 bp, 13 predicted proteins | sample KBSS73metaG_FD_65341 | JGI IMG/M metagenome (GOLD analysis project Ga0070671, IMG submission 65341) | Switchgrass rhizosphere microbial communities from Kellogg Biological Station, Michigan, USA - KBS S7-3 metaG | ecosystem: Host-associated > Plants > Roots > Rhizosphere > Soil ...
CCTGCGCAAGCCGAAATGGAGAACAGCCTTTTTATCGGCTAGTGCGGATTTTAGGTGGAGATACTCTACACCTCGAACCACTCCAAAAAACACGGCAAAATCGTATGTCAAGCCCCCTAAAGCGGTCTGGCATTCTTCAACGTAAACAAGGCAAACCGTTTAGTTGTGAAAATAATCCGGCGGAAAAGCGCCGATTAATTACCCGCCGCTCGTTAAAATAGAACTAGAGATCTGGAATTTAACCAAATATCTCTGCTACACCCAAGCATCCCCTTTGCAATCAATATTTTGACGTATAACTCGCGCAGCACGAATACTTTGCATCGCGCAATCCGCATAAATTGCACAAAAATAAACCACTTATGTGCGATGAATATAGGAGGGGGAGGGCCTAAGGGTTGAGGCTCGGGCCTGAAAGCAAAAGAAAGGCCGCCATCGCTGGCGGCCCTCTGGTGTGTTTGGTTCTGAACTAGTCCCCCGAGACGGTCTCTTCGACCTTCGCGGGTGCGGGAGCAGCCTTGATCTCGCCGAGCGAGATGAAGCCAGGTACTTCCGCTTCCTTCAGGACTTCCTTGCGGTAGAGCTTCGCCATCTTGGCGTTCTCTGCGTCCTGCTTGATCTTCGCGTCGCGCGCCCGGATCTTCTCCTCGCGGGCGTTCTTGGCGATGCCGGACTTCTCGAAGGTATCGTTCGCGGCGGAGTCGACGTGAGCCTGGTTCAGCACCAGATCATACTTCTCCTGCTTCTCGATACCGACCTTCTTGCCGCCGGCGAAGATCTCATGACGACCATGCTCCTCATACCACTTGGTGAGAGTAGCGGTCATGTGCATCTTCTCGATGATGTTGCGCCAGCCCACGCCGGTGTTGTACGCGCAGAAGCTGATCTCGCCTTCCTGCGTGGCGTAGGGGATGATGCACTGCTCGGTGCGGCGGAAGTCGTAGTTGAAGAGGTCCTGGAACCACATGCCGGCGATGAAGAGGAAGTTCCAGCGATCGCCGCGGCGCTTCTCGATGTCCGCCATCGTGCGGTCAGCGGTCACCTTGCCGTAGTTGCGGCCGGTGGCGCCGAAGCACTTGTCGAACTTCTGCAGCAGATCAACGATCTTGAAGTGCGTAGGAGCGTTCGAGGGGTTGTAGTTGCGCAAGAGAGCGAGCGAGACGCCGACGATGGAGAGGAACTTGCCGCGGGCGGCGTCGTTGATGCGGGCGACGTCCTTGGCGAGCTGCACGGCGTCGAGGAACGCGGTGACGGGAACAGCTTCCTTGGTCTCCTTGTCGATCATCAGCGCCATGCCGATACCGCAGTTCGGATGGCATCCGCAGGAGAGCTGGCCCCAGTCGTGATCCGGTCCGTGGACGAGGTCGGCCCAGTCGGAGAAGGTGGACATGAAGGAGATGGGGAACCAGTCGCGGGTCGATTCGCCGAGCCCGGTCTGGTTGCGGATGTCGTGCGCGAGGTGCGACAGCGTGTAGCGCTGTGCGGCGCGGCGCTCGTCCGAAACCTCTTCGTCGCGGCCGGTGAAGGACACAGGCTGGAAGGAGAGGAAGTTGATCTTCTTCGGATTGTCGAGAGCGAATTCTATGATGCGGCCGACCTGCTCGTTGTTGATGCCGTTGACGATCGTCGTAACCGGGACGATGTCGACGCCGGCCTCATGCAGGTTGTGGATGGCCTGGAGCTTCACGTCGAACGCGTTGCCGACCTTGCGGTGCGAGTTGGCAGCGTTGCCGATACCGTCGAACTGGAGGTAGGCGTAGCGCAGACCGGCCTCAGCAGCGGCCTTGGCGAACTCCTTGGACTTCGCGAACTCGATGCCGTTGGTCGCGGCCTGCACGGAGTTGTAACCAACCTTGCGGGAGTAGGCGACGGCGTCGAGGAAGTAGGGGCTGAGCGTGGGCTCGCCACCGGAGAACTGAACGGACATCTGACGACGCGGCTTGATGGTGATCGCGTTGTCGAGCATGGTCTTGATCTCGTCCCACGTCAGCTCGTGGACGAAACCGACCTGGTTGGCGTCCATGAAGCAGGGGTCGCACATCATATTGCAGCGGTTGGTCAGGTCGATGGTCAGAACTGAACCGCGGCCGTGCGTCACGGTCGAGGTGCCGTGGTTGTGCAGCTTCTCGTCGTTGTGGGCGCGGATGTCACGGCCGGGGAAGACGTCTTCGAGGTGCTTCATCATCGGCGGGTCGATGGACATGACGTCCTCGAAGTGGCCGTGGATGGGGCAGTCCTTAACCATAAGGATCTGGCCGTCGCGCTCGATGATCTGGGCCTTGATCTCGCCGACCTTCTCATTCAGAAGGATCTCGTGGGGCAGCTTGCCGTCGACGATCTGCTGGCGGATCTCAGGAACGCACTTGGGGCAAAGGGAGTCGGTGGTGCGGGGCCAGCCTAGCGGGGGCTTCTCTTTCTGGTAGGACTTCAGAAGCGGCTTGTCGCTCCACTTGGGGGTGAAGCTCGGGTTGGGCGAGATCGAGTTGAGCTTATCGAATACTGCCCAGGCTGCCTTTGCTCCATACGTGAGAGCCTTTTCGGCTAACTTCGCGGACTTTGCCATATGCGTTTTTGTCTCCTGATGGTTTCCGTCTTAGGAATCTCTTCTAAGCCTGAACGTAATTCTTTCGATCGTACCGGGCCGCGGGTGCCGCCGGAAGTAGACACCCTGATTCAGCCCCACGGCTCCGCATTGGATAAGTAAATGCAGGGCAATGGGTTTTGTCATTGTTAAGACTACGCAGAAGGGGGGCCGAACCGAAGTCCACGCAAGCGAACGGCGATATTTTGCATTGAACGGCGACAGATGACGGCTAAGTGGAAGGGTGGAAAAGATACAAAAGAACCGTGGGGTCCGACGAACCTACGGCAGACCGCCCTGGGTGACGGCGATGTTATTCACAAACTGCTGAACGAAGATGATGCGGACATGAACGTGTTTTGCTACGTCGGGCAAAAACTCATTAATTATGTTGTTGACCGGGTCCAGGGCAAGCCCGATGGCGATGCGTTCTGCAGTGGAGGCACCATCCGTCTCGAGGCCGGGGACGTAAAGATTCGAGAGTTCAGCGGCGAGGGGGTAGGCGCCAAGGACGCCATAGTTGGGGATGGTCTTTCCGGAGTCGCTGCGCGAAATGTAGCTGCGACTGATGGAATAGATGAGGCGCTTGCGGAAGGGTTTGTCAGGCATGCGGAAGTACCGTGGGTCCTGGTGGACAAGTGCAGGGATAGCGAAGGTGCCGAAGAATTCTCCTGTTGTGTTTTGCAGGAGGCTCACCCCGGCCAGCTCTGCGAAGCCTTCGAATCCCGGCCCATAGGCAGTGTGCGAGTCTGCTGCGATGCTGATTGCAGAGATTCCGACGATTGTCCCTAATGCGCCTGGATCGGTAGCGGCGTGCAGCGCCAGGTAGCCCTTTTGCTTTCGGGTAAGCGGAATCGTAACGTTGGTGTCGAGGAACCGCTGATAGGGATAGACGAGTTCGCTGCATCGGGGCGGAATCTCGCCCGTTTTCTTAGGGTCGTACGCGATCATGCCGATGGAGTGCCAGGCATCGCAGTGGCGATCCTTCTTGCCGCTCGCCTTGATCGAGGTCTTGCCGACGGCAACCACGTCTTCCTGGCGTGCAACTTCGCCCGGCGAATCCGGCAGATCTTCTGATGTGGAGCTTGTGCTCTCAGGAGCCAGGGCTCCCGTCTCAACCGGGGGCGGGGTATCTAGCGGCCGGGCAGATCTTTGGGCTACAACCGTTCCTGTAGAGATGAAGAGCCCCAGTATGAACACCCTGTACATGATCACCAGTTCTTCCCTGTCAAAGATTCTGACCCAGAACCGGGGACGATTACTTGGGTTTTGTGATGTGAAGCATCTGGATTACCTCGCCGCCAAATTCGCTGACGAGATAACCAAGGGAGGAGCCGCCGAGCGACGTAGCCCAGGTCTGCGCTACCTGTGCTCCGGTTACATTCTTCGGCGGGTAGTAAGCCGTCGTGAGACCGGCTGCGCCCGCAGTTCCAATGATAAAGGCATAGTTAGGGATGGTCTTACCGCTGTCGGTACGCCCGATAATAGGCCGAGTACCTGCATAGATCGCGCGGTTGATGAACTTGTGTCCGTGGCCAAGCTGATAGTAGCGGGGATCCTGATGGAAGATTGGTGCCATTACCGAATCCGAGAAGATCTCCTTGCTGGCCCCGAGGGCAGCTGCGGCTCCGAGGCGCTGGGAAAATGCCTTGCCATTGGTGCCATAGTTCGGGCTACCGTCGATTAATTGCGCCCATCCGGCAGAAAAGACCCACGCGATCATGCTGAATGGCGTAATCGACTCTCGCAGTCCCAGGACTACTTTATCGGTGGCCGTTTGCGATGGCGCTTTCTTGCCTGCGTAGACAAACTTTACCCGGGGAAGGGGTTCAGTTCCCGTGCTTGCCGTCGCTGTCGCACCGGGGCTGGCCGTTGCCTTCGCCGCTTGACCATCAAAAAATTCAGCAGGCACGGCGGTGTCGTTCGAGCTGCTGAAGCTGGCTGGACCAGCTACCAGAGCGCCCGGGGAATCTGGCAGTGAAGCAGCAGGAATTGGGGCCGGCGCGGGTGGCTCAGTGGAATCTGCGACAGCGTGGTGCGCTGGAGCGCAAATGAGAGTGGCTATCAGGAGCAGGCGTTGCATCGAACGGAGAGACACAGGAAGCGTCACGAAGATACCTCGAAGAACTGACTTACGGTCTCCGCGTCTCTCGGAAAGAAGCGGGCACGTTGGGTTGACGCTTTCTTAAGAAGACGCATCCCTTGTGAATCACGTTGCTTAGCCCAGGAGTGATTTATCCGTTGTAGGAATGACGTTACCACCTCGGCACCACAATGTGGAATCGCTTTCTGATTCATTGACCGACTCTTTTCCACCTTCCGATAATGAATGGTGGAGACGTGTCGGTCATGGCCAATGAGAATCCAAAGAGCCCCTGGGAGGAACGGTTGCACGAAGCCGGCGCTCGCATTGAGGAGGATGTGCGCGATTTCGTTCGCTACTTTAACGACCAGATCGTTCCCGACGTCCGCAAGAATGGCTCTGAGGCTCTGCGCGCCGCAGCACGAGAGCTGGACAGGCTGGCCCAGCGAATGGATGAGCGCGCAGGCCGCACATCGCCTCCTAAGGACGCGCCCAAGCCGTGACAAAGCACCGCCTGGGCTATGCGGCATTGCTAACGGCCCTCGCGCTGGCGACCAGCGGCTGCCACAAAAAGACCCAGCGAGCGTATCGGCCGCCTCCGCCGCCTGCAGCAGGATCAACGCCAGGAACGCAAGCCAGTCGCAATACGCGTCCTCCTTCAGGAAGCTCGTCCGGAACGGCCGTTCCGTTGCCGGCTCCGTTGCCTCCCGATGTCCGCGGAAAGCCTTCACTGGTGGAGACAGGCCTGGCGAGCTGGTACGGCCCACCGTACGCGGGGCGCAAAGGAGCGGATGGCAAGGTTTACGACCAGAACGCCATGACGGCGGCGCATCTCACGCTGCCCCTGGGATCGATGGCGCGCGTAACCAACCTGACCACGAACCAGTCAGCGATGGTAAAGATCACCGATCGCGGGCCGTTTGTGAGCGGAAGAATCATCGATCTGTCGTTGGCTGCTGCTAAGGCGACCGGTCTCTACCGCATGGGTGTAGCGAGCGTGAGGGTGGAAGCGTGGACACCCGGACCGACCGCCAGTCCGACCGCCATTCCTGGAGGCCGATGGTGCGTGCAGGTGGGCGCGTTCCAGAAGGAGAAGGATGCTGTGAAGCTGAAGAACGATCTGATGCGCCGCTACACGACCGCGAAGGTGATCGAGTTTCCGGGACCAACGGGACATTGGGTCCGGATTAACCCGGCGAGACCCGATAAAGCCCACGCAACCGAGGTTGCCGGCAGCATCCACGTTTCGGGAGCCGCGCCCTATCTCGTTCGCACTGACTGATCGGCTAGCGGATTACGCGTTTTCCCGTGCGCTTTTCCAGCTCCTTGCGAAACTGCTCTGAGGCACTGTGATTCCAGGTGTGGGTGATGCTTACGCGATTGTCGCCAAGCACGCGGGTCATGCGTCCGGCGCCGATCATCTGGATACTCATCACTTCGTTGTACTGGATGGTCTTCGTCCCGCGCAGCCAGAACCGCTGAATCAATGATGTGGGCGTCAGCACTATGGTTCCGGGCATCTGATAGAGCACCAGCGCGACCAGCGCAAGAATGAGCAATGGCAGCCACAATGGAATGTTGTGATGAGCCTGCCACATTGGCCACGCAAACAACATAAAGTAGAGCGGGAGTATGATCGCGCGACTCCACACGACGAGAGGCTTCAGCGGGAAGGCGAGACCCTCGGCAGTCTCGCGCGGCGATCCCTTTACCATGCGTCCTAAATAGAGCATGGCGAAAAGAGCGGCGAGTGTGAACAGCTGCAGTGTCTTCAGATCGAATTGCATCTCTCAGAGTCCTTACCTATTTCGCGCATTATTTGGCTGGCGGCGGAGGATAGTACGGAAGCTTCTGCTGCTCCTCGGTAGAGCGCTTTACACCGATGTCACCAAAGAGCAAGCTTGGCACAATCGTGGTCTGGGGCAGAGTTCCCAGTGAGTCGTTGACATAAAAATCGTCACCGGCTGCCACAATCTCCGAGCGCAGGCTGCGATTATCCAGCTCATCGAAGACCGCGCCGCGAACCAGCTGCCGGCTGCCATCGGGATGAACGAGGTAGAGCAGCCGTGGAATATCACCACCCATCGTCTCCACGGCGTAGACGTCGCGCTTCTGCTCCCGCGCCATTGCGAGGAGTTTCTTGTTCATCTCGGCCGCCGGCACCGGGTTGTTGGGCTTGAAGATGATTACGCCACTGCGCGAGTGTGAGGGCGCACCGGGAGCAGCTCGTCCATGACCGTTGGAGTTGGAGAAGTCCCTCACTGGCTCGCGACCGACCAGGTAGTTATCGAGCCGCCCGTTATCGACGATGTGAACCGCCTGCGCCGGAACGCCTTCATCGTCGAACTGGAACGCCCCAACGACACTGCGGCCAGCGAATTTGGTCTCCAACGGATTGTCGATGACGTCCATGAACGACGGAAGGACGCGTGCCTTAAAGCTCGAGTTATAAGTCCCTGTTGTGCGTGCCGTGGTGCCCATCTCCGGCCGGTCGGCCTCGATGTTAGGCACGAACAGCCGGTTCATCACATCGGAAGCTGCGTCGCCGGAGAAAAGGATCGGACCGTGGTAGTCCTCAGCACTGACGACCGGAGCATTGCGCAATGCATCGAGGCTCTTCAGGTCGTCGATCACGCGCTTGCGGAACGAGGGCCAGCTCTCAAGCTCTGCTGCCGTCACGCCAACTGAGCCGTTGTCACGCGCCAGGCGCATGCCGTCGGGGGCCTGACCGCCGACACTGATAGCGTTGTTATAGGCGCTGATGCCATAGCGCAGAGTCGTCCCCTCTGTGTTGATGAGATAGCGGTTGAGCACCATGGCGCGGATGTTTCCAGTGGAGTACTGTACCTGGTCCGCGAAGCCGCGAACCTCCGGGGCGGAGGCGTAGAGGCCGCTGGCTTCAACGATGCGGCGCTTCCACTCCGCGCGATCAAGCTCCAGCTTGCGCAGCGGCTCGATGTGTACGACTGGCTTCTCCTGCGAGAAGTCGTTCTCATCCCGTTTCTGCTGGAAGCGCTCCAGAGTAGCCTGCTTGCCCGCAAAAGCTCTCAGCGCGTTCTTGTACGCATCGTCGGTCGCCAGCCATAAGGCGCAACGCAGTGCCTCGGGGTTGTTGTCTTGCGGGCCAAGCTGCACGGTGCCGTCCCCGCGCCCCGTGCTGGAGTCGGAGGCGTAGTTGCCGATCCGCACTGTAACCCTCACAATTCGCCGCTGGCTCTCCTCCTCACGGGTTAGAGCGCCGTAGTTGGCGACCGCCTCGTAGGTGGAGAAGTCGTCCAGCCGGTATTCAATGAAGTAAGGATGCTGCATGCCGGGAAGAACAAGCTGCGTCTTCTCGCGTTCCAACTCAGCCTGCATCGCCTTCAGTAGTGGATCGTCCGTCTGGGCCCCGCAGACTCCGGAGGCCGAAAGGATCGTAAACAGCGTCGCGCCGTAGATCGTGGATGAAAGGAGCCTCTTCATTATTTGGTCTCCTTTCCGGAGCTCGTAACGGGCGGTGGCGGAAGTATGGGCGGCCGCGCCGTTCCCTGCGCCTGCCGCTGTGTCTCGATCTCGCGGACGAGCATTGCTGGCGCTACGGCGCTGACTGGAATGCTGCCTGACTCCGCTCCGCAGATGCCATTGAAGACATCCTGCTTGTTGCCTGTCGCAACGATGCGATTCAGCGCGGCCTGCGGTGTTCCCACGATCGAAACGCCGCGCACCAACTCATCGGGACGGCCATCCACGAAGATGCGGTAGACGACGAGCGGTATCACCTGGAAGGCCTGTGGTGATCGACGCGTCGTGACAGCAAAGCCCGAGGAGATGTCCTCAAAGTAGAGTCCGTAAGGCTTGCCCTGCTTTTTCGCCTCGTCGATAAGCATCTGCCGAAGCTCTTTTTCGCCCACAGTCTTGGTCGAGCTGACGATCAGGTTGCCTTGGCGACCCGTCGGCATGCGTCCGGTCTCGGCGCGGCCGTGCCCGTTGGAGTTTGAGAAGCTGGCGATAGGAAGCCGCGACATAAGAAAGCTCTCGAGCACACCATCCTTAATCAGATCGACGCGGCGGGCCTGCTGGCCTTCATCGTCGTAGTTGTAGTGCCCGCTCAACGGAGCGCCGTCGAAGCTCTTCAGCGTTGGATCGTCGGTCACGCTGATAAAGCTGGGCAGAATCTGCTTGCCCAGCAACTTGGTGAAGGTCTGGCCCTCGTCGTCGCCACGTTGCCGCTGGCCTTCCAGCCTGTGGCCAAGCACTTCATGAAAGAACACCGCCGAGGCGCGCCCGCTGAGAATCGCGGGTCCATTGAATGGTTCGGTGACAGGGGCGGAACGAAGATCGACAAGGTTCTTCGCCATCGCAGTTGTCTTCTCGTTTAGCGTCTTCTGGTCAGGCAGATGTGCGAGCGTGTCAGCCTCGAAAGTCTCGGCGCGGAACAAGTCCATGCCGTCGGCCGCACGAGTACGAGCAATGATGATGAGCCGCGCAACCTGATTTGGCGTGGCCACCTTCGTTCCGTCAGACGAGACGAAGTATGCCGTCTCCGTCGTCGCCTGCAGGATCACATTGTCAAAGAAGATATCCGGATACTGACGGAACACGCCAGAGAGTTCGCGCAGGCGCTTCTCCCAGCCAGCCTTCTCAACAACCAGCGGCGCCGAAGAGGGAAGTAGGGCAGTCTTTGGCTGCTCTGTGGAGAAGTCGCCGGAGCCATCTTCTTCCTTCGCGCGCACCTGCTGCTCCGTCTTCACGGTACGGTAGCTGTCCAGCGCCTTGGCGTAGCCGCGATTGGTTGCAAACCAAAGGCTGCGCTCGATGGCTTCGCGGTCATCGGTCAGGGGCAGCGGAATGGTTGTCAGCGCGCTATTGCGATGGTCGCCGTGTGTATTGTCCTGTTGCGGCAAACCCACGCGCAGCTGGATGTCCGCGGTGCGCCGCCGACTCTGATTGGTAGCCGAGATGGCTCCATATTGCGCCGTCATGGTGAAGCTGTCGGAGTCTGAAACCGCGTAGCTCATGAAGTACGGCTTCATCTGCTGGCTGGTATCGCCAGTGTTCCCAAGCGAGGACAGGGCGCGGTGTAACTCGGAGTCCATGGCGTCGATCAAAACGGTGTTCGCCTGCGGCTTGGGGGTATCGGCCCAAAGCGTCCGGCCCGGAAAAGGGGTGAGAACCAGAGCAAGTCCGGTCAGACCGGATACTGCGCGATATCGCTTCATCAAAAGAAAACTCGTTTCACCTGCGGGAATCTGACTGAGCCGAGTGTATCGGAAGTGCACCGGTTTGGTGATGCGAGCTTCTTCGGCCCGTCCAGTCTGTGCCGTTGGACGAAGCAGCGGCTCGTTTAGCTCTGGGAACCCTGTGTGGAATCTTCTTCTTAGATACATCGAGGATTGCGGCTACCCTCGCAATCGTGCAAACTGACTCAACTCGAACAGCTCAAACCCGGGAGCAACAAAGACCCATGCGCCTTCGTACCCTTCTTGTTCTACTCATTACCTGTATCGCGGCCTTTTGGACCTTGCAGGTTCAGGGCCAGACCCCTCAGCAGCCGAACTCGCCATCGCAGGCGCAGACGGAGCAACAGTCGGCATCATCGGCCACCAAGCCTGCCTACTCGCTGCCGCCTGAGAAGCTCCAGCGGGCCATTGCCTACTCACGTATCCGCGTCATCCTCGACTTTCTGGGTAGCGCATGGGGCATCCTGCAGCTCATTTTGCTGCTGGCGCTCGGCGTCGTCGCCGGCATGCGCAATGTCGCTGTCAATCTCAGCAAGAACCGCTGGGCACAGGGATTCGCCTTCACGCTTCTTCTCTTACTGGCCAGTACTGTGCTCGATCTGCCGCTCGACCTATATGGGCATCACGCTGCGGTCCTCTACGGCCAGTCGGTGCAGGGATGGGGGAGTTGGGCTTGGGACGCGGTAAAGAGCTTTCTGCTCGCCTTTTTCTTTGGCGGCCTTCTGGTGATGCTCCTGTTCTGGGTCATCCGCAAGTCGCCAGCTCGCTGGTGGTTCTGGTTCTGGATTCCCGCAATGCTTTTTGTGTTGGTGGCGGTCTTCATCGCACCTGTTCTGATTGACCCGCTCTTCAACAAGTTTGAGCCGCTGGCGAAGACCAACCCAGCGCTGGTCGATCGTCTTGAACAGGTCGTGTCGCGTGGCGGCATCGAGATCCCGCCCGATCGCATGTTCCTGATGAACGCCAGCGAGAAGGTCACCACGCTCAACGCCTACGTCACCGGCTACGGCGCCTCCAAGCGCGTCGTCGTCTGGGACAACTCCATCACCAAGGCCACGCCCGACGAGATAAGCTTCATCTTCGGCCATGAGATGGGCCACTATGTGCTTAATCACATCCCAAAGACACTCATCTTCCTCGGAGTCCTCCTGCTCATCGAGTTTTATCTCGGTTTTCGCGGCGTGAAGTGGCTTATCTCACGGTATGGAGTAAGTTGGCGCATACCGTCGCAGAACGACTGGGGGGCACTCGTGATCCTTCTACTGGTGCTATCCCTGCTTTCGTTTCTGTCGGAGCCCATTGTCAACGGCTACAGCCGAATGCACGAACACGACGCCGACGTCTACGGTCAGGAGGCCATTCACGGCATCGTCGCAGAACCGCAAGCTGTGGCACAGCAGTCTTTCCAGCTACTCGGCGAGATGTCGCTTACCGATCCGAACCCGAGTCCCTTTGTAGAGTTCTGGACCTTCAGTCATCCGTCGGTCTCGAGCCGCGCAGCCTTCGCAGCTGCGTACAACCCGTGGATTGAAGGGAAGCATCCGAAATACTTCGCGAAATGACGATGCAATGAAAGAGACGAGTACGACACCAAGAGTTAATTCCGACTGCCTGTTTTGCAAGATCCTCGCAGGAGAGATTCCTGCCAACCGTATCTACGAGGATGAGCACTGTATCGGCTTTCCCGATATTAACCCACAGGCTCCCACTCACCTGCTCATCATTCCAAAAGAACACATCGCATCGCAGGCGAAAATTGCTGCGGAGCACAAGCCTCTGCTCGGACACTTGATGACCACGGCAGCCGACCTCGCGCGTCAACACAAGCTGGAGAGGGGATATCGCGTCGTCATCAACACAGGCGACGACGGCGGCCAGACGGTGCATCACCTGCATCTGCATCTGCTGGGTGGCCGCCACATGGATTGGCCTCCCGGCTAATCGCGCCCGCAGGCGCGACAGCCGGTATGACTCTCCAGCAGAAGCGATCAAACTCTACTGGTTGTAGTTGTTGTTATCGTCATCTTCGGCGGTTCCGTAACGTCGCAGAAGGTTGGGCAGATTCTGTGAGAACGCTGCGCGCGGCATCACCGTGTCGCAACCCGCCTCGGTCGCCTTCGCCTTCAGGTCGCCCTGAATATGCTGGAGGAAGCCGATGATCGACGTTCCGCGCTTCAGCTTGGCCTTCAGTTTGGGAATCAGCGTCAGAGGCTTGGCGTTCGCATTGTTCAGGTCGAACACAATCAGGCCAGGACGATCCTCTTCCTCCGCGGTCGTGAGTTGCGCGAAGACATCCTTGTCGTTCTTCACGAACGCGACCTTCACTCCCAGCTTGCGCGAGGTCTCCTGAATCTTAGCCACGAAGAAGAGGTCTTCGATAAAGAAGAAGATCTTCGTCGGCGCGTCCTCAGGAATAGGAATGGGTCGGCCCTGCGAGTAGTCGATCGGCTGCGAATCGCTGACGTACTGACGACCACCACCGTTCGAACGACGGAAGTTTCCACCTGTCTCGATGGTCGAAGGAGGAGCGTCGGCGAAGTTGCCGTTCACCTCGCGGTAGCTGTGGTCCATGGGACCGACGAAGCTGCGCGGCCCACGCTGCTGTTGCTTTCCGCCCTTGGAGCGCTTGTAGGCATTGTTGCCCGGCTGATGCGTGTCGCTGCCACGGTACCCGCCGCCGTTGCTATTGAAGTCGGCGGTGTTTCCGGGATTCTGCTGCGAGCCCCGCTGCCGGTCGCGATCGCGGAACTTCTTCTTCCAGCGCTTGCCCCCGCCGCCGGAGTTCTGCTGCTGGCCGCCCTGATAGGGCTGGCCAGACGGCTGCGGATATCCTTGGGGCGATGCTCCTGCCTGTACGGAAGGAACCTGGCCGCCCTGCTCCGCCGCTTGAGGTGGACCGGCATCGACACCCTTGTTCTTACGCTTCCGCCTCCGCCGCCGGCTGCTTTTTGATTGGCCCATGCCGTGCGGGATCTGGCCGGTATATTGCGAATCCCCATCCTGGATGGGGCCTGCGGAGGAACCCTGGTGCGACTGCACCTCGGGCAAATTCTGCTCTGAAGTCATGCTTCCACTTCCTGTTGCGCCTAAACGCAATTAGCGATTTACTCCCACGACAAAGAGTTCTTCCGTCTTCGTCATCACAACGAAGCGCGAACCAAACCCGTATTGCAGCGTCGGAGAAACCGGTCTCAAGTTGTACTCAAAACGGACGTCTATATTGCCGCTACTCGCTGCCGGCTACCTAACTGCCAAGCCTGGGCAGCACGGAACGCCTGAATCGGGCCGTTCCAATCACCCTCTCATCCTTTACGACATTGCCCGGTCGCACCGGTGCACTGTATCGAAATGCCTCCACCACTCCCAAACCGCTTCGTCGGTGGTTACACAGGATCGGCACCCACAGCCGGTTCTCGAGGCAAGACACAGGGTACGCGCAAAGCCTCTGCTTTGCAAGAACTCTATTCGGTGTCTGCTCAATTTTACATGGAAGCCAGCAACCCGTCCATGCGGTTCTTTCAGACTGCAGCTTCGTCCCCTTCGTCTATCTAGAAGGAAGACAGCCGCTTCCAGTGCAGAAGCGGCTTGTTTCTCAATGGCCAGTCACTGGCCTCCCAGAAAAAAGACTCCCGAAAGGGAATCCAACCGTCGACTCTCGGTTGTCCATCATGGGAACAACTTCTTTCTGGCCGACGGCTGGTCCTGCGAACTGGTCCCCAAGCGGCTTCCAGATGCGCGACCTACCAGCAAGGGAGCAATTCTGAGACCAAACAAAAAACGCCATTCTTCCGCGACTTCCCGATTTTTCCGGGGTTGGGCCGTCCAAAAACCGGAGACCCGTCACACCAAGGCTCCATATTTTGGGATTTGCAGGGATTGCAGCGCGGTTTTGTTGACCCGCCTCTGGCGCAGACCTATAATCGGACTGTTCTGGCAGCCCTCTCGCTCCCTGCCGTCGGATAGTTATTCGTCGGATGGTCGAGGCACAGATGATCACTTCTCGTAGAGTGCATCATCGAGCGGATGCAGGGCCATTGGCTCGGAAGGTCGCGATGTGCGCCTACGGCTGGATGATTTCTTGAGCGATCCCCGAAGGAGTACGAAACACCACATGAATCGCCACGTTGCACTAGGCTCCGCCCTTGCTGCGGTGTTGTCCACTGCGTCTCTCCAGGCACAAGCGCCTGCGGCACCCGCTCCTTCCGCTGCTGCTCCCGCACCCATTGCGCCCCAGGCTGTTCCTGCCAAGATCGCGATTATCGAGTATGAACAGGTTGCCGCCGCGACCAATGAAGGCCAGGCCGCTCTCCAAAACCTGCAGAAGAAATACCAGCCTAAGAAGGCACAGCTGGATGCTCTTGCAGCTGAGATCGATACGCTGCAGAAGCAGCTTCAGGCCGCTCCCGCTACGATGACCGATGATGAGCGCGCATCTCGGACCCGCGCTATCGATGCCAAGCAGAAGCAATACCAGCGCGACGGCGAAGACGCCACCAACGCATTCAATGCCGACGTTCAGGAATCCATCGGCAAGATTGCCCAGAAGCTCGGTCCGGTTGTCATCAACTACGTTCAGCAGAATGGCTACACCATGCTGCTCGACAATAATGGGCAGCAACAGGGCGGCGGTTTGACCTTAATGTGGGCGCCTGGAACGGACATTTCGCAAGCAGTCGTCACAGCTTATAACGCATCCTCGGGAGTTGCGGCGCCAACGCCGTCAGCACCTTCAGCAACTCGTCCCCGGCCTACGGTTCCCGCGGCAAAGCCCGGTCCGTCCAAGTAGCCATACCGTCACCTTTGGGACCTCGCAAACATCGGTTGATGCAGGGTCCCCCAACAGTTTGAACGACCCCTTAAGGAGTACCAAAGACCGCATGAATCGCTCCCTTGTTCTTGTCTCCGCTCTTGGCGCGGGACTGTCGACTGCCGCTGCTATGGCGCAGACAGCTGCAACCCCCGCCCCAGCCCCCGCTGCGCCTGCGACCGCCGCTGCCAACACTCCGCCTCCTCCGCCGCAGGCCATCCCCGCAAAGATCGCTCTCATCGCCTTCGAACAGGCTGTCTTCGCCACCAACGAGGGTCAGAGGGCCGTTCAGGACGTGCAGAAGAAGTACGAGCCCAAGAAGGCTCAGATCGATTCGCTCGCGCAGGAGGTCGATTCGCTCAAGAAGCAGATTCAGAGTGCGCCCGCAACCATGAGCGATGAAGAGCGCGCCAACCGCCTCAAGACGATCGACACCAAAGAAAAGCAGCTCAACCGCGATGCTGATGATGCGAACAACGCATACCAGGCCGACCTCCAGGAAGCCTATGCCAAGGTCGCTCGCAAGGTCTCGACCACTGTTCAGAGCTACGTTGCGCAGAACGGCTACACTCTTCTGCTCGACGTCAGCAATCAGCAGAACAGCAACGTTATGTGGGCCAGCCAGAATCCGAACATCGACATCACTCTGGCTGTCGTAAACGCCTATAACGCCTCATCGGGTGTTGCGGCTCCTCCGCCGTCAGCTCCGTCGGCTGGCGCACCGGCACCGCGTCCGCGTCCGACCACACCGGCTACGCCTAGGCCCACAACCCCCAAGCAGTAAGCCTTCAACGCTTACCCGATCCGGGGGCTCAATTCCTGAGCCTCCGGATTGCTATTTAATTTCCTGCATCGAAGTCATTTCTGTGGAAAACCTGTGCATCCCGGGGACGTCGCCTTTTCCCTAAGCGGCTTTGAAGGCCATTTGTTTTAAGGTCGAAACAAATCACCGACATCTAAGTGAATGGAAATAAAGCGGGTTATTGAAGGTAATTTGCTTCAATCCGCGATTGGACCTCCCATCTCTGCCAAATAAAGCAGTTTCAGGGGTTTCCACAGATAAAAGTTACTGGTGGGTTAAGACGCACCGTCTGTAACAGCTGAAATCGAGCGGTTTAGATAGTTTGCAGTAGCTTTCTGGTTACTCTTCGCCCACCTTCAGGACAGCCAGGAAAGCCTCCTGCGGAATATCGACCTTGCCGATCCGCTTCATGCGCTTCTTGCCTTCTTTCTGTTTCTCCAGCAGTTTGCGCTTGCGCGAGATGTCGCCGCCGTAGCATTTCGCGA
>Ga0070671_100001902_pt1 | contig 15966 bp, 14 predicted proteins | sample KBSS73metaG_FD_65341 | JGI IMG/M metagenome (GOLD analysis project Ga0070671, IMG submission 65341) | Switchgrass rhizosphere microbial communities from Kellogg Biological Station, Michigan, USA - KBS S7-3 metaG | ecosystem: Host-associated > Plants > Roots > Rhizosphere > Soil ...
ACACGCGCCTCCAGGTGGAGCATCCCGTCACCGAAATGGTGACCGGCATCGACATCGTCAAGGAACAGATCCGCATTGCCGCCGGTGAGCGCCTCAGTTTCAAGCAGAGCGAAGTGACCTTCAGCGGCCATGCCATCGAGTGCCGCATCAACGCCGAGGATCCGGAAACCTTCGCTCCATCACCCGGCATGATTCACGCGTTCAGCGTGCCCGGCGGTCCTGGCGTCCGCATCGACACAGCGGCGCACTCGGAGTGCACCATTTCGCCGTACTACGATTCGATGATCGCGAAGATCATCGTGCACGGCCGCGACCGTCAGGAAGCCATCGCGCGGATGCGGCGAACGCTGGACATGACGGTTATCGAGGGGATCAAGACCACGGTGCCGCTGCAACTGAAGATCATGAACGACCCCGATTTCATCGCCGGCAGGCTGACCACGGCCTTCATGGAGCGGTTCGCGCCATCGACACGATCCACTTCGCTGGCCGAGAGCGCCTAGTCGCCGATCGCCTCCACGCCATCGTGGACGTCGAGTTGGCCGTCCGCGCTGGATGGACGCCCATTGACCTTGCGCGTGCGTTCCTCGACGGCGGCGCAACCGTCATTCAGCTTCGGGCAAAGCAGCTCCATTCGTCGGCGTTCCTCGAACTTGCGGACGTGGTTGTGGGGCTGGCCCATCCGTACCGAGCCACGATCATCATCAACGATCGCGCCGACATCGCGTTGATGTCGGCGGCTGCGGGAGTACATGTCGGTCAGGACGACCTTCCGCCGCCGGCGGCGCGCCGGCTGCTCGGCGAACGCGCGGTGGTCGGGTTTTCCACGCATACCGTTGCACAGATCGAGCGTGCCATTCGCGATCCGGTGACGTACATCGCAATCGGGCCGGTGTTCGGAACAACGAGCAAGGACACAGGCTACGAGGCCGTCGGCCTCGAACTCGTCGGTGTGGCGGCGCGGCTGGCGGACAAGACACCGGTCGTGGCGATCGGTGGGATTACCGTGGACAACGCGCAGTCCGCGATCGTCGCGGGCGCCTCCGCGGTCGCTGTGATCGGCGATCTTCTGGTCGGCAACGATCCGAGCGGCCGAACCCGGGCGTTCGTTCAGCGGCTCGCGAGGAATCGCGTATAGTCATCGTGGGATTTGTGATTGCTGATTTGTGGTTGCTGATTTGTGAGTGGTGATTTGAGATTCGTGGTTCGTTGACGAGCGATCGTGGCTCAATCACAAATCACAAATCACAAATCGCAAATGGAGGCAGGGTGGCTGGCTCACTGTTTCGAACCAAGTCGATCGACGGGCTGATCGCGGATGCGAAGGTCGGCGAAATCGGACCACATGTCAGAGACATCGTCGCGATAGAAGCGGGCGAGCACACACTGCGACGGACGCTGGGGCCGATGTCGCTGGTGTCGCTTGGCATCGGCGGCATCATCGGCGCGGGCATCTTCGTCCGCACCGCGGCTGCGATCGCGGAACGGTCGGGACCGTCGGTGACGCTCGCATTCATCGTGGCCGGCGTCGGCTGCGCCTTCGCGGGACTCTGCTACGCGGAGTTCGCGTCGATGATTCCGATCGCCGGCAGCGCGTACACCTATTCCTACGCGACGATGGGCGAGTTCGTTGCCTGGATCATCGGGTGGGATCTGGTCCTCGAGTACGCGATTGGGGCCGCCACGGTTGCCATCGCCTGGAGCGAGTACTTCAACAGGGTGCTTGGCTACGTCGGGTTGGACATTCCATACCAATGGCGACATTCCCCGTTCGAGACGATGAACGGTGTGCCCGGCGTGATGAATGTCCCCGCGGTGTTCATCCTGCTGCTGCTGTCGGCGCTCCTCATTCGCGGCACCCGCGAATCCGCGCTCGTCAACAACGTGATCGTCATCACGAAGCTCTCGATCGTGGTGATGGTGATCGTGTTCGGCTGGGGCTTTATCAACCCCGTCAATCACACGCCGTTCATTCCACAGCCGACGACCTACACGACGGCCGAAGGCGTGACGCACGCCTACGGTGGCATCATGGGGATCCTCGGCGCGGCCGGTGTGGTCTTCTTCGCATTCATTGGCTTCGACGCGGTGTCGACGGCCGCGCAGGAGACCAAGAACCCGAAGCGTGACATGCCCATCGGCATCCTGGGATCACTCGTCGTCTGCACGGTTCTCTACGTGCTGTTCTCGTACGTCCTGAGTGGCGTGGCGCCCGTACAGTTCTTCCGGACCGAGGGGAGCGAAGCGTCGGTGGCGGCGGCAATCACGACTTACATGGGCGGCTTCGAATGGCTGTCGCGCCTGGTGACGGTCGCGATTCTCGCCGGCTTCTCGTCGGTCATTCTGGTCATGCTGCTCGGTCAGTCCCGTGTGTTCTACGCGATGAGCCACGACGGCCTTGTGCCGAAGATCTTTTCCGACGTTCATCCGCGATTCAGAACGCCGTGGAAATCGAACATGATCTTCTTTGTGTTCACTGGTCTGTTCGCCGCGTTCATCCCGGGGGACATCGTCGGCGAGATGACGAGCATCGGGACGCTGTTCGCGTTCATCCTCGTGTGCATCGGCGTCTGGATCATCCGCCGGCGCAGGCCCGATGTGCCGCGCGGCTTCGTCGTCCCGGCGCTGCCCGTCGTCTCGACGCTCGGCGTGGTGGTGTGCGGCGCGATGATTTATGGGCTCGGCTGGACCAACTGGCTGCGGCTGGGCGCGTGGCTCGTCATCGGCCTGGTGCTCTATTTCGGGTACGCGAGGTCGCACAGCAAGCTGGCCCCGACGTCGCGGCAGTTTGCGAGTTGACGTTGACGAATTGACGGAGTGCGGTCGCACCATTCGGACTTGCCAATCCGTCGATTCGTGAATTCGTAAATGCCGCGAAGGTTTATCCGAGGGCCGCGGCTGGCCGTCGTACTGCTCGTCGCCGTCGTCGCCGGCGGCACCGCCGGCTACATGCTCATCGAGGGATGGAACGTCTGGGACGCGTTGTATATGACCGTGACGACGGTAGCCACCGTCGGCTACGGCGAAATACATCCGCTGTCGCCACGCGGCCGGCTCTTCACAGTGGTGCTGATTCTCGGCGGCGTCGGAACGGCGTTTTACACCGTGACGCTGCTGGCCACCCTCGTTGTCGAAGGCGGGCTGCATCAACGTTTCGAAAGGCGCCGCGCCGCACGTATGCTCGAACAGATCAAAGATCATTTCATCGTCTGCGGCTACGGACGCATCGGCAGCATCATCGCCGCCGAGCTGCATCAACAGGGCGTGCCGCTCGCGGTCATCGAGCGCGACCCTGAGCGGGTCCGTCAGGCCATCGATCGCGGGTGGTTGGCGCTCGAGGCCGACGCCAGTCGGGAAGAAGTGCTGGCGCGGGCGGGCATTCATCGGGCTCGCGGTCTCATCACCGCCGTCGGCACCGACGCGGAAAACGTGTTCACGGTGCTCACCGCACGCGTCATGCGGCCGGATCTCTTCATCATCGCGCGGGTAGAGTCCGATGACGCGGAGCACAAGCTTCGGCGCGCGGGTGCCGATCGTGTCATCTCGCCGTACCAGATCGGCGCCACGCAGATGGTGCAGACGGCACTCCGTCCGGCGGTGGTCGATTTCTTCCATCTCGCCACCAGCTCCGAACGGCTCGATTTGTCGATGGAGCAGGTGCACATCAAGGACGACTCCGCCCTCGCCAACCACAGCATCGTCGACGCCGGCATCCGGCAGAGATTCGGCGTCATCATCGTCGGCATCAAGCGAGCCGGCGGGACCATGGAATTCAATCCGGCTCCCGAAGCGATCATGCGAGCCGGCGACGAACTCGTCGTCCTCGGGCGCACGGAGAGCGTCAAAGCGCTCGAGAAAGGCGTTCTCGCGTGACCGCCCGCGTGCTCGACGGCCAGGCGCTCGCCAGGAAGATGCAGGAGGAGATTCGGCCCGAGGTAGCGGCCTTCACGGCGCAACACGGTCGGCCGCCCGGCCTCGGCATCGTGCTCGTCGGCGACGACCCTGCCTCGGAGGTGTACGTCCGCAACAAGCTCAAGGCTGGCGCGGACGTCGGCTTTCGTGCTGATTTGGAACGGCTCCCAGCGTCGGCGAGCCTGTCGGACACGATTGCGCTCGTCGAACGGCTGAATCGCAGCGGTGCCCACGACGGCATCCTCGTGCAGTCGCCGCTGCCCAAGGCCATGGGCGCCGGGGCCGAGCAGCGCGTGTTCGATGCGATTGCTCCGGGAAAAGACGTCGACGGGCTCACGCCGGTCAACGTCGGTTTGCTGGTGCAGAAGCGGGCGACTCTCGTCGCCTGCACCCCGTCTGGCATCATCGAATTGCTCGATCGCGAGCAGATTCCGATTGCCGGCCGCCATGCGGTGGTCATCGGGCGCAGCGACATCGTGGGCAAACCGATGGCGCTGCTCCTGTTGCACCGCGACGCCACGGTTACCGTCTGTCATTCACGCACGCCGGACTTGCCGGACGTCTGTCGCCGGGCGGATATTTTGATCGCGGCGGTCGGCAAGGCGGGGCTCGTGACCAGCGACTTCGTGAAACCTGGAGCTGCGGTCGTCGACGTAGGCATGAACAAGGTCACGGATGCGGCGGTCGCGGAGTCGCTCTTCGGCGACGGACACCCGCGGCTTGCGTTATTTCGCTCGAAAGGGTCGGTGCTCGTTGGTGACGTGCACCCTGAAGTCGCGGAAGTGGCCGGAGCGCTGACCCCGGTGCCCGGCGGCGTAGGGCCGTTGACGATCACGATGCTCATGCGCAACACGCTTCGCGCGGCGAACGCGCGCGTGCCGGTCGCGTGAATGCGCCGCGTGTGCGGCGGGTCGCATTGACGGGAGGCATTGCCACCGGAAAGAGCTACGTGCGCGAGCGTCTCGAGGCGCGCGGAATCCCCACGATAGACGCTGACACGCTTGCACGGGATGCCGTGGCGCCAGGCAGCAGAGGCCTGGAGGACGTCATCCACCGGTTTGGGGCGGCAATGCGCGACGCGAGTGGCGCCCTCGACCGGAAGAAGCTCGGCGCCCTCGTGTTCTCAGATCCAGTCGTCAGGCGCGACCTCGAAGCGATCATTCACCCATTCGTACGCGCGGCGACCGATCGATGGTTTGCGTCGCTGGATCCTTCCCGCCATCCCTTCGCGGTGGCGGACATTCCGCTGCTGTTCGAAGGTGGCCGCGATGGCGACTTCGACACGATCGTCGTCGCCGCGTGTGCACCCGAAATCCAGCTGCGGCGATTGATGGGTCGAGATGGGATCACCGAGGCCGAAGCGCGGCTTCGAATCGCCGCGCAGTTACCCGTGGATCAAAAGGTGGCGAAAGCCGACTGCGTCATTCATACCGATGGCAGCTTCGCGGAAACCGATCGGCAGGTCGGTGAGGTCGTCTCACAGCTTCAGGACCGCTGACGCAGATTTCTCATTTCTGTGGCGCGAACCCTATGGGTTCGCGAAGCGAGCCTGGCAAGGCTCGCTCCACGCGGGTGAAATCCGCGCTAACTGTCTTAGAGAAGGCGCTAACCGTCGGCGGGTTCCAGTTCGGCCGTCGGTGAATCCTGCGCCGGCGAAAGTCGCTCCTCGACGAACGTATTCCACTCGTGGCACTGCGGACACTGCCACAGCAACTCCGTGCTTCGGTAACGGCAGCGCGTGCAGACGTGTGGATCCAGGTAGAAGACCGCCTCGCTGGTAAGCGTCACGTAGCGTCGGACGAGCGACGGCTCGAGTCCAAGCGCGGAGAGCGTCTGCCAGACCTGCTCGTGGATGGCGAGGGCGTGCGGGTTGTGGGGAACCGCATCGAGCAGCAGGTCGAGCGCTTCACGATGACGTGACTGCGCGGCCAGGTGTTTCGAGAGCGCCAGCCGCGTGCGCCAGTCCTGCGGATTCTGCAAGATGAGCCGCTGGCACAGTTCGGCGAAGCGCCTGGGCGCCCCGAGGCTGCTGTACGCCCGTTCGAGCCGCTCGAAGGCGAGATGCGAGCGATCGGGAATTTCACGCGTGAGCGACTCCCACGCCTCGACGGCACCCCGGATGTTTCCCTGCTCTTGACGAATGTCGCCGAGATTCAAATACGCCGGCGCGGTGCGCGCATCGATGTCGATCGCTTCGCCGAACGTGCGGCCCGCTGCATCGGCGTTGCCGCTGCGGCGCTGGGACGTGCCGATCTCGTTGGTGAGGAACGCGAGAATCTGCTGATCTTCAGGGTAGCGGCCGCCATCGAGCCGTGCGATCTCGCTGCGAACGCGGAGCGCGTCGGCCCACTGGTCCTGCTCTTCGTACAACTTCTGGAGGTTGACCAGCGCATACCGGTTCCTGGGGTCGAGACGCACGACCTCCTGGAACGCCTCGAGCGCGCGATCGACGAAGCCGCCGTGGCGGAAGTCGAGCGCGAGGCACAACTGCACATACGCCTGTTCGAGTTTGGTGAGATGCGGACGTTGCAGGAGCGATTGATGAAGCGTGATGGCACGACCGACCTGTCCCTTGGCGCGGTACAGGTTGCCCAGAATCATCTGGATTTCGAGCGCGTCGGTGCCCGTGCTTGCCGCCTGCGTCAGCTCGTCGATCGCCTGGTCCACGTGGTTGTCGACGAGGAAATTCAAACCCAGCATGTAGTGCGGCGTTTCGCGCAGCCGGCGCCTGTCGATCCAGCGACCGTCGCGCAGCTTGTAGCGCTCCCATGCCTTGCCGACGATCAGGCCGAGCAGCAATGCGAACAACGCCGCGAGGAGTGGCAGATACTCGCGCATGCCAGCGGCTAGAAGAGCTGGGTCCGCCAGAGGTCGTGCAGGTGCACGATCCCTTCGACCTCCTGGCCGGGCCCGACGACAACGATCGAGGTGATCCTCCGCTCCTCCATCAGTCGAAGCGCTTCCACGGCCAACGTGCCGCGCGTCACCGTCACCGGCCCGCGCGTCATCACCTCGGATGCGTTTCGCTCCAGAATCGACCCGCCGCCACCCTGCTGCGCGGCAATCATGTGGCGTCGCAAGTCGCCGTCCGTGATGATGCCGACGAGCCGATCGCCCTGCTCGACGACGCACGTCATGCCGAGGCTCTTGCGCGACATCTCGGTCATCACGTCGGGCATCGCGGTCTCCAACGACACCAGGGGCCGCTGATCGCCGCCGTGCATCACGTGTTCGACGCGCATCAGGCGCTTGCCGATCTTGCCCCCCGGGTGGATGTTCGCGAAGTCCTCAGCACGGAAGCCCTTCGCCACGAAGAGCGTCATCGCCAGCGCATCGCCGAGCGCGAGGGCGGCGGTCGTACTCGCGGTGGGCACGAGGTTCATTGGACACGCTTCTTCGGACACCTGGCAGTCGAGCGCGACATCCGAGGCTTGCGCAAGGGTCGAGCTGCAATCGCCGGTCATGGCGATCATGCGCGCGCCCAGGCGCTTGATGGTCTCCAGGAGGCGAAGCAGTTCCTCCGTCTCGCCACTGTTCGACAGCGCGAGGATGACGTCATCCGATTGCAGCACCCCGAGATCGCCGTGAATTGCCTCGGCCGGGTGGAGAAAGAACGCCGGCGTCCCGGTGCTCGACAGGGTGGCGGCAATCTTTCGCGCGATGATCCCGGACTTGCCCATGCCGGTCACGATGACGCGGCCGCGACAGTCGAGGAGGATGCGGATGGCGTCCTCGAACCGCTCGTCGAGACGGTTGATGAGCGCCAGGATAGCGTCCGCTTCGGTTTGAAGAACCTTGCGGGCGAGTGCGATGTCGATGCCGCTGATTCGTGTCATCGGTCGACCCTGCGCGTGACGACCACGGAGCGTCCCAGAGTCACGTGCGCGCCGCTCCAGAGGTCGCGCCAGCCGTCTCGCGCGCCGCCGCGTCGATTCGCTTCAGCTTGAGAATGAGCGCCTCGAGACGATCGAGGGGCAGGGCGTTGGCGGCGTCGCTTTTCGCCTGAGACGGCTCGGCATGCACTTCCATGAACACTGCGTCGACACCTGCCGCCACGCCGGCGGAGGCGAGCGGCTCGATGTACTGCGCGAGTCCGGCAGTGACCCCGTCGCCCGCGCCTGGAAGCTGCAGGCTGTGGGTGACGTCGAACACGACCGGATAGCCCAGCTCGCGCAGCATCGGCAGCGCGCGCATGTCGACGACGAGGTCGTTGTAGCCGAAACTGACACCGCGCTCGGTGACGAGCACCGACTCGTTGCCCTCGCCGGTGATCTTCGCGATGACGTGCTTCATATCTCTCGGCGCCAGGAACTGCCCCTTCTTGACGTTGACGGCTCTTCCCGTGCGTGCGGCGGCGACGATCAAGTCCGTCTGTCTCGAGAGAAACGCCGGGATCTGCAGTATGTCGACCACCTCGGCGGCGGCCGCGGCCTGCGTCGGTTCGTGAATGTCGGTCAGCAGCGCCAATCCCGTGCGCGCGCGCACGTCCGCAAGGACGCGAAGCCCGGCGTCGAGCCCCGGTCCCCGAAACGATGCCATCGAGGTGCGGTTCGCCTTGTCGTAGGACGCCTTGAAGATGACGGCCACGCCGCAGCGCGACGCGATCTCCCGGATCGCCGCGGCCGTTTCGAGGGCGTGCGAGGCGCTCTCGATGACGCACGGTCCGAGGATGAACGCGAGTGGGTGCCCGCCGCCGACGGAAAACGACCCGATTCGGACCGGCTTCACGGGGCCATTATAAGTAGTCAGTGCGGGAGGTGCGAGGAGTGCAACAGGTGCAATAGGTGCCGATCAGCACCTTTCGCACCCGTTGCACCCTTCGCACCCGTTGCACCTCGGCAAGCTACTGCCGACTGCCAACTGTGGACTGCCGACTGCCGACCGATTCCAGTTCTCCTGCCTTGTGCCGGCAGCTCGCTTCGATGAAGCTCGCAAACAGCGGATGCGGTCGCAGCGGCTTCGACTGGAACTCCGGGTGGAACTGCACCGCGACGAACCACGGATGCGACGGTAGTTCCGCGATCTCGACGAACTTCCCGTCGGGTGACCGGCCCGACACCTTCATTCCGTTCTCGGCGAGCGCGGGTTCGTACAAGCAGTTGAACTCGAAGCGATGTCGATGACGCTCGTAGATCAGATCCTGTCCGTAGATGCGACGCGCGACCGAACCCGGAACGAGCTCGCACGCGTAGCGGCCAAGCCGCATGGTGCCGCCGAGTTCGTCGACGCCGAGCAGGTCGCGGAGCTTGTAAATCACCTTGTGGGGCGCGTTCTCGTCCACCTCGGTTGAATCGGCGCCGTCGAGCGCACACACGTTGCGCGCGAACTCGACGGTCGCCCACTGGAAGCCGTAGCAGATCCCGAAAAACGGCACGCCGTGCGAGCGCGAGTACTCGGCGGCCTTCATCATTCCGCGTGTTCCTCGCGAGCCGAAACCGCCCGGCACGAGGATGCCATGGGCGTCGGCCAGCAGGCGCGTGCCGTTCTCTTTCTCCAGCGCTTCGGCTTCCACCCAGTTCAGCCGCACCTTTACCTGATTCGCGAAGCCGCCGTGGAAGACCGCCTCGTTGAGACTCTTGTACGAGTCCTCGTAGCCCGTGTATTTGCCAACGACGTGAATCGTCAGTTCATCCTTCGGATTCTTGATGCGATGGACGAGCTCCTCCCAGGCAGCCGTACGTGCTTCGGTCTCGGGCAGGTGGAGCAGTTTGAGGATGATCCGGTCGAGCCCTTCGGCCGAGAGCACGAGCGGTACTTCGTAGATCGTTTCGACGTCCTTAGCGGTGATGACCGCTTCCTCGTTGACGTCGCAGAACAGCGCAATCTTCCGCTTGATGTCGGCGTCCAGAAAACGATCGGTCCGGCACAGCAGGATGTCGGGCTGAATGCCGATCGAGCGCAGATCGCGGACGCTGTGCTGCGTCGGCTTCGTCTTCAACTCGCCCGCGGTGCCGATGAAGGGGACGAGCGTCAGGTGAATGAAGATGGTGTTCTCGCGGCCCACGTCGAGACGGAACTGGCGGATGGCCTCGAGAAACGGCATGCTCTCGATGTCGCCGACCGTGCCGCCAATTTCGACGAGCACGACGTCGACATCCCGCGCTGCCACCCGAATCGCGTCCTTGATCTCGTTGGTGATGTGCGGGATGACCTGCACCGTGCGTCCCAGGTAATCCCCACGCCGCTCCTTCTGAATCACTGACAGGTAAATCTTGCCCGTCGTCCAGTTGCTGTTGCGCGTCGCCACCATGCTCGTAAAGCGTTCGTAATGCCCGAGGTCGAGGTCCGTCTCCGCCCCATCATCGGTGACGTACACCTCGCCGTGCTGATACGGGCTCATGGTGCCAGGGTCGACGTTGATGTACGGATCGAATTTCTGCAGCGCGATTTTGTAGCCGTGGTCCTCGAGCAACCGGCCAATCGACGCGGCCGCCAGTCCTTTGCCAAGCGACGAAACCACGCCGCCGGTCACAAAGATGTACTTCACGGGCCGTCCCTCAGGTCTCTGTGTCATGCCGCCTCATGTCCGCGCCGCGACCGCCAGCAACTGGCGGCGCACGCGCTCCAGGTCCTCGGGCGTATCCACGCCGATGGAGTCGTACCGGGTTTCAACCGTTTGGATGCGATAGCCATACTCGAGCGCGCGCAGTTGTTCGAGCGCTTCGGTGCGCTCGAGCGGCGTTTGGGCGAGCGTGGCGAATTTCAGAAGGAAGGTCCTGCGGTAGCCGTACAGGCCGAGGTGTTTGTAGACAGTCGGGATCCGGGATCCGGGATCCGGGATCCGCGCATCTTTCGAATCCCGAATCCCGAATCCCGAATCCCGGGCATGCGGAATCGGCGCGCGAGAAAAGTACAGCGCCCGGCCCTTCTGGTCCTTCACGACCTTCACGACGTTGGGGTTGTCGTAATCGGCGCGATCGAGGATGGCGACGCACGCGGTCGACATCTCGAGCATCGGATCCGTCACCAGCGGAGCGAGCACCGCTTCGATCACCTCCGGGTCGATCAGCGGTTCGTCTCCCTGGACGTTCAAGACGATTTCGCACGGAAGTTCAGCCGCTATTTCGGCAATGCGATCCGTGCCGGTGCGGTGGCCGGGGGCGGTCATCACGGCAATCCCGCCAAAGCCTCTCACTGCGTCCGCGATGCGGCTGTCGTCAGTCGCAACCACCACCGCGTCCACGCCGCGGGCGGCGGCGGCACGGCGGTAGACATGTTCGATCATCGGCCGGCCGGCGATATCCGCGAGCGGCTTACCCGGCAGACGCGTAGCGTCGTATCGAGCGGGGATGACGGCGACGACTTGTGGAGGAGGAAGTGTTCTGTCGAACGGATCCGGAAATCCGACAGGGTGCACGACGAATCATAGCATGTGGCAAATCTGCGTTCACTCTTCTGCGTTCTAACGTTCTCCGTTCGTCTTCAGTTTCAGGGTTCGGTTCTACTTTGGTCAGGGTTCGGTTCAAGTTCTGTGTTCAACGTTCGGGGTTCGGCGTTCGGACCGAACTCGAACCGAACGCTAACGTGAACACGAACCGAGAACCGAGAACGGCAAAAGCGTGAATAGCGGCCCCTGGGTATAGCCCAGGGCCGCTAAGACCGAAATGCTAAGATGACCATGTTTCTTTCGAGCATGGACTGGAAATCAACGACGGTCATTTCGGGCGCCGGCATTCTCGCTACGTGGTTTTTCTCGATGCCGCCGACCGTGACGCCGGCACGTGCCGTGGCGCCTGCCGCACGTCCTCCACAGGTCAATACCTCGCAAATCGACATCGAAAAGGAAGCCGCTCGGCTGCAGGTGCACCGGGTGCAGGGCCCGCAATTTGTCGAGCCCTCACGCAATCCGTTTCGCTTCAGTGCGCGTCGAGAGCCGGCACAGGCGACGGCAGGCGTCGTTGTCAACACTCCGCCTCCACCGGTCATGCCGCCTCCACCGCCGCGCATCACGCTCGACGGCGTAGCCGCCGACACGATGGACGCGCAGTCGCCGCGAACGGCAATCCTGAACGCCGGCGGAGGCGTGGTTCTCGCGAAGGAAGGCGATCAGGTCGCGGGGTACCGCGTTCAGAAAATCGCGCCTGACGCAGTCGAACTGATCAAAATAGACGACGGATCGATGTTGCGTCTGGGCTTGCGGTAGTCCAATGGCCGGCTGAAGCCGGACCCCGCCGCTTATACCCGCACCAGTCGGACTTCTCGAATTCCCTGAACTTTTCGAATCTCGTCGAGCACTGCTTCGCCAACTGACGCGGCATCGACGATGACGACGCCGATAGCGCTGTCGCCTTCCCTGCCGAGTGCGAAGTTCGCGATGTTGACGTTGTGCCGGCCGAGGATCGTCCCGATCGCGCCGATGACGCCAGGCTGATCCGTGTTGTGGATCACGATCATCGTTCCTTCAAGCGGCGCTTCGACGGAAATGCCATCGAGCAGAACGAGCCTCGGAATCGTCCGCTCGAATACCGCGCCCTCGATCCACCGCTCGCCATCCGGCGTGTGCAGCTTCACCGACAGCAGGCTGGTGTAGTTGCGGCTGCGTGTGCTGCGCGACTCGATGATCTCGATGCCTCGCTCGTGCGCCACGTTTCTGGCATTGACCGGCGTCACACCCGCCTCGAGCATCGGCTTGAACAGGCCGACGAGCACGGCATTGGCAATCATGTCCGTGCGGCCGGCCGCAAGGTCGCCGTAATAGCGCACGCCGAGCGCCTTCACCCGTCCTTCGTTCATCTGGGCGACGAAATGTCCCAGCCGCTCTCCGAGATCGAGGAACGGCTTGAGACGATTGAATTCCTCGGCTGAGACGGAAGGAAAGTTGACCGCGTTGCGGATGATGCCGTCACGAAGGAAGTCCCGCAGCGCCGCCATTGTTTCCATGCCGACGAGTTCCTGCCCCTCGCGCGTGGAGGCCGCGATATGCGGCGTCGCGACAACCTGCGGCAACGTCTGCAGCCGATGATCGACGGTCGGCTCCTTTTGAAACACGTCGAGCGCCGCTCCGCCGATGTGGCCCGATTCGATCGCATCGGCCAGCGCGCCTTCGTCGATCAGGTCGCCGCGCGCCGTGTTGATGATGCGGATGCCTTTCTTCGCTTTGGCCAGCCGTTCGGCGTTGACGATGTTCTTGGTCGTCGGGGTCGAAGGCATGTGGAGCGAAAGGAAATCGGATCGGGCGAACAGCTGGTCGAGCGACACGAGCTCGACGCCGAGATCGGAGGCGACATCCTCGGAGATGAACGGGTCGTGCGCGATGATGCGCATGTCGAAGGCGGCGGCCCGTCTCGCGACCTCCTGTCCGATGCGGCCGAGGCCGGCGAGGCCGAGCGTTTTTTCGCGGACCTCTTCGCCGAGAAACTTCTTTTTTTCCCACTTGCCCTGCTTCATAGCCGAGTCGGCGGCGGGCACATGACGCGCCAGCGCCAGCATCAATGCGACGGCCAGCTCCGCGACGCTGATGCTGTTGGCACCGGGCGCATTCATCACGACGACGCCGCGGGCGCTGGCGGCAGGGACGTCTACGTTGTCGACGCCGGTGCCGGCGCGAGCGATGACGCGGAGCTTTGGCGCCGCCTGAATCAGCGGCGCTGTGACTTTGGTCGCACTGCGAACCACGATCGCTTCGGCGTCGGCGACATCGGTGGCGAGTTGTTCGGGTGCACGGCCGGTACGAGCATCGACGTTCCAGCCTTCGGCGCGCAGCACATCGAGGGCAGAGCCAGGCAGGTCGTCGGCAACTACGATTTTCAATGTTGGAATCCGAGATGAGGCGTCACGACGCGTTGATGAGGGAAAGTATAATCTGCGGTTGCTGCGACGACATCGCACCACGATGGTGCAAACCGCTAAATTGCTCGGGATCGTGGCGCAATCGCGCGCGCAGCCGGACCTTTTCAACAGAGTTTTCAACAGAAACTGTGAGTAACCCGCGCCGCGGTGCGGGAAGCCGACCTAATTGGCTGGTGGTCGGTGGTTCGTCGTGGTTGGGTTCGCGGTTCGCAGACCCACTAACCACCAACCGCTGACCACGAACCAATGCGAAGGAGATTCATGAAGCGCAAAGTGACAGTCGTAGGAGGCGCCGGCAACGTGGGCGCGACCGTAGCCCGCCAGATCGCCGAGAAAGAGCTGGCCGATGTCGTGATCATCGACATTGCCGAATCGAAAGCCGCCGGCATCGGCCTCGACATCTACGAGACGTGTCCCATCATCGGATCCGACGTGCGGGTCATCGGCGGGAGCGACTGGGCGCCGGCGGCGGGTTCGGACATCGTGGTGATCACGTCGGGCAAGCCGCGCGGCCCGAACATGAGCCGCGACGACCTCGTCCGCGACAACTTCAACATCATGAAGAGCATCGCGCCGAAGCTCGTCGAGCACACGCCCGACGCGATCGTCATTCCGGTGGCCAACCCGCTCGACGCGATGGCGCAGGCGCTGTTCAAGCTCACGAAATTCCCGAAAGAGCGGATCATCGGCATGGCCGGCGTCCTCGACTCGGCACGTATGAGCACCTTCATTGCAATGGAGCTGGGTGTCTCAGTGGAAAACGTCAGCTCGTTCGTGCTGGGCGGGCACGGCGACACGATGGTCCCCCTGCCGCGTTATTCCACCGTCGCCGGTATTCCCATTACGGACCTGCTGTCGAAGGAGAAGATCGACGCGATCGCGAAGCGTACGGCCGGCGGCGGTCTGGAAATTACAAAACTCGTCGGCACGAGCGCCTGGTACGCACCGGGGCAGGCAGCCACTGAAATGGTGGAAGCCATCCTGCGTGACAAGAAGAAGATCCTGCCGTGCTCGGTCTACCTCGAAGGCGAGTACGGCATCCAGGGTCTCTTCGTTGGAGTGCCTGTGAAACTGGGCGCGCGCGGCATCGAGCAGATCATTCAGATCAAGCTGACCGCCGAGGAAGACGCGGCGCTCAAGAAATCGGCTGCCTCGGTCAAGGAACTCGTCGACGTTATTGGAATGTAGTTGGGTTCACGAACCTATTGAACCTTGAGCGCGGTGGCGAGCCGCTTCAGCGAGCGGCTCACCGCAACGCGTGCGGCGTCAAGTGAGGGCATCCCAAACCGCTGCGCGATTTCGTGGATGCTCCACTGGACTTCGACGCGCGCCACGACCATTTCCCGATCCCGGGAGCGCAACTGTCCGAGGGCGTTCCGGTACCGCTCGTAGGCTTCCTCCCGCAGGACGTGTTCGAGCGGGGTCGTGTCGTCGGACGGCGGCTCCAGCGCCAGTTCCACTGTCTCGGGACGCCGGCCGACGCGACGAATCTCGTCCCGAATCCGGTTGATCACCGACAGCCGCAGGTAAGCCTGCATCGCGCCGACGTGTCGTGGCTCGAACTTGTCGAGCCGTGCGAGGACGTGCATCGCAGCTTCCTGGACCAGATCTCCGGTATCGAGCGAACCGCGCGCGTGCGCGGGCAGCCGGCCATGCGCCCATCGCTTGAGCGGAGGAAGACAGCGTTCCAGGAGCGCTTCGAGTGCCAGCCGGTTTCCCGCGCGGGCCGACAGCACGAGTTCGATAGTCGGCTCGTCACTCAGCAGGGTGGTGGTCGTCTGTGCGGGGTCCGGCGCCGGGTCGGCACGGTCGATCATTGGTTGAGGCGCATCGACAAGCATAGCGAATCTCCGCCCAGGGCACTGTGGCGCCCCCTGCATGGGGGTGAATAGCTGGCCCCGATAGGGGTACTAACGACGTTCCGGTCAATTTCTAACAGCTGCGGTATTCTCTGGAGCCGATGGTCGGTACCACGCTGTCGCACTACCGGATCGTCGGCAAGCTCGGCGTTGGCGGCATGGGCGTCGTCTACGAGGCCGAAGACACGCGACTGCCGCGTCGTGTGGCGCTCAAGTTTCTGCCGCAGGAGCTTGCCTCCGATCCGGATGCCCCCCGGCGCCTGCAGCGCGAAGCCGACACGATCGCCCTCCTGAGTCACCCGAACATCTGCACCATCTACGAAATCGACGAGCACGAAGGCAGCCGGTTTATCGCGATGGAACGCGTGAACGGCGCGAATCTGAAGCTCCACATGACCCGGACCAC
>Ga0070671_100001903_pt1 | contig 15966 bp, 19 predicted proteins | sample KBSS73metaG_FD_65341 | JGI IMG/M metagenome (GOLD analysis project Ga0070671, IMG submission 65341) | Switchgrass rhizosphere microbial communities from Kellogg Biological Station, Michigan, USA - KBS S7-3 metaG | ecosystem: Host-associated > Plants > Roots > Rhizosphere > Soil ...
CAGCGAAGCGAAAGCCTCGTTCGACATCGCGCCACGAAACTCGAACAGGTGACGCAGCGCGGCGAGGCCGAGCACATGCGGCGCATGCTCGGGAAGCAGCAACTGCTTGCGGAGATAGAGCGCCAGGAGCGCCGTCATCCCGTAATAGGAGAAGCGCTCCCACAGCTCGGTAAATGCGAGATAGGCGAGGCCGGGCGGATGGTTGAAGAAGCCGCGCGAACGCGCCTGCTCGGCTGAAGCGGCCATTACGGCTGCGTATCAGCAGCGCGGCCGCAGCGGAAGTCAGGCTTCCGCTCCGTTATTGCGGCGGGGTTGCCTGGTCCGCCGTCTGCTTGCGCTCGCCCTTGGCCTCCTGGATCTCCTGGACGAGGCAGCCGGTGTAACCGCCGGGGCCTACCGACGAGCAGCTGCCGATTCCGGTCTTGCCGGCGTCCTTGAGGTTCTTCGACCGGACGGCCCAGGCTTCCACCTGCTGAGGCGTGCCGCTCGGGCGTATCTTGGGCGGGATCCGGTAGCGCTCCGCTTCGGGGCGATGGGTGCAGACGACGATCTTGTCGTCGGTCGAGCGCGGGCAAGGGTCGCTGCCGTAGACGATGACTTCGGCGGTGTTCGGAGCATTTTGTGCCGCGACCGGTCCGGGAAGCGCCAGCGCGCCTGCCGTCAACGCAGCAGCCGAGCTCAGGAGGGTGGTGAACTTGCTCATGACGTCCTCTTCAGCGGTAAAAGCGGACCGCTTTCCTACTTGTTCCTCAAATACGCTTCGACAGCTCGATAGCCAACCTGCATCCGGCACGGATCGCCGCCGTCAGCACGGGATATCCGACCGCATTCGCCGCTCCGGCTTCACGCGCGGATTCGCGATGCTCGACCTCGTCGGCACGAAATTCGGCAATATCGGCGGAAAGCTCGGGATCCTGGTCGCCGAGCTCGTCCAGCTGCTGGCCGTAGTGGCGGTCGATCACGGTTTCGACCGCGTCGGTGCAGGCGAGCGCCGCTTTCTCGGACATGAGCGCGGTCGCCGCCCCGAGCGCGAAGCCGGCGACGTTCCACAAGGGCTGAAGGGCGGTCGGGCGGACCCTCCTCTCGCTCATCAGCCTGTCGAAGCGCGCCAGATGCCGCTGCTCCTGCGCCGCCATGCGCGAGATGAGCTTGGCCTCGGCGCAATTGGCGCGAAGCACCGCCAACTGCCCGGCATAGATTCGAGTCGCGCCATATTCGCCGGCTTGGTCGACCCGGAGCATCGACGCGCTGTCGCCGCGCCGGTCGCCAGGCCGCCAACCGATCATGCGCGCTTCGGCTTGAGGGTCATGAGGAGGATCAGCGCCGCCCCGCTGAGCGACAGGATCGCGTTCCAGCCGGCCATGGAGATGCCGAGGAAGCGGAACTGGACCTCGTCGCAGCGGATCAGCGGCGCGTGGGTGATCTGTTTCAGGAGGTCCGCCGTGCTGCCGCCCTTCGCGAGCGCGGTACACTGGGTGAAGCCCTCGAAGATCTTGGCCTCGACGCCGGCATGGTAGACGCCGATCGCTCCCGAAACGGCGATGGCGAGCGCGGCGAGCAAGGTGAAGGTGCGCGCCCGCGGCGCCGTCGAAGGTGCCGAGAAGGCGACCAAGGCGAGCGCGAATGCCACCATGTGGGCGTAGCGCTGCCACCAGCACATCTCGCACGGATAAAGGCCGCCGATATATTGCGAGCCGACGGCGCCTAGCAGAAGGCTAAGCGGCAGGACCAGTGCGATGGCGCGCGCGACCGTCGCCGGGCGCCAGGGTGCTGAAGGAGCGGAGGCTTCCGCGACCGCCTCGATCATGGGCTTAACGCGACTTCTTGGGGCCGCCGCCTACTGCCGCCGGCGGCGCACCGGCGAGGCGCTTCAAGGTGTTCAGCGCATAATAGAGCTGGAAGTCCTTTATGCCCTTCTTCTTCAGCTCCTCGGCCGATGCGGCGAAGCGAGGGTCGGGCGTGTCGTCGCTCTCGAGCAGCTTCTCGTCGACCGTGTTCTGCGCGAGCAAATGCTTCCTGAGGTCGGCTTCGCGGATGAACTTGCGGTCCTTGTAGTCGGGATCGGTGAGCTGCGGCACGTCGATGTCCGGCGTGATCCCGCCCGCCTGCACCGAGCGGCCCGACGGCGTGTAATAGCGCGCTGTCGTCAGCCTGAGCGCGGCTTCGGGACCGGTCTGGACGACCGTCTGCACCGAGCCCTTGCCGAAGCTCCGCTCGCCCATAACGAGCGCGCGGTGATGGTCCTGGAGCGCTCCGGCGACGATCTCCGAAGCCGAAGCCGTGCCCGGGTCGGTCAGGACGATGACCGGCAGGCCATGGGCCATGTCGCCGGGCTTCGCATAATAGCGCTCGATATCGTCCTTGGTGCGGCCGCGCTGCGAGACGACCTCGCCGCTTTCGAGGAAGTCGTCGGCGACGTCGACCGCCTGGTCGAGCAGGCCGCCCGGGTTGGAGCGGAGGTCGACGACATAGCCGATCGGATGACCGCCGGTCGCCTTGTCGATGCCGACCAGCGCCGCCTTGGTCTGCTCGGCGACATTGCCGGTGAAGGTGTTGATGTTGATGTAGCCGACGCCGTCCTTGATCTCCCACTTCACCGGGCGAAGCGCGATCCGCTCGCGGGTGATGGTCATATCGATCGGCTTGTCGCGGCCGGGGCGGACGATGGTCAGCTTGACCGCGGTGCCGGGGTCTCCCTTCATCTTCTCGACCGCTTGGTCGAGCGTGAGGTCGTTCAGGAATTCGCCGTTGATGTGGGTGATATAGTCGCCGGCCTTGACCCCGGCGCGCCATGCGGGCGTGTCCTCGGTAGGCGCGATGACCTTCACGATCCCGTCTTCCATTGAGACGGTGAGTCCGAGCCCGCCGTAATTGCCGTCGGTGGTCGTCTTCAGCTGGTCGAAGTCGGCGCCTTCCTCATAGCTCGAATGGGGGTCGAGCGCGGAGAGCATGCCGTCGATGGCGCCCTTGATCAGGGTCTTGTCGTCGACCGGGTCGACGTAATTCGCCTTCACCCGCTCGTAGACGCTCATGAACTTCTCGAGCTCCTGGTAATTGGTCGTATCCGCGGCAGCGAAGGAGCTGGCGGTCACGGGAACCAGGGCGAGCGCTCCGACGAGCGCGAGAGACGGAAGGAGCTTGGCGGTGCGTTTCATGTTGATCGCGTCCCAGTTGCGCGGCGGTTCAGGCGAGATGGCGCCCATTTAGCCGCTCTTCGTGGCCTTTGACAGAGTTTGAGATGAACCTGCGATGAGAGCGGGCGAGAAGCGGCGCCCGTTCTGGGACAATTGCACCTCGACGCGCCCGATCGCGCGCCCGAGCGGATCGCGGAGCCGGACCTTGTCACCGACCTTCAGCGGCGAGGCGACGTTGACGATCAGGCTGATCCAGCCGCCGCCATGGTCGAGGATTACGATCCCGTCATAGTCGCGAAACGGGCCCGAGTAGCGGACGACCGCGTCGGCGGGTGCGATGACGTCGGCGCCGCGCGGGCTGTCGAAGGCAATTCCGCGCGAGCGAACGCCGCTGTCGTTGACGGCGCCGAGTCCCTCGACGACGGGGGCGCTGACCGGGAGCGCGTAGGCGAACGGCAGCTTCAGCTGCGGACCGCTTGCAGCGAACGGGCGTAGCGGCGTTCCGCCTTCCCGCTCGAGCAATGAGGCGAGTGCGCGCGCCGATTGGCTCTGCGTCTCTTCTCCGCGGATCCGCTCGGCCTGTTCGCCGGCGGCAATCGCGACATCCCCGGCGCCAATCGCCTGGCCGCCGGCGGCGAGCGACTGCTGGATGGCCTTCCGCTCGAGCTCGGCGAACTGTTGGCGCCTAGCGCCCAGCTCTTGTCGGCTGCGGACGAGCTCGCCTCGGGCCTTAAGCGCGGCCTCCTGCAGCCGCCTTCCCTCGGCAAGCTCGGCGGACAAAGCGCCAGTCCGGTTGCGGATGACGGGAAGCGTCGAGTCGAGAAGAACGCTCACTTTCACGAACTCATCGGCGCTGCCGCCGTCGGCGAGGGTCAGCAGCGGTGGCCGCTGCCCCATCACGGCGAGCCCGGCGAGGAGCGAGGATACCGGCTTCTGCTCTTCGGCAATGCGCGCCCGGTGCGCCGCGACATAAGCGGCGGCCAGCCGATATTGCGCGTCGGCGGCGGTGATCCGCGCTTCCGCGGCTTCGATCCCCTGTACGGCGGCGGCCTGCTGCGCCCGCAATCTTTGCGCCTCGTCGCGAGCGTCGGCGGCGACCTTCTCGAGCCGCGCCGTCTCCGCTTCAGCGGAAGCCTGCTCGGCCTGTGCCTGTCGAAGCGCGGCGCCCAGCGACTGCGTGGGGCTCGGGGGCGCTGGGCTCGCCCCGAGAAGCGGGACCAAGATCAGGAGAAGAGCCGGCTTCCTCATCCCCTATCCTTCGCGGTGATACGGATGGTTCGCAAGGATCGAGGTCGCTCGGAACAATTGCTCCGCGAGCATCGCCCTCACCAGCAGATGCGGCCAGGTCGCCGGGCCGAACGACAGGAGGAGGTCCGCGCCCGCCCGCTGCGCATCCTCATGACCGTCCGCAGCGCCGATGAAAAAGCGAGCCTCGCGCTTGCCGCCGTCGCGCCAGCGCTCGAGTAGGCCGGCAAGCTCCATCGAGGACAGCGACTTGCCGCGCTCGTCGAGCACGATTGAGACTGCTCCCGAGGCGGGCTCAGGCAATTTGCCGCCGCGGTCGGGCAGCTCGGTGACCTTCGTTGGCCAGCTGATCCGCCTCAGGTAGCGCTCGACGAGATCGGCTTCCGGTGAGCGGCCGATCTTTCCCCGAACGACAAGATGCAAAAGCACCCCTTATTGGGTCGTCAGCGACGCGCGGTAGGGCCAGGTGAAGACGGACTTGAAGCCGTCGTAGATGGCGCGCGTCGCCTCCGCGATCGTGCGCGGCCGGTCGGACCCGCCGCGAGTGAAGATCGCGACTACGATACGGTGGCCGTCGGGCATCGAGATGAAGCCGACATCATCGGCGAGACCGTCGAGCGTCCCCGTCTTGTGCTCCACCGCGGTCCCGGCGGGAAGCAGCCACTTCATCCGGTTCTTGCCCGTCTGGCACTTGGCCATGACGCTCAGCAGATAGTCGCGGCTGGGGGTCGAGATCAGCTCGGCTTTGTAGATGCGGCGGAGGAGATCGACCATCGCGCGCGGTGTGCTCGAGTCGCGCCGGTCCCACAGGTCGCGCTTGGCGGCGAGCAGCTGAGCAATGTTGCGGTCGACGCGAACCCCGCGGACGCCATTGTCGGCAAGCCAGCGGTGGACAGCGTTAGGGCCGCCAACATCGGCGAACAGGACGTCCGCCGCATGGTTGTCGCTGTGGATCAGCATCTTGTTCATCCAGGTGCGCACCGGGACACCCTGGATGGTGTCGTCGAGCGTCTTCTGGCGATGGTCCACCTGAGACAGGTAGAGCGCGGCGATCGCGACCTTGACCGTGCTCGCCATCGGGAAGGGCGTGTCGCCCTTTATGCTGAGGCTCTCTCCGGTGTTGAGGTCGAGCGCGGCGATTCCGACGTCGGCCGAGCTGCCGGAGACGAGCGAGCTAAGCTGCTGTTCTACCGAAACGAGGTCGGGCGACGACGCTGCCGCCGCGGGAACGGCGGCGAATGCAAGCAGCGATAGAAGAATCGCCGTGAACCGCACGCCCCGCACCCCCGTTCTCGCTGACCTTAACCCTGAGCTGCACTTATAGCCGCTTCGTCCCCAAATGCCCACATTCGCTCCAAATTGTAAAAAGTCCTTACCTCAGGCCGGAACAGGTGCACGATCACGTCATCCGCGTCGATCAGCACCCAGTCGGCGGCGGGAAGGCCTTCGATCCGGACGTTCCGCCCAAATTGCTCTTTTATCTTGTCGGCAAGCTTAACGGCCATGGACGCGACCTGCCGCGTCGAGCGGCCCGACGCGATCACCATATGGTCGGCGATATTGGATTTCCCGGCAAGAGGGATTGAGACGACCTCCTGCGCCTGGTCGTCGTCGAGCGACTGGAGAACGAGCTTGTGGAGGTCTTCGACGCTCGCGGGCTTTTTCCCGGTCGCGTCAGCGGCTTCAGCGGGATGCTCGGTCAAGGGGTCTCCTGGCAAAGAGGGGCACGGCCGTGTGGCCAAACGCCCGAGAGCGCTCGATGTATCGGCGATGCCAGCTTGGGTCTTGCGCGCGTACGGCGGTTGCGGAGGTCGGATCAGGGGACAGGCGAAGGAAAAGGATCGCCGGTGCACTCCACTCCGTCCAGTGTCTCGCCTGGCCAGGCGGGTGGACGAACCGCCTCAGCCAGCCCATCGCGCACGCCGCGTGGACAGCTGAATCATAACCGGGCCGGCGAATCACCGCAATCGGCACTTCACGTGCTAAGCCCCTCCAATCGCGCCATTTGTGAAAATTTGGCAGGGTGTCGCTTCCCAGCAACCAAATGAAGCGATGCTCCGGGTGGCGGCGCTTCAGCAGCCGCACCGTATCGACGGTGAAACGGGTGCCGGCCCTTTGCTCAAAGTCGCTGACCCGGACACGCGTTCCCCGCGCGATCCGCTCGGCGGAAGCAAAGCGCGCTTCGAACGACGCCATGTCCTTCGCGCCTTCCTTCAGCGGGTTGCCGGGCGACACGAGCCACCACACCTCGTCGAGGCCGAGCGCACGCATCGCCTGCAGGCTGATGTGCCGATGCCCCCCGTGCGCCGGGTTGAACGAGCCACCGAGGAGACCGATGCGCGCCATCTGAGGCTGAACGGCTAGCATGGGCGCCGTGCTGCGCCTATTCTGTCGAACAAGGGGGATCGATGGTCGGGGAATTCGACGCGGTTGGCGATGCGGTGACCGGCGGACTGCTTGCCCGCGCGGTCGAGCCGCATGCCGGCGAGGTCGACAAGGGCCACACCCACGAGAAGAATTGCCTGAACTGCGGGACGCCGCTGACCGGGCCCTTCTGCTCCGCATGCGGCCAGAAGGCGCACGTCCATCGCTCCGTGCGCGGCTTTCTTGAGGACTTCGTCCGAGGCCTCTTCAATTTCGAAGGGAAGATCTGGCGCACGCTACCGATGCTGGCCTGGTGCCCTGGCCTGATGACGCGCCGCTACATCGCCGGTGAGCGGGCGCGGTTCGTCTCGCCGGTCGCGCTCTACCTGTTCACCGTCTTCGCCATGTTCGCCGTACTCAATCTGACCGGCGCCCTCGGATCATCGACCGGCGCGAAGAATTTCAAGGAAGGGCTGAAGACCGAGATCGCCCAGGATAAAGCCCAGCTGGCGAAGCTCGATGCCCAACGGAAGGCCGGCGCGGCGGCTGGCAAGAATGTCGCGGCGCTCGATCGCAAGATCGCCAGTCGCAAGGAGGATATCGCCGAGAATCTGAAGATGTTCAGCGGCCAGCCTTTGGTTGTGGCGGACGCCGATGACCAGACGCCCGGCTTCATCCGCCCCTTCATCAAGCATGCAAAGGACAATCCGGAGCTGGTGTCGATGCGGGTCCAGGACGCGGCGTCCAAGTACAGTTGGCTGCTGATCCCGCTTTCCGTGCCGTTCATGTGGCTGCTGTTTCCGCTGCGCAAACGCTACAACACCTACGACCACACCGTGTTCGTGACCTACTCGCTGTCATTCATGATGATGCTGGTAGTCGTCGCCGGCCTACTCATTGCGGTCGGTCTGTCGGGCGTCGCGGGCTTGCTGTTCTTCGTTCCGCCGTTCCACATGTACCGCCACCTGAAGCAGAGTTACGAGCTTGGGCGGTTCAGCGCGATCATGCGGACGATGGCGCTGTTGACCTTCGCCTTCATCGCCGCCGCCCTGTTTCTTGCCGCAGCGGTCGCAATCGGCGCGGCCTAGCGCCGGCAGGGATATTTGCGGGCGGCATAGCCGGCGAAGGCGGCGTCGAAGCTTTTCGCCCGGTCGGCGGGCGGGAGCGAGCGGATATAGGCGAGCAACTCGGTCGAATTGACCGATGCCTTGCCTTTGGGCGGAAGGCAGGCGGCGACTAGCCGCCCGGCGGCGCGATCCGCCTCGAACCGGGCGCGGGCATGGTCGGCCGCATCGCCGACCACCTTCATCAGGAAGCGCGCATCCGATGAGAACAGGAGGATCATCCTACTTTGCTTGAGCAGCGGCTCGGCGCGGGACAGGAATTGGCCGGCGGTCATCGGCGGGCTCGACGCCGCGAGCGCGAAGGCAATCAGTATGGACATTCAGCTTCCCCGCTGTTTCGATGAAGGGAGCGGAGACGCCCTGAATGACGATTTAACGGTTAGCGGCGGCAGGGATATTTCTTCTGGAGGACGCGGATCATGGCGTCCTTGAGGCTCATGGTCGCGCGCTCGGCGGACGGGATCGCTTCCAACCCGTCGATGAATTCGAAGTTGCCGAGGCTCGCGCGGGCCTGGGGCGAGCAGTAAAGGATCGGCTTGTGGGCTTTTTCGGCGGCGATGCGGTCGTCGCCGATCGACTTGCCGACCGCCGTCGCCTCCGCCTTCAGCTTGCTGTAGTCGCTGTCGAAGAAAGCGAGCGGCCCCTTCGACTTGAGGCGATTAGCGCGGTCGAGGAAGTTCTGCGCCGTCCCGGGCGCGACAGCCGACGCGGCTGACGCGATCGAAAGGACGAGAACCGCAAAGAGAGCCTTTCGCATGGCGGTAGTGCCGCGGGGCCAGCCGTAGCTAGACGCCCGCGGCAGCAGGACCGCCGACCGCGCTCGGCTTCGGACGCTTGGCCTTCGGGATCGACGAGCCGGCGGTCGGGATGGCAGGTCCCTTCGCGCCGCCGCGGTCGATATTCTCGCCGGCGAGCACCTTCTTGATCTCGTCGCCCGACAGCGTCTCATATTCGAGCAGCGCCTGGGCGAGCGATTCCAGCTGCCCGGCATTTTCCGTCAGCAGGCTCTTCGCGCGGGCATAGCCATCCTCGACGACCTTGCGGATCTCGGCGTCGATCGCCTGCGCCGTCTCGTTCGACATCTGGCGCGAGCGGTTGACCGAATAGCCGAGGAAGACTTCCTCCTCGGGCTCCGCATATTGAAGCGGGCCGAGCGCGTCAGACATGCCCCAGCGCGTGACCATGTCGCGGGCGAGCTGGGTCGCGTACTGGATGTCGGAAGAAGCGCCCGAAGAGACCTTGTCGTACCCGAAGATCATCTCCTCGGCGACGCGGCCGCCCATCGAGACAGCAAGGTTCGCGTACATCTTGTCGCGGTGATAGCTGTAGCTGTCGCGTTCCGGCAGCCGCATGACGAGGCCGAGCGCGCGGCCGCGCGGGATGATCGTCGCCTTGTGGATCGGGTCCGAGGCAGGCTCGTGAAGCGCGACGATGGCGTGTCCGGCCTCGTGATAGGCTGTCATCCGCTTCTCGTCCTCGGTCATCACCATGGACTTGCGCTCGGTGCCCATCAGCACCTTGTCCTTGGCGTCCTCGAACTCCTGCATGGCGACGAGGCGCTTGCCCTTGCGTGCGGCAAGCAGCGCAGCCTCGTTGACAAGGTTGGCGAGGTCCGCGCCGGAGAAGCCAGGCGTGCCGCGGGCGATGACCCGCGCATCGACGTCTGGCGCCAGCGGCACCTTCTTCATGTGGACGGTCAGAATCTGCTCGCGCCCGTCGATGTCGGGACGCGGAACGACGACCTGACGGTCGAAGCGGCCGGGCCGCAGAAGCGCCGGGTCGAGCACGTCGGGCCGGTTGGTCGCGGCGATGATGATGATGCCTTCATTGGCCTCGAAGCCGTCCATCTCGACCAGCAGCTGGTTGAGCGTCTGTTCGCGCTCGTCATTGCCGTTGCCGAGGCCGGCGCCGCGATGGCGGCCGACCGCGTCGATCTCGTCGATGAAGACGATGCACGGCGCCGACTTCTTCGCCTGGTCGAACATGTCGCGGACGCGGCTCGCGCCGACGCCGACGAACATCTCGACGAAGTCCGAACCGGAGATAGTGAAGAAGGGAACGCCCGCCTCACCCGCGATCGCGCGGGCGAGAAGCGTCTTGCCGGTGCCCGGAGGGCCGACCAGCAGCGCGCCCTTGGGGATCTTGCCGCCGAGACGAGCGAACTTGCCGGGGTCCTTGAGGTATTCGACGATCTCCTGAAGCTCCTCGCGGGCCTCGTCGATGCCGGCGACGTCGGCGAAGGTTACCCGGCCCTGCTTCTCGGTCAGCATCCGGGCGCGGCTCTTGCCGAAGCCCATGGCGCCCGAGCCGGCGTTCTTCTGCATCTGGCGCATCACGAAGAAGCTGATGCCGAGGATGAGCAGGAACGGCAGCGAATTGTAGAGCATGTAGAGCCAGATGCTCGAGCCTTCGTCGCCCTTCACCTGGACGGCGACGCCCTTGCTGATGAGCTTGTCGGAGACGTTGGCGTCGGTCGGCGCCGTGGTGCTGAACGTCTCGCCGCTGTCGAGCTTGCCGGTTATGGCGCTGCCCGTGGTTCCGGTCGCCATCGTCACCGAGCGGACGTTGCCGTTGTCGACGCGACGGACGAAGTCGGAATAAGCGATCTGCTGGCCGCTTGCGGAGCGCGAGCCGCCATCGATCATCTGGAAGATGAGGACGAGCGCGAAGATCACGCCGATCCAGATCAGGAGACTCTTGGTCCAGGGGTTGCCGGGCTTCTTTTCCTTGTCGTGCATCGCTCTCTTCCAGCGCAGGAAACGCGCTTAAGCCCTAAAATAGGCTCATTGGAACCAATAACAATGCGAGCTTAGGGTGGGGTGAACGAGCGCTGCGGCGGGCAGTATGGCCCGGCGGCATCGGGGCGCCGCCGGGCCGCCACTGTAAAGCGGCAAGACGCGTCACTCGGTATGCTGAGCACCTCAGGGACGAGCCTCGCGGCGCACGATAGAGCGGTACTAACGAAAGTGAAGGGGTCTCAGAGCCCGAGAGCGTCCATTTTTGGGCCTTCGTACGCGCCGTCCTCGCCGGGATAGCGGAGGATCGACTCGTAGCCGCCGCGTTCTTTCGCCACCGCCCAGACCAGGCTTTGCCCCGAGGGCAGGCTCTTCGGCTGGAGCCTGAACACCGGATTCGCGAACGACTCGCGCGCATCGATGAGGCGCCAGCCGCGGCTTCGGAACATGTCGAGCGCATCGCCGAGGAAAAGTGCCGTGGTGAGTCGGTGGTGGAGAAGGATCGTGTGCTCGATCGAGCCGCCGAACAGCTTCTGCGCGAGGCCGTCGTAGAAGTTCGCGCGCTCCCACAAATGCTGGAGGTAGAATTTGCGGTAGGGCGCGAGGTCCGCCTTCGGGTCGGCGGCAAGGCGCTTCCTCAGCCGACCGTCAATGGCCCAGTCGCTGGTGTCGATCGTGACATGCCCATTGCTGTAGCCGGCGGCGTGCAACCGCTGCCGAAGCGCATCGCGCGCCTCCGCCGTTCTTCCCCTCTGCGAGAAAGGGATAACGGAACAGCTTCCGAAAGCCCGGATAAGGCGAGAGCAGGGCTTCGCACTTAAGGATATCGGCCATGTAGGCGTCGGGATCGCCGGCTCCGTAATAGCCGTGCGAAAAGCTGTGATTGCCGATGACATGGCCCTCGCGCGACCAGGCGCCGAGGACCTCGTCCGCGACCGGTCCCTTCACATATTTGCCGGCGACGAACCCCGCCGCCTTGATGCGATGCCTGGCGAGGATCGAGCGTATGCGCGCGTCGCGCTCGGCCCCCGTGAGGAGCGGCGTGTCGGCAAGGCCGAAATCGTCGACGGTGACGGCGAGCGCCGGGCGACGCGATGGGGAAGCGCGGACGGCGGCTGCCGCGCCGACCCCGATGACGCCGCCCAGGACCGTTCTGCGCTGGTACAAGCTTGTCCCCTCCTGCCCGCTAGATTGCGCATGAAGAGGTTTTGGTGAAGCATTATCCGGCTTAGCAGGAGGTATCCCCATGTGCGGCAACGGCAACCACCAGGGCAGGATCGCCGACACGTCGGTCACTCGGCGGACAATGATTCTGACGATGAGCGCCGCCGCTGCGGCAAGCGGCATCGCGATGCCGGCCTTTGCCGAGGACCCGGGAGCCCGGCCGATCACCGAGAAGGACGTTTTGGTGAAGACCGCCGACGGCGGCGCGGATGCGGCTCTCTTCTATCCGGCAGGCAAGGGCAAATGGCCGGCGGTGCTGATGTGGCCCGACATCCTCGGGCTTCGGCCGGTGTTCCGCGAGATGGGCAAGAGGCTCGCCGCGCAGGGCTATGTCGTGCTGGTGCCCAATCCTTATTACCGGGCGAAGAAGGCGCCGGTGGTCGAGGGGGCGTTCGACTTCAACAGCAAGGATGACATGGCGAAGATCATGGCGTTCAAGAGGGGGCTGACCGACGCGATGGTCGACCGCGATTCCGCCGCTTACGTTACTTTCCTCGACACGCTCGCGCAGACCGACAAGCGCAGGAAGGCGGGGGTGCAGGGCTATTGCATGAGCGGGCCGATCTCCTTCCGAACGGCGGCGGTTCGGCCCGACCGGATCGGCGCGGTGGCGACCTTCCACCCCGGCGCGCTGGTGACCGACAAGCCGTCGAGCCCGCATTTGCTCATCCCGAAATCGAAAGCATCGTACCTGGTGATCATCGCCAAGAACGACGCCGAGAAGATGCCGAAGGAGAAGCCCGATCTCGATGCCGCGTTCCGGAAAGCGCGGCGTCCGGCGAAGGTCGAAATCTCGTCGGCGAACCACGGCTGGACCGTGGCCGGGAGCGAGACCTACGACGAGAAGGAAGCGGAGCGGGCCTGGGCCGAGCTCGTGCCCTTCTACCGCATCGCCCTTCGCTGAGGCGCCCGGACGAACCGCCACTCGGCGCCGCCGCTGCAGAGGACGCCGCGTAGCGTCGCCTTCTCACCGCGCTCAAGCGCCGCGAGGAGCTGGTCGAGCTCGCGTCCGCGCAACTCGGCTTCGCCTTCGGTCGCTAGTGTGAGGACCGCGCGGCGGACGATTCTCCGGCGAATCTCCGCGGGAGCATCGCCGGGCGCGTAAACGAGCCCCCTGTCGCTTTCGCTGACCGACCGGCGCCATTCGCCGTCGGCAGCCCAGTCGAGCGCCTCGTCTGCTTCGGCGAGGTGCGCGGCGCTGGCGGCAAGGGCCGAGGGGTCGAGCCAATCCGACTGCTCGAGTTGCCTGCGCATCCGCACCCGCTCGAAACGCTCTTCCTCGTTGCTCGGATCGCGGACCGGCTCGATTTCGGCGGCGGCGCAGACCGCTTCCAGCTCGGAATGGCGCCAGCCGAGCAACGGACGGACGACCCGAGCGGCGGGACGCATGCCTGCGAGGCCTTTCACGCCGCTGCCGCGCGTGAGCCGCATCAGCACCGTCTCCGCCTGATCGTCGAGATGGTGTGCGGTGACGAGTGTCAGTCCCCGCTCCTGCGCCCAAACTCCGAGAAGTCGGTAGCGCATCTCTCGCGCGCGTTCCTGAATCGCGGTGTCGGGCTTCGAGTCCCACTCGGCGGTGAGGATGACGTGGGGGACACTCAATTGCTGGCAGATGCGGGCCACGCGTTCCGCTTCGTCGCGGCTCTCGGGCCGGAGCGCATGGTCGACAGTCGCCGCTGCCACCATGCCGGGGCGAGCCTCAGCGGCGAGCAGGAGAAGGGCGAGGCTGTCGGGACCGCCCGAGACGGCAATGCCGAGCTTGGCGTCACGCGGCACCAGCGAGTCGAGATGGCGGCTGAAGCGGTCGATGAGGCTCAATCGTCCCCCTGAACTTGTTTCAGGGTCCATTTACGAGGAAGTCGCGGCACTCTCCACGATGGATGCTGAAACGAGTTCAGCATGACGATCAGCGGCTGATTAGCTGCAATTCGCCTGCGCCTTGGCGTCGGTTTCCAGCTTCTTGAGGTCGGGCCGGATCCTGGCGCCATAGACCGCATCGAGCTCCGCGTAGAAATTGCACGCTTGGGAAGGCTTGCCGAGCTGCATCGCGGCCTGGCCGAGGTAGTAGAGGCTGTCCTGCGCGCGCTCTCCGCCCGGGTTGCTGCGGTAATTGGACATCAGCACCGCGGCGGCGTCGGCCGGCTGTCCCTTGTCTAGCAAGGCGCGGCCAATGAGGTTGTTGGCGTAGCTCACGCGCCGGTGCCTGGGATAAGCGGCGACGAACGATTTCAGCGAGCTGATCGCCTGGTCGTACTGGCCGGCCTCCCACAGGTGGAAGCCCTCGGTGTAGGCGTCCTCGCCGGGATCGGTCACTGCCGCCGTGGCGACGGGCGCATCGCCGGCCGGAGGCGCGGCCTGCGAGGTCTTCGGCGACTGAGTGGACGGCTTGGACTTCGGCTTCGGCGGCGGCGTGGCCGACGTGGCCGGCGCGGCTTCGACTGGCGTCACAACGGGCGCCGCAGTCGCTGCATCGCGCACTTTCTGCTCGAGCGCCTGGATGCGCTGGTCCTCGTCGGATTTGAACTGGCCGATGCCCGCCTCCAGGCTGCGGAGGCGATTGCCGTTCTCCTCGGTCTGGCGGAGCATGTCGGCCATCTGCCGCTCGAGCGCGTCGAGCCGCTGGTTGAGGGTGATCACCGACGCCTGCGTCGCCGCGGGATCGTCGGCGAAACCTGCGGTGTCCGCAGGGCGACCCTTTGGATAGACGCGCCGCTGCATCTCATTCACCTGGCGCTCGAGGCGGTCGATCCGTTGGTCGGGGTTGGGCGGCTGGCGCTGCGCGAGTGCAACTGACGCGGGCACGAAAGCAACGGCCGCCGCAGCTGCCATGAAAGTGATCGGACGCAGAGTTTTCACCTTAAATTCCCACCCTCGGTTCGGACCAGACTGTGCGCCGGAGCGCCTTGCCCCGCGATGAATCCTACTGGGCGGCCGTGTTCGTGACCGGCGGCTCAGCCGGGGGCGGTGCCGGTGCCGGCGCGGGTGCCGGTGCTGCTTGCGGTGCCGGGCGCGGCGGAGCTTTACGGGCCGGTGCAGGGCGCGGCGGGGCAGCAGCGACCGGAGCCGCCGGCGCAGCAGGAGCCGCTGCCTGCGGAGTGCGCAGCAGATCGGCGCCCAGGAGGCTGACCTTCGTCACGACTTTGCCCGGGGGGCCGACCGGCGGCGCCACCGTCGGGCCGACGGTGATCCGCAGTGCTTCGGGCTTGCCGGCCTTAAGCAGCGGCGCCGTCGCGGTCGGCGGGACGGTGTAGGTCTGCCCCGGCTGGAGCTCACCCTGGAAGAGGCTGTTGCCCTGGTCGGTGATCTGGATCCACGCCGGCGCGATGGCGGTGAGGACGACGGGGCCCTGCGCATTTGTAGGCGCTTGCGGGGCAACCGGCGCGGCCGGCGGCGGAGTCGTGGCCGCGGCGACCTCGTTCGACTGAACGTCGCCCGGTTGCTCGAGCTCGCGGCGGTTGAGCACCGTCATGAGGATGATGAGCAGGATGACCGCGGCGATGGCGGTCAGCACGAGCCATTTCGGCATGGTCCGCGCCGGATCGGCAGCCTCGATCACTTCCGACTGGGAAGCGGTGAAGCGTTGGCCGCCCATTTCCTCGCGAAGCTGCTCGCCGATCTCGGTCCGGTCGAGGCCGACCGCCGAGGCGTAGCTCTTTGCGAATCCGATCGTGTAGGTCGGCGCGGGCAAAGTCTCCCACGAAGCGGTTTCGATGCTTTCGAGGTGGCGCTGCGGGATTCGCGTCTGCGCAGCGACGTCTTCGAGACTCAGCCCCTTCTCCTCGCGCGCGGCCCGAAGGCGCTCGCCGACAGTGGGAAGTGCAGCTTGTACCGGCTCTTCGTCCATCGCCTCGTTTTCAATCTCGCGCTTGGGCATCCGCCTTGTTTGAGGCCTGTGCCGTGAGTGTCAACCGCAAGCTACCCGATAGTGACCGAGTGACGGCGCGCCCAGTCGCTCAGCGCCTTGCGCATGTCCCTCGGCGGTTTCGCGAGAAGCTGGTCGAGACGGGCGCGGACGGCGGCCGCGTCGATCGAGCGGATCATCGCTTTCACGGGGCCGACGCCGGCCGGCGTGATCGAGAAACTGTCGGCGCCGATTCCGATCAGCGCCATGGCTTCCAGCGGGCGGCCGGCCATCTCGCC
>Ga0070671_100001905_pt1 | contig 15962 bp, 13 predicted proteins | sample KBSS73metaG_FD_65341 | JGI IMG/M metagenome (GOLD analysis project Ga0070671, IMG submission 65341) | Switchgrass rhizosphere microbial communities from Kellogg Biological Station, Michigan, USA - KBS S7-3 metaG | ecosystem: Host-associated > Plants > Roots > Rhizosphere > Soil ...
GAATCCCCACCTTTAGATTTGAAAGTGACAAGTATGTAGCGGCGCTCTGGACGCCTGTGGAAGGGCCAGACCACCCTGACTAGTCTTGTCGATTGTGTTCCTCGTGTGAAATGCCGGTAATGGACCATGATTCGACGGGTAACAAAGAGTGAAAGATTCGACGACGCGATCGTTGAAGCCGCTCGTATCGCGAAGATCGCTGGCGTTCGCGCAGGCACTGAGCACCGATACACCGGTGTCTGGATCGTGGTGGTTGATGACAGGCTCTTCGTACGCTCCTGGAATGACAAACCTACCGGATGGTTTCGCGCCTTCCGCAATCAACCTACGGGCATGCTGAAAATTGCAACTCGTGAGTTCCCAGTTCGAGGCAAACCAGTTCCTAGTTCACCTATTCGCGCCGCCGTCACGAAGGCGTTTGCGGAGAAGTACGACACGAAAGCGTCGCAGAAATGGGTGAAAGGTTTCGGAGAGCCAGAGCGACTACGCAAAACTCTGGAATTCGTCCCTTGTTAAAACTATCAAACCGACTCGGGCGCAGCCCATACGATTAAGAAGTAGCCTACAGGTTAATAGACATGAGTTCTCGCACCAAGGTTTGGCAACGGAGGTGCTGGAGGTGTTTTTGTGTTCCAGGGCTATGACCGTTCCGCTCCTTTCCTTTCCTTCAATCCTTACCTCGCGATTGAAAATTAAGAGCCGCCGTCCGACAATGTCAGCCAATCGAGCCATGACTAATATCCAAACAGTTGATCGCCTTGAGGTCCTTGTGATTGTCGACAACGTCACGGATAGTCTGTCGACTAATCCGAACAACGTGCAAACGGAGTGGGCGGGGTTGTTGCAGAGTGGGCGGATGCAGGTGCTTTCTGGGAAGGCTACTTGTTGTGCGCACCATGGTCTGTCGCTGCTTATCACCGCCTACATCGGCAGTGACAAGCGTACGTTGCTGTTCGATGCGGGACCGCACGGCGAAACGTTTCTCCGTAATGCGAAGATCCTTGGTGTGGATTTGTCTGAAGTGGATGCGGTCGTGTTATCACACGGGCATTGGGATCACGCGGGTGGTCTTGTTTCTGCGATTGAGGAGATCTCACAGCAACAAGGCGAAGGAGATAAGGAGCAACCGAGTAACGCCGCGACTAGGCGAAAAGTAGTTGAGTGTTATGTGCACCCGGGCATGTTTGCGGAACGCGCTCTGCAGAAACCGGATGGAGAGTTACTGCGATTTGAACGAGTGCCTCGTGAGGACGAACTTGCAAAGGCAGGTGCAAACGTCGTCAACACTAAAGAGCCGCAGTTAATTGGAGACGGGGCATTTTATCTCAGCGGGGAAATTCCACGTCACACTTCATATGAAACAGGATTTCCGGGCCACGTTCGTCTTGCGAGTAATGGGCAAAGTTGGGAGCCAGACCCGCTGATTCTGGACGAGAGATTTATCTCGGTCCATGTTAAGAACAAGGGGCAAGTAGTTTTGTCCGCCTGTTCGCACGCAGGTCTGGTTAACGTGCTGACGCACGCGCGCACACTATTTCCAGACGTTGGTCTCTATGGAGTTGTTGGAGGCCTGCATCTGTCTGGCGCAACGGAAAAGATCATTCCTCAGACCGTCGCTGATTTGCGGCAGTTTGGTTTACGACTGATCGCAGCTGGTCACTGCACTGGTTGGCGCGCTTTGAGTGCAATGTCAACAGTCTTCGGTGATGAGTTGGTTCCGTTGGCTGTCGGTAAGCGATATGCGTTGTGAGCTGGATCGCTGCTGCTGCCCCCTACAAGCCTCCTCATCTCACAGAGAAAGGACACTCACGTCGATGGTACGAGATTTTGACGATAACGAATATCCGCGATCCCTGAACTACGCGGTGATCTTCGCCTCGTTAGAGGCGACATGTTTATAGCCTCGCGCCCTCCCAAAACCTCTGGCGCCTTCGGCGCGGAGAATATTCAGATGCGCGGATCTATAAACATCTCGCTCCTTCGGAGCGAAGACTTTTCGGTCAAATGAGATTTCGTGGAGAACTCCTTGGACGGTCATTGTGCAATCACACGGTGGGGTCGCCACGGAGGGCCACCCCTACAAACTGACGCTATCCATTTCCTAATGGTTGGGCCTCTGCTTCGAGCTGTTTATTGAGTTGGTGGTGCAGGCGGAGGCGAAGCCTTCTTGGTCGCTTTCTTGACCGGCTTACTCTTCAATTCGACGAGAATCACCTCAAAGGGTTGGTCGCCAGTATTTTCTGGCAGATGAAGTCCCGCAGGTGTCCAACGCGTCTCACCTGCTTTGCTGGTAGTAACCTGAGGGTCGCCTTTGGGAAGCGTAAAGGTAGTGTTGCCGTCAGTCATAAAAATAGCGACTGCGTTTGGGTGATAGTGCATTACGGACTTTTCGTGTGGGCCATACTTAATACGCAGCACGCGCACCTGGGCATTTTCGAACTCTACCGTGTAATGCTTTGGATCCACTTTCACAGGATCCTGGGCCATCACAGCTGATGCAAACGAGATGGTGAAGAGAACTGCGACGAATATTTTAGTCATTTCTGAGCGAGCTCCTTTGGGAGTGTAATGATGCGAGAGCGGCGTGGTTCTAACTCAGAAGAGTTACAGAGTCAAGATTCTAAAAGGGCGAACCACTGACTCTGAGATTGTCCCTCCCTCTCAGCAGAGTCGGCCGGCCCTCTTACACTTCATCCGCAGCCTATACCGATTTCGCAGATGTGATTAATGGTCTGCATAGTCGGCATAACCTGGATGTTCCCGCCTCGGTCATATATCCCACCGCTCAAACCGCTATTACGCCGATCGCACAGACTGCATCCAGGCTCACCGATCATTTCCTCACTTAAATAATTCCGTTTCGCTCTTAGAGACTTGCGACGCCAATCTCGCGTTCTTCTGCGGACGGAAAATTAACTCACTGGTCTGACCCTACACACGGCTCTCACTAATAGTCTCGCGTGAGTAGCAGATCTAGAAAAGGACGCTCAAAATGAACGCTCTCACGACCGCACCAATTGATTCTCACTACCTAATTGAAGACCGCCTCGAAGAAAGGTCTGCGTTTTCAAAGGTCACCCGAGATCTACAACTCGCCGTCGAAAATTTCGTTTCACTCGAGCGGGCGACTAGTAACTATCGGTTGCTCTACCGCAACGTCGTTTACGCCCTCCATCAAATTATGGAAGCGATTCGAAGTTGCGAAAAAGCGGGAATGGAACGGGGTGAAATCAGGTCTGATCTATTACCAGTACGACTACTTCACCGCAGGTCATTGTTTGTCGCTCGCGCTCAAGATTGGCCGCGAGGTTACGCGGGCGATTTCGAGACGATTGAATATCTTTGTGATGGCATGAACCGTGTCAGTGTCGAAGATACTCTTGGTTATTGCATCGAGGAATACACAATCAACTCGCAAATCACGCAGCAACACCGCAACAAGATCAAGTTGCAAGCAGAGATGATGCTCAAGTGTTGCCAGCGGAAAGAGCACGCGAGGATTCTTTCGATTGGATGCGGAGGTGCACGAGATCTTCGATTGATTGCTGGTCATCTCCGGGATAGTAAGGCTGAATTCGTGCTTTGCGATTCAGACAGCGATGCATTGGACTTGGCCAAAAATGAACTTGGCCCACTCGCGGAGAAGTGCACGTTTGTACAGGGCAGGGTGCCGCGCGTTATGTCGCGTCTAAAGGCTCTGGGCAAATTCGATCTAGTTGTTGCGGGAGGTCTATTCGATTATCTCCCTAACCGTTGGGTGGAGTTGATGGTCGGCGAAATCTGGCGGCACTTTTTGCACCTTGAAGGAATTCTGTTCTTCACTAACATTGCTCTAAACAATCCTTACCGCGTTTGGATGGAATACCTGGCTGACTGGTCACTTATTGAGCGCAGCAAATACGACCTTGAAAGGCTATGTCGCAATGCCGGCGTCGATGGTAGAGCAGTCTCGATCACACGAGAAGCCACCAACCTGACGTTGATAGCCACAGTGGCCAAATCCAACTAATTCAACGGAGCATCTCCCATGAATAACGGTTTCAATATCCTCATGCTGTCAGTGATTCTTTTGAGTGCAGGAAGTAATTTCCGAGGCACCGCTCAGAGTTTGCTCGGTCGCACCGTTCAGCCTAACGCCTTGTCACCGTGTGGCGAGAGGCGTGTACACTTAGAACCGGAACAGGAATTAGAGACAGTCGAGTTGTTAGACGGACATGTCACCTTCCTCACGCCAGTGAGATTCACAATGGTTCTCCCGTTTGGGCAACCTCTCGACATGGTTCTTGCTGCTGGAACGACTTGGCCCATCCCACCTGGCAAGTACAAACTCAACAATCCAACCGAATCTCCAATTGATCTCATTCTGAGAGCGGATGGTGCGTGCAGGGACAATTCTCGGAGATGAGAAAGAATTTTTTGAGGAGCGTTGCAGAATTCTACGGCTTGTCGGTTACGAACAATTCTTTCACTGGAACGCCGTCACTCCATTTACCCATGAAGCGTTGTTGGGGTGTGTTGCCGAGCGCGTATTCGCGATTTTTTCCGTAGAACGCTGCGTCGCATAAGCCGTCGAAGAGTTTCCAGAGACCGTAGTAATCCAACGCGTTCACTTCGGGTGTTCGGGATGAAGACGATTGATTGTTGACGGTTCCAGCCGAGCCCGATCCCACGGTTGACCGCCGATCGGTTAGATCTCCTTCGCCGTTATCGTAGTCTTTGTCGGGCGCGGTAGGGGCGCGATGGTTTGCGATCAAGGCCGGCGATCCTCTGTCGTCAGTCATTAACCTAATGAAGTCTTTGTTCTCAGCACTCACGCGACTCGACTCGTAATAGATCCTTTTCGCATCGTAATCCTCTACAAGCGTGTCGCGGTCGCCTGCAATTGAAAGCAGCAACGTGTCGCTCTCAATTTTCTTTAAATCAGGCATTGGCACATTTACCGGGTTCCGCGTGATACCTGGTTCTACTGACATCACGACTCGTACGTGTGGAAGCCCTGATTCAGAGGCGAGCGCTGCAACGCTTGCCGACAATACGCCGCCAAGTGAATGTCCGACTGTTGCGACCTTATCTAACTCCGGACGAACATGACTTGGGTCAGTTTTCAATTGTTCGAGCGCAGCTTTGATTGCATCGAGAGTGTTGGGAATAAAGTTTTCTCGAGGAGTGAGTATGCTCGCTTGATAACGTGGGAAGACTACAATGTTGCCGCGCTTCACAATGTGATCGATCCACGCACCGTAGTACAAAGGATTTGTCCCGGCCCAACCATGCAGGAAGATCACAAGGGGCGCGTGCGCCGGCTTGGGTTTGTCAGGTTCGAAAATCCAATACTCCTTACCGCTCTTTCCGTACCGATTCTTAATCACTGCCGCGTGCGGCGCTTGTTTACCACCGGGTCCGGTCTCGGGTTGCGGGGGCGGAGTTGCAGAAGGAGTGTGCGCTGAGAGACTCAGGACTAGAAGTAAAACTAAGCCGGATGATCGACCCAGCATGCGGTGCTTCATATGCTTTGGACGCCGAAACATGCTGAATGGTTGAACGAGGGTTTGGAAATCGGCGAATCCCGAGCCTATGTTCGGGCTATAGTGAGACCGTCTTGCTGCAATGGTAAGATTCACGCTACCGTATCTGATACAGACTCGCCGGCAATGCGTACAAGGAATAACTCCTGCCGCTCAGCAGTGGACCATAGTCAACGACAAACGTGGGAAAGCTTTGCACCCAAAGTTTGAAATCCATAGCATTTCCGAGACTGTGTGAAAGCTCCCCCTCTCATTCTCCCCAAGCTTCAGCTTGGGGTTAGAGATGCCCTGGGTTTTTTTCTGTGAACCGTTTCAACGGTTTAGTGCGTTGCACTAGGCGGCAGAATTCAATAGCCCGATCTTCAATCGAACTTCCGCGCCAACTCGGAAATTTATTTAGTCTCACAATTAAGTCGGACTTGAACAATAGACCAACTGCCCGTGTGAACTTACGACTACCGGTGTGCGAGCCGAAGTTTCTTGCCCGCTGAAAGCGGGCGAGAGAACCCGTGAAGCACTGCCTATTTCGAAAACCGTTAAAACGGTTGAGTGTCTATCATCAAGCGCTCCGACCCAGACTGAATCCTGGGTAGAATGAGAAGCAAACCCCAGGTGGGTTGAACGAGACAAGATAAATTTCCGAGTTTGGCGCGTAGGATTCGGGCAGTGCTTGACAGGTCCTCTCGCCCGCTTTCAGCGGGCAAGAAATTTCCTTTCGCATACCCGGGGTTTCGCTCGCAAAGCCTCGCTCCACCCCGGGCTACATGCTCACACCTGCTTCGCAGGTGGATACCTCCACGCAATGCCCGTTGTTGTGATTCGAAAAGATCTTAACGGCGTTTCCTGTAGGTTGGACTTGAAGATATCCACGCACTGACGTGCCTGGGGATTCCCGACTTCCTGAGCACAGCCACACGCGCTCGCGGGTGCCTCACTCAACACTTCACTGCGCTGGTGGTCCAACCGGAATGGTCAGCAATGGCGCTGCTCCGTGACGCAGAACACGCTCACTATGACTACCGCGTAGACCATCTAGAAAGCCGTTGCGACCGTCGGTGGACATCACGATCAGATCCGCTTCTATTTCGCGCGCGGTATTGACGATGGTTTGAATCACTTCACCCGTTCGCAATTCTTTCTTCCACTCCCAACCCGGTACGTCAGGACAACGAAAAGACGGCAGCGTATCTGAATCGCCAACATGTAGCAGAGTGAAAGTTCCATGTGCACAGTTCAGTCTCTCAACCAAACGCACAGCAGCGGCGAGTGCGGGCTGAGGTCTGGGTGTTTGCGCTACAGGAATCAGAATGTTGGTCAGGTGCACCGATCCATCGCGACCAGATACAAATCCCTCACTATCAAAAGGAATAAACAGAGTCATCTCCCATGCTTTGCGTGCAACTGGCTCGGCCACAGATTTTCCCTGCCAACGCACACGTCCTTCGCGTTGATGTGTAGCCAGCACGATCAAATCCGCGGGATGTTTTTTTAAATAACGAAGGACAGCTTCAACCGGATCACTCTCCTGGGCGACGACTTTGCGCGCATCAATACCAAGATCTCCAACAGCCGACTTGGGACTGCCTTTCTCAAGCAATCCCCACCGCTCCAGCGTCTCACGCACACCGGGAAAATCGGACCACTCTGAGCTTCCATCCGGCGAGACGTTTAGCAAGGTTAGCTTCGACTGCGTCAAAAGTGCGGCCTTGAGTGCATGGTGAAAAGCTACTTTGCTGCCTTCAGAAAAATCGGTTGGATGCAGGACACTCTCGATTACCGCTTCAGTTGATGCCATGGTTTGACCTTGCAAAAAAGTTGTTGGAGTGTAAGACGAACCTACCAAGCAGACTATATTGAAGCGGTGAATCGTGAACAACTGTCAGTATTGACAGTATGTGTGGGAGCGGAACCCCTCCCTCACGGCTTACTTCACCTGCTTCACTTGGGTGGGCCAGTTGAGGACGATTGTGATGGGCGAGGAGTTGTTGACTGAGGTGAAGAGATTCACGAGAAACTTCTGGCCATCGTTTGATGGCGCGATCGGCCACCCCTCGGTTGAATATTTGATCGCCGTTTGAAACAACTCTCGCGGCACCCCGGTCTCCAACTTCGGTCCAGCTTTGATATCCACTGCCATCACCTTTCCTTCAATAGTGGTATAGAAGAGTTCTTTCCCATCTTTGCGCCATCGTGGACACACGCCTCCATGGGAAGATATAGCCCACTTCTCTCCAGTAAGCGGAAAAGGACGAACATAAATTTCGAAGCGACTGGATTCATTCGCGCTGTAAGCGATGAATTTTCCGTCGGGTGAAAACTGCGGCTGAATCTGATCGACGTCAGTTGACTGCAAGACTGCACTTGCCTTGTAACCATTTGTCGTATCAAGAATCCAAATGGCCGCGGGTGATTTGGGAGCCCAATTTTCAAACGCGATGTACTTTCCATCAAACGACCAGCTCGTGGGAAAACTTTCTCCATCGGCCTGAAATACCAATTGATCATCACCAGCGCCGTTCGCAGATTTCGTGAACAGGTTAACCTGGCCGTTGCCTATTCGATTAGAACTGAAAACGAGCTTCGTGCCATCAGGTGACCACGCGGGCGAGCCATCTCCCGCGGGATCAAAAGTCACTCTTGATGAAGTACCCCGCAAAAGATCTGTTTGCCAGATGTCCCCGGAGCGTCCATTGGCGTCAAGGACCGTAACGGCCACATGCTTTTCATCAGGGGACAACCAAACTCCCGAATAGTTTCCACTATCACCTACCGAATCCAATTTTTTTCCATCGCGACTAAACCAGGTGAGCTGCGAGAGCGGGTTACCAGATTGATACGCAAGCTCGCCATTCTGTGAAACTGAAAAATCAAATTTGTGATTTTGACCCAAATCTACAATGTGCTCAGCGAGCGTTATCGGATCTCCCGTTGTTTTCAATCCGCTCACATCAAATGTCTGCGCTACTAAAGCCCCTTGATTTACATACAGCAGGTATCCCGATGCATATGCGATTCGGGAGATGGCACCAAACAGGACTTGAGACTCTTGCGAATCGAGTGAACCGACCCGAATGTGATGTCCTTCTGTAGTCGCAGCATCACCAAGAAATAGAAAATGTTTACCGTCAGGCAGGAAGTAGGGCCAGCGGTGTGCTTCTTCTTGTTTGGCGAGTTTCGTAGCGAGCACCGCTGGACCACCCTGCGCGGAAATACGATGAATTCCCTCAGAGCTGCCGAAGATAATTGTTCCGTTTGTGCTCCACGAACCGCCACTGCCCTCTCCAACATCGCAAAGGACCTGCGGCGGACCTCCGTCGGCGGGCATCTTTAATAACTTCTGATTCGCAAAAAAGCCGATATATCGGCTATCAGGCGACCAGAATGGCGCTGTCCCTCCTTTGGTGCCGTCCAGCATTTTGGCAGTGGTCGAGTTTAGCGGGCGAATCCAAAGAAGATAGGTGCCGTCGCTATTCCTCCCTGAAAACAAAACGCGTTGACCGTCGGGCGACAGTGTGATGTCTGAAATCTCTGTTACGTTCTCCGGTATCGCCACTGAAAGACTCAATACCTGTTCACTTGCTTGCGGTCGCCGAAAATACGCGAAGGCAAAGATCGCTGCCATGGACGCGAGCAACAGGCATGCTGCGATCCAAATAACACTCTCATTCGAGATTCGCCGGCGACCACGATCAATACTGGAGACGGCGATTGTTTTGCTGGAGTTACTCGATACGTCCGAAAGCGCGTCGAGCGCAAAAGCTACGTCACTTGCTGATTGGAAACGACGTTCGGGACTCTTCTCCAAACAATGCAACACAATTTTTTCCAACCCTTGAGGTGCAGTCACGCCTGTTGCGGCGAGTTCGGTGGGTTCTTCTTTGAGTATCGCGTTGAGAGTCTCAATTGCTGACTCGCCACGGAAAGCCCGACGACCTGAGACCATTTCATAGAGCACGGCGCCGAACGAAAAAATGTCGGAGCGATGATCAGTTGAACGACCGCGAACTTGTTCGGGGGACATGTAACCTGCCGTTCCCATGACTGTGCCCGGATCCGTGTGGACCTTACGCGTGGCGATGTCCGTCTGCGCTATTTCGTCAGTTGCGGGTTGGACCAACTTGGCGAGACCAAAGTCTAAAATCTTTATTCGATCATCATCTGTGATGAAGATGTTGTCGGGTTTGATGTCGCGGTGAATTATTCGCTTGTCGTGTGCCGCTGCAAGTCCATGCGCTATCTGTGTGGCGTATTCGATTGCCTTTCGCGGCGATACTGGTCCCTCATCAATGCGTGAGCGCAACGACTCGCCTTCCAGTAGCTCAGACACAACGTAAGGCGCACCTTCATGAGTACCTACATCGTAAACGGCGAGAATATTTGGATGGTTCAGTGTGCCTGTCGCTTGCGCTTCTTGTTCAAAGCGATTCAAGCGATCTGGGTGTTCTGAAAATGCAGCCGGCAATACTTTGATCGCCACGTCGCGATTGAGTTTCTCATCGCGGGCTCGATACACCTCGCCCATTCCACCGGCTCCAATCTGCGAACGGATTTCATAGCGACCGATTTTTGTTCCGGCGGGAATGGCAGTCGTCATCGGAGAGAGCAAACGTTTAGATCGAAAGAGTCGGTTTTGACCTTACAACCATTTAAGGAAACTTCACCTTGAGGTTCTGCATAATAACAAATCCCATGACGTGGTCGTACTGGTTCATTTTGAATTGAAAATGAACCAGCACCCACCTCACGATTGGGAATCAGCCGTACATATCGGGACGATGGCCCAAACAACACTCAGACAGGCTCGGGAAATCTCCCGCGCTACGACTTGGGCGACTACAAGCAAAGCAATGACTCTGAGCCTCACAAAACGGTCGGGCTACTCCCACTGGGCGTAATCAGTGTAATCTGTGGACTATGTCATTTCCGCTCGCATTGACTACTGCATTGCTTCTTGTCACCGCAAGCGTACTTCCTGCGGCGCCTGCAACCACTCCAGTTGTACAGATGCTCTTCGACGATTTCACCTACGCGAATAGCAACCAGCTAAAGAAGCATGGTTGGATTATTCGCACTGAGGCCGGTTGGCCGGGAGTGCCAGGTGCGATCTGGTCCAGGGAAGGTGTGACGATGCTGCCTGATACCGAGCAACGTGGGAATCGAATCTTGCGCATGACGTCTTCTACTGACGGGCCGGGCACAACGACAACTCAGACTCAGATCTGTCAACAGCGAAAATTCTTCGAAGGTACTTACGCGGCTCGCGTTCGTTTCACCGACAATCCATCCTCGGGCCAGGGCGGCGATCAGATCGTGGAAAGCTTTTACACGATCAGTCCATTGAAAGCTCCGATGGATCCGGATTACAGCGAGTTGGATTATGAATACCTCCCGAACGGAGGGTGGGGCATTGCCGGTCCAACGCTCTATTCGACCACCTGGGAGACCTTTAGTCCGGAACCAAATTGGAAGAAAGACAATGTCTTCCAAACCAGCAGCGGTACCCAAGCTGGCTGGCATACGCTAGTCACGCAGGTGATGGATCAAAAGGTTCGATATTTCGTCGATGGGAAATTATTTGCCGAGCACGGCGGTGAGTATTATCCAGAAGCTACGATGTCAATTAACTTTAATCTCTGGTTTATCCGCGATGGCATGGTCCAAACAAAAGGCGCGCGTCAATACCAGGAAGATATCGATTGGGTGTTCTTCCAGGCGAATACCAGCTTAACCGCGGAGCAAGTCGAAGCAGCCGTCGCCAACATGCGTCGAAAGCAAATCAAATTTCGCGACACTGTCCCACCTAAAGTCCCAGCACTTACAAGTCCGTGCAACTTCTGAGCGAAGCGGTGGCCCGACCGTCAGCGAAAGCTCCGAATCTTTAAGAGCCCTCCCTAACGGTCTGGCTGCCCGTATTTTCAGGCGAACGGATTTTCATCCGCACTCGGTCCGTAGATCGAGGGGAGTGGTACGTCGAGTTCGCGCAGGTAGACTGACAGTTGTCCGCGATGGTGATAGCAATGATTCAACATGATCGTTCTCAGCACCGCGATTTTGGGTTGTGAAAAAACTTCTCTGCCACCTCGCGTCATTGTCCACGAAGACATCAGCACCTCGTCGCTTACTCCATTCAAAATCTTTTTAGCCTTGGCGATACTCTCCTCATGCGTCTGGGTTACTTCCTGCACACTTGCCGGGACAGGGTCAACAAAGTTTGGTGCCTGAACTTTATCCTGTAACGCTAATTCTGCTATTGCACCAGGAACACTCGCGATGTGAAGAGCGAGCGCACCAAGCGTTCGAGACTTGGGATGAGGTTGATAGTCGAGATGGGTGTCGTTGATGCGTTCGAACAAACGCCGTGTGATTTGTGCTTCCTGATCTAGCTCGTTGAGTATTGAATCGATGAGCGGCATAGGCCTCCTTTTTGTAAATCAATTAGTTAACGTCATTGCCAATTGTCTTTTTAGGAACTGAATGTTTCATTCGCCAATTGAGATGACGCGATCGGCAATTGGCAATTAGAAATCCTTCACTATCTCCTGTTCTTGTGGTAGTTGATCATCCACTGCACGCCAAACTTATCAGTGAATGAACCCCAATAAGCTCCCCAAAACATGTCCTGAATCGGCATCTCTATCTTCCCTCCCGCAGATAATCCGTTGAAGAGTTTGTCGGCTTCTTCTTTCGTGTCTGGCGAAAGGCAAATGTAAAAGTTATTGCCCAACGTAAGCTTCTGTCCTAAAGATTCAAGCGAGTCCGTTCCCATCAGAACGGCGCCGTCTCCGATCGGCAGAGAAATGTGCATGATTCGCTCTTTGTCGGCATCGGTCATCTCGCCACATTCTGGACTGTCTTTGAAGCGCATAACGGACAAAAATTCGCCACCAAAAACGGACTTATAAAAGTTGAATGCCTCTTCAGTGTTGCCGTTAAAATTGAGATAGGGACTTACAGCCGTCATTTGATTTCTCCTTTATTTCTGTCTTCATCTAATAATCGAACGGGAGGTCTCCAGATCGACACCACCGTCCCCAAAAAAATTGGTATACCCACCATTCAGGCTTTGCAAGAAAGATCTTTTCTCCGCGCAACTGAGATCTCTGCGGCTCTGTGGTGAGTGACGAAATTGTTCGTACGAGAATTCATTCGTCACATACGAACCCTCCAGCGACAAAATAACGACGCCTTGCCATCTTAGGCATCGCTCTTGTAGGATGCCTAAAACGTTTAGGCTTAGGCTAATTTCAATCCCCCAAATCGATAGACGCAAATGACAAATCCAAAAGCTGATTTGCTACAAGGAACTCTCGACATGCTGATCCTCAAAGCGCTTTCCCTCGGCCCGCTGCATGGTTACGGCATCATCCAACGAATTCGCAGAATGTCTGACGAGATGATGCATGTTGAGCAAGGCGCGCTTTATCCCGCGCTCTATCGAATCGAAATTAAAGGTTGGGTTAGCGCTAAGTGGGGACACAACGAGACAGGTCGTCGTGCGAAGTTTTACAAGCTCACAAAGTTGGGACAGAAGCAGTTGCGGATCGAAGAAGAAAGCTGGGACCGGCTTGTCCTGGTTGTCGCAAAGATGCGCGAAGCGACTTGAGTAGGTTCAGCAATGGACGATGACGAATTGATCAATATGGGGAAGCATTACAGTATTAAGGAATAGTTGAGATGAAGTGGTTCAACCTTCTCGTGGTCCGAGTCCGTGCGTTGATGCGACGCGATGCCGTGCTTCACGACATTGACGAAGAATTGCGCGCTCACATCGAGTTGGAGGCTGAAGCAAATCGTGAACTCGGAATGTCGCCCGACGACGCTCAGCGTACTGCCTCAAAAAGCTTTGGAAATTTTGGAAGTATCAAAGACCTCGCGTACGAAGTTCGAGGAGGAGGATTCATGGAGACACTTTGGCAGGACTTGCGTTACAGCGGACGAATGCTCTTCAAGCATCCTGGCTTTACGCTGATCGCCGTACTTACACTCGCTCTCGGCATCGGCGCCAACACTGCGATTTTCAGCATCGTCAATGCGGTTCTGCTGCGGCCGTTTCCTTATCAACAACCCGAACGACTTGTCATTGTCGGTGAAGGTGCTGCTGGTGGAGCAGTGTCGTATCCAAACTTCGCAGACTGGAAAGACGATGGCAAAGTTTTCCAGTCGACCTCTGCTGTCCGTTCAAATGAAAGTTTCAACTTCACCGGCCTGGGCGAACCGGAACGTCTACAAGGTCGACTCGTGTCTGCTGGTTTTCTTTCCACACTCGGGATCACACCGTTGTTGGGCCGCGACTTTGTAGCCGATGACGATCGTCCCGGTGCGACTGCAGCAGTGATCCTGAGTCACGCATTTTGGAATCGCCGCTTCAATTCCGATCAAAATGTCATCGGCAAACAGATCAACCTCAACAACGAGAGCTTTACGATTGTCGGAGTTACTCCACCAAAGTTTGAGTTCGGCGCGCCGGCAGACGTTTCCGTTCCGATTGGTCTCTCGGCTGATAGATTCAAAGCTCGTGGCGCCGATCCCGGCATCAATGTCGTCGCTCGTTTAAAGCCGAACATGTCGGCTCAACAAGCCGAAGCCGAGCTGAACGTAATCTACTCGCGACTCGAGCAGGAATATCCAGCCTCAAACACGGGTCGCCGCGGCTATCTAATACCGGTACATGAATACTTTGTTGGCAATGTTCGACAACCTTTGTTGATTCTTTTGGGATCCGTCGGCCTCGTGCTTTTAATTGCTTGTGCCAATGTCGCCAATCTCTTGCTGGTGCGCGCTTCGTCGCGTCGCAGAGAGATGTCGGTACGTGTAGCGCTCGGTGCGAATCGTTGGCGCATCATTCGACAATTGTTGACGGAGAGTTTTTTGCTCGCGATAGTCGGTGCCGGGCTGGGAATTCTGCTCGCACATTGGGGCTCCAGTTTTGTCGCTAATCAATTGCCGGATGGAATTCCACGGCTCAGTGGCGCTAGTGTTGATGTCCCAGTCTTATTGTTCACACTCGCTGTTTCAATCTTGACTGGATTTTTGTTTGGCTTAGCACCCGCAGTCCAAGCGTCACGACTGAATCTCACTGACGCATTGAAAGAAGGAGATCGCGGTTCGTCCGGAACCCGGCAACACTTGCGCAGTGTGCTGATAGTTTGCGAAGTTGCGTTGACTCTTACGTTGTTAGTCGGTGCTGGATTACTGGTCCAGAGTTTTCGCCGAGTGCTGCAGGTCGATCCGGGCTTTAATGCGCAAAATCTGCTTACCATGCAGGTGTCAGTTAACAATCCTGATGGCCGTCAAGTCGCGTCATTCTTTCAGCAGTTGCAGGAAAATGTGCGACGTCTGCCAGGCGTCAAATCTGTTGCAGTGTCGAATGGTTTGCCGCTCGGAGTTGCTAATCACCCACCTTTCATAATCGTCGGGCGTCCCTTACCAGAAAACGGGCAGAAACCATCAGGAGTGCGCTACACCGTTAGTCCTGATTATTTTCAAACGATGGGTATCGAATTGCTCAAGGGTCGTGGATTTACATCGCAAGATACACCGGAGACTCCCGGAGTAGTGGTCATTGACGAAGCGCTCGCGGAACAACATTTTCACAATCAGGATCCTATTGGTCAGCACCTTTCGCAAACTTCTTCCGGCACGCCCAGCTTTGAAATCATCGGTGTCGTGCGACACGTTGAACAGGACGATCTGGCTGAGTCAGCATCACGGACTCCGCAGTTTTATTTGAGCTTTAACCAGATTCCTTTCGATCGATTATCAGGTCAGGTTCGACGAATCAATCTTTTGATGCGTACGGATGTTGATCCGTCAAGCATTGCAACTGGAGTGCGCAGAGAGATCGCCGGATTGAATAAGGACCAGGCGGTATTCAATGTGCGGACGATGGAAGAGATCGTGGGCCAATCGGTTGCGACAAGACGTTTCTCAATGTTGTTGCTAACGGTCTTCGCGGTGGTCGCACTCGCGCTCGCCAGTATTGGAATCTACGGGATGATGTCGTATGCGGTTGCGCAGCGTACGCGAGAGATTGGGTTGCGCATGACGCTTGGCGCACAACGCGGAAATGTACTGAGGATGGTGATCATGCAGGGAATGAAGTTGGCTCTCGCCGGTGTTGCGTTAGGGTTGATTGCCTCAGTTGCTCTAACCCGCACGATGAAGAGTCTGTTATTTGGCGTGAGTGCGACTGATCCGGTTACGTTTGTTGGAATCGCTTTACTGTTAAGCCTGGTTGCATTGCTTGCGTGTTGGATGCCGGCGCGTCGCGCGACAAAGGTCGATCCAATGGTGGCGTTGAGATACGAGTGAATGTGATCGCGCCCGCTAAAGCGGGCGCTGTTAAATCGGGGGGCCACTAACCTGGGGCTTGCGCCCCCAGGCCATATGCCTCCCGCTTGCTCCGCAAGCGAAGATTTCCATGTGGCTCCGCTCGCT
>Ga0070671_100001906_pt1 | contig 15961 bp, 19 predicted proteins | sample KBSS73metaG_FD_65341 | JGI IMG/M metagenome (GOLD analysis project Ga0070671, IMG submission 65341) | Switchgrass rhizosphere microbial communities from Kellogg Biological Station, Michigan, USA - KBS S7-3 metaG | ecosystem: Host-associated > Plants > Roots > Rhizosphere > Soil ...
GAGTACTTCCTGGTCGTCGGCGGGGGCCAGGGTGCCGTCGGCCGGGACGTCGCCGCCCAGCCCTGCTACGACGCCCGCGGCCTGACCCGCATGTACGACCACCTGACCGGCATCTCGACGGCGATGAACGCGCTGGGCTGGGGCAACTACGCCAACGACCACGAGGACGCGAACGGCCAGTTCGAGCAGAACTTCGCCTACGCCGACGCGCTCACGACCGCCGACCGCGTCATCACCGCGCGGTACCTGATCTCCGTGCTCGCCGAGCAGCGGGGGATGACCGCGACGTTCATGCCCAAGCCCTTCGCCGACCGCACCGGCTCCGGGATGCACCTGCACCTGTCCCTGTGGGGCGACGGGGAGTCGCGGATGCCGTCCACAGAGGACGACCGCGGCTTCGGGCTCTCCCCGCTCGCGTACCGCTTCCTGGCGGGCGTGCTCGACCATGCCCCGGCTCTGCAGGCGGTGCTCGCCCCCACGGTCAACTCCTACAAGCGCACCGGCGCCACCTCGACCCGCTCGGGCGCGACCTGGTCCCCGCGGCGGGCCACCTACGGCGGCAACGACCGCACCCACTACGTGCGCATCCCCGACCAGCACCGGATCGAGCTGCGTGGCGGCGACGGCTCGGCCAACCCCTACCTCGCGCTGGCGGCGACCTTGGCCGCCGGGCTCGACGGGATCGCCCGCGAGGCGGACCCGGGCGGACCCGGCGTCGACGGGGCCACCCGGCCCGAGCTGCCGCCGACGCTGCTGCACGCCGTCGAGGCGCTGTCCGCGGACCCGGTCGTCACCGGGGCGCTGGACGCCGCGGGCCCCGGCGTCGCGGAGTACTTCGCCGCCCTCAAGCGGGACGAGTTCTTCGACTGGCACGCGACGGTCGGCTCGTGGGAGCACGACCGCTACCTGACCGCCTTCTGATCGTCCTGTTCCCTCACCCGACAGAGAGGAGACGGCCCGTGTGCGGGATCGTCGGACTCCACCTGCGTGATCCGGAGCTGTACCCGCAGCTCGGACGGCTGCTGGAGACCATGCTGGGCCAGGTCGTCGAGCGCGGCCCGGACTCCGCGGGCGTCGCCGTGTACGGCGACCGTCGCCGCTGCCCCGAGGGGTACGCGGCGGTGTCGGTCCTGGCGCCCGCGCACACCGACTTCGGGGTCCTGGGCGTCTCGGACCTGCTGGTCACCGGGGCGGGGGACACCACCGTCCTCGCGGCACCGATCGCCCCGGACGCGCTCGTCGCGGCGGTGCGCACCGCGCTGCCGACGGCCACCGTCGTCGGCTCGGGCACCGACCTGACCGTCTACAAGGGAATCGGCAGCCCCCGCACGCTGGCCGCGACCTACGACCTGGCGAACGCCCAGGGCTGGCAGGGCCTGGCCCACACCCGGATGGCCACCGAGTCCGCGGTGACCCCGGAGGGCTGTCACCCGTTCTCCGTCGGGCCGGACCAGTGCCTGGTGCACAACGGGTCCTTCGCCAACCACGCCACGATCCGCCGCGAGCTGCAGGCGGCCGAGCACGTGTTCGACTCGGAGAACGACTCCGAGGTCGGGGCCCGGTTCGTCGCCGACCGGCTGGCTGCGGGCGAGGACCTCGACAAGGCGCTGCGGCTGCTGTGCGAGCGCTTCGACGGCTTCTACACCCTGCTCGTGACCAGCGCGGACGGGTTCGCCGTGGTGCGCGACGCCATCGCCTGCAAGCCGGCGATCATCGCCGAGACCGACCGCTGGGTCGCCATGGCGAGCGAGTTCCGCGCGCTGGCGGACCTGCCCGGCATCGCCGACGCGCGGCTGTACGAACCCGAACCGGAGCGCGTCTACGCGTGGACCCGAGAGGGGGTGACCGCATGAGCACGGATACCACCGTTCTCGACCTCTCCACGTCGTCGGTCCGCGAGCTCAACGCCGAGCTGCACCGGCCCGCCGCCAAGAGCTACGAGGTGCGCCACCCCCAGGGCGCGCACGCGATCGCCGCGGGCGTCGACTCCGACATCACTGTCGACGTCCGCGGGCACGTCGGGTACTACGCCGCAGGCATGAACGACGGCGGGACGATCACCGTGCACGGCAACGCAGGCACCGGGGTCGCGGAGAACATGATGTCCGGGACCGTCCGCGTGACCGGGGACGCCTCGCAGTCCGCCGGGGCCACGGCGCACGGCGGGCTGCTGGTGATCGAGGGCTCGGCGTCCATGCGCTGCGGGATCTCGATGAAGGGCGTGGACGTCGTCGTCGGCGCCGACATCGGCCCGATGTCGGCGTTCATGGCCCAGGCCGGACGACTGGTCGTCTGCGGCGACGCCGGGGCGGACCTGGGCGACTCGATCTACGAGGCCCGGATCTACGTCCGCGGCGCCGTCGCCTCCCTCGGCGCGGACTGCGTGGAGAAGGAGGTGCGCGCGGAGCACCGGGCCGAGCTCGCCGAGCTCCTGGCCGCGGCCGGGCTCGACCACGACCCGGCCGGGTTCCGCCGCTACGGCTCCGCGCGCAGGCTCTACCACTTCGCTCGAGGGAACACGTACTGATGAGCAGCTCCGTCCAGCCCGATCCCGCCCTGCGTGAGTCGGCCACCTTCGACCGCGCCACGATCGCCGGCATCCAGCGCGCCGCCGCGACCGGCGTCTACGACATCCGCGGTTGGGGCGCCAAGCGCCGGCTCCCGCACTTCGACGACCTGCTCTTCCTCGGCGCCTCGATGTCGCGCTACCCGCTGGAGGGCTACCGCGAGCGCTGCGGCACCGACGTCGTCCTCGGGGACCGCAACGCGAAGTACCCGCTGCACCTCGACATCCCGGTGACGATCGCCGGGATGTCGTTCGGGGCGCTGTCCGCGCAGGCCAAGGAGGCCCTCGGACGTGGGGCGTCGGAGGTCGGCACCTCGACCACCACCGGCGACGGCGGCATGACCCCCGAGGAGCGCGGCCAGTCCAAGCACCTCGTCTACCAGTACCTGCCCAGCCGGTACGGGATGAACCCGACCGACCTGCGCAAGGCCGACGCCATCGAGGTCGTGCTGGGCCAGGGGGCCAAGCCCGGGGGCGGCGGGATGCTGCTGGGCCAGAAGATCAGCGACCGCGTCGCCGCGATGCGCACGCTGCCCGCAGGCATCGACCAGCGCTCGGCGTGCCGGCACCCGGACTGGACCGGCCCCGACGACCTCGCCATCAAGATCCTGGAGCTGCGGGAGATCACGGACTGGGAGAAGCCGGTCTACGTCAAGATCGGCGCCTCCCGCACCTACTACGACGTCAAGCTCGCCGTGGCCTCCGGCGCGGACGTCGTCGTCGTCGACGGGATGCAGGGCGGCACCGCCGCCACCCAGGACGTGTTCATCGAGAACGTCGGCATCCCCACCCTCGCCGCGATCCCGCAGGCCGTGCAGGCGCTGCAGGAGCTCGGCCTGCACCGCAAGGTGCAGCTCATCGTGTCCGGCGGGATCCGGACCGGCGCGGACGTCGCCAAGGCCATGGCCCTGGGCGCGGACGCCGTCGCCATCGGCACCGCCGCGCTGATCGCCCTGGGCGACAACGACCCCCGCTACCAGGCCGAGTACGAGGCGCTCGGCTCCTCCGCCGGGTTCTACGACGACTTCCAGGACGGCCGCGATCCCGCGGGCATCTCCACCCAGGACCCGGAGCTGGCCGCGCGGCTCGACCCGGTCGAGGGTGGTCGCAGGCTCGCCAACTACCTGCGCGTGCTCACCCTGGAGGCCCAGACCATCGCCCGCGCCTGCGGCAAGGCGCACCTGCAGCACCTCGAGCCCGAGGACCTCGTCGCGCTGACGATCGAGGCGGCGGCCATGGCGCGCATCCCCCTGGCGGGCACGAACTGGATCCCCGGTGCCTGAGGTCGTCGTGATCGGCGGTGGCCTGGAGGGCTGCGCCGCCGCCTGGGCACTCGCGCAGCGCGGGATCACCGACGTCGTGATCGTCGAGCGGGACACCGTCGGCTCGGGCGGGACCGGCAAGTCCTCCGGGATCGTGCGCTGCCACTACGGGGTGTCCTCGCTGGCCGCGATGGCGACCCGGGCGTTGGGGTTCTTCGAGGAGCACGCCGCCGAGGTCGGGTTCGCGCAGACCGGGTACGTGGTGGGGGTCGGGCCCGAGAACGTCGCCGCGCTGCACGCCTCGATGGCCGACCAGCGCCGGGTCGGGGTCCGCACCGAGGACATCGCGCGCGACGAGGTGCAGAAGCTGTGGCCGGTCGCGGACCTCGATCCCTTCGCGGCGTTCGCGTGGGAGGAGCGCGGCGGCTACGGCGACGCCTACCGGACCGCGCAGGCCTTCGCCGCCCGCGCGCGGAGTGCGGGCGCGCTGCTGCGGCAGGGCACCGCCGTCACCGAGATCCTGGTCGCCGGCGATGCGGTGACCGGGGTCCGGCTGGCCGACGGCTCGACGATCGGGACGGACGCCGTGGTCGTCGCGGCGGGCCCCTGGTCGGTGCCGCTGCTGGCCGCCCGCGGCATCGACCTGCCCATCACCGTGCATCGCGAGCAGATCGTGCTCATCGACCCCGGCCAGGACCTCGGGACGGTGCCGGTCTTCTCCGACCTCGTCTCGCTGCAGTACGTCCGGCCCGAGTCCGGTGGGGAGATCCTGTTCGGCAACTCCGACCTCGCCGTGCTGGAGCCCGCCGACCCGGACCACTACTCGAACCGCGCCACCGAGGACTTCCTCGACCTCGCCGTCGCCAAGGTCGGGACGCGCTTCCCCGGGCTGGGGAACGCGGCGATCTCCTCGTCCTACGCGGGCTGCTACGACGTGACCCCGGACTTCAACCCGGCCATCTCGACGACCCCGATCGCCGGGCTGGTCGTCGCGGCGGGGTTCTCGGGCCACGGCTTCAAGATCTCCCCGTCCGTCGGTCGCCTGGTCGCCGACCTCGTCGTGGACGGGAGGAGCAGCGACCCCGACATCCCCGAGGCGGACTTCCGCCTCTCCCGCTTCGCGGAGGGCGCGCTCCTGCGCAGCCCGCACCCCTACGTCGGCGCGGGGGAGATGCGGTAGCGCAGGTGCGCCGCCGCCCCCTCACCCGCTCCGGTGGGTCTCCCACTCCCGGGTCTCCCGACCTGCCGCCACCGCGTGGGCGAGGCGCAGGGTCGTGGCCAGCCACAACAGGATGTCGTGGAGGCGCAGGCGGGTCGGCGCCGCGTCGGGCAGGAGCGCGGCGACCCGGTGCTCCAGTTCGGCGAAGGCCTCGGCGTTGGCCCGGAGCTCACGCCGGACCACCGCCTCGACGCCGCTGTCGCCCTCGCGGGTGTGCGCGAGCAGCGCGCGGCGGGTGCTGCGGGTGATGTGCGGGATCAGCGCGGGTCGCTGGTGGTGCAGGACCGCCCGGACGTGGGCGGGGTGCGCGCCGCCGAGCCGGTCGATCTCGCGCAGGGCCGCGCCGACGGTGCCCGGTTCGCCGAGGACGGAGAGCTCGTCGTCGGGCAGCTCCCAGAACGGCGCCCCGGCCGCCCGCTCGGCGGCGGCCTCCGCCAGCGGGGCGACCCGGGCGAGGGCCTCCCGCGCCTCCGTCCAGCCCGGACGGTCCAACCTGCCGTGCAGGCCCTCGCCGAGCAGCAGGTCCAGGTCGCCGTTCGGGCCGGTGTGGAGGGTGTCGAAGCGGGACCAGCCGAAGGCGGGCAGCTCCACCCAGTGACCCTGGGGCCACTCGAAGGACCGAAACCACATCGACCGCTGCCCGCGGGCGTAGCCGAGGACTGCGGCGACCGCGGTGTCCAGAGGCATCGGGTCGGGGCCTGTGCAGGGGAGCACGAGCACGGAGTCCGTCCCTCCCGCACCGTCGACCACGGCGCCATCCTGCCCCTCGGCGGCCGCGGGGTCAGCGGGGGTCGACGAAGAGGTCGAGCTCGGGGTTCTCACCGCCGCCGTAGGGCGTGAGGTCGGTGATCCCGGCCTCGGCGAGGACGTCGACGTCGATCAGGGTCTCGCCCGTGCGGCTGGCGGGCAGGCCGAGGACGGTGACCGCCGCGTCCGCCATGATCTGCGGGGACCGGGAGCGGGACGCGGCCTCCGCCCCGCCGAGCAGGTTGACCACGGCGGCGGTGGCGATCGTGGTCTGCGGCCAGAGGCAGTTGGCGGCGATGCCGTCCTCGGCGAACTCGGCCGCCCAGCCCAGGGTCAGCAGGGTCATGCCGTACTTCGACAGCGTGTAGGCCGGGTACCTCCCGAGCCAGTGCGGGGCCAGGTTGATCGGCGGCGAGAGGGTCAGCACGCGCGCCCGGTCGGACTTGCGCAGGTGCGGGAGGGCGGCCCGGGTGAGCAGGAACGTTCCGCGGGAGTTGATCTGCTGCATGAGGTTGTAGCGCTTGACCGGCAGCTCCTCGGTCCCGGTGAGGTTGAGCGCGCTGGCGTTGTTGACCACGACGTCGATGCCGCCGAACCGCTCGACGGCCGCGGCGACGGCCCGGTCGACGTCCTCCTCGATCCGGACGTCGCCGACGACGGCGAGCGCCCGTCCGCCCGCCTCCTCGATCTCGGCGACGGCGGTGTGCACCGTGCCGGGCAGGCGCGGGTCGGGCTGGTCGGTCTTGGCCAGGATGACCACGTTCGCGCCGTGGCGTCCCGCCTCGGTGGCGATGGCGAGCCCGATGCCGCGGCTGCCGCCGGACATCAGGATCGTGCGGCCGCGGAGTGTGTCGCTCATGGGGATTCCTTCGGGTGGGGATCGATGGGTCAGCGTGCCGTCATCCGGAGCGCGCCGTCCATCCGGATGGTCTCGCCGTTGAGATAGTCGTGCTCGGCGATCGTCGTGACCAGCCGGGCGTACTCGCCGGGGTCGGCGAGGCGCTGGGGGAAGGTGACGGACCGGGCGAGGCTCCCCTGGACGTCCTCCGGCAGTCCCGCCAGCATCGGCGTGGCGACGATGCCGGGCGCGATCGTCATGACCCGGATACCGTACTGGGCCAGGTCGCGGGCCGCGGTGATGGTCATCCCCGCGACGCCCGCCTTGGACGCGGTGTAGGCGATCTGGCCGATCTGGCCCTCGAACGCCGCCACCGACGCGGTGTTGACGACGACGCCGCGCTGGCCGTGCTCGTCGGCCTCGGTCTGGGCGATCCGTTCGGCCGCGAGGCGCATGACGTTGAACGTCCCGACGAGGTTGACGGTGAGCACGCTCTGGAACAGGCCCAGGTCGTGCACGCCCTTCTTGGACAGGATGCGGGCGGACGGGGCGATGCCCGCGCAGTTCACGACCAGGCGCAACGGCTCGGGGCCTGCGGCGGCGCGCGCCACCGCCTCGCGCACGGACTCCTCGTCGGTGACGTCCGCGGGGAGCAGGGTCACGCCGTCCGGCACGTCCTGCGCGGCCGACACGGCCTTGTCGAGGTCGAGGCCGTACACGGCGACGCCCAGCTTGGCCAGGTGCGCGGCCGTGGCGGCGCCGAGGCCGGAGGCGGCGCCGGTGACGAGCGCGGCGATGCCGTCGAGCTGCATGGGGAGGACTCCTTGGTCGGGGAGGGTCAGCGCGCGAGGCCGCGGCTGATGACGAGGCGCTGGATCTGGTTGGTCCCCTCGAAGATCTGCATGATCTTCGCCTCGCGCATGTAGCGCTCGACGGGGAAGTCGCGGGTGTAGCCGTAGCCGCCCAGGACCTGCACGGCGTCGGTCGTGACCTTCATGGCGGCGTCGGTGGCGACGAGCTTGGCCACGCTGGCCTGGCGGCTGTAGGGGCGGCCGAGGTCGCGGCGGCGGGCGGCGTCGAGATAGGTGGCGCGGGCCGAGTCGACGGCGGCGGTCATGTCGGCCAGCAGGAATCCCAGCCCCTGGTGGTCCACGATCCTCTTGCCGAACGTGGTGCGCTCGTTGGCGTAGTCGACGGCCGTGTCGAGCGCGGCCTGCGCCAGTCCGGTGGCACACGCCGCGATCCCGAGCCGTCCGGAGTCGAGCGCGCTGAACGCGATCTGCAGGCCCTGACCCTCGGCGCCGAGCAGCCGCTCGGTCTCCAGCAGCGCGCCGTCCCAGTTCGCGGTGGTGGTCGGGATGGCGTGCAGCCCCATCTTCTCCTCGGGCCTGCCGAAGGACAGCCCCTCGGCCCGACCGGGGGCGAGCAGGCACGAGATGCCGCGGCTGCCCTCTCCGGTGCGCGCGAACAGCGCGTAGAAGTCGGCCCTGCCACCGTGGGTGATCCACGCCTTGGTCCCGGTGACCCGGTAGCCGTCGGTCTCGCGCACCGCGCGACAGGTCAGCGCCGCGGCGTCGGACCCGGCCTGGGGCTCGGAGAGGCTGTAGCCGCCGACGAGGCCGCCGCCGAGCATGTCCGGCAGCCACCGCTGCTTCTGTTCGTCGGTGCCGAAGGTCGCGAGCGGGAAGCAGGCCAGGCCGTGGACGCTCGTGGCCACCGCGACCGCGGCCCAGCGGGCCCCGAGCTCCTCGAGGACCTGCAGGTAGACCTCGTAGGGCTGGGCGCCGCCGCCGAACTCCTCCGGGTACGGCAGGCCCAACAGGCCCGCGGCGCCGAGCGTGGCGAAGAGGCCGTCGGGGTAGGTCTCGGCCTTCTCGTGCTCGTCGACCCGGGTGGCGAGCTCCTTGTCGGCGAGCTCGCGGGTCAGCGCGAGCAGGTCCTCGGCCTCCTGGGTCGGCAGGAGTCGGTCGACGGCCACGGTGCTCTCCGCTCGGTACGCTTATCGGTACGATCGTGTAAGTCAGAGTACCGCTGAATGCCGAATGCGAGGATCCCGGAGTGACCAGTGCCCCAGTCCGCCGCGGCGAGGCGCGTCGCGCCGAGCTCGAGGACGGGGTGCTCGCGCTGGTCCTCGACGAGGGGTTCTCGCACCTCACCCTGGACGACTTCGCCGCCCGGCTGCGGTGCTCCAAGCGCACCCTCTACACGCTGGCGCGCAGCCGGGAGCAGCTCGTGCGGGCGGCGGTGGTGCGGTTCTTCCGGGAGGCGACGGCGCGGGTCGAGGGGGCCGTGGTGGACGAGGATCCGATCCGCAGCTACCTCGAGGCGGTGGCCGCGGAGCTGGCGGTGGCCAGGCCGGCGTTCTTCGACGACGTCGCCTCGTTCGCACCCGCTGCGGAGGTCTACGAGCGCAACACCCGGGCGGCGGCCGCCCGGATCGGCGTGCTGATCGAGCAGGGCGTGGCCGACGGCACCTTCCGCAGCGTCGACGCCGGGTTCGTCGCGGACCTGGTCGCGGCGCAGATGGTGCGGATCCAGCAGCGCGAGGTCGCCGCGGCCACCGGGTTGTCGGACAGCCAGGCCTACGCCGAGCTGGCGTCGCTCGTCACCGCAGGCCTGGTCCGGCAGCGCTGACCCCGTTCCCGGAGGAGATGACCGTGGCCCCTCGACCCGACGCGATCCTGCTCTGGCGGGCGGACGAGTGCGCCGCTCCCGGGCCGGTCCACGCCTGCTGCCTGCGCTCGACGCAGCCCGGCTCCCGCGCCGTCGTCTACCGGACGCGGGAGGACCAGGGGATCGTCGGGGTCGTCGACTTCTCCTCCGCCGCCGCCCCGCGCCCCGAGGGCGGCTGGGCGGCGGCGGGGATGTTCACCCCGTCGTCTCGGCCGGTCCCGCGCGCGGACCTGCTGGCCGACGACGTGCTGGGCCCGGTCTTCCGCGCACTGCGCAGCAGGCGCGGCCTCCCGGAGGCGGCGGCGCGTCGGCTGGCGGAGCTGCTCTATTAGGACCCGTCAGCGGCGCTGCGGTGGGCCCGCAGCGCGATGGGCACGCCTGCGAGGTCCTCGTCGTTGCAGAGCAGCTTGACCTCGTAGTAGATGCCGCCGGGGGTGTCGTCGTAGTCGAGGTGGATCCCGATCACGTCGACCGGTTCGCCCAGCCACTCCTGGACCTCCCGCAGCCACTTCGCCGAGCGCTCCAGCGCGGTGGGGAGGTCATCGTCCCGGAACCCGACGGGGCGGAACGGCACCCCTTGGATCTCGTCGTGACCGTGGGACGGTCGTGGCAGGGCCCGGGCCAGCCCGGATTCGTCGGTGTCCAGTGCGACAGCCTTCTCGCTCACCCCCGAAGCATGGCGCCGGGGCGTCGCGAGGGGCAAGTCCTACCGGAGCGCCTCGGCGAGGACGGCCGGCTCGGGGAGGCCGCGGGCCACGTCACCCGCGGCGAACACCACCTCGCCCGCGGTGTCCCGGACCGCGTCCGCGCCGACGACCAGCTCCCCGGCCCCGACGACGGCAGGCAGGTCCCAGCTGCGCGCCACCGACCGGGGCGTGGCTGACCAGCCCGCACGACGGTCCTGGGTCGGGTCTCGACGTTCCCGCCGTACTCGCGGGCCAACGTCGGCGAGATCTTCCCCGACCGGATCTCCCGTCCAGGTCGCGACCGACGACGCCGCCATCCGTGGATAGTGGACGGATCCTGACCGGTAAGGGTCCTAGCGTCGGGCCCATGATGGACTTCGCCTCGATCCGTGTGATCACCGACGACGTCGCCCGCCTGGTGGCGTTCTACGAGAAGCTGACCGGCCTGGCCGCCCGCTGGGGCGGCGAGCTGTTCGCCGAGATCCCGACGCCGATCGGGACCCTCGCGATCGCCCACACCCGCTCGATGGAGCTGTTCGGCGCGGGGGCCGCGCACGCCGCCGACAACCGCAGCGTGATCGTCGAGTTCCGGGTGGACGACGTGGACGCCCGGTTCGCCGCCCTGGCCGCGGACGTCGAGATCGTGCTGGAGCCGACCACCCAGCCCTGGGGCAACCGGTCGCTGCTCCTGCGCGACCCGGACGGCAACCTCGTCAACCTGTTCGCCCCGGTCGGCCCTGCCTGAGCGCAGGGTCCGGGCTCACGGGCACCGTCGGCACCCACAGGCGTCAGCGGTGAGCGCGGCGCAGGGCGGTCGGCGTGGATCCGAACCAGCGTCGGGTCGCGCGGGTGAGCCCGGACTGCGCTGCCAGCCCCACCATCGCCGCGACCTGCGCGAACGGGACGTCGGTGGCGGTGATGAAGCGGTGGGCGGCGTCCCGGCGGACGTCGTCGAGGATCCGCTCGAAGGTCGTGCCCTCCGCGGCGAGGTGGCGCTGCAGGGTGCGGGGGTGCAGGCGCAGCAGCCGCGCGACGTCCGCGGCGCGCGGGGGTGCGGAGCCGAGCGAGCGGGCCAGGGTGCCGCGCACCCGTCCGGCGACGGTCTGGCCCGGTTCGGCGAAGTGGCTCTCCAGGTAGTCCAGGGCCAGGGTCCGCAGCACCCGGTCGCCGCCCTCGACCGGGGCCTCGGTGAGGGTGGCGGGCAGCCGCAGGACCGCCGCCTCCCTGGCGAACCGGACGTCGGCGCGGAAGAAGTCCGTGTATCTCGTCACCGGGACGAGTGGTGGATGCGTCAGATGGGCGGAGCGCAGGCCGTACGGGCCGCCGTGCAGGAGCAGGATGATGCGGTGCAGCAGACCGAGCCCGAGATCCGAGGCCTGGGGCGGCATCGGCTCGGCTCCCGTCGCGCCGTAGCGCAGGGCGGTGACGCCGCGGGCGCCGTCCGGGTCCGCGACGAGTCCGATGGAGAGCGCGGGGCTGTGCACGAACAGGAACCGCGAGGCGCTCGCCATCGCCTCGCCGAGGGTCCGCGCGTTCTCGATCGCGACGGCGAGCGGGCCGAGGATGCCGGTGTCCTGGCGTTCGGCGAGCAGCAGGCCGAGGTCGGGGCGGTCCAGCTCGGCCGCCACCACCTCGAGCAGCAGGCCGACGGTGCGCACGCCGACCACGGCGTCGTCGGACGACACGGCGGCGGGGTCCACGCCGAACCGCGCGAACAGGCTGGGCGCGTCCCCGCCCAGGCTCGCGACCAGCGCGGGGAGCCCCCGCAGCGACGCCGCCCGCACCACCGGTCCCATGTCGCGTCAGGGTAAATCATTGTCGGGCTGGGGTAAGCATCCGCGGGATGTCGACCCGCAGACTGGGTGCCGTCAGCGGAGATGAAGGGGGAACCGACCGTGAACGAGGTCGACGTCCTGATCGTCGGTGCCGGGCTCTCGGGCGTCGGCGCCGCGTACCGCCTGCAGCAGGAGCGCCCACGGGACAGCTACGCGATCCTGGAGCAGCGCGCCGCGATCGGCGGCACCTGGGACCTGTTCCGCTATCCCGGCGTGCGCTCGGACTCGGACATGTTCACGCTGTCCTACCCGTTCCGGCCCTGGCGCGGCGAGAAGTCCCTGGCCGACGGCGAGAGCATCCGCACCTACATCCGGGACACCGCGCGCGAGGCCGGGATCGACCGGCACATCCGGTACGACACGAAGGTCGAGGGCGCCGACTGGTCCAGTGTGGACCAGCGGTGGACGGTCCGGACTAGCCGGGGCGAGTGGCGCGCGAGGTTCGTCTACCTCTGCGCCGGCTACTACTCCTACGACGGGGGACACCAGCCCGACTTCCCCGGCCTCGCCGACTACGCGGGCACGTTCGTGCACCCGCAGGCCTGGCCCGAGGACCTGGACTACACCGGCAAGCGGGTCGTGGTGATCGGCAGCGGGGCCACCGCCGTCACGCTCGTCCCGGCGATGGCCGAGCAGGCCGCGCACGTGACGATGCTGCAGCGCTCGCCCTCGTACCTCACCGCCCTGCCGCCGCGGGACGGGCTCGCGGACACCCTGCGCAAGCGACTCCCGGCCGGGCTCGCGCACCGGATCGTGCGGGCCAAGAACATCGCCGTGACGCAGACCTTCTACCAGCTCGCCCGCCGGCGACCGAAGCTCGTCCGCGGCGCGCTGCGCAAGATGGCCCTGCGGTTCCTGGACGAGCAGGCCGTCGACCAGCACTTCACCCCGACCTACGAGCCGTGGGACCAGCGGCTCTGCGTGGTGCCGGGGGCGGATTTCTACAAGGCGGTCCGGTCCGGGGCGGCGTCCGTGGTCACCGACCACATCGAGACGTTCACCGAGAAGGGCATCCGGCTGCGCTCCGGCGAGGAGCTGGAGGCGGACGTCGTGGTCTCCGCGACGGGGCTGCGGATGCTGCCGCTGGGTGGGCTCTCGCTCACCGTCGACGGCGAGCCGGTCGCGCTGGGGGACACCTTCTCGTACCGCGGGCTGATGCTCTCCGGCGTGCCGAACCTGGCGTACTGCATCGGGTACACGAACGCGTCGTGGACTCTGCGGGCGGACCTCTCGTCGCGGTACGTCACGCGGCTGCTGACGCATCTGGAGAAGCACGGCTACGGCTCGGCCGCGCCGACGGCGCCCGCGTCGCAGGAGCGTCGGCCGCTGTTGGACCTGACCTCGGGGTATGTGCAGCGGTCGATCGACGCCTTCCCGAGCCAGGGCGTCGCGCAGCCGTGGCAGGTCCAGCAGAACTACGTGACCGACCTGCTGCGGATGTCGCGCGCGGATCTCGCGCGGGACATGCGGTTCACCCCCCAGCACGCGATGGAGAGGGCCTGACATGGAGAACTACCGGTTCGCGGGCCGCACGGCCGTCCTCACCGGCGCCGCGAGCGGCATCGGCGAGCAGCTCGCCTACGGGCTCGCCGAGCGGGGCTCCGACCTGGTGCTCGTCGATCGGGACGCCGAGGGTCTCGCCCGGGTCGCCGACGCGGTCCGCGGCACCGTCAAGGTCGAGACACACGTGGTCGACCTGGCCGACCGGGCCGCGGTGACCGCGCTCGGCGAGGAGCTGGCCAGGCGGCCGGTGGGACTGCTCATCAACAATGCGGGCGTCGCACTCGGCGGCCGGTTCCGCCAGGTCACGCTCGACGAGTTCGAGTGGGTCATGGACATCAACTTCCGAGCGCCCGTGGTGCTGACCCACCACCTGCTGCCCGCGCTGACCGCGGAGCCGGGCGGGCACCTGGTCAACGTCTCCAGCCTCTACGGGCTGATCGGACCCGCGGGACAGTCGGCGTACTCGTCGAGCAAGTTCGCGATCCGCGGGTTCAGCGAGGTGCTGCGGCACGAGCTGGTCGAGACCGGGACCGGCGTCACGCAGGTGCACCCCGGCGGGATCCGCACCAACGTGGCGAAGAGCGCCCGGCTCGGGTCCGGTGTGGACGCCGCCGAGGCGGCCCAGCACCAGGCCGCCTTCGCGAAGCTGCTCAGCTACCCGCCGGAGAAGGCCGCGGCCGAGATCCTCGACGGCGTCGAGAAGCGCCGGACCCGGGTGCTGATCGCGGCGAGCGCGCGGATCCCCGACGTCCTGGCCCGGGTCCTGCCGGGCTCCTACGGCCCGGTGCTGGACCGGCTGATCGGGCTGCTCGCCCGCCGCTGACGCCAGTCGCCTGCAGGGCTGCGCGCCGGTTGCGTCGGGGTGGCCGTGGTCGTGGGCCGGCCGTGCTCATCGCCGGCGGCGCCGTGCCCATCGCGAGGAGCGTGAGTAGGTGCCCCCGGTTCCTCGTGGGGTGCGGTCTCCTCAGGCGGGCAGCAGCCCGGCGGCGAGCATCACGAGCAGTGCCGCCGCCATGGGGGCGGCGAGGCTGCGGAACCGCCAGGCGACGAGGCCGGCGGCGAGCAGGGCGACATGAGTGGCGGTGGGCACCACCAGGGCGGACAGGCCGCCCTGGTGGACGAGCGCCCCGACGATCAGCGCGGCCAACGCGGCCGGTCCGACGTGCGGCAACGCGTCCCGCACCCAGCGGGGCAGCCGCTCCGAGGGCACGACGGCCAGGAACAGCACCCGCAGCAGGTAGGTGATCAGGGCACCACCGAAGAGCGCGGCGATCATGACCGCCTCCCCGCGAGCATCCCGGCCGCGATCCCCGCGACCGCGCCCAGCAACGTCCCGACCCCGGGCGGCAGCGGGGACGCGGCCGCGGCGACGATCCCGCCGACCACGGCGGCGGCCAGACCCGTCCGCCTCCGCAGGTGCGGCACCAGCAACCCGACGAGGATCGCGGGCGCCGCGATCCCGAGCGGCAGCCAGGCCGGCAGCACCGGCCCCGCCACCAACCCGACGACGTGACCGACGATCCAGCCGACCCCCATCGTCCAGCCGAGGGTCAGCCAGTACCGCCGGAACGCCGCCCCGCCCAGCTCTGGACGGGCCGTGGCCAGCGCGTAGGTCTGGTCGATCAGCGTGAGCGGGCCCAGCCACCGGAACCAGCGCGGCTGGTCGGCGAAGCGCGGGGCCAGCGCGGCGCCGTAGAGCAGCAGGCGCGCGTTGATCACCGCGATCCCGACCAGGACCGCGGGCGGCCCCGCGCCGACGGTGACCATCTGCAGGACGGCGAGATGGCCCGTCCCTCCGTAGTAGAGGGCCGCGGAGCCGAGACCGGCGGCGACCCCGACGGGGTGGGTCCCGATCGTCAGGCCGATGAGGATGCCGAAGGGCGCGATGCCCACCAACATCGGCAGGATCTCGCGTACCGCGTCCCGGTCGATCCAGCTCAGCCGAGGACGGGGCAGGACGGTGGCGCTCATGCCGCGTCACCGCCCGTCGAGCGGACGGGGCGGGTGGGACGGGGGCGGCGGCGGAGCCGGGCGAGCCTGCGGTCGCGCGAGGCGGCGAGCAGCTCGGCGCGGTGTTGGGCGGCACGCTCGTAGCCGGCGTAGGGGTCCATGACGAAGCCTTCCAGGGATGCGCTGATGTGGGTCTCGGGTCCGGAGACCCGTCGGGTGTGGTGCGGCAGCAGGCCCGCGAGCAGGTTCACCATCGGGCGGTTGGTGGTGAGGACGTCGGCGTCGACGGCGGTGAAGCCCGCCTCGACACCGCGGGCCAGCACGGCCCGGACCAGTCGGCGGCCGATGCCCCCGCCCTGCCAGGCATCGACGACCTCGACGGCGAGGTCGGCCCGACCGTCGCCCGTGGCGACGAGCCGGGCGATCCCGATCGGCTCGGTCCCCGCGAAGGCCGCGACGGCGAGGTGCCGGTACCCGTCGACGGCGGCCAGCGCGGTGCGGACCGCGGGGGTCATGGCCGGGGTGCCGTAGTGGAAACGGCGGTAGCGGCTCGTGGCGGACAGCCCGGCGAAGACGGCGTCGAGGACGTCCTCCTCGCCCGGGCCCAGGTCCCGGAGCCGGACGGCCCCGCGGACGACGGTCGTGGTCATGAGAACTCCTCTGTTCTGTGACGAGAGGAAGC
>Ga0070671_100001908_pt1 | contig 15954 bp, 10 predicted proteins | sample KBSS73metaG_FD_65341 | JGI IMG/M metagenome (GOLD analysis project Ga0070671, IMG submission 65341) | Switchgrass rhizosphere microbial communities from Kellogg Biological Station, Michigan, USA - KBS S7-3 metaG | ecosystem: Host-associated > Plants > Roots > Rhizosphere > Soil ...
CTGCCCGGGCGCTGGTCAGTTTGGGCAGGTTTTTCAGGGGGTAGAGAGCCGGCCGTGATGACGCAGGCGTCGAATCGCGTCTTTACCTTGGCGATGGTGGCGATGTACGTGTCATCAAGGTCGGGGATGGAAGCGAGACAGCGTAGTTCCTTTGCGGTCCAGATACGCCCTCGGGCCACTCCAGCGGAGACGAGAGCCCGCGCCTGGACATCGCCAGGCACGAACCAAATTGTCTCGGCCGCCCACACGACCTCGACTCTCAGGGCAACCCCCTGGAGCTCAAATTCGCTAAGCCGCATCGCAAGAATCCGTTCCTGAAGGGTCAGGACCTTCAAGACTTCCGGCTTCATCGCGAGTAGCTCCTGCTTGAGTTCAGGAGTCAGGCACCCCTTGGGACCAGCGACACGAATTCGATCCCCAACGGGAGTGACTGCAGCCCCTCTGGAAGCCAGGGTGGCCAGGATCTCTGAGGGCCCGCTCACAGCTCCTCGACTTCGAAGGTGTCACCCTCAATCTTGGAGCCGTCTCTCTCTCCATCCTGAATAAACTGACCAAACTGCCCAGCAGGCCCTGATGGCACGTGTTGGCGCTGAATCTCCTGGTCAGTTTGCTGGGCAGTTTTTCGGCTCGGATCCCCAGAAACTGCCCACGGAACTGACCAGGATTCGGAGCGCGCTTCCGGCTTCGGAGGGGGAGTTTGGTCAGTTTGGGCAGTTCCTGAAGGGACTAGAGAGCCGGCCTCCAAGTGCAGGACCTGTCTACGCGATTCCTCCAAGGTGCGACGGACCGTGAGGGTATTTCGTTTTTCGTCGGTTGAAACGAGGAGCCCCTTGTCCTTCAAGCGTTTGTGTAGAGTCTTCGAGGAAAGGACGAGTCCCTCGCCGCCCTCCCGTGCCATCTTCTGGGCGACGGAATAGGCGGCCTCGGGCTCGAGGTAGAGATTCTTCCCGTCAACCCAGCCAATGCGATCGGCAAGAGGTCGTAGGGTCTGATCACGACTATCGGGGTCCAATGTCCGCCAGCCCCACGCCTGTGCAGGTTGGGGGGAGCCTCCGTCCGGGTTGGCGACATGGGCGTGACCACTTGCAACGGCAGCGCGCAGGAGCTCTAGGAAGCGGGCGGTTGGATCCGAGGCGTTGTGATGCTGGGGCTGCGCCGCCGCCGCTTCGCCGAGAGCGGCCCACCAAGTAGTCCATCGATGCTGCCTCTCCTCCACGGTAAGCGCGCCGATATCCACCGCGAACTCGAGGAACTTGTGCAGCCCATACGCGAGGCTGGCAACCATGGCAGGCGTGCGCTTATGTCCGCCGCTTACCGTCGCCCTCTCCCGTAGGACGCGGATGTCGCCACGCAGGTTGCGGGATATCACCTCCATCTGGGGGGCAAGCCACTGGACGTAAGCCGCCATGGCCTTCGCGTACAGCCCACTTGCAGCGTCTGTTTGGCACAACGTGGTCTTACCCCAGTCGAGATCGCTGGGTTCGTGTTCCAGGATCATGAGCCTGGCGCGCAGCGACACACCGCGAGGCGTGTCCTCGCCCGTGGAGAGGATGATGCCGCGGGGAGGTTTCGGAGGGCGGAGCGAAGAATCGGACCTCATCCGCTGACGGCCTGTTCGGTTTCCCTGGGCCCGGAGGAGGCGATCGGCCTCGCGATGGAAGCGTTGAATGTCGGCGCACGAACCGGTGGGGCAGAAGTCATCGACTAGGAGCACCGTGTCCTTCGCGGAGAAGGCGATGCCCTCGTTCGCGTTCCCTGTGCTGAGCCAAGAGGCGGGAACGTTCTGAGCATCCAGCCCGGACCCATAGTGTTGTTGCGCGAGTAGGCACAACGCGGTCTTACCGGATCCGGTTTCCCCCACGACGTGATCGCTGAAGTCGCAGTCCCCGAGCGGGGCCCGGTAGATCGTGGCGTAGATCGGCACCGTTGTTCGCGCCGGAGCGATTTCCTGGAACCTAAGACTCGCGAGTACGGCCTCAACAGCAGCCTTACCCTTCGGCGGATCCGGGAGCGCGAATAGCTTCAGCGACTCTGGGGGACGAACCTGAACCTCGGCAATTGTGCCGTCAGGCCCGATAGCGCCGGCCGCGTGAAGATAGGCCCAGTGGCCACCAATGCGACGCCAGCCCAGGTGGGTGAAGATCTGTTTCTCTTGGATCTCTTTCGAGAGCAATTGCACGGCGGTTCTTGAGTGATCGCGAAGCGTCGACCCTGGAAAGATGATCGCGCTCGCGCCCAGGTTTTCTGTGGCCCAGTTCATGCTGCAGAACTGCGAAGCCTGGATCGTGAAGCGAGCGACACGACCGTTCAGCCTTGTCTCGATTTCGAAGAGATGCCGCGCCTCCGCGCCGTCATCTTCGGTAATGTCGGCGACAATGTGTGCTACGAAGTTGGTTAGCTGAATGTGCACGGGACCCGCCTCTAGGTGTTTGATCCAGACGAACCCAGACGGTGACACGGCGTACGGGATGCCCGTGTCCTCGACGCCGTCGATTGGCGAAACGGTCCGTTTCGCGAGCAGGAGAAGGTCCTCTGGCGAGTGTCCCAAGGCAAGGTAATCGTCGAGTCCGACCTTTTCCCCGTTCGGACCGGCCGGCAGGTAGATGAGCCAAACCTCCGCCCCGCGGCTTTCCAGGAACCCTTTGAGCCGTACCAGGGACGCGTGTACAGACGGCTTCGACATGACGTCGGAGTCGAAGACGATGTAGACAATCCGACCATTCAGCGCCATGTGCTCCCAGTCGGGAAGAGCGGTTTTCCCACCCCACTCGTTGGTCCCACGCCAGTTCCAGACACCTAGTAGGGCAATGCACGCCATCCCGGCGGTGACGGCAGAATCGGCCTTACGAACACCTTCGGTGATGTAGAGCGGCACCTTCGGATTACCGAGGGCGCCACGGACGGCTGGCGGAACGTCGAGTGCCATCCGAGACTTCATCTGGGTCTCGTACTTGACTGGCTTTCCGCCCATTACCCTCGGCGTATCGGGCCTCGCCTGATAGAACACAATCTCGCCAGCTATTCCCCACACAGGAACGACGAGCGCTGGGACCAGGGCCTGTGACTTTCCGAACCCCAATTCAAGTAGCTGCGATTTCTTAGTAACGGACCGATATCCTCGTGCGCGCGCGACGTCGTCACTGATGGCTGAGGCGTGGATCAGGTCGGCGTGATGCGGGAGAAGATCGAGGGATTCGACTGGGGCGGATGCGCCAGTCGGCTCCGAAGCCGCGTCCGGGGCTGCAGGATCAGAGTCAGCAGGAGCCTCGACGCGTTCGTCCGTCGGACCGTTACCCGTCGCCTTAACTGGGACCGGGCTCTTTCGGGCCGCCTGTCCGCGCTTAAGCCCTCGCCCACTGCTCTGACCTTTCCGCTTGGCGGAGCCCGATGCGCCCTTCCGATGCGGGTGCTGTTTCCCCATCTCTTGAGCGTCTGGCGCGCGCCCGGCCAGGCCCGGATCGCCGTCGGGCTCGGCCGTTTCGAGCCTCGCAGACCTAGGCATTACTGACCTCGGACCCTTACAGACTTCTCATGTAGAAAGCGGTCCAGATCGGCTCTACGGAATCGAATTACCGGGCGTCGCTTGCCGGCAAGGATACGGATGTGTGGCAGTACGCCTCGAGCTGCCCAGTCGTAGACCGTCCCCGGCCGGACCTTCAAGAGAGATGCGGCGTCCTGTGCGTCCATGACAGCGTCGTCGTCCATCGTCTGTCTCCTCGGGCGGAAATGACTGCCCGCGGAAGACGATACGATGCTGCCGTGTACGGGAATTTATTTGTGCGAGGAGTGCTCGGACTAAATTCCGCGACTCTTTGGCGGCCGCCCTCGGCGAGTCAAACGTTTACCGGTGAAGGCTGCTTCAACCTTGCGCGGCTCCGACAGCTTCTGCAAGACCACCTCTGGAGCCATCTGGGGCAGCTGAGCCGTTATCGTCAGAATGGTCGCGGCGATGTGTGATCGGGGCATGCTGTCGATATCGTGTTGCGAGAGTCGTGAATCCAGTGGGTACGGATTTGCCAAGCCTAGAACATGAGCCCACCGTTCTGCGGTCCGTGCTCTGGGTTTCATCATGCGGGTTGCCGACCACACAGCAGTCAAGGATCTTAAATAGTTGTCGTAGGAAGCAACGTGCTCGTAGGTTAACTGGTGCGGGAACCTCTTGGTGAGGCCTCGCATGGTAGCGTCGTGAAGAAGGCCTACAGCTTCGCGGAACTGTTTCCGGTCACGCGCCGTGGTTCGGCTGTTTCCACCTTCATGAAGCAAGTAGTGAAATAGGAAGCGGCAGGTCGTGTGCCTATAGCTCTTGTATGCATGGCCACCCAGCATCTCAGCAGCACATCGAGCCAGGGCATTCAATCGCGGCACTGACACCGGAGGTTCTGGTTCAAGCCAGTACTCTTTCTCGAAGTGCCAGTCTTTGGGAATGTCGAAGAGATGAACTCGAATTCGCCACCGCTCCAGATCTTCTTGAGCCGTGCGGTAACTTGGGTCTGTGTAATCGAGAAGTAGGTGCCGGGGGCTCCGGCCCTGAAACAGCGTGGAGTGTGGGTGGAGGATGAGACGCCTGAGACGCCGCTCGTCATTTGCCCAAGCGGCCCAGAGCTCGTCGGGTGATTCGCGAGGTTCTCGCAGTAGGTTTCGGAGGGCAGGCACAAGGATCGTGGCTGCGGTGGAAGCGACTTCGGGATAGCGATTCAAGGCAGACACCACCACGTCACCGAAGCCCGCGCCTAAGGTGGTGCCCATGATTCGAAAAGCCTGGAAGCGGATGGTCAGGGCGACTGCGAGTCGCGCGTAACTCGCGTCTATTAGCGGCTCAATGCTCTCAAAGCGGACGGATCGCCTCAGTGCCTCCAGTGCCGCATCTGAAAAGGATGGCGCGTTCGGGCTAAGTGGATAGAAGTTCCAGGGTCTGTGAGCCTCATACGCGTCGCGCCACGCCCGCCAATCCTCGCCAAGTTCGGTTGGACTAGGACCGCTATGTTCGGGCTCCTCGAACGCGAAGCCTGGTACCTGATTAAATTCGATCGAGTACTGAGTGCCCTCTGGGCCGGCATACGTGATGGGGGCGAGGGCCTTCCGCTTTTTGGACTCGGTCTTCTTTCTCACATGCTTAGCTATCTCACTCCTCTGACCTCCCGGTCAAGACACCTCTCTACAGACTCCACGCCCCTCTAAAGAATGAACTGTCTATTCCCCGTGTTCGAACTATTAATAACGCAAAGCAGAACGGGGATATCGGAGTCGCGATGGTGCGACAATGGCACCAAGACAACGACCCGCAAGCGTCGCCGCCAGCGGGCCGGATGAAGCAGATGTTCGAACGCCTAGCGCGCTTCGCGCGCCTCCTTGATCGTCGCCTTGATCGCTGCCTCGTCCTCGTTCGCGGCAGCGACGGCGATCGTTCGGACGAACCGGCTCGCGCGGGCGGGCCCCGCGGCCTTGTGGATCGCGTCGCGCTCGGCTTCGGTCAGGCGGAAGGCGAAAACGACGAGCCCTTCCTCCTTCGGCAGGCGCGGCACCTTCACCGGCTTCTCGGCCTTGGGGGCCTTCGCCTTCTTCGCCCTCTTCTCGGGCGCGGCGGCGACCTCGGGCTGCGGCGTCTCGGCGGTGGGCTGCTCGGTGGGCTGCGTCGTCTTCTTCTTGCTGGCCATGTGCGTGTTCTCCATTTCAGGCTCCGCCGCGATTCCGAGGGCCTTCCTCAGAGCATTGGGCGGAGCGGTTTCGTTGGTCAGTTCTTCCCAGTGCCAGGCGCAGACTCCGTGGCCGAGATAGCTCACGTCGGCGTCGGCGCGGCAGCGCGGGAGCTGGCAGCCGTCGGTCATCTACCGCGACTGCACGACGGTGATCTGGAACTCGGCTCCATCATCCAATGTGACAACGAGACCGTGATTGCTCGTCATGACCCCGGCGTCGGCGAAGGTCGCGATGCCTTGGATACCGTCAGGGTCGAAGGCTTCATTGACGGCAGAGGCCGCGCCGTCCACGTCTCCGTCCAGGAGCGCCTGCAGGCAGTTGGTGAAACCTTTCTCGGTCATGGCATTTCCTCCGTTCGTCGACAAGGAGTGCGCTGCAAACGCGACGAGATCAAGCGCAATCCGCTCGAAATCTGCAGCCCACTTCTTGTGGCTGTTACCCATTGCAGGTTGTGGTCCAGAGATGAGGTGACCGATGCACAAGTCTCGCAAGAAGTTGTCGCTGTGGTCGGCGCTGCCGCCGTATTTGGGCGGTAAACGCCGTCTGTGCCCGCTGATCTTCCGGGAGATCGACCGTCTCGTCCCGCGCCGCACGTGGCGCGACCTGACGTTCCTGGACGCCTTCCTGGGCGGAGGGAGCGTCTCGCTCTACGGGAAAGCGATGGGCTTCAAAGTCGTCGCGACGGACATCGCCACGCGGTCCATCACTATCGGTCGTGCCTTGATCGAGAACAGCCGAGTGCGCCTCACGCGCGAGGACGTGCTGCGCCTGGCTGCGCTGTCAGACGCGCCGCCGGGACGGATCGAGCAGGACTACGCGCCGTCCACGTTCACGCAGGAGCAGGCGCGATTTCTCGACCGAGCACTGAGGACAGCGGCCGAGACGACCGACCCCGCGAAGGCGGCGCTCTACCGGCTCCTGGCTATTCGCGTGGCGCTGCTCGCGCATCCGTATTCGCAGGTTCGGAAGGGGACGATTCACCGAGTGACGACGGGGGAGTACGAGTCGATCACGGAGTCGGCGGTCTACCACTACGTGGACGGCTTGCGACTGACGCGGCCGGAGCAGCTCTGGACACTCGCTCAGCAGATCAACGGCGGGGTCTTCCAAGGCGAGGGCCGCGTGATCCAGCGGAGCATCCTCGACGCGCTGCCGGAGACAAAAGCTGACGTCGCGTACTTCGACCCGCCGTATCCGGGCGTCATGAGCTATGAGAAGGAATACTCCGTGATCGACGAGCTTCTCGAAGGCGCCTCACGTCCTACGAGCCCATTCACCGCGAGAGACGGCGCCGCGATGATCGACGGCCTTCTCGAGCGCGCCCGACACATCCCGCTCTGGATCCTTTCTCTCGGCAACGCCGTCGTCACCCTCGCCGACCTCGAGGAGAAGATGCGCCGCCTGGGACGTGAGACTCGGGCCATCGAGATCAAGTATCAGCACCTCCCAGCTGTCGCAACTGACGAGAAGAAGGCGACGAACCTGGAGTTCCTGGTTGTCGGCTGGGACGCCCAATCAGCACTTCTGAAGAACACCACCGGAGGGGATCACGCAGCACAGGAGGCAACCGCATGACTACGAAGTCCCAAGGCAAGCGCATCGGCTCCCGCATGGTCCCACTCGACCATCTCCGAGCGCACCCCCTCAACAGCAACGTCATGCCCGAGGACCTGCGGGAGAAGCTCCGGGTCCACATCGGTAGGACCGGCCGCTACCCTCACGTGATCGTCCGTCCCCACTCGGACAAGGCCGAGGAGTACCAGGTCTTGGACGGCCACCACCGCGTCGAGATCTTGCGCGAGCTCGGCCACACGGAGGCCCGGTGCGACGTCTGGGAAGTTGACGATCGCGAGTCGAAGGTCCTGCTCGCGACTCTAAACCGGCTGCAGGGTCAGGACAGCCCGATCCGCCGCGCGCAGCTGATCCACGAGCTGCTCGGGGAGATGTCCGTGGACGACCTTGCCGGGCTCTTGCCCGAGACGGACAAGCAGCTCGAGGAGCTTCACGCCCTTTTGGAGTTTCCCGCTGACGAGATCGCGAACCTCCTGGCCGAGAAGGCTGAGGAGGAAGACAAGGTCTTGCCGAGAGTTCTGACCTTCGTCGTGACCCCTGAGCAGGAAGAGATGATCGAGCGCGCCGTCGAGATGGCGTCGGATGGCACGGCGGGGCGCGACCGTAAGGCGCGGGGCCTGGCGAACCTGGCGAAGCAGTTCCTCGGATCGAAGGAGGCGAACGGTGGCTCGTCACTCGAAAAAGCTTCGTGAAGAGGCACGCCAGCTCTACCTGACATGGGAGGTCACGTCGGTCTCCGAGATCGCGCGCCGGCTCAAGGTCAAGGCGCACACCGTGGGCGTCTGGAAGAAGGAAGAGGATTGGGACACGCTGCGGCTGCGGATCGACCGGCAGGCGGCCGAGCGGCTTGTCGAGAAGATCGCCTCAGACCGCGTGACCCTCAACGCGCAGCACTTCCGGATGTGGGGGCTCGTCATCCAGCAGACACTGGAACTGATGCAGCGCACGAAGAACCCCGACATCCAACATCTGGAGCGGTGTGCGGCGGCGTTCGAGAGATCCCAGAAAGGCCAACGTCTCGCCCGCGGCCTGTCCCTCGACGGTGAGACCGAAGAGGCGATCAGGGCCGAGGCGGCAGCGGAGAGCCGTGCGCTCATCGATACCTTCATCGACGTCGTCAAACAGAGGGTCCCGGACGAAGCAGTCCGCGATGAAATTTCCCGTGCCCTGATCGAACGGGTCCCGAAGGACGCCGATCAAGACGCGCAGGCATAGCCGGTGAAAAGCCTGTCGCTGCAAATACGGGGCTATTACCTCAGCCGCGCGGCGGAACTGGCGAGGCCCGAGACGCGCGCGGCGAGCGAACCTCTGGCCGACTGGGCCGTGCGCCGCATCCGCCTAGACGGCAAGCCGTTCTCGTTTGATGGCCACGAGTACCTCCGGGAGATCTACGAGGACACCGGGGCGCACGTGTGCGTCGTCAAGGCAGCTCAGGTGGGTGGATCCATCTGGGGCATCTTGCGGGCGCTGCATGCCTGCCTGTCGGGTCTGTCGGTGGGGTACTTCTTCCCCAACAAGAGCGACGTCCTGGAGTTCAGCAAGTCGCGCGTCAGTCCCTTGATCGAGGACAACCCCTTTCTCGCCAAGGCCGTTAGAGACACCGACACCGCCGGTCTCAAGCGCATCGGCCCCGGCTATCTCTACTTGCGCGGCATGCAGTCGTCGGTCGGCCTGAAAAGCATTCCGCTCGATATGTTGGTTTTCGACGAGCTCGACGAGGCCACACCCGACGCGAAGACCAGGGCCCGCGAGCGTCTGTCGCACTCCGACTACAAGCGCATCCTCGAGCTGTCGAACCCGTCGCTTCCCAACTACGGCATCGATGAGGTCTTCCAGAGGTCCGACCAGCGCCACTGGCACATCCGCTGCTCCGGGTGCGGCGAGTGGACCGCGCCCGTTCTCGCCTTCCCGCTGCATCTCGGCGAGGAGGTCCGGATCCTGCGCCGTCGGGCGAACGGCACTGTCTATCTCGCCTGTCCCCGCTGTGACGCCCCACTCGATATCCAGGCCGGCGAATGGATCGCGACCTTCCCCGACCGGCCGATCCACGGCTATCAGATCAGCCAGCTAGTCTCGGGGAAGATCGATCCTGCCGAGATCCTCGAGGAGTACGAGCGGACCAAATTCCCCGACCGCTTCTACAACCTCAAGGTCGGCGTGGCTTGGGCAGACACGTCCAACCGCGTGGATGCCGCCTCGGTCCTGGCCTGCTGCGGGGACGAGCCGATGCTCGAGCGCATCCCGAACAACGTGGCCTGTACGATGGGGGTGGATACCGGCAAGGACCTGCACGTGGTCATCTCCCGGCGGATCGCAGGCGAACGCCGCCAGGTCATCCACATCGGCGTGGCCAGGGCCTACTCCGAGCTGGACGAGCTCATGCGCCGTTACAAGGTCGCCACCTGCGTGATCGACGCGCTGCCCGAAACCCATGCGACCCGGGATTTCGCTGGCCGTCACCCGGGGAAGGTCTGGATGAATTTCTTCAGCGAGAGCCAGAAGGGCGGGCCGCGATGGGACCGCGACAAGCGCATCGTCCAGGAGAACCGCACCGAGGCGCTCGACCTCTCGCGCTCGAAGATCCGCGAGCGCCTAGTCGTCCTGCCCCGACAGGTGCCGATCGTCGCGGAGTTCGCCACCCACATGGCCGCGGACGCGAAGCGGCTCACGGAGGACGAGGAGACGGGGGCGCAGGTCTACCGATACATCAAGACCGGGACGAATCACTTCAGCTTGGCCTACACCTACGACTGCATTGCGGCGCTCCAGGACTACTCGCTCGGGGCAGCCGTCGTGAGCATCAGCGACTGGTTCGACGACCCCATCGTGGGTGCTCGCACCTGACCGGATGGCAACCGGCGGGCAAGAGCTACCGATCGACCACCGTGCTGCGGCTGGACGGAGCGGGTCCCAGGACGTTTCCGCCTGCATTGACGTTCTTGGTGCCGAGGTCCTCGAGGCCGCCTCCAGGATTGATAGTCAGGATGTTGCCTTTAAAGATGTTGTGGGTCGATGTGGTGTCGAAACGAAGGCCAGTCGAGAAGTGAGCGTACCTGCTCTGAATGTCATTCCAGAAGACGCGGTTGCGACTCCCTGACACCGACATGCCACGATCCCACGAACCGGCGATCACGTTGTGCTGAATCCGATTCCCTGAACCATCAACGACCATACCGTAGGTGTAATTCTCGATCAGGTTCTCGTTGATCAAGTTATTTGTACCCCCGACAACCACGGCGGTCTCGACACCGTACCCGCCGGTAAAGTGGTTGTGCGCGAGGACGTTGCCCGACGACTCTAACAAGACCGCGCCCAGCCGATAGCCCACGAACGAATTGGCCGTGATGGAGTACTGACCTGAGTGTACCGCCACGCCGGATTGCGAGTCTGTGCCGAGAAAGGTGTTTCCAGTAACGACACCGCCGTCGCCCGACAGAGAGAACGCCCCACCGTTGTAAGCTTCGCACTCGAACACATTATCCTCGATCGTGCTCTCGGCAATCCCGGAAAAGGACACGCCACAGGTAGACTCGTTGGCCTGTATCAGCACTTGGTGAACGTTATTCCCGCGGAGTAATAGCGAGAAGCTCCCTGCGACAGTCATGGCCTTCTTATGCGCGGCAATTTCGGACGAGCTCATGACGAAGCTCGAAGCGTCCAGAATAGCGATTCCATCCCACGAGTCGCGACATAGGATGTGGTCTATGTGGATGTCCGTCATCGCCGCAGGAATATCCAGGCACAACGTGCCGCCCGCTAGGGTGCCGTTGGTCACCGAGAGGTGCCTCCCGGCCTCGGTCATCGTGATCAGGGGGCCAGACACGTACCCAGGCGTGCTGACGGTGTGCCCGTTGAGGTCGAGACTCACCTGGGGAGCATCGATAACGAGTGCTGGTGGTGTCAGTGTATCGATGTCCCCGGTGAGAATGTATTGGCCGGACTCGGAAATGACGGTCGGCCGGTCGAGAGGGGCCGGCGCTGCTAGTGCTTGGGTGCCGCCCGAGAAAAGTAATAGGCCCAGCAAGCTGATTTGAACGCGCATGATCCCTCGCCTCCACCACATGAATTGAGTTCGTTCGCCTAGGTCTGTACTTCGCACACGACATGGAAACAAGGTGCTTTTCGGGATATCCGCGATGGGCGGTGGGACGCCGACGAGAGTGCCGAACGGCAACCGGCATGCTCCTCGTGGCGGGTGCAGTTATGGGGTGTTTTGAACCCTGCCGAGTGCACATATAGATGATAAAAGGCACTCTCGGGTGCAGTTATGGTGGGTCAGAGGCCGTTTCGGGTGCAGTTATGCGGCATGTTTTGGCCTTCCGAGGGCCGATCCGGCGGGGTATGCCGGTCGAGTGAATCCGAGTAACCTATTGACGTTACAACGAGATGCCCGGAATTGGTCATCTACGAGACCCCCGAAAAACGCGTTCTAGGCGCTCAAACGTGCCGCTGGAATGCCGCTTGGCGCGCGAGCACCGTCCCGGATGCCGCTGGATTGCCTCATGTCGTGGATGACACGTAAGACGCCATGCGCTCGTTTGGCCTGGAGGCCGCTGAAGTACCGCCCGACCATCATCCTGGTGCCCTTGCTCTGCGTGAATCAGCCCGGAAGGCCACTGTAATGACGAGGATGAGCCGCATGTCGTGACGGGATCAAAAGGCGACATGTTGTTCAATCGCCCTCTCGTTCCTTGGCAATGGAGCACCAGGATTCAAGAATGGCCCGCCTTCCGCTGGCGTCCTCACGGCAGCTCTGCCCACGCTTAAAAGTTGTTTCCTTCCCCATGTAGTGCTATAGACCAGCACACTACGAGCACAATTTCGCAACCGACTTCTGCAGGTACTCGAGTGCAGCGAAACACCTAAGCTTTTTGGTGCGGGGGGGGCGTCATGATCGAGAGAAGGAAGGCATGTTTCTTCTGGGTGTTGTTGGCAGCAACATTCATTCTCCATGGCTCGTTCCCAACTCGCGCGGACGAAGACCCGCCCGAGGATCTACCAGTAATCACGGGCAATGTCTTGGACGCAAATGATACAGACTATGAGGGACCTACCAAGATAGACGCTGAAGGGTTGGATCTGATTTGGGTTCCGAATTTGCGGGGCCCAGGGGAAGGTGGCTATTCGTATGGAACAGTAATTGAGCACAACTCGGCGCCGCCTGTCAATGAACCCAACGGTACTGCGCTCCCTACAACCGTTGGTGCTGGCACCGACCAGAGTCATGTCAATAGTGATCCTGTGCTAGGAAGTGGTGAGTTCGTTCTTACACAAACTGACCTAGACTTTCCAGGCTTTGGTATGCCCTTCCAGTTCACACGCGTATACCGCAGTAAAGTAAGGTACTTCGGCTCAATGGGGTTTGGATGGTCGCACAATTTTCAGCGCCGGATCATCGCCAAGACACCCGAAGGAACCGAGGATTGTGCGGGCTTCGTGTATTACCTCTCTGATCGAATGGAACGCATTCGATTTACAGTTGTCAACACAAGTATTGACGGTACCCATCTTACCTATACGGCCGGACAGGAGGTCCCACTTCAACTCGATCAGTATCTCAACCGATCTGACTCATGGGAGCTTCGAGATGGCAGCGGTTTGACGTATTACTTCAACGGCGCCACCGGCACGCTCCACCGAATCCAAGACCCCGCCGGCAACACGATTACGATTGCGTGGGACCATTCAATTAGAAACGATGAAGAAGGTGTAGTGTCTTCCGTTCGTGATACAACGGGTCGCCTGTTTCATTTCCATTATAAAACGGTGCACCCCACCGAATTTGGTCGCGAGGTGGCCATACTCAAGTGCATCAGCTTGAGTGCAAATGACTCAGATTGCTCCAGCATCAACCCACGACCGTTGTTGACCTTCGAAATGACACCGGACGCTGAAACTTATGGAGTATTTGATCTAGCACGGGTGCTGAATGCGAATGGAGTCGGTCCAAGCTACGCTTATTATCGCACGAATGAAACCGCAGAATACCTTGCCGACTCTGATATCGACTCAGTGTGTCATGCGTTCTGTGATAAGCGCGGGACTGATGCTGATAACTGCCACAACTATGATTACTGTGACAAGGCGATTAATGAGCTTACTTCACACGTATGCGACTTCGATAACGGCTCTGTCGTTCCATTCGTCTGCGCGAACGGCCTGGATCCTGACTCCTGTCAACTAGCCTCACAGGAACATTTCGCCACAAAGGCCAACAATGACGTAGGTTACGTGGATGCTCCATTTTTCAGCCTAGCCCCCTTTTACTACTCACCTATTTGGAGTACTCCAATTTTGGGCCAGTCGATCCTGACGGGATACGTGTGGCACCTCGATGACGGAAGACACGATCCGGGGTTCGGCTTTTGCCTGCAGCAGTGTCTCGGACCGTCCTCGTCCGATCAATGCTATAGCGATGTGTTTCCTCTGTGTACTGGATTGGAGCCAGTCGAAGAGTTGCCAGACGGTTCTCAGGAATTGACCACCAGCGAACGCAGGATCTACCGGCTAGCCTGTGGATGCATGTACGCTCAGAACTTGACCTACTGCAATTTTCATCCGGCACAGCCAGGATGCGCATCCCTGCTTAATTCTGCCTCTTCCCCTCCCCATTTGGATCCGGTTACCGGCCAGATCCGAGGACGCGGCCTCCCGTCCAATTTTCTTGCGAAATATGCGACAGCGTGCCGTCCCATCACCGAAACTCGGATCGAAGCCGACAATCCTACTTGTTCGGGAATGTGCTACCAACAGTGCGTCGGCCAGGTTGGCGCTAAAGATGTAGTGGGAAAGCGACGTTACGCGTTTGGACGAATTCAGGAACTAGATCATGACTTAGTGGAAGCTTACGATGGAGAAGGGCGATTGGTATTGAACAATACCTACGGGGTCGACCCATTTGAGGCATCGTTTGATCGTGTAGTCTCGCAGCAACTGACAGACACCCTTCCTGATAATGTTCTAGAATTCGAATACCACGAGCTGTCTTTGGAGCAAGAGTCGCTTGATGATGCGCTACCGTTGCTCACCTCTGGAAATGCATCAACAACTCCAGATGCGAGTGGGATTGCCTCCCGAACGTTCGATAATAATTCACTTGATCCGACGAGTGCGTACAGCTTACATCTCGACCCTGCACACGTCTCTCCTCTGACGCACTTCGACTCCGTGGAGGTCTGTCCAGATGTCTGCACCTCGGCGATTGCAAAGAAAGTGAGTAGTGACGACGAACGCCTTGTCCCTGTAGAACTGATCGATCCGCAAACTCATCGTTTACTGAGTTCTCCGATCACGCTGCGACGTCTGTCGGAAAAGACGATAGAAGTCGTCGGACCAAAGACAGCGCCGTCCGTAGGCTTGAAAGTATTCCCGGATCGCATGCGGACGCGGCGCGGTGACGTGAGCTTCAGGCCAGGCACTACGCCGAGCGTTGCTCAAGTGATTGGAAGTGCTGCGGCTCTTACGGAACTATTTGGTGAATCTGGGGTGATGGTGCTGGAGCCAGGGATAGTGGGCGCGGCAATGGGTACGAGTCTATCGAGTAGCCACGCCAGGTCGATTGTCGCTGGGACAGGGATGGAAACAAGACGAAGTGTAAGCTGGGTTCGAGGCGCAGAAGTCGCCCGCGATAGTGCGGATCGCGCCAGTGGGGCGCCAACACGATCGAAGGTGTCGCAACTACTCATACATGACGCGAAAAACATAGGGGACATAAAGTCCACGCCAGCGGGAACCTCGGGCGCACTGTTCCTAAGCAACCTGCGAGCCCGAGGATACTCTGTGGGGTCTACAGCTCTAGTATTTACTCGTACTGACGGTAATCACGTAAGGCTTGGACGAGCGATGCAGGCGGGCGAGCCCGTTGCGCGGGTTCGAGTCGGAAACGAGTGGGTCACTCTTTTTGCGACCGATAAAGTTAACGTGTTTCGAACGGATGTCATTGGGGACAAGATGTTTGATGACACCGGTTATGCCCGTCTTGGTGCGATCGGCAATGGAACGTTGGTGGCTGAACCCAGGGGGAAGTTGAGCGCCGAGGCGAACAGGGTATGGGAAGGTCTCGGCCAATCTGGAAAAAGCCTGCCGTGGCTTGGTTTTGAGCCGGGCCCCGAACCTTCGTGCGAAGGATGGACCACTTTTGCAGCCAAAGTGAACACTTCAATAGCTCACGTACAGCAACCAAGCCATGCGGTCGTAGTACATGACACGCGAGGTGTCATAAGGACTCGTTACTACGACGACTCGTGGCGGCTTCTGCGCGAAGTTAATGACAATACACTAGAGACTACAAACTACAACTATCGGAGCGGCATGCTTCACGGCGTCCAATATCCCGCCGGAGATCGGAAGTGTCAGAACGGTGATGGGATGGGACATGTACTCGAGGTACAGCGACTGCCGGCGCCCAACTATCCGGGGGCAGCTGAGGTCCAAATTACTCGTTTTGCGTACAGTGTATTCGGGCGGCTAACGGATATCATTAGCGACCCAACACACTCGACCTCGCGAATGATCCATATCGAGAGGGATGCGGCAGACCGTGCGGTGTTCATAGACACTACAGTCGACGCCACCCATACCGATCGCGTGACAGTTGCGTATGATGGGGCAGCGGGAACGAACGGAGTACATACATATCCCACTTCAATTATGCGGCCAGACGGGTCTCTAGTGACGAGTCTGAAG
>Ga0070671_100001912_pt1 | contig 15940 bp, 8 predicted proteins | sample KBSS73metaG_FD_65341 | JGI IMG/M metagenome (GOLD analysis project Ga0070671, IMG submission 65341) | Switchgrass rhizosphere microbial communities from Kellogg Biological Station, Michigan, USA - KBS S7-3 metaG | ecosystem: Host-associated > Plants > Roots > Rhizosphere > Soil ...
AAGTTAATTAAACTGATTGAAGCCAATATGCATGACCCGGATCTGGATGTGGATTTTATTTGCGACCACATGTATACAAGTAGATCAAAACTATACAAAAAAATCAAAAGCATTTCAGACCAGTCGATCAATGAATTTATAAGAACTATTCGTCTAAAAAAGGCGGCCTACATTATGACCCATGAAGATGTTACCCAAATTGAGATAGCCGAGCGGATAGGAATCAGAAGCCTCTCCTACTTTCAAAAAGCTTTCAGAAAAGAATTCGGTAAAACCCCTTCCCAGTTTACCCAGATTGAGAAAGGCTGACGCCCTCCCCCAATCACTAATCCTTGCCAGGAACCCTCTTTTAACCTTTTTTATAACTATTTGAGCGCTATTTATACCAATAATAGCGCCCACTGTGCTTGCAATTTGGCAGTAATTTGTATTAATCAATTTAAAAACAGCAGTTCGTGGCTAAGCGCTAAGCTCTTGCTAACAACCTATTTAATTTATTTAATCAATTAAAACCATGAGTAAGAATTTACAAATTTTTAATGGGCCACCGCCTGTTGATCCGGATTCCAACCGGAGCTTGAAACAAAGAATTAGCCATTATGGCTTTTTGGGGTTATTTATTCTGGGGCTTATGCTAACCTCCCTGATTTCAAGGGCACAGGTATCCGCTGTTACCGGAACAGTTAAGGACGAAAAAGGAATTAGCTTACCAGGAGTAACGGTAGCAATAAAAGGCACAACCACTGGAATAGTTACCGACAATCAGGGCCATTATTCCATAAATGTGCCTGAAGGTAATATCATATTGGTATTTTCTTATGTTGGCTATTTAAAACAGGAGTTGGCTGCTAAGGCTGGGTCTGCACTGAATGTAACACTGATGCCCGACAGTAAAAATCTTTCAGAGCTTGTAGTTGTAGGTTATGGCACGCAGAAAAAATCGGACCTGACCGGCTCTTTGACAAGCCTGTCTTCAAAAGATTTTAAGGATCAGCCTGTAACACGTATCGATCAGGCATTGCAGGGCCGTGCAGCCGGGGTTGAAGTAGTGAATAATTCGGGTGCCCCCGGCGGCGATGTATCAATCAGGATCCGGGGTGCGAATTCTATTCTTGGAGATAATAACCCGTTATATGTAATCGACGGTTTTATCGGTGCCGACTTCAACAACCTTAACCCTGACGATATTGCATCAATAGAAGTATTGAAAGATGCATCCAGTACCGCCATCTACGGAAGCAGGGGTGCAAATGGTGTCGTCCTGATCACCACTAAAAAAGGCAGTTCGAAGCAGGAAATAACCCTCACCCCTATCTATTACAATTCACAGGTTCTCAAAAAAATGGATTTGTTAAGTGCAAGTGATTTTGCAAGTACTGTTAATGCACGCGATGCCGCTGTTGGAGTATCACCAACTTTCACCCAGGCACAAATAGATGATTTTAAAGCTAAAGGCGGAACCGACTGGCAGGATTTAATTTTCAGGAACGCACCCGGAAAGGAAGTCAAGTTGGGCATTTCAGGAGGCAACTCTCAAACAAATTATTTTGTTTCCGGCGATTATCTTAACCAGGATGGAATAGTGCTTAATTCCAACTATAAGCGTTATGCCGTTAGGTCTAATATTAATTCTCAAATTTCTGATAAACTGGCAGTACGTGTCAATTTATCAGCTATACGGCGTGAAAACTTAAACACTAATAACCAGGGAATAAGTAGTTCGGTTAACCAGGCATTATCCTGGGCACCGACCACGCCTGTAAGAGACGCTGAGGGGAACTACACTACACATGATCCGCTGAGCTCCATTTATGCAAACCCAGTGGCATTAGCTACCGATCAAACCAACATTCTTAATAATTCAAACCTGAACCTGAACTCGGGAGCAAACTACCATTTCTTTAAGGACCTTTCCTTAGATGTAAGTTTCGGTGTAGATTACCAGAATGTCCAGGGAGAATATTATTCGGGGCCGTCTATAACTAACAATATACCTGGCGCCAGCCGCACATCCGCCGAGTTGTTCAATTTGCAAAACACCAACACCCTGAACTATTCGCACACGTTCAATGATGTGCATAGTTTAAGTGTAACGGCCGTATTCGAGCAGCAGAAATATACTTCAACATCTTTTAACGCCAATGCAAATAACCTTACATTTTACAACCTGGGATTCGATAACCTGGCATTGTCCTCCAGCCAGTCTGCCGGTTCTGCCTATTCAGAATCTGTTTTGATTTCTTATTTAGGAAGAATAAACTACGCTTACAAAGGTAAGTACTTATTGACAGCCTCGGTAAGACGTGACGGTTCTTCAAAATTCCAACCAACTAATCAGGAAAGTACATTCCCGTCTGTCGGTTTAGGCTGGAAACTATCAGAAGAACCCTTCATTAAAAAACTGGGAGTTTTTGACCTTCTCAAATTACGGGGCAGCTGGGGTTTAACCGGCAGCCAGGCAATCAATCCTTATGCAACACTCTCAACCTATCTCACCGACGCTTTTTCTGCTGCGTATAGTTTTAAGAACAATTCCACCGCTTCAGGTATAGTGCTTGGAAATGCCGCCAATCCCAGGCTTAAATGGGAAACAACGGAAGCGCGTGACCTGGGCTTAGATATGTCATTTTTCAACGAAAGATTAACCTTTACGGCAGACGCGTACGTTAAGGATACAAAAGATTTATTGCTGTCTCTTCCATTGCCGGCATATGCCGGTGGCGGCAATATCATCAGCAACGTTGGTAAAATGCGCAACAGCGGTATCGAATTTAACCTCGGCGGTATCCCGCTTCGCGCAGGGAAATTTATGTGGGCCAGCTCGTTTAATATCTCCTTTCAAAAGAACGTAGTTAAAAACTTAGGCTCGTTAAGCAGCATATTCACCAATTCAATTACACCCAGCGCCGGCGCTGGGCTTTCTACTCAATCAGAATTTATTATCAAAACAGGTTATGCACTCGGGTCTTATTGGGGCCTGAAGTATTTGGGAACATGGAAGCCAAATCAGGCCGCGGAAGCTGCAAAATTCGGACAAAAGCCAGGTGATTCACACTACCAGGATATAAACGGGGACAATGCAATAAATGGCAGTGATTTCCAGATCATCGGAAACGGCACACCCAAACAATCGCTTGGCTGGAATAACACATTCACCTACGGCAACTTTTCTTTGAACATATTTATGCAAGCCCTGCTAGGGTTTAATAAACTTGATTATTCCTACGGAAGTTCCATAACGGCCAATGCCGATGCCAAGGAAGCAACAAATGCAGGTGTACTGAACAGATATATTCCAGGTGTTAATGAGACTTCAAATATCCCGGCATTCAGTACCACAAATATTGATTACTTCGAGTCGAGCCGCTTTCTTGAAAATGGCAGCTTCATTCGTCTTAAAAACTTAAATTTCTCATATCATCTGCCTAAAAATACCATTCCAGGTGTGGATGTAAAGTTATTTGCAGGCGCGACGAATTTATTTACTATAACAAAATATAAAGGGTTTGACCCGGAGTCGACAAATTCCAGTTCAGGAACAGACGTTGCTCAGAGTATCGACCTGGGTTCATATCCTAACTCCAAGACATACAGTATAGGAGCAATATTTAAGTTTTAACAAACCTATTAGTAAAAGAAATTATGAAAAAGATTATAATTATTGTGATGGCTCTATCCGTTTTAGGCTGTCAGAAAGCGCTGAAAGAAAACCCCAAGGGACAAGTGGTAGGGTCGCAGGCGCTAAGTACTGTTGAAGGTTTAAATGCCGCGCTAACCGGGGCATACAAACCATTAGGGTGGACTTGGATAACCGGATTCAACACCGCAGCGGTGGTTGCCGTGTTAATGGGTTCGGATGACTTGACTACGCATCCTGCGAGCAATAAAGCCGACTTGCGAGAGTTTGATCAATACCATGTCTCTAATCTCAACGGAAGAATGGTCAATATCTGGAACGGATGCTATAAATCTATACAGGGTGCCAACAATATCATTAACAACCATAGCAAAACAACAGGCGACGCTGCCACCATAAATCAGATTGTGGGTGAAGCTTATTACCTGCGGGCTTTTGATTATTATTGGCTGGTAAGGTTATGGGGAAACATTCCTTTAATTACTTCTGAAGTGTATGATCCCGCTGTATTAAAAGTAACACCATCTGCACCATCGGAAATTTATAAGCTGATTGAAAGCGACCTGGCCAATGCCGAAAAATTAATGCTGGATAAAAAACTGGATGAGGGCCGCACGTCAAAAGGAGCCGCATCTGCTTTACTTGCCGATGTTTATTTGACAGAAGGCGGATGGCCTATTAATGATAATTCCAAATATGCATTGGCCGCAGCTAAAGCAAAAGAGGTAATTGACAATAAAGCTGCCTATGGTTTTGATCTGATGCCAGACATTAACACATTGTGGCAGGATACCAAGGCGGGAACGGCAACGTCTGAAGAAGTATTTGCTATTCATAATTGTGGTACCTGTAATTGGTTCAATTCCAATGCTCTATATGGCTCCTCTGCAATGCCAGGAGAAGAAAATGGATGGGACGATTATTTTGCGGAGATCAAATTTTTTAATGATTTCCCGGCAGGTGTAAGAAAGGATGTTACATTCCATACAGTGATTAAAAAGAATGATGGTACTACTATAACATGGCAAAACGATGCTGTGAAGCACCCATACTATCAAAAGTTCAGGGCGCCGGTAGACGGCAGTTTAGACGGCTCCAGCGGAACCGTTCATTTAATGCGTTATGCACATATTTTGTTGATTTATGCCGAGGCGCAGGCAAGAAGCGGCGGCGTGAATCAACAGGCTTATGATTGTATCAACGCAGTACGGTCACGCGCTGGTTTAAGTCCTCTGAGTGGCATGACTGCCAGTGATTTTACAAATGCTGTCATCAATGAAAGGGCCTGGGAATTTGCCGGTGAATATACCAGGTGGTTCGATATTATCCGCTTGCAAATATTACCACAGGTTATTGCCAATAGAGACCCATCTGAAAATGCAGTTATTGGAACCCCTCAGTACTATATTCCAATCCCTGCCGCAGATTTACAGTTAAATCCGAATTTAGGGAATTGATCATTCGGGAAATTTTTATGAGAAATAATAATTAGTTAAGTTGAGCTCAAATCGGAGTCGTCGTTATGGCGATTCCGAATTTGGGTATTGCTATACTTAAATTAAAATAAGACGCACCTAACAAACCATATAATATGAGATACATTTCGCTGATTGCTGTATTGCTAATTGCCTTTCAAAGTTTGGCACTTTCAAAAACCAATCACCCATTAATTGATACATCCAAAAACCAAAATGCTTTGCTTGACGTTGACGGGAAGCCAATAAATGCACATGGCGGAGGCGTTTTATTTTATAAGGGAGTTTATTACCTTTTTGGGGAAGTAAAAACAGGTAAGACCTGGCTTGTTCCTGGTCAAAGCTGGGAAGATTACCGGGTTCCGGCGGGAGGAATTTCCTGCTACTCGTCTGCAGATCTCAAACACTGGAAAAACCGGGGCGTTGTGTTAAAACCAACAACCAATGTTAAAGACAGTGATTTGGACACTGGGCGGGTTATTGAACGCCCAAAAGTTATCTATAACGAGCAAACCAAAAAATTTGTAATGTGGATGCATATAGATAAAAACGATTATAATTATTCGCGTGGAGGCGTCGCCGTAAGTGATAGTCCGGCCGGGCCATATCATTACCTGGGAAGCGTTCAGCCCAATGGCCAAATGCTGAGAGATATGACTTTATTCAAAGATACAAACGGTAAAGCCTATCTTATTTACTCATCCGAAGGTAACAATACGATGCATGTTTGTTTACTAAGCAAAGATTACTTAAAACCGACAAAAACCTATTCACGGATATTTGTAAATAAAAGAAGAGAAAGCCCGGCTATTTTCAAGTCGGAAGGGAAATATTTTTTAATTACCTCCGGCTGCAGCGGATGGTCTCCTAACGCCGCTTCTTACGCCGTGGCAGATAATATATTAGGTCCCTGGACCGAATTCGGAAACCCTTGTAAAGGGCCGCATGCTGAAGAAACTTTTTTTGCTCAGGGTGCGTTCGTGCTACCGGTTAACAACAAACCGGGAAGTTTTATTTTCATGACTGATCAATGGAACAAGCTCGATTTGGCAAACTCAACCTATTTGTGGCTGCCGTTTCAAATCGTTAACAATAAAATATCCATTCCTAACAAGTAGTTTATTTTCACGGATTCAACCATCTTTATAAGCATTATTACGTTTATCATGTCATTTAAAACCTCTTTAAAATCTATCATACTTGTCGCCTTTTTGGCACCAGGTATTACTTTCGCCCAGCAATCACATCCTGTAAGTTCATCACAAGTAAAAAACACCGGTAAACCTATCAGTAAGGACCTGTTCGGAGCTTTTTTTGAAGATTTGAGCTATGCTGCTGATGGTGGGCTGTATGCCGAGCTTGTTCAAAACCGTTCGTTTGAATATAGCGCAAGCGACAAGAAGGAATGGAACCCTTTAACCAGTTGGGAATATACAACTGAGGGGTATGGTTATGGTACAATATCGGTAGAATCAGGTCTTCCGATTAACCGCAATAATCCCCATTATGTAGTATTAAATATAGACGACCCAGGCCAACAGGGTGTTGGGATTACCAATTTGGGTTTTGATGGAATTACCATAAAATCAGAAGAGCGTTATAACTTTTCCGTTTATGTGCGGCAAATTTCCAATAGCCCCATTCCTATGAAGGTACAACTGCGCGGAAACAAAGGGATAGTCTATGGAACCTTTTCTTTTAAAACACAAGGCAGGCAATGGAAAAAATATTCAGGGGTTATTTTGGCTAACCAAAATGCCGATTCGGCCAAGTTGACTATTGTCGCCACGCAAAAATCCAAATTGGCAATTGATGAGGTTTCGTTGTTCCCTCAAAATACCTTTAAAAATGAAACCAATGGACTGAGGGCCGATCTCGCACAGGCTATTGGAGAGCTTCACCCCAAATTTATGCGTTTCCCAGGCGGGTGCCTTGTACATGGAGATGGCCTCGATAATATTTATCGTTGGAAAAACACCATAGGTCCTGTTGAATCCCGGCAACAACAACGAAACATCTGGTCCTACCATCAGAGTGTTGGCCTGGGTTTTTATGAATACTTTAGGTTTTGTGAAGATATCGGTGCGAAACCTTTGCCGGTTGTAGCAGCAGGCGTAAGTTGCCAGAATTCAGGTGGAACATGGGCCATAGGCGGTACCGGCCAAAAAGGCTTGTCTATGGCTGACATGAACGGTTACATACAAGATGTATTGGATTTAATTGAGTATGCAAACGGACCGGTAACTTCCACCTGGGGGGCAAAAAGAGCTATTGCGGGCCACCCTAAGCCGTTTCACTTACAATATATCGGCATCGGAAACGAAGATGCACAAACTGACCAATTCCGGGAGCGTTTTAAAATGATATATGATGCGGTAAGGGCGAAACATCCCGAAATAACAATTGTAGGAACAGTAGGGCCGGCCCCATCAGGTAAAGATTATGACCAGGGGTGGAAATTAGCCGATAACTTATCAGTTCCTGTTGTAGATGAGCACTTTTATGAAAAACCGGAATGGTTTCTCAAGAATAATAATCGTTATGATACCTATCGCAGATCGAACTCACAAGTATATATAGGCGAGTATGCATCCTGGGGGAATACTATGATCAATGCTCTTTCAGAAGCGGCCTTCATGACCAGTTTGGAAAGAAACGGCGATATTGTAAGAATGGCTTCATACGCACCGTTACTCGCAAACATTAACCACACTTCCTGGAACCCCAATCTCATTTATTTTAATAATAAAAAAATAGTCCAAACCGTAAATTACTATGTGCAGCAATTGTTTTCAGCTAACCAGGGCGATATTTATATCCCTAATAAGGTTGAATTTCTAAATGATAAAGCAGGAAAAGATTCCACGCTGGCTGCCTCCTATGTAAAAGATAGTAAGACGGGAGACGTCATATTGAAAGTCGTTAATGCAGGCCCTAACCCTGCGACAGCTCAGATTAGCCTGGCAGGCCTAAATGTCAATGGAGGAAAGGCATTTGTACAGATTCTTAAGGGGAATCCAGAGGATAAGAACACCTTTGACCATCCTGCAAACATCGTCCCGGTATCAGAACAGATTTCGCTTGCAGAACTTCAAAAATATATTGCACCGGCTTATTCACTTAGCGTCATAAGGTTTAATTCAGAGAATCACTGACCAAATTGAAGTACTTTGGGGAATGGCGTATTTATTAAAAAGTAAACAAAATTTATTCTTGGCATGATTCAGCTCAGGTTGCTATTGCTGTTGACTTATTTGCTATTGTCAAATCTGTGCCTAAAGGCTCAAATGTCTGGAAAGTGGGGAGACCAGGGAAATGGAACCTATGTTAACCCTGTTCTTCCTGCAGATTATAGCGACCTTGATGCCATACGTGTGGGCGACGACTATTATGCAATATCTTCAACTATGCAATTTTCGCCCGGCATGGTGGCACTTCATTCCAAAGATCTTGTAAACTGGGAAATAATTGGCCATATGGCTAACGACCTCACCCGCATAAGTCCGGAATTGAATTGGGACCGGATGAATTGTTACGGAAAAGGCATTTGGGCGGGCTCTATAAGATATTATAAAAATAAGTTTTGGGTGTATTTCGGCACACCTGACAATGGTTTTTTTATGAGCTCTGCGACTAATCCGGCAGGCCCCTGGGAACCTCTTCATCAATTATGGAAGGTAAGCGGATGGGACGACTGCTGTTCGTTTTGTGATGACGATGGCCAGCTATATTTTGTTGCTACCAATTTTGCGCTTGATCCGAAAAACAATAAAAAGTACAATATTCATTTATTCAAAATGACGCCTGATGGCAAAAGATTGATCATGGAATCCGACTCTATCATACATCAATCCCAGGGAAGTGAAGCTAATAAGTTATATAAGATCAATGGGGTTTATTACCATTATTTTAGCGAAGTGAAGCCAGAAGGCCGTGTAATTATGATGGAGCGTTCGAAAAACATCTACGGTCCCTGGGAAATAAGGCAATTAAACCACGTTAATAACAAGCTTGATAGAGAGCCCAATCAGGGCGGGTTATTACAGACGCCAACTGGCAAATGGTATTTCCTGACTCATCATGGTAGCGGAGATTGGGAAGGACGGGTCGCCAGTCTTTTGCCAGTTCACTGGATTGGTGGTTGGCCGATTATTGGCGAGGTAGGTGCTGACACAATAGGCCGCATGGTTTGGACCGGTGTAAAACCGATTACTTATAGGAGGAAGCTTTCCATTCAAGGTAATGATGAGTTTAGTGCTAACAGGCTAAAGGTTCAATGGGAATGGAACTATCAACCCCGAGCCGACAAATGGTCTTTAACAGAGCACAAGGGTTTTCTTCGGCTCTATGCTTTTACGCCCCTGCATTCTACCAATAATAAAAATCTAATACTTGGGGCCGGAAACACACTCACACAACGCAGCATGCGTACTTATTCCAATGTTGCAACCGTAAAAATAGACATTAGCCATATGGCTGACGGTCAATTTGCCGGGTTGACACATTTTTCAACCACCAGCTATTGCTTGTTTGGCATTAAACAAGAAAACGGAATACGAACTTTGGTGTGCGACAAAAATGAAAAGGATACTGCAGGTATAAAGGTTAATGGGAAATCGATCTGGCTCCGGTCAACATGGGATACCAACGGAATTAGTCGTTATGCTTTTAGTACCGATGGTAAGTCTTACCAACCTTTTGGGGGTACTTATCAATTAACCTGGGGCAGCTACCGGGGAGATCGCATCGGGATTTTTAACTTCAATGCTAAAGAAGATAAGGGGTACGTGGATGTTGACTGGTTTCGATATCAATATGAGAAGTGAATTACCGCACCATTAAAGCGAAAAGCCTCCAGAAATACTCTGAAGGCTTTTGTGAAGCCGGAGGGATCTGATTTTTATTTTATCCTTATGATTTTCAGGGTTTAGTCTTTGAAAATAAGGCCGGCAAATTGACGCAGCGATCTTCGCCATGATTGCCATTCGTGAGATGTGCCAGGCGACTCGTAATAAATGTGTTTGATCCCGGCTTTTTCAAGTGCTTCATGAAAACCTTTTACACCAGAGTACATTCTCTCCGGCTCGGCTGTACCGATACTGATGTAGAGTACTTTTACCTTTTTGTTAAAAGCACCTGCATCGGCCCATACGCCATCAAACATCTTAGTAATATCTGTGCCTGGTTGAATAAAGCTTGCTCCGCTAAAGCCACCTATATAAGCAAATTTATCAAGGTTGGTCATAGTTGTTTGAAACGTTTGAAAACCGCCCATAGAAAGCCCGGCCATAGCCCTATGGTCGCGGTCGGCAATGGTCCTGAAAGTCTTATCAATCATTGGGATAATCTCATTAACCAGCACTTGCGGAAAGATGTTATTAGCCATAACCCTTCCGCCTGGACCGGTGGTTGTAGGGTTAGCCAGATCAGTTGCATATCCGCGGTCCATCACAACAATCATCGGTTTCGCACTCTTGTCTGCTATAAGGTTATCCAATATAAAATTCATTTTACCCTGGGTAGTCCAACCTGTTTCATCCTCACCAGATCCGTGCTGAAGGTATAAAACCGGATATCTGTTACCAGTATTTTCGTCATAGCCGGGAGGTAAATAAACATTTGTCCTTCTCCATGCTTTGGTCATATAAGAGTAGTAATTAACAGAACGCACCTGGCCGTGAGGAACATCTTTAATGGCATAAAAATCACCTGCCGGGTCCGGAATATCTATTCCACTGGCCATCCTTCCCATACCGTAAAAGGTTTGGCTGGAAGGGTCTACCACAGGTACACCATCTATTATTAACGAGTAGTAATGAAAACCCAGTACCACAGGATCAGTTGTAACCGTCCACACCCCGGCTGTGTCCTTTTTCATATCATACTTTTTCATCAGGTCGATTTTCACGTCCTGGGCACCTGGGGCCTTAATCTTAAAAACTACGCGGTTATCGGGCAATATTTGCGGATAATTTAATCCTGGAATATTAGTAGAAGCCGGCACAGCATCTTCCGGATAAACATATTTAGGGAAACTTGAAACATCGACAGGCTTAAAAATCAATTGAGAAAACATATATAGCCCATTCTTCCAAACCTTGAAATCATGTACTCCCGGCTCGATATAATAAATATGCGGCACATTTTTTTCGACCAAATAATCATGTGTCCGTTTGCTAAAGGCTATTAGGCCGTCGCTGGAACCACATGATATCCATAGCAGTTTTAGTTTCCTTTTTGTGGTAGCCGGGTCGGGCACTAACATTTCCGGGGTTTTTGTATTAGGCGCTGCAGAAAAGCTGCCTACCCAGGCAAATTTGTCGAGGTTACCGAGGCCAAAGTTTAGGGATTGTCCGCCGCCCATTGAAAGGCCTGCAATCGCACGATGTTCGCGATCAGCTATTACAGGATATTCACTTTCAACATACGGGACCAGATCATTAAGCAGATCCTTTTCAAAAGTCGCAAATGCAGCCACCCTATCAGGCGCCATGATATTGCCTGTTGCACGGTCATCCTTCATTGCGCGGCTATTAGGCAAAATAACAATCATGGGTTGAATTTTACCATCAGCGTAAAGGTTATCCAGGATCACCTGAGGCCGGCCGCCGTTAAGCCACTCCTTTTCATCACCTCCAATGCCATGTAAAAGATACAGTACAGGATATTTTTTCCCTTTTGAATATCCCGGCGGTGTATATATCAAGGCTCTTCGGGTAGTTCCAACCGTTTTTGAATTATAACTAATGGTATCAATTTTCCCATGCGGAATATCCGCCTTAACAATATCAAAACCTGTAGTTGCCTGTTTAACTATTCCTTGCGAAAAAGCAGGTATACTAACTACTAAAAGCGCTATATTAAAAATCCATAGCTTGCATTGTGGTAATTTTTTCATTTTCGTTCTGATAAGATTAATTGATATGTGGTTTTATAATTTGGTATTTTCCGCTTAAGTGCATCAGGCTAAATAGATATAGTAACCCATCATAATATGGGTCGAAATAGCCATCATCGTAGGGTTCCAGTTTAGCATTCCACAGCGCATTAACAAAATCCAGGCTTTTAACATCTTTATTCATCATGGAAGCGGAAGCCGCTGTAGCTACCAGGCCTATCGAGTGCCGGAGTTTTTTAACATTTCCAGCAGGCAGGATAAACTCCGGACAGGAACCATCCATGTTAAATTGGTCCTCAAAGGTATTTATGCCTTTTGACCGCAGAAAGTTTTGAAAACGGCGTGCATAACCTTCCTGCCAGGTTTTGTCTTTACCAAACCAGGCATAATCCATTGTAATATTCATTGGTACGCGCCAGGAGTCATAACGGAATGCTGCCGGCATCCAGGATGTTGAATGAGGCTTGCCGCTAAATTCTGCGTAATCGGCATTCAGGCCGGTTACCGGATTGCAGGCCCTGTGCAAAAAAACACGCGATGTATCGGCACAATCCCTGTAAAACTGTTCGTGGCCATCCTTAGCATATAAAGCCCACACTTCATAAAAAGCCGGCAGATGGTACGATGGGTCAGTCCAGTTATAACCATCCCCCATCGGAACAAAGCTTATTTGCTTGTGCTCTACATTAATTAAATTATAAACCCTGCCAGTGCCTTCTTTTTTCCACATGGCATCCAATATTCGCCGGGCTTCCTTATAATAATCAATACCCGTGTTGTTCCCCCACCGGTTTGATGCAAATAACAAGTCTGTTATAAAATATAATTCGCCGTCAGAAGCGGAACCTTCCGAGTTTCGTTTCATAGTTTGTGGGTTAATACTCCACGCAAAATACCCTTCCATAGGGCCATCCTGGTGCTGTAAATATTTTTTAGACCACCGCCAAATGCGGTCAAACACATCCTTTTTGTTTAGCTGTACAGCGATCATCATTCCGTATGAAAGTCCTTCGGTGCGGGCATCGTGATTTTTGATGTCAGTGACATATCCCATTGTATCGCCCACCTCAAAATAAACACGGTTGGGCCCTTCAAATACATCATGATATGTCGTAGCAACTTTTTTGTCGATGTCCGCCTGGGTATAACCTGCTTCATGAAACAAGTTACGGTAAATGCCAGACTCAAATGCCGGCCTCCGGCTTTCTTTCTTTTTATTTGCCTTTTGCGCCATGACAAATGCAGGCAGCAATGCGAGACTGAAAAGCAGTAAAAATATTTTCTTCATATTCCGATGTTTATAATTGAGATGTCCTTATTATTTATTCACAAACTTTATACTTTTTATGTAGATGTTTTGCGGCGGCCCGGCCTGGAACTTTACAAATACATCATGCTGGCCGGTGACCTTATCAATGGATTTGTTAAAGGCATTCCAGTTATTTTCGCCTGTTGCATTAAGGGGTATTTTCGCCAGCAACTTACCGGTTTGCAAATCGTCCAGCCATACTTCAAGCTGTCCCTGTGTTTTGGCCTTAGCAGCAACCTCTAACCATGAAGGGGCCGGTTTACTAAATTCAACACCAGATATCATAAACCATCCACCATATTTTGAGGTGTTAGTTACTACTTTGCCGGATTCGTCAGTTAATGTTGTTACTCCATAATAATTACTATAACCCGCTGCCTGCAATGAGGATAAACCATCTTTGCAAACAAAAAGATCAAAATCAGAAGGCTTTCCCTCGGCAAACAAACCAACACTTGTGCCTACCCACGAATTAAAGTTGGGTTGCGCTTTATCCAGGTTTACAGAACTGATGGCCGCACCTAAAGCTATCCACGATTTCCCATCACCGCTATAGTAACCGGTTAAATGGTGCTCGTTTCTTTCCAGTTTTAGCCAAACTACATTTCCTAAAGGATTAGCAACAGAACGAATCGCTGTATCTGATTGTAAAATAATTTTCCTGCCCTTCTCATAACCAGTGTACAGCCGGATATTCACCTTTTGGTTACCGTTGGTTAAGTATATGCCGGCTTTATCATCAGCACGGGCGGTATTTAAATCAACCCTGGTAACTGCTGAGTAAAAATGATCAGTTTCCTTTTGCACCAAATGAGTACGTGCTGTGTCGGGGACTAGCCGTAACCAACCTTTACGTGCTGTGATCGAATAGCTGTTAGATGCTTTCTTTGTTAAGAAATGCCACCAGGGGCCTAATGTATTTCCGTCAAAATAGTCGGTTTTAACGCTCCTCCATAAAATGCCCGATTCCGGCAGGTTTGGTTTTATGATGGGTTCAGTTGCAGGCGACATGCCCCATGGCCGGTCGCCCTCCCATATCACCGGATACAGGGCAGTTTGGCGCCCCATTCCAGACCAATCGTCATTATCATATTTCTCATAGCTTTGGCCTATCGTCCACCAGGTGCCATCGGTTAATTGAATGGGTGCTGCAATATGGTTCGGTCGTCGAAACCCTGCTTTCGGATCGGTAACAGGTTTAAAGAAATCGCCCAACCGTTCCCACTTAGTCGAATCGCTTGTCAACGCCTGGCTTCTTAAAACATATTGACCACCGGTTACATCGCCTGCCGGAAAATAATAATAGTAGCTATTGCGCTTACATATTACCGGGCCTTCGGCCCAACTGTATTGCAACCTGGCATTTATCCAGTCAAGGTTTATCACCGTGTCTGTTAATTGCCCGTCTTTGCCCAATGCCTGTATGCGGTTAACTTTCTGTCCGTTTTTAATAACCATATACGGCTTGCCATCATCATCCACAAAAATGGAATTATCATAACCGAGATCACCAGTAGTTGGATTTGATTTTACTTGCACCGGATCAGACCATGGCCCCATGGGTGAACTTGCCTTGCAAAACCATTGCCCGCCTGCCGAAAAATAGATCCAGTAAGAACCATAGAAGTAAGTTAAGGCGCCCTGCCATATACCACCAGAAGGGCGGTCGCTAACCCAGCCTGCTTTTGATGATGCCAGCACTCTGCTGATTATTTCCCAATGAACAAGATCCTTTGAATGATAAATCGGCAAGTATGGGTTAAAATGAAAAGTAGAACCACAATAATAAAAATCATCTCCTACTTTTAGCAGGGTGGGATCGGGATGATCGCCAGGCAAAACGGGATTGACATATGTTTTAACTGATTGATAGAACGATGACGAATCGGCGGTTCCGTTACCCTGGGCATACAAAGATGTAGCTTGTGCTAGTAGAAAAATCAGTACAGGCAAACGGTAAAAGTGCTTCATAAGGAAAAATGCAGTTTTGGTTAGATGTTATTTATTATGCAGGTTGAAAATATTACTTGCGTACCCTTTATTTCTCATTGTTATATCTTGTTTCAGGACCTGAAATGGTATCACTAATGTGAAAGAAATCAAAATCCACATAGCCCCCCGGCGACTTTGTTGCATAGTTGAACAACCCGAATCGGTAACCCATAAAATGCGGAATGGTATAAGCCATCTGCAGAGGCGGCCCTATGGAGTTCCAGGATTTGCCATCCAGGCTATAATAAAAATAACCCTTATCTGTCCGGTTGGTAAAATCACAATCTGCTTTCAGGTAAATTACATTTCCTTTTAACGGGATGGTTGCAGCATCTACGGCAGCTCCGGATTGTGCGGTTACCATAACTATTGCTTTAACACCGTTGGTGACTTTTACACCTACCCAGCTATATTTTTGCTGCAATAGTACCAGGCCGGCGCAATCACCATCTTTCATATGCGATACATCGACTGTAGTAGCCCCCGAGCATACAGGCCCAAAAGTGCGCTGGGTAAGCGTATTTTTGGCTAATAACAGCGTAGTATCAACGCGGCCGGTAGTTAGGCGCAGATAACCCGGACGCTTACCAAGCGACCACAAATTATTATCAGGGTTATGGTTCCACTGC
>Ga0070671_100001916_pt1 | contig 15934 bp, 13 predicted proteins | sample KBSS73metaG_FD_65341 | JGI IMG/M metagenome (GOLD analysis project Ga0070671, IMG submission 65341) | Switchgrass rhizosphere microbial communities from Kellogg Biological Station, Michigan, USA - KBS S7-3 metaG | ecosystem: Host-associated > Plants > Roots > Rhizosphere > Soil ...
CTGTATGGGATCAAGCCGCATGACGTGGCGACGTTTGTAGCGGTGCCGGTGTTTCTGGGGGCGATTGCGCTGATCGCTTGTTGGCTACCGGCGCGGAGAGCCGCATCGGTCGATCCCGTGCAAGCACTGCGGACGGAGTAGAGGAGCGGGGCAATGGGAAAGCAGAGAGCGTTCTGGTTGCGGGTGCGCGGAGTGTTTGTGCGGCGGAAGGCCGTGGAGTTCGATGCGGAGTTGGAAAGCCACATCGCCATGGATGTGGAGGCGCGGATGCGTGCCGGGGCGAGCAGGGATGAAGCGAGGAGGGAAGCACTGATGCGGCTGGGCGGAGCGGAGCAGGCGAGACAGGCATACCGGGAGCGCGCGACCCTGCCGCCGCTGGAAAGCTTTCTACAAGATGTGCGGTTCGCGATGCGGCAGATGCGGCGAGCGCCGGCATTCACGGTGACTGCAGTGTTGACGCTGGCTCTGGGGATCGGCGCGAATGCGGTGATCTATACGCTGGTGGATTCGATACTGCTGCGGCCGCTGCCGTATGCGCAGCAGGATCGGCTGGTGCGGATAGCGGGAACGAATTCGCCGCTGTTTCCAAAGGGGTGGATTCGAGAGCTTGGGGCCCATGCGACTGCTTTGAAATCAGTGGCCGGATATGGAGCGGATGCGGAATCGAACATTTCGGATGCGGATGTGCCGGAGCGGGTGTTTGGCGCGTCGGTGACGGTGAATGCGTTAGATGAGCTGGGGGTAAAGCCGGCTCTGGGGAACTTCTTTTCTGCGCAGGATGCGGTTGCGGGAGAAGATCACGACGTGGTGCTGAGCTATGGCTATTGGCGGCAGCATTTTGGCGGAGATTCGGCAGCAATAGGACGGCAGATTCGTATTGACGGCGTTTCGCGAAGGGTTGTCGGCGTGATGCCGGCGGGAGTGCATTTTCCCTATGCGGATACGCAGTTTGTGGTGCCGGTTTCGTTTAGGGGTGGAGATGTTTTCGATCCGTGGTTTGCGTTCGATCTGCGCGGATTTGGGCGGCTGGCGGATGGAGCGACTCCAGCGCAGGCGCAGGCGGAGTTGAGAAGGCTGCACGCAGTTCTGCTGCCGGTATTTCCGTTCAGGATGCCGGATATATGGGCATCGGATATGTCCGTCGTTCCGCTCCTTGAATCACAAACTGGGGCGATGCGGCCGCGTCTCCTGCTGTTGTTTGGAGCGGTGGGTTTGATCCTGTTGATTGCATGCGCGAATGTAGCAAACCTGATGCTGGCGCGGGCGAGTGCTCGGGAGCGTGAAATCGCGGTGCGAAGCGCACTGGGCGCCTCGGGGCGAAGGCTGGTTCAGCAGTTGCTGTCGGAGAGCGTGGTGGTGGGGCTGGCGGCGGGAGCGGTGGGGCTGGGAGCGGCGGCTGCGAGCCTGAGGATTTTTGTCGGGCTGCTGCCGGCGGATACGCCGCGAGTTCAAGATGTGTCGCTCAATTGGGGCGACGTGGTGTTTACACTCTGCGCTTCGATTTTTGCGGGGCTGGTGTTTGGGCTGATTCCTTCCCTGAAGATGGCAGGGATGAATCTGCTGAGCACACTGCGGACAGGTGGACGCGGGTTGGCGGGGCAGGGATCGCGATTTGGCATTTCGAAGATCCTGGTGATGGCGCAGATCGGGCTGACAGTGGTGGTGATTACGGCGGCGGGGCTGGTGCTGCACAGCCTGTATCGGATCACGAAGGTGGATCCAGGATTTCAGACGAATCATATTGTGACGGCCGAGGTGGCGCTGGATGCGGCAGCATGCAAAGAGAAGGGCAGATGCCAGTCCTTCTTCGGCGCGGTGCTTGAGCGGACACGGGGGATCGCAGGTGCGGAGAGCATGGCGCTGACTGATTCCTTGCCGTTGAGTGGGCGGGCGGATAACTACATCTTCGACGCGGAGGATCATCCACGCGATGCTCGGCAGGGAGCGTTACTGGCGACAAGCAGAGTGGTGTCGCCGGGATATTTCGATGTGCTGAACCTGAGGCTGGTGCGAGGAAGATTGCTGGAGCAGCAGGATGCTTCGGGAGCAACGCACGCGGTTGTGGTGAATGAGCACATCGCGCAGAGATTGTGGCCAAATCAGAACCCAGTTGGGAAGCATCTGCTGGACGTTGTGGATGAGAAGACGCCGGCGGAGTGGAATGCGGAGAAGGCATCGATGGTGGTGGGCGTGGTGCGGAATGCGCTTGAGGGCGGGCTGCAGGAGGGCTTCAAAGATGAGGTGTTTCTGCCGCTGACGGCGGGCCGGGATCAGCCGGTGATGTTTGCGATGGTGCGGACGCACACGAGCGCGAGCGAGACTTCGGCGGGACTGCGAAGCGCGGTTGCAGGAATCAATTCGTCGGTTCCCGTAACGCGGGTGAGAACGATGGATGATCTGGTAGCGACTTCGGTGGCGGCGCCGCGAGCGCTGGCGGTTTTGCTGCTGGGGTTTGGCGCGCTGGCGATTGTGATTGGAGCGGTTGGTGTCTACAGCCTGATTGCTTACATCGTGAGCTGGAGGACAAGAGAGATCGGGCTGCGACTCGCGCTCGGTGCGCAACGGTGGCAGATCGTGTTGGGCGTGGTGCGGGAGAGCTTGTTCCTGGCGCTGGCGGGATGTGTGGCGGGGATGGCGGGAGCGATCGCGCTGAGCCGGGTGCTGCATAGCTTTTTGTTCGAGGTGAGCGCGGTCGATCCGCTGACGTTTGGGCTGGTCCCGGTATTGATGGCGATGGTGGCGGTTGCGGCGGCGTGGATTCCGGCACGGCGCGCGGCTGGGGTGGATCCGATGGAGGCGCTGCGGGCAGATTGAGCGCGTTGGCTCGGCGGCGGTTGTTGCGGAGGAGGTCGGGATGCGGCGGTTGCGGGCGCTTTGGATGCGGCTGTGCGCGCTGGTTGGGAGAGTGCACGCCGGAGTTGATTTCGATGCAGAGCTTGAAAGCCACATTGAGGAGCACACGCGGGACGGGGTGCTGGCAGGACTGAGTGAGGCGGAAGCACGCCGACAGGCAGTGTTGCGACTGGGCGGAGCGGAGCAGGCGAGGCAGGCGTACCGCGATCGGGTGACGCTGCCTGTGATTGAGAACGTGGTGCGCGATGTGCGGTATGCACTCCGGGGATTCCGGCGGAATCCGGTGTTTGCGGTTACGGCGGTGCTGACGCTGGCGCTGGGGATCGGGGCGACAACGGCGGTGTTCAGCGTGGTGGACCGGATTCTGTTTCGGAGTTTGCCGTATGCGCAAGACGAGCAGCTAGTCTCAGTTGGGCTTGTGCAGTCCTTGGAGCGGCAGGAGTTCACGCTGGGAGGGTTCTTCTATGAGTGGCGCGACAACCAGAAGCCATTTGAGGCAATGACGTTCGAACGCGGCGTGCAGCAGTGCAATCTCACGGAGAACAATCCTCTTCATCTAAATTGTGCGCTCGTAGCACAGAGTTTTCTTTCGGTGCTGGGTGTGCGAGTCGAGGCAGGCCGTAACTTTGTGTCGGAGGAAGATGTACCGCATGGTCCGCGTTCTGTGATCCTCTCAGATTCTCTTTGGTTGAAGAGATTCAACAGGTCCCCCGAGGTACTGAACAAACCGATTGAAATCGACAATGAAGTTTATCGAATTGTTGGAGTGCTGCCTCGTGATTTCGAGATGCCGCGATTGCAGGCCGTTGACCTGCTGATGCCGGCGCAGACTGATATTGCCGCGCAGCATACTGTGAACGCTGGGATTGGGTACCCGATGTGGGCTTTTGCGCGTTTGAAGCCCGGCATTACTGTGGCGGAGGCAAAGGCGGAGATCACGCCACTGTTTCTGCATACGCAGCAATGGATTCCAGCGGAGATTCGCAAGGATTTTCGACTTGAGGTTCGATCACTGCGCGACCGACAGATGCAGAATGCGTACCTGGCTGCGAAAGTATTGCTGGGTGCAGTGCTTGCGGTATTGCTCATCGCAAGTGCCAACCTGACCGGCCTGCTGTCAGCGCGAAGGGCAGCACGGAGCCGCGAACTGGCGGTAAGGTCTGCTCTTGGTGCGAGCCGGATGCAAGTCCTCCAGCAAGCAGTGATCGAATCGCTGGTTCTGGCGTCGGCGGGAACTGCACTGGGCTGCGCGCTTGCAGCAGCGTTGCTTCGTGTATTCTTCGCCTTCGCGCCAGCCGGAATACCCTTCCTTGCTGAAGCGCGGGTCGATCTTCGGGTGATTGCTTTCGGCGTCTTCCTAGCATTTGTGAGCGCATGCGTGGCCGGCGTGATCCCTGCCTTGGAGGGAAACAGGGTTGAAGTGCTGGCAGTGCGCGCGAGCAGTTCGGTGAGGCACGCGCGAATCAGGAACGTCACGGTTGTGTTGCAGATTGCGGTCAGCATGATTTTGCTGGCGGGCGCCGTGTTGCTGGTTCGGAGCTTCAGGAACATTCAGGCAGAGAATCTCGGGATGGAGCCGCAGAGCGTGGTTGCTCTTCGGGTTCCACTTACTCCAAACCAATATCCAACGATGCAGACATACATGGACTTCTTCCTGCGCATCGAAGCATCGCTTCGGAGTACGCCGGGTGTAACGGCGGTCGCGCTAAGCGAATCCATGCCGCTCGATATGGACGGATGGCGTAATGAGAGCCGCCTTTCCGAGATCTTTGTCAATGGTAAGGCGGCCGCTCCGAATGGGACCGGCGGAACGGTGGTGGTTCGTAAGGTCACACCAGAATATTTTGGCGTTCTGCAAATTCCGATTGTCGCGGGGCGCGCATTCACGGAGGAAGACAGGACAACCGGGAGCAATGCGATCATTCTGAGCCAGTTGATGGCTGCGCGACTCTTTCCCAAGGAGAATGCGGTCGGCAAGCATTTGCGATATGCCACGTTTCAACCGTACTTCTCTCTGGGCAAAGAGGTATTCACGGTTGTTGGAGTGGCGGGAAATGTGAAGAACGCTGGCCTGACTGGGCAGGATGATCCTGAGTACTACGAAGTGCGTATGAATCGGCCCGAGAGTTGGAACCGGCACACAGTGGTGCTGATCGAGACAGCTTTGCCAGTCGCGAGCCTGGAACGGATGGTGCGAGCGCGCATTGCGCAGATCGATCCGAATGTGCCGGTGGAGATGGAGAAGTTCTCGGCGACGGTGGACAAGCTGGCGGATCGGCCGCGGTTTGAGACGGCGTTGCTGAGCTTCTTTGCGTGCACTGGGCTGGTGATGGCTTTGATTGGATTGTATGGCGTGGTGGCGTTTATGGCACAGCAGCGGACGCGGGAGATCGGGATTCGGATTGCGGTTGGTGCGGACCGCGGGGATGTGCTGGCTCTCATTCTGCGCGGAGGTGTGCGGCTGATCGTGATTGGCGGAGCGATTGGAATCTGCGCATCGCTCGTGTTGACGAGGGTTCTGGAGAGTGTGCTGTTCCATGTCGGGCCGCGTGATCCGGCAACGTTCATTGGGGTGCCGGTGATGCTGGGGATTGTGGCGCTGGTGGCGGTGCTGATTCCGGCGCGGGCGGCGATGAAGACGGATCCAGTGACCGCGCTGCGGTGGGAGTAGAGGATTTCCCACTCATCGCGAAAAGCTGCGATGAACGGGGCACAGGCGGCTGTAATGAGATTGGTTGTGTGGGGATCAGCTTTCGAGGTATTCCCAGAAGGTGTCGGCGAGTTCGGCGCCAAGCTCGTTCGACATGCGTCGCGCAGCGCGCTCGACTTCTTCGATGAGCTGGTGGAGATAGCTGCGCGAGCTGGAGATGGCAACAATGCCAAGGGTGGCGGATTGCCAGGTTACTGCCTCGTCCATTTCGGCGACGGAGATGTTGAAGCTTTGGCGAAGCTGGTCCTTCATGGAGCGGACTACCTGGCGGCGATCCTTGAGGGATTGAGCGTGTTCGATGCGGAGTTCAAGGGTGAGGTGGGCTACGGGCATGGCGTGGCGCGGCCTCTCAGATTCGGCCAAAGGAGAGATTCCCTGGGTAGGACGCTCCGGAGTGCTTCATTGTAGCGCGGATCAAGTTGGAATCTGAAAGCAATCGATGCGGGAGTTCAGCGCAGGAGGGCGAAGGCGACGACGGTTTCGCGGGGATCGCCGGTTTCGGCGAGGAGATTTTCTTCGAGTTCGTGAGGGGGATGCATTTCGCAGGCGGCGATCTGGTCTTCGGTGGCTCCGATGAAGCAGAGTTCGCAGCAGGCGAGTGCATCACTGTCGGCGACGCGGACGGGAGGGCCGAAGACGCGACAGGTCATGGGACGGAAGGCGTAGACGTCGCAGAGGCCGGTTTCGGGGTTGAGAGCGGGGCAGGGTACGTCATTGGCGAAGTCCTCGAAGCGGGCCTGATCGGATTCGGAGGTGCCGAGGATGCCGGTAGCGGGATCGCCGGGGAAGGCGGGGGCGTGCTCGTTGAGCCAGGCTTTCGCGCGGCGTCGGATGGATTGAGCGGCGTGGGGGTCGGAAGCGTCGAGCGCCTTCATGCCGGATTGGAGACGAGCGGCGTCGAGGGCATTGATGGAAAAGACGCTGTGACAGCATTGCGTGCATCCGGGTCGGCAGGCGAGCCATGAGCCGGCACGTTGGGATGCGTCGGCGAGGGCTATGTCCACGATTTGAATGAGTTCGACGTCCCGAGCAGGGAGCGGCATAGAGACAGCCTATCGGAGAACATTCTGTTTGGATAGGCGGGGGCGGTTGCGGGCTCTGTTTGGCGCGTACTATAACGGCGTGGAGGCCACCTTGCTTTTTTTGGAGCGCATTCCCGCTGCGCCACTCGCGAATTACATTCGTGCGCTTTGGTATGCAAAGGCGGGCGATGTTCCTCATCACCGCGAGCGGATACTGCCGAGCGGCTGCGTACAGATCATTCTGAGCCTGTCACGCGATTTCATCCTGGATTCTCTGGAGGGTTCGGCTGAGTGCTGTGTGAAGCCGGCGCTGGTGGTGGGGGCGCGATCAGTGTATGAGATTGTGGACAGCTCGGATATGGCAGACCTGGTTGGCATTGTTTTCGAGCCTGGCGGGTTTCCCATCTTCGCGTCGGATGCGGCGGACAGGTTCAGCAACCGAAGTGTTGCGCTTGAGTGCATCTGGGGAGGGGATGCGGAAGACTTGCGGGATCGGCTGCGAGAGATGGAATCGCCAGAGCGACGACTGGAGTGTATGGAGCGGTATCTGCATGGGAGATTCAGAGACAAGCTTGTGAAACGTAGCCGGACACCGCAGGTGAATTTTGCGCTGCGGTACTTTGCGGAGTTACCGAGTGTGGCGAGTGTGCACGAGACAGCGCGGCAGATCGGGTGGAGCGAGCGGAGATTTTCGCAGGTATTTCGCGAGGAGGTCGGGCTGGCTCCGAAGGTGTGGTGCCGAGTGCAGCGGTTCCAGAGAGCGGTGAAACAGCTGCATGCGGGTATTGATGTACGGTGGGCAGAGCTGGCGCTGGATTGCGGGTATTATGATCAGTCCCACTTTGCGAATGAGTTCCGGGCGTTCTCGGGTGTGGATGTGAGCACATATTCGGCACGGCGGACGATGTGGGCGAATCACATCAGAGCGGATTAGGGCCGGCTAAGACGGAAATAGTGCCAGCTTGCTTATGGCTTCGGCACGACTAAAGTCGTGCCCTGACGCGATCGCCCTGAAGTTTAGTTTTGTGGGAACCCACAGAGCAATCCCGTCTGCTTCCGATTCTTCCAAGATGTTGGGGCAGGCCTTCTGGCATTCTAGCGGCGTAAGTGAATCCCGAGGAGGCTTTTATGAATGTGAATGTCACTGGTTCCCCATCTACGATCATGCCGTCGATGCGGTATCGCGACGCGAATGCGGCGATCGAGTGGTTGTGCAACGTCTTTGGTTTTGAGAAGCATGCAGTGTACCCCGGGCCAAACAACACGGTTGGTCACGCTGAGCTTACGCTGGGCGGCGGGATGATCATGCTGGGCTCGCATAAAGACGATGTGTATGGACGCGGGTTCAAGACGCCGGGTGATCTAGGCGATGTGGAAACCCGCAGTGTGTACATCATCGTGGCCGATGCGGACGATATGTATGCGCGGGCAAAGGCGGCAGGCGGGAAGATTGTGCGTGAGATTCAGAACACGGAATACGGGAGCCGCGAGTTCACGGTGAAGGATCCAGAGGGGCACTCGTGGAGCGCGGGGAGCTACAACCCATGGGCTGCGCATTCATGAGTGAATGCATACGGCCTCGGTGCGATATATTCCGTAATGTCTTGCGGAGGTTATCAATTGAGGATTTCTAAAGTGGTCGTTGCTGGAGTTGTGGTGTGCGCGGGTCTTGTGAATGCGCAATCGAAGCTGCTGGTTGCGGTGAAGGGGACGCAGAGCCTGGCGATTGTTGATCCGGCGAGCGGGTCGGTGGTTGCGACGGTGCCGGAGGGCGGCACTACGGGACACGAAGTGATTGCGTCGTCGGATGGGAAGACGGCGTTTGTGCCGATTTACGGCAACTCGGGCGTGGGCAAGCCGGGGACGGACGGAGATAGCATTGCCGCGATTGATCTCGCAACGCACAAGGTGGTAGGGACGATTGGGTTCAATCACGGGGTGCGGCCGCATTGTCCGCTGATCGGGCCGAAGGATGGATTGCTTTACGTCACAACGGAACTGGACAAGACGATTACGATTATCGATCCGAAGACGCTGAAAGTTATGGGGGCGCTTCCTACGGGGCAGGAGCAGAGCCACATGATGGTGCTCTCGCATGACGGCAAGCGGGCATATACGGCGAACGTAGGGCCGGGAACGGTGTCGGTGATTGATGTGCCGGGTCGGAAGGTGTTGAAGGTGATTCCGATTTCTGCGAATACGCAGCGGATTTCGATGACGCCGGATGACGAGTGGGTTTTCACGGCGGATCAGACGAAAGCGCAGATGGCGGCTATCAATACCGCAAAGAACGAGGTTGCGAAGTGGATTCCGATGGAGGGGATGGGGTACGGATCGACTGTCACTCCCGACGGGAAGTGGCTGCTGGTGGCACTGGCGGATCAAAACAAAGTGGCGGTGATCGATGTGAAGACCATGCAGGTGGCGCGGAGTGTTCCGGTGGGGGATTATCCGCAGGGGGTGCTGGTGACGCCAGACAGCAAGACGGCGTATGTGTCGTGCATGCATGGGGCGGGGACGGTTTCGGAGATCGATCTCGGAGGCTGGAAGGTGACGCGGACGATTGCGACGGGGAGTTCTACGGATGGGCTGGCGTGGGCGGGGAAGTAGCTTCGCAGCCGCCAAACCGACTCCCCACTCATCGCCGTGAAGCTGCGATGAATGGGGCACAGAATCTATTCCAGCGAGTCAGGCATATTTAGCAGGGCAACGACCTATGCGAGGGGCCTGTCCCAAGATTCTAGCTGGCGTTTGAATTCGCTCATGAATTTGCCGGCGTCGGCGCCGTCGATGATGCGGTGATCGAAGCCGAGGCAGTAGTACTGCATGGAGCGGATGGCGATGGCGTCGTTGCCTTCGGCGTCGGTGAGGACGACCGGCTCTTTTTTAAGCGCGCCGATGGCGAGGATGGCGGCTTCGGGCTGGTTGATGATGGGGATGCCGAATTCGTCGCCGAAGATTCCGGGATTGGTAAGGGTGAAGGTCGATCCGCCGACTTCGTTGGGGGAGAGCTTTTTGGTGCGAGCACGGCCTGCCAGGTCGGCGATGGCGCGGGCGAGGTCGGAGAAGTTGCGCTTTTCGGATTCGCGAACGGTGGGCACGATGAGCCCCCACTCGAGAGCGACGGCGATGCCGAGATTGATGTTGGCGTGGTAGTGGATAGAGTTGTCGACGAGCGATGCGTTGACGATGGGGTGGTGGCGCAAGGCTTCGATGGCAGCAACAGCGATGAAAGGCATGTAGGTGAGCTTGACGCCGTGGCGCTGCTCGAAGGCCGCGCGCTCGCGGTCGCGCAGACGCACGATGCGGGTCATGTCGACCTTGTAAACGGAGTGGACGTGCGGGCTGATTCGCTTGCTCTCGACCATGCGCTGGGCGATGATGGCGCGCATCTTGGTGAGTGGGACAACATCTGCTGTCAGGGCTTTTGGCGTGGGGCGCACTGGCACCTGCGGAGCGCCCGACTGCGACACCTGCGGTGAGGCTATTCCTTTGTCGATGTACCCCAGGATGTCTTGTTTGTTGATGCGGCCGTTGGAGCCAGTGCCTGGGACGAGGGTCAGGTCGATGTTGTGTTCTTTGGCGATGCGGCGGACGAGAGGTGAGGATTTGACCACCTGCGTCCCTTGCGGTGGTGCCGACTGCGGTTGCGATGCAACATGAGTTGGAACCGGCTGCGGAGCCTGCGTCGCTTGTGATTGCGGGGCTGCTGCCGGAGTGGTGCCGATGGAAGTGCCGGACCCGCCGATAACGGCGACGACCGCGTTGATCTGAACGGTTTCGCCTTCCTGGGCGCGGATCTCCGTGAGGGTGCCATCGACGGGCGAGGGGATTTCAGCATCGACTTTGTCGGTAGAGATTTCGAAGAGCGGCTCATCTTTCTGAACGGAATCGCCCACTTTTTTCAGCCACTTGGTGATCGTGCCTTCGAAGATGGATTCACCCATCTGGGGCATGACTACCACTTGCGGTGGGGCTGACTCCAGCTTCGCCGGCATCTGCGGTGCGGCCGATTGGGGCTTCGCCGCGGGAACTGGCTTGGTGCTGCCTTGCTGCGCGGCTGAGGAGCCGTTTTCGGAGACGATTGCGACGACGGTGTTGATTTCAACGGTCGCGCCTTCAGGAAATTTGATCTCCGTGAGAATTCCCGAAACAGTAGAGGGAATCTCGGCGTCGACTTTGTCCGTGGAAATCTCGAAGAGCGGCTCGTCTTTTTCGACGGAGTCGCCGATCTGCTTGAGCCACTTGGTGATGGTGCCCTCAACGATCGACTCGCCCATCTGGGGCATGATGACGTCGGTTGGCATGAATCGTTCACTCCGCGAGGCGGGATATCGGGCCAGGCTCCAGCCGGATTATAAATTGCGGCACGTACGCTTGATGGAGCTTCTAGCCTCTAGCTCCTGGCTTTCCACCCCAGCCGCCCGGCTCCGGATCTTTTCAGGAGAGCTGAGTTTACTCCGACTCATCGCGCAAAATCCTCTCGGGCGAGCTTCAGGTCCGGATGGGGCGGTCGGGATCGGCGTGCAGATGGCGCACTTCGTTGGGAATTTGAAGGGGAGAGTCATCGGCCGGGAAGTTTCTTTTAGCTTCGGCCTGAGCACGAAGAGCATTGAGGGATTCGACAGCGAGGACCTGCTGCGAGAAGACCTGGCCGAACTGCCGGGCGGCCTGATGGGAAATGTTTTCGAGAGAAGGCAGGGATACATTTTCGGGGACTTCGAGGTTGAGGCTGGTTACCGGCTTGTCGGTGATGCCGCAGGGATTGATGAGTTGGAAGTCGCGGAGGTCGGTGGTGACGTTGAAGGCAAAGCCGTGCGAGGTAATTCCGCGGGAAACGTGAATGCCGATGGCGCCAATTTTGCGTTCGCGAGCGGGGCCGGGCTGCTGGTCGTGAAGGCCGCACCAGACACCGGTAAGTCCCGCGATGCGGCCGGCCCGGACGCCGTAGACTCCGCAGAGCCGGATCAGGGCTTCTTCCATTGTGCGGACGAAGTCCACGGGGCCAAGACGGCCACCTTTGGAGTTCTGAAGACTGCGGAGATCGAAGATGGGATAGCCGACGAGCTGACCGGGGCCGTGGTAAGTGACGTCGCCGCCTCGGTTGATCTCGTGGAGCGTGACGCCGCGGCTCAAGAGCAGTTCGTCAGATGCGAGGACATTGGCGCGACTTGCATTGCGTCCGAGAGTGAGTACTGGCGGGTGTTCGAGGAGGAGGAGCGTGTTTTCGATGAGACCTTGGAGACGCAGGGCTGAGACCTCTGCCTGAAGACGCAGCGCGTCATCGTAAGTCACGCGTCCGAGGTAGAGGTACTCGATCATGACTCCCTTATTGTATGGATGCAGTCCGGATCAGCGCTGGGGAGCGGGCTCAAAGATCCCAGCGAAGTTGGACCGCACCCGAAGGAAGACAAGGAGCCAGAGAAGGCTGACGACAGCGGCCATGGGAAGGCCAGAGGGAGCCATGGTGATGTGGATAAGGTCGATGTTGATGATCATCCCCGCCAGAACCGTCAGCGCCAACGGGACATAGCGATTGATGAGCAGCAGGATTCCCGGAGCGATCTGGAAGAAAGCAATGGCGACGTCATAGTGGGATACGGAAAAAGCTCTTGTGAGGTCGGCGAGCGGGCCCGGGGGAATCGGCGGCGTGGGCAGGAAGTGAAAGAGCATATTCGATCCAAAGAAGACAAAAATCACGCCCAGCAGGTAGCGGGCGATGGTAGCGGCAATCTTCACAGAGAACCTCCAGATTTGAAATGGGGAAGTTGCTTTCACAATGGATGATGCCGGGAGACGCGTTGATTCATTAGAAACAGTGGATGGTGAAAAGCGGGCAGTGGTGGCCGGGGCGGACACCACTGCTCGCGACGGCAGCGTTCGGCACAAGGGCCGACTGGCTGACGCAATGGGTTGGATCCGCCTTCCCCGGGCGTGCCAACCCTGTTCGGACTAGTTCCCATGGAGGTGGGTGCTAGTCCGTTGAATTCCCCCCAGGCAAGAATGCGAGGGGAATCCAAACTAAACTTGAGCCTCAAAATGATGCAACGGCGGTGAGTGAAGTCGATCTCGATCACGCCTGGACGAGGTACACCACGGCTGAAATGCGGCGCTCAATACAAGTCGATGATCAAAGGTTTGGGCTGAGGGGTGGAGCTAGAGGGAGGGGGCGGGAGGACCGCGAGACGGATTGGGACCGTCCAGATCCCGTATGTGCAGGGTGACTGCCGAAAAGGATTGTCTCGTTAAGGGCGGGAGCGTGGGAACGAGAACAAACGATGTGTCCACGCTGATTCTCTTACCGCGCAGGCGGTGCGTCCGGTGGGCCGGCGATCGATGCGGTGGTACAGCGAGGACTGAATCCAGTGAGAAGCTGCCGGCCCGATCCTGGTGGTCTTCAGCGGAGGCGGGCGTGGGAACATGGCACGAAGGCGTACCGATCCGGCTGCCAAAGGCCCGGAGACCGAATGGAGAAAGCAGCGAGATCAGGAGCAGAGCTCTGAATGTCAGACGGAACGCCTTCATGGTTGAGAGCTTCGAGTATAAACAGGAGAAAAACGTTTACGCAATGTCTGCTTGCAGCGATTGAAGACCGGAATCGTTACGTGGATGCAGTTACGGTTACTCGTTACTCTTGAATCAGTTGACAGGGTAGGCCAGGGATTTGATGATCGCCATAGAGTGACGCAGGAAGAACTCTGCCAAGAGGACACTCGGGATGAATCGCGCAGAATTTCGGGGAGCGTCGAGCGACGCTGACCATCAGGAGGCGATCAGTGCAATGGTAGGGGGACTGATCGCGAAACGGGGCTACTACTCAGTAATCGATGAGCTGGTTGCAGCTGTATACAACCTTGGCGAGATGTCGCTTGCCGATCCGGACAACGGTGAAAAGATGCGCGACTTCGACATGTGGGCTTATGCGGTGAGGGCGGCGATTTTGAAGCACGATGGGGAGAACACGTTCGAGAGCCGGGTCAGCCAGTGGGATCGCGTTCTGGCGAGGCGCATGGGGATCGCTCTGGACTAGTGGCCGGCCGGGAAATTGCCGCTGAGTGGCGCTTCCTCCTTCTCAAGTAGGACAAGGGTTCAAGTAGGAAAGGGCAAGGATTTGCCGGAAGTCCGCAAGTAATGTGATTTACCTCACATCACATCGAACAATCCTGTGGGACCATCGCAATGTAGCGATGTACGGGGTATGGGTTAATCCCGTTTCCCTCCGAATCTCTGCACACCGTTTTTCCCCGCACGACCCTGAAAAGCGAACCAGAGCGAAATTACCAAGCCTGGCCAGCTTGCCGTTTGGCGATTTCGTCAAGCGAACGGCAAGGTGTGCCATTCGCATGAGAGCCACACGTGTATTCATTTCCGGAGAGGAAACTTGGAGATACATTCTGATCACAATCTGCTCGACTCGCTGCGGGCTGTGTTGCACAGTTTCGAGAACGATAAAGCTCACGATCCGCATAGCGTGGCCGAGTTGAAGCGGGTTCTTCGTGCGCGAATTGCGGAACTAGAAGCCGCAGACGCTTCGCACCACATCTCACGGATGGGAAACAACGCGGAGTAGAGAAGCAAGATTCTTCTGTTTCGGGGCCAACGATTCTAGCGAGAAGAAGATGTGAGTGCAGGGCCAGAAAGAAAGCCAAGGCGAAGCGCCCGTCTTGCGGCGGGCGCTCAGCTGGGACGGAGCTCGACATGACCAGATGCGCTCCAGCCCGGGGCCCATTCTGGCTGCTGATTGGATGCGCTGCAGACCTAGGGTTTGTCCTAGTAGAAAAATAATGGGTAGAGGAATAATGCGCTCACGGTCTGCGACTTGGCTTGTCCTGCGTTCTGATGGAGACCATCGCCCCTGCCGGTGGCTCTTGATCTGGCAGCTATTTTGCCAGTTGAATCATGTAAAGTGAGCCCAGTCCTTATCTGTCCGTTTCCGGAAACTCTCTCAGTACCCCTTCCTGCTGCTTCTTGGAGCAAAAATCCTACTCTCATGGGTTTACAGCGGGGGGTGCGCTACAAATATGTCTTGCCATTGGGCTTAGCTGTAGGTGTTTCTCAGCAAAGGACTTAGGGGACCACGGGACCAAGGGAACAAGTGCCGCAGTACGACTCCCAGTGCGGACTTGCGTGCGCTTGGCTCCTCGCGTGAGATTTTGAACTATGAACTCCATTGTGACTGGAAGTGAGAATCAGACTGCAATGCGGTGAAAGGTTTTTGAAGAATGGAATGAATGGCTTAGGGAAAGTACCTGTTGACAAGAACTGGGTGGCCACGATTTCCCGGGCGCAAGCTTCACTTTTCAGACTCGCGCTGTACCCATTCCATGGCCGCCAACGCCCGGATCCTCGGATGCCCATTCTTGTCGAATGGCTCATCAGGTCGCCCGAATCCCACCCAACGATCAGAGACCAACCAGAACGACTTCAATTGATGCCGAAGCGAATTCCGAAGCAGCTCATCCGCCCTCCCATGCGGTTTGTGTCGATCAAGACTGATGAGCAGTTGGATTTGCAGTCTCTGCATCGAGTACTCGAGCGCTGGATCGTCAGGCGCACGGCAGTGGTAAACCGGATCCGCTGTTCGCTGCTGGAGCGAGGCGTCGCGTGGCGCTGGCTAACAAGCTGGCACGTATTGCATGGGTTGTGCTCGCCAGAGGCGAGGTCTACCGCCCTCCTGTTCTGACCGATTGAACCGGTCTGCAGATGACGCCTGTCTAGCGACAGGCCTGGAAATCGCAGAGCGATTCCCACATCTGCAAACCAGCGACGACTACGACGTTTAGAAACCTGCCAGGTCTGCTGGCGAATCATGAGATGGCACAACGGTCGAATCCGGCGCTTCCCAAACCCAAAACCAGAAGAAGTCCTTCGAGGCTGCGTAATTTATCGGGAACACAAAGGCCAAGTAGACAATCTACCTCCAGTGGGAGTAGATTGTCTACACCTATGGGCGAAAAGGACCAGTATAAGAATCGGATTGAGCTGTTGCAGGGAACACTCGACATGCTCATTCTTCAAACGCTGCAATGGGGGCCGCAGCATGGTTATGGCATTGTCCAGGCTTTACGTTTGCAATCTGGAGATGTTCTTCAGGTGGAGACTGGATCACTGTATCCGGCCCTCCATCGATTGGAGCGTCAGAGTTGGGTGCAATCTGAATGGAAGCAGTCCGAGAGCAAGCAAAGAGCCCGATATTACCGAATCACGGCCAAGGGGAAAAAGCAGTTGGCCTCGGATCTGGGCCGATGGGAGCGGATTGTCGAAGCGATTGGGTCGGTGATGTACGTCAAGCCGGAGGAGAGTGAGTCATGAAGTGGTTCCCGAGCTTCGGTTTTCAGCGGCGCAAGCG
>Ga0070671_100001919_pt1 | contig 15927 bp, 15 predicted proteins | sample KBSS73metaG_FD_65341 | JGI IMG/M metagenome (GOLD analysis project Ga0070671, IMG submission 65341) | Switchgrass rhizosphere microbial communities from Kellogg Biological Station, Michigan, USA - KBS S7-3 metaG | ecosystem: Host-associated > Plants > Roots > Rhizosphere > Soil ...
GGCTGAAGATGGCGCAGATTCTCGCCACGATCGAGCGCCACAACGCTTTCCCCGAAGACCCGGTGCAGATGCGTGGCGGTTGGGTGATGGACATTGACGGCTTCTGGCAAAGCGCCGGGATCGCGCCTGATGACGTCGATACGCTGCAAGTCTACGACGACTACCCGGTAATCGTCGCCATGCAGATCGAGGACCTTGGGTTCTGCCCCAAGGGTAAGGTCGCCGAGTTCATCCGCACCAACGAGTTCACGGTCGATGGCGATCTGCCGCTCAACACCAATGGCGGCCAGCTTTCGGCAGGGCAGGCAGGAGCCGCGGGCGGATTCCAGAACGTGACCGAAGGCCTCCGCCAGATCCTGCACATGCCCTTGGGTGCTCAGGTCCCGAACGCTCGCATTGCGGCGATCTCCGGTTTCGGGCTGGTCAACTACGATCGCGGCGTGTGTACCGGCGCAGCCCTGCTGGAGGCGCTGCCATGACCGCCTCACGCGAGAAACGCGATCCGCTGGCCCGCAAAAGGCTGCGCCATGTGCCCTCGGGCCTGCGCAGCCGCGCGATGCATGCCCTCTCCTCGCGTGCGGCGCAGGGGCACTTCATGCTGCAGGCCTGCGCCGAATGCGGGACCGCCACCTACCCACCGCGCGACGCCTGCCCGCTGTGCTGGGGCGAACTGGCGTGGATGGATCAGCCCGATGGCGCGCGCGTGCTGTGCGAAACCACGATCCGCGTTTCGACCGACCTCTACTTCCAGAACCACATGCCCTGGCGCATGGGCAAGGTGCAGCTTGATGCCGGGCCTGTCGCGCTCGTCCATCTTCACGGCGCCCTTCATTCGGACGACCGTGCCGTGGTGCGCATGATGATCGACCGGGGCGGTAACGCCGCACTTTTCGCCATTCCTGCAGGAGAAACCGATCTGATGGGCGATCCGCAGTGGCGCGAATTCATCGTGCCGATCCAAGGCCGCATTGCGCTGGTCAGCGATGCGCGCAGTGCCATCGGCCGCGCAGTGGTGAAGGAATTGCAAGCGCAGGGAGCCGAACTGGTAGTTGCCGGCCTACCGGGGCCGATGCTGGCTTCCGATGCCGCCGATGCAGTGTACGCGCTGGACCGCATTCAGACCATCGCGCTCGATGTAACCGACGCGACGTCAGTGTCGGAAGCGGCAAGCCGGATCGGCGGTCCGCTCGACATCGTCGTAAATACCGCCCGCCATGTCCGCCCCGGCGGCGTCAGCGCCAATCCGGGTTTTGTCGAACAGCGCCGCGCGTTCGAAGTCTCAGCCATGGGCCTTTCGCGCCTTGCCAGCACATTTGCGCCGATGCTGGCAGGCAGGCCGAACGGAGCCTTCGTCGATATACTCTCATCGGCGGCGCTCGGCGGCGATGCCTCCCAGGCCGGGTTCGCGGCCGCCGAGGCAGCGCGCCATTCCCTGCTGCAGTCGCTTCGCCATGAGATGCGCAGTGCAGGTGTGCGCGTGATGTCGGTGTTTACCGGCGCTGTCGACGATGCTGACCATCAGGCCGTTCCGCCACCCAAGGTTGCCCCTTCGCGCATTGCCGCCAGCGTTGCCGACGCGCTCCTCAACGGACGCGAACAGACCTGCGTCGGCGATGTCGCGCAGGACGCGATGGAACGCTGGCTCGCCGACCCTGCCCTTTTTGCACGGGAGAAGAACCTGTGACCGATGCCCGCTCCCTGATCGCCGATCTTGCCACCGCCATTGCGGGCGGCGGGATCGAGATCGTCGATCTTACCAACGTGCTTTCGCCAGATTTCCCGGTGATCGTGCTGCCGTCCGAATTCGGCCAGTGCGAGCCGTTCCGTATGGAAACCGTTTCCCGCTACGATGGCAACGGTCCGGCGTGGTACTGGAACAACATCTCGATGAACGAGCATACCGGCACGCACTTCGATGCCCCAGCCCACTGGATTACCGGCAAGGACGTGCCCAACGGCACTGTCGATGCCATATCCCCGCAGACCTTTTTCGGCCCCGCCGTGGTGGTGGACATCAGCGCCGAAGCGGCTGAGGACGAGGACTTCATTGTCACCCGCAGCTTTCTTGAGGCGTGGGAAAAGGCCAACGGCCCGATCCCGCCACGCCACTGGGTGCTGCTGCGCAGCGACTGGTCGAAGCGGGTCGGCACGCTGTCATACCTCAATCTGCGCGATGATGGCGCGCATTCACCGGGGCCTGATGCCGATGCGATGCGCTTTCTTGTCCATGAGCGCGATTGCGTGGGGCTGGGCGTGGAGACGGTTGGCACCGATGCAGGGCAGGCCTCGCACTTCGATGAGCCATTGCCTGCCCATTCGATCCTGCACGGCAATGGCCGTTTCGGCCTGCAGTGCCTGACCGGCCTCGATCGCCTTCCCACCTTCGGCGCGATGATCGTGGCCATGCCGCTCAAGATCAAGGGCGGATCGGGCAGTCCCTTGCGCGTGACGGCCATGGTCCCGCGCGCATGACGCGGGCTGGCCGGATTTACAATTCAATCCGGCCGAAATGCTATAACCTGCGCAGGTTTGCGGTGTCATCGTCATGACCGTCGCAACCCGCGCGCAATCCAGCGATCGAGCCTCGATGTCCACCAGCGAACACGAAGTCCACGCAACAGGCGGCCTGCTTCCCGGCATGCTGGGAACGGGCGACATCATCTTCATGATCCTGGCCTGCGCCGCGCCAATGGGCGTGTTGGCGGGCATCATCCCGCTGGCACTGGCCTTCGGCAACGGCGCGGGAATGCCCGGAACGCAGCTGATGATCAGCGCGGTCATGGTGCTGTTCGCCGTGGGCTATGTGCGCATGATCCCGCACGTGCGCAATGCCGGCGCATTCTATGCCTACATCGCGGTGAGCCTGAACAAGGAAGCTGGAATTGCCGCGGCCTATACCGCCGTTGTCGCCTACATTTGCGCGGCGGCGTCAGTGCTCGGCGCCATGGCTTTCTTTGCCTCCGATCTCGTCAAGACAGCGTTCGGGTTTCAAACGCCCTGGCTGCTTTGGGCCATGTTCGGCGTCGCGGTGATTTCGTGGCTGGGTTACCGCAAGATCACCATGGCGGCCAAAGTCCTTGCGGTGGCGCTTCTGCTCGAAGTGGGGCTGATCCTGCTGGTCGACGTGATGATCCTCTACGATCGCGGGTGGAGCGGGCTCGATTTCAGCAGCTTTGCCCCCTCCACGATCTTCGCCCCCGGTCTTGGCATCGCCGTCATCTATGCGATCAACGGCTGCATCGGCTTCGAGGCAACCGCGATCTATCAGGAAGAGGCGCGCGACCGCGAGCGGACCATTCCGCGCGCCACCTATGGCGCGGTGCTGGTGCTGGGCACATTCTATGTCCTCTCGGCTTGGTGCCTGGTCCTGGCCGAAACGCCCGGCCGCATCCAGCAGGTTGCTGCAGCCGATCCTGGCCGTCTCGTCACCAGCATTGCCTTTCGCTATCTCGGCGGCTTCGGGCGAGAGGCCTTGAACCTGCTGACGGTGACCAGCCTGTTCGCCGCCGCGCTGGGCTTCTTCAACAACATCGCCCGATACTTCTTTGCGTTATCGCGCGACGGGCTGATCCCTGAGCCACTCGGCCGGGTCCACCCCACCCATGGATCACCCTACAACGCCTGCAAGCTGCTAACGGCAGTGCTGGCCACGATCATCGCCCTGTTTGCCGTCGCGGGTCTCGATCCGCTGCTGAACCTGTCTACCAGCCTTTCCTCGATGGGCGCCGTCGGGCTCGAAATCCTGTTGACTGTCACGTCGCTGTCCATACCGGTGTTCTTTGCCCGCCGTCGCGAATACTCGCTGGGCAAGACGCTGGCACCGTTGCTGAGCGGTTTGATCATCGGCGCCGCCACGATACTTTCGCTGGCCAACTATCAGGCTTTGACTGGCACGACCTTGCTGATCGTCAACAGCCTGCCGCTGTTGTTCCTGCTTACTGTCCTCGCCGGGGTAATCCACGGCTCATATCTTCGGCGCAATGCCCCGAACACCTATGCACGGGTCGGCACCACGCAAGTCGAGGGCGATGTCGTCCCGGCTGCCGCCTGACATCACCGAAATCTTCCAGGAGCTACCATGGCCACTGCGTTGAACGCCCGCCCCCAGACCCTGCCGAGCGGGTTGATCCTGCTCGATGGCAAGCTGGTCGAGCCGGTGCGCCCAGACCGCTTGATCACCTCGATCGATCCTGCGACGGGCAAGCCGATCATGCAATTCCATGCCTGCGGGCCGGAAGATGCCGATCGTGCAGTGCAAGCCGCCCAGCGCTGTTTCGAAAGCGATGCCTGGCAGAACATGCGCCCGATCGATCGTGGCCGCCTGCTCGAACGCCTTGCGCTGCTGGTCGAACGTGACCGCGAGGAACTGGCCGCGCTGGAATCGCTCGACAGCGGCAAGTTACTGTTCGTCACCAACGCGGTAGACCTGCAATTCACCATTGATGGCCTGCGCTACTTTGCCGGATGGGCTTCCAAGATCGCGGGCGAATATGTCTCGCACTCGCCTTTGATGCCCGAACCGGCGATCTATCGCGCCTATACCCAACGCCGTCCCGTGGGCGTGGTTGCCGGGATCACGCCGTGGAATTTCCCGATCGGACAGGCGATCCAGAAGATTGCACCGGCGATCGCCTTCGGCTGCACCGTAGTGCTCAAGCCGTCCGAGGAAACCTCGCTCACCACGCTGCGGCTCGGCGAGCTGATCGTGGAAGCCGGCTTCCCGGCGGGTGCGGTAAACATCGTCACCGGCTATGGCGCGGAAGTGGGCGCGGCGCTGGTCGATCATCCCGGCGTGCGCAAGATCGCGTTCACGGGCTCCACCGCCACCGGCCAGCGGATCATGGAATCGGCCGCGCGGTCGATGAAGCGCGTGACACTCGAATTGGGCGGAAAATCGCCTTCCATCGTGCTGCCCGATGCCGATCTCGATCGCGCTATTCCGGGCGTTTCCGGCGCGATCTTCGCCAATTCCGGCCAGATTTGCACGGCGGGTTCGCGCCTGCTGGTACATTCTTCGATCTATGACCAGGTGATGGAAGGCGTCTGCCGCATCGCTGCGAACCTCCGCGTCGGCTCGCCATTCGATGACGCAACGCAGATGGGGCCGCTGATCTCCGCCCGGCAGCGTGACCGGGTTGCAGGCCTTGTCGCCAAGGGTCTTGATGAAGGCGCAAGCCCGCTTGCCGGTGCGCGCGTGCCCGATGGCGATGGCTGGTACTACAGCCCCACCGTGCTGGGCGGCGTCGAGCGCGACATGACAGTTATGCGCGAGGAAATCTTCGGCCCGGTCGTTTGCGCCATCCGTTATGACGACGTGGCCGACGCCGTGCGCATCGCCAACGACACCCCCTTTGGCCTCGCCGCCAGCATCTGGACCCGCGATCTCGACCGTGCGCATCTGCTGGCCGACAGGATCGATGCCGGCACCGTCTGGCTCAACACCCACAATGTGCTCGACCTTGCCATGCCATTCGGCGGCAACAAGCTTTCCGGCGTCGGCCGGGAATTCGGCAGCGAAGCGATGCAGGCTTTCACCGAGCCGAAGGCGGTATGTATGCGGTTCGACTTGCCATCGGCGGGGTTCTGATCCGTCAGGCCGACCGGGCGGCGTAGCGCTCTGCCAGCATGACGCCGCCAATGACCAGAAGGCCGCCGGGAAGCATGGCCAGCGTTACGCGCTCCCCCAGAAAGATCACCGCGAATACGGCGGCAACGACAGGCAGGCCGTTGAAGAAGTTTGCGGCACGCGCAGGCCCGATCCGGGCGATTCCACGCATCCACAGCAATGGCGCCGCGATGGAAGCCAGCACGGCGGCGTAAAGGACGATGGGCAAGCTGGCCGCATCGATGCCAACACGGCGCGAAAATGCAAAGGGCACCGATAATGCGAGGGAGGCGCTGACGGCCTGCATGAACAGGCTGGTCGTCTGCGGCAGCTTGCTTCGCCATTTGGACACCAGCGTAGTGTAAAACGCAAAGCAGGCGGTTGCCGCCAGCATGATCGCATCGCCAGGGTTGATCCCTTGCGCGATAAGCCGCGCCGGACTGCCCTGTGTCACCACGACTGCTACTCCGAGCAGCGAAATCAAGGCTCCCATCCACACGACGGGCGAGAACTTCTGGCCGAACAGAGCCATTGCGAGGACGAGCGCCATGACCGGCATCAGCGCCTGGATCACGCCCATGTTGATTGCGCTGGTATGGGCAGCAGCCAGATACATCAGCGTCGGGAAAAGTGCGCTGCCGAGCAAGCCGAGCGTTGCCTGCCGACCAAGGTTCGCACGAACTTCGGCCCACTGCGCCTTCAACGACGGCAAGGCAAAGGGCAGGAGCACCAGCGCCGCGACCAGCCAACGCCAGAAGGCAATTTCCGCCGCACCGATCACTCCGGCCGATGCCTTCGTGACCACGGCATTGCCTCCCCACAGCATCACCGCCGCAACGGGAAATGCATAGGCACTCTTCTGGCTTGTCACGTCCTGAAGCGTTCAAGCCGGTAGGGCGTCGGATCGACCAACGGCTTTTCGCCCATCACCAAATCGGCCACGAGCCGCCCGGCGGCAGGCGCCGTTCCAAAGCCGTGGCCTGAAAAGCCGGTCGCCAAGGTCAGGTTCGGTAGATTGTTCACGCCACCGATCACCGGCAGGGAATCTGGCGTAACGTCGATCATCCCGCCCCATTCCTGCGCAATTTTCGCCTTGGCGAACAACGGCCAGGCTTCGATCAGGTTGCGCATCGCCTCTTGGTTCAGCGCATGGTTCACCGCTGGTGACATCGTACGCACCTTCTCGAACGGCGATGTGCCATTGGCCTTCCAGCGGCGCGGCAGGCCAAGATCGGCGAAGAACTCCTTGCCGAACGAAACGCGCAGGTTCTTCCATTCGGCCTTGAGCACCGGGAGATAGTTCATCCCGATCATCAGGTGATCGAGCGTCAGTGGCGCATAGAGCGCGCCGCGCTGGGTGATCGTGTATCCACCATCCAGTCGCTTGCGAAACGAGAAATTGGACGCGCCAACCGCGCAATCGGCAGGTCCCTCGAACGGCTCGGTCCGCAGCACCGCCGCCACCAGCGGCAACGTCAGCAGTTCCACGCCATGATTGGCAAGGAAGCGGCGCGACCAGACGCCGCCCGCCAGCACGACATGGTCGCAAACGATCTCGCCTTGTTCGGTCACCACGCCGGTCACCGCGCCGCCGGTTCGTATCAGCGTGCGCACGGCACAGTTTTCGATGATCGTCGCGCCCTTGGCCATGGCGGCGCGGGCGATGGCACTCGATGCCAGCTGCGGTTCTGCCCGGCCATCGGAAGGGGTGGCAATCCCGCCGATCCAGTCGGCCGTGCCACCGGGTATCATCTCGGCGATTTCCTTGCGGGTCAGCATGCGGGAATCGAGCCCCGCCCCCTTCACCGTCTCAAGCCACCCTTCGTGCTTGGCCAATTCCTCATGGGTGCGTGAAACATACGTGATGCCCGCCCTGCGGAAGCCGCAATCACTGCCGACGCGGCCCGGCATCTCCGTCCACATCCGCTCAGCCTCGATCGCCATTGGCAGGTCGGCGATCGAGCGCATTACCTTGCGCACCCAGCCAAGGTTGCGCGACGATTGCTCTGCCGCGATCCGGCCCTTTTCCAGCACGACCACCGGCACTCCGCGCTCGGCCAGCGTAAGCGCCGTGGAAAGCCCGACAATGCCGCCACCGATCACCACCACCGAGGTGCGCGGCGGCATGGCGGTGGTGGTTACCACCGGATCGATTTGCGGCCCCATGCTCACAGCGTGATCTGGATTTCGCGCACGTTGGCCTTCGACGCACCGCGATAGGCGACCACGTCGATCTCGACCTTGTATTCGGTCGATCCCAGCGGTGGGCAGGTCATCGTCAACGTGGGATTGATGCCGCGCATCCGCTCGCCATAGGCGGTCATCACCGCCATCACGTCGTCCGGGAACTGCACGAAGACACGCGCCGAAACCACGTCGCCAAGTGCAGCACCCACCGAGGCCAGCGCCGCCGAAATGTTGTCGAGCACCTGGTTGGTCTGCTCGGCAAGGTCGGCCGGGATTTCCCTGGTCTGCGGATTGCGACCCGCAGTGTTCGATACAAAAATGAGATTGTCGACGGCAACGAGGCGGGAATAGCTGCCATGCTCCTCGAACTTGTTGCCAGTCTTGACCTTGACGACTTCAGTCATTGCAAATTCCGTTCAAATGGATGGGTTCGCCGCAGCTTACTTGAGCGCAGGCTCGTTCCAGAGGTTGAGGCGTGTGCCGATCCCCTCGGCAAGCGCGCGGCGATAGACGTGCGTGCCCCAGGCCACGTCCTCCACCGCCATGCCGCCAACCGAGAGCATAATGATCTCGTCATCGCTCTGCCGGCCCGGAGCATCGCCGGAAACGATCCGGCCAAGATCCTCGAGGCTGTCGCGGGCGATACGGCCTTCCCTGGCAAGATCGAACCAGCGCACGCCGACCGCCGGAATGAAGCGATGGACCGGCGCGGGCATCTCTTCCTCGTAGGCTTCGTAAAGCCCGGTAAAATCAAGCACCTTGCGGATTTCCGGCGCTTCCATGGCATCATCGATGTTGCACGGCGCGGGCATCGCGAGGAACGTGCCGGGGCGCACCCATTCGCGGCGCACGGTGGGGTAGATCGAAGGATCACCAGTCGCCACCGAAGCGCAGAACGTGGCGATATCGGAATCGCGCACGGCTTCCTCTTCAGTACCAACCACGCGCACGGTGGTGATTTGCGGAAACTTCTGCGCCACCCACGAACAGAACGCTTCGAGGTTCGCCTGCCCGCGCCCCTTGATCTTCACGGTATCGATGTCCGGGCATGTCGCCATGAACGCCTCAAGCGAGGTACGTGCCATCACACCAGGCCCGACGATGCCGACCACGCGCGAATCCTTGCGCGCCAGATGCCGCGCGCCAACGCCCGGAACCGCCCCGGTGCGATAGGCAGACAGCAGGTTGGCCGACATGTAGGCCAGCGGTGCGCCGGTATCGGCGTCGTTGAGCACGAAGGTCAGGATCGAGCGCGGCAAACCCTTGTCGCGGTTCTCGATGTTGGAACCGTACCACTTCATGCCTGCGGTGCGGAAGTTGCCGCCAAGATAGGCCGGCATCGCCATGAAGCGGCGGTCGGCCGTCGGCTTGGGCATGTCCGGGAACGGGGAATCGTCAGGGAAGACGATGATCGCGCCGTGCTGGTTGTTGTTGCCCCCGGCCATGCGGTAATCGCCGCGGTGGAGCAGGCCGAACATCTCTTCCATGGAATCGACGCAGGCCGGCATGTCGGTCACCCCGGCGCGGATCATATCGGGTTCCGACAGATAGATGAAATCGATCGACGGCAATGTAGCAACGCGGTCGGTCGCACTTGCCAAGTCGGCCAGACTGCTATGACCGGTGGATAAGGTGTTGACAGCGGCATCCGATCCGGTGACTTCATTAAGCAGGCTCTGATCAGACACTAACGCCTCTCTTTCCGCGTATTCTGGGGCATTTTCTGGCCGCAGGGCCACTTCCCCGATCTGACGCGGTTTTCGGAGATGACCCGATCAGAGTAAATTGCAGGTCGGGATGGCCACTTTGCAGAATCGGCCACTCAAGGAGAACGAGAAATGACCGGTGCAGTTCAGGGACTGGCCAGCATTCCTGCGGCCAAAGGCAGTCAGGCCACGATCCGGCTCCTGTTCCTGAGTGCGTTGTTCACGGCGCTCGAAGATGTCGGGCGGCGGATCGATCCGCTGTTGCGCGACCACGGCATGTTCCGTTCTCAGCAGGAAGCGCCCTACGAGCGCGTGCCGCTGCATCGTTACGTCGCGCTGCTCGAAGCGGCGGCGGCCAGGTTCGACCGGCCCTATCTCGGCCTCGCCATGGGCTCCTGCTTCGGGCTGACGGAACTTGGGCCGTTCTACGCCCTGCTCCGCGCTGCGGGCACCTTGCGCGGTGCGCTCGATTACCTCGCCCTGTTCCAGTCGCGCCTGCAGAGCCAGACCCTGTTCGAAAGCTCCATCGACGAGGACACGACGACCTACAGCTACCGCATCCAGGATTCCAAGATCTGGCCGCGCGTGCAGGATGCGGAATTCGCGATTTCGGGCCACGTCACTCTTGCCAAGCAATTGACGTCGTCAAAATGGAATCCGGTAGCAGTCCACTTCGAGCATTCCATTGCCGGACGGCAGGAGCAACTCAGCCAACACTTCCGTTGCCCGGTTCACGGCAACCAGATCGCCAACGGGTTGGTGCTGCGCAATTCCGATCTCGACATGCCCTTTGCCAGCGCGATCCCTTCAGAGGATCGCAAGCTGCGCACAATCCTGGAATGGCACCTGCTCGATCTGATGGGGCCCGAGGCCACGCCGAGCGACAGTTTCGTCGATCTTACCCGCGATGTCATCGCCCGGTGGCTGGGGCGCACGCATGTCGATTGCGCGTCGGTCGCGGCGGAGCTCAAGCTTTCCGAACGCTCGCTGCGCCGCCGGTTGACCGAAGAGGGCACGTCCTTCCGCGAACTCTTGCAGGAAGCACGGCAGGAGCGGGCCAAGACGATGCTGACCAAGTCTGGCATTTCGCTGGCCGTGGCGGCCGAGCAATTGGGCTATTCCGACACCGCAGCGTTCTCACGCGCATTCAAGGAATGGACCGGGGTCTCCCCCGGCCGCTTCCTGCGGCAGGACGATCCCTTGGATTAAAACAGCACGTCGAGCGTGAAGCCGATCCAGCGGCCCAGCAAGATGACGACGGTCCACAGCGCCAGCGACAGCAACCCCGACACGCGCGCTGCGGCAGGCGGCGGCAGGTCCATGTCCCAATCGGCGATGCGGCGATGTGCGGTCGAATGGAAAATCGCCATGTTGATGCCGGCCAGGACAATCGTCACCAGCTTGAGCTGGAATTCAACGTTGGCGGCATAGGCGGGCGCGTTTGAGATGAACAAGAGCGATCCCGAAATGACCGCGAGCGCGAACGCCACCCAGGTATAGGGCAGCAGCTCGCGGATCAGCCGGTCGGCGCTGCGGCGGTGCGCAGCCACGCCAACCAGGCGCAGGTCGACGATCAGGATCGTGCCGAACACCAGCGTGATGGCAAGAACGTGCAGGGATTCGATCAGGGGAAAGGCATTCACATTCTCGCGGATCGTGGAAGAAATCGGCAGGTCGTAGAGCTGCTGGAGCGTGGTTTCGAGTGACATGGGCGGGTATCTCCCCCTGAAAACGGATGCGTGCTTTTGTGTCGGGCGAAAGGGCTCAGGTGTAGGCGATGAACCGGCCGCAGAAGATCACGGCAACCCACACCAGCAGCAGCACAAAGGCGATCGGCTTGGCGGGCGTGGCAACATTGCCGACTGGACTGGCCAGCATGGGTCTGCGGAAAGCGAGCGTCAGCAAATAGGCGCCAAGCACCAGCGCCATCTTGACCCAGAACACGGTGTTGCCGATGGTACGCGCAGGCTCGGCCACGATCAGCAACGTGCCGCTGGCGAGCAGCACGATGAGCGCCTTCCATATCCACGGCAGATAGCGGCGCACGACATTGCCGGGATCCTCGTCCGTGGCGATCAGCCCGGCCAGACGCAGCTCCAGCACCAGCGCCGAGCCAATCACGACCGCGATAGCCAGGATGTGGATGCTCTGGACTGCGGGGATCACCCAGGTGATCTCGCGGAATGTCGTCGATAGCGGCGTATCGTAAAGCCACTCCCCGAAGGACTGGATGAACATGCCTCACTCTCCCGATAGGTGGATGTATGGACCAAGCGCCATGGGCGGCGCTGCCGTGCTCGCGATCCATGAAGGGCCAGGCGCCGCAAACACAGATTGAAACGGTACGATACCGCAACACGCAGGGGCGCAACGGTAGGTCAAAGCTCTCAAAACACTGCAGAAAATGACACGCGGAGCGAACGTGGCTCCAGCGGGTGGAAGTGCAGGTCTTCCACCCCTTCCGCTCCCTCGCCCTGCAACCTGCTGCGGTAGAAATAATCCGCTGCGTCGTCCTTGCTGCCCAGCAGGTTGAACACTTCGGCCCGCAGCGTCAGCCGCGAACCAAGCCTGCGTGCCAATGCGACGTTGACCTGCGAATAGCCCGGCGAGCGCACCGAATTGTCTTCGACCAACGGATGCGCCCCGAGCTTTCGCCAGACCAGGCTGCCCGACCACGGACCCAGGCCATCGACCAGGATGCCCGCCGAGCCGATGAAGCCGGGAGCGTCTTCGATAAAGCGGTTGGCCAGCGGCCCATCAAGATATCGCGCATGGCTGAAAGCGAGGTTGCCATTGATCTCAAGCCACGGAGCGGGCCGATATTGCGCGGTAAATTCCACGCCGCGCCGTCGGCTCGGCCGCCCTGCCTCGGTCTGCCCGGCATCGGCGGAGTAGGTCAGCTCCGACTGGAAATCCATCTGAAAGGCGGTGGTCGTCACCGTCAGGCGCGGAATGACGTTGCTGCGCAGACCCAGTTCATAACTGCTCGAACGCACCAGCAGCGGCGGGCGGACGAAGCTTGCCTGCCCCTGCTCGTTCTCGATCAGGCCAGCGCGGGCATCATTGGAATGAAATCCGCGCCCCGCGGAAAGGTAAAGCTCGGTATGCCGCCAGGGCGACAGCACAAGGCTCGCTTTGGGCTGGATCAGGAAACTGCTCTCCTTACCGAACGTGGCCAGCACGCGGTCGCGATCGGTCGTGCTGAAACGATCGCCGCGCAGGCCAAGCACTGTCCGCAGCCACGGCGTCCACTGCGCGCGATGCTCCAGATAGGCTGACAGGCTGAGTTCTTCGACGTGATTGTCCCGGTCAACCGCGAAGGGTACGCGCCGCTCGGTCGAGGCGAGATCGACGTCGATAAAATCGGCCCGCACTTGTGTGCCGATCGTCACTGTGTGGCTGACACCCAAGGCATTGAACGGCATGCGCAGGCTCGCCCCGCCGCCACCAATCCACCGCGCATCGTTCTGCGCGTGCTGATCGCCGCGCACCGGATTGTCGAGGAAATGCGTGAAATTGCTCCACAGCGTCAAGTGCTGCCGCACGCCATAGGCGATCACCTCCAGGTCGCAATCGCCCAGTTCCCGAGCCAGTCGGAACGAGAGCGAATAACGGGAAGCCTTGCCGCCATCGCTGGGATCGAGAGAGCCAAAGCGGCCAATCAGCCCGGCGGAAACCGCGCGCAAGGGTTGGTCGGTCGTGGCATTCCACTTTCCATCATACGCCATTGCCGTAATCGTCGTGCCGTTGGCCGGTGTACCGCTCGACCAGCGCAATACGGCGTTGAAGCGGCGGAGCCGGTCGGGGTTGTCCCATGGCCCATCGAGACGGAAGTGCTCGGCCGCGCCCAGCAGCGTGCTGCCGCCAGACAGTTCAGCCGACCCACCCGCAAACACCCGCCGATCTCCCACAGTACCTGCCCCCAGAGAGAGGGTCAGCGGCATCGTATTGCGCAGCCGCAAATGCGCGCTGCCAACTGCGGCAAAATCCCCTTCCGAAGCGAAGTAGGCACCCTTGGTGAAATCGATCCCGCCGATCAGTTCGGGCAGTAGGAAATTGACATCGGTATAGCCCTGCCCGTGGGCATGGGTGCGCTGGTTCACCGGCATCCCGTCGACCCACGTAGCGAAGTCCGTGCCGTGATCGAGGTTGAAGCCGCGCAGCAGGTACTGGTTCGCCTTGCCCTCGCCACTGTGCGACGTCACCGACAGGCCGGGGATCGATTCGAGGTACTGGCCGACGCGATAGGCGGGACGCTGCTCGATCTCCTGCCGGGTGATCGATCCCTCGCTGGCCGTTGCCGCAACGCCGATCAGGTCCAGCTTCGATGCGGTCACGACGATCTGTTCCCGCCCGGCATTCTCCGCCTCGGCATCTGCGGCGTGGACAGCGCCCGGCAGCAGGGCCAGCGCCACCAGACAGGTGCCTTGCGACAGACGGGGCAACAGACGGGGCATCAAACGGTACGGCGTGGACGACGCGCTGGCGGCATCTTGCATAAAGGTTCTCCCCACGGCTGACCTTCAGCCAATGCTCCGGGGGATGCCGCCCTCGCACGGAGGGGTAAGTTACGAACGGTTTGCAACGGCTGTGGCCGGCTGCCCTGGGGTGTCGGAGCGGTAGTTGGGGGCACGTCTACCAATCACACTTTCCATCCAATTCAGATGGATGGGAGTGTGTAACACGGCTGTAACTGCCCGGTTACCGCAAAAATCTACGTCCCACCGCTCAATCGGCGCACAATCGCGCCAACGCCGCAGCTCTGGCGTTTCGGGAGTGCCCCTATGCAAGTGAAACTCGCTGCCGCGCTACTGGCCTTCGCCACGGCAGGCTGCAACAGCCAGCCGACGCCAACGTCGACGGCATACGATGCCAAGGCGATGATGACCACGCACGTGCAGCCCACGGCGGAAGTCTATTGGAACGCGGTACAATACATCTCCGATGCCTCTGGCGAACACAAGATCGAGCCCAGAACCGATGCCGACTGGGCGCGAACGCAGGAGGCCGCAGCCAACCTGCGCGGATTCGCCGAGGAGCTCAAAAGCCCAGCCGCTTCCGCGGGCCGTGGCACCGACTGGACCGACTTTGCCCAAGGCCTCGCCGACGTTTCGACGCAAGCCGAACAGGCGGCGAAGGAGCGCAATCCGGACAAGGTTTTCCATGTCGGCGGATCGATCTACAACGTGTGTAGCTCCTGCCACGAAGTGTACATGCCCACGCCCGGTGGTGCAGGGCCAGCCGTCGCCGCAACGTCCCCCGCGAAATGAGCCAGCGTCGGGTCATTGTCGTCACGCAGGCGCTGCCCCCGGACGGCACCTTCGCCCATGCCATCATCTTCGAGCAAACAGCGGAGTACCTCGCATCATGACCAGCCAAATCGCAGATCGCCCTTCGCGTCGCGCTCTGTTTTGGGGGACCGGCATTGCTCTGGCGGCAGGAGCCGCCGCCGTGGTGCTCTTCGTACTTCCCGCCGAAACCAGCATCGATCCCACCGCCGTCGGCAAAAGTAGCGGCCTCTCTTCGATGGCAAATCCGCGAGCCGACGAAGCCCTGAAGCGCGGCCAGCAGCACCCAAATGTTTTCACCGCCAGCACCGGTCACCAGACGGCAGAGCCGGGCCTGAAGGACCACTTCACCTACGAACTTGCGCCTTACGAGGAAATCGAGCTCAAGTATGTCCTTGATCAGGGTGCGCCGATCACCTTCAGCTGGAAGGCCGATGGCCCGCTGAACTACGACTTGCACGCCCAACCCTTCGATGGCGGCGAGGCTCTGACCGAGAGCTATGCCGTCAAGCGCGCCGACCAGCAGGCCGGGCGCTATGTCGCCGCATTTGCCGGCATCCACGGCTGGCACTGGCACAACCGCACCCTTTCGACCGTGCACCTCACGCTCGATACCTCGGGCAGGATGAAGGGCTCGAAGCTGTTTGGCCCCCATGGCGAACAGGACCGCCCGCTGTCCCCGCCTGCCAGCTGAGACAAGAGAAAAGCCGCAGTAGTCGCGCACTACTGCGGCTTTCGCATTGGTTGTCGCCTGTTATTGCAAAAGGGCCGACCGAAAGGTCCTCGTCAGAACTTCACTTCGGCATTGATGCCCACGGTGCGGGGCTGCGTGTAGTTGAACCAGTTGGCGTTGTAGTTGGTCTGGTTCCAGAAGCCCCCGCCGATCACACCCCGCTTGTTGGTGAGGTTCTGGACATAGGCGCTGAGCGTCAGGTTGCGGATCTCGAGCGAGGCGTTGAGATCGAACTGGACATAGCCGGGATAGGTCGCCCGCAGCGGCGCTGCCTCTGCGAACGGCACGAACTCACCCTTGCGCTCGCCCACATACGTCGCCGCGCCGCCGATCGTCAGTTTGGCATCGTTCGAAACGCCAGTTTTGTATTCGAACGAGAAGCGGCCCGAATGCTGGCTCGAAAACGGC